>Ga0335078_10012632_pt1 | contig 12512 bp, 9 predicted proteins | sample Lox_Sample_32_FD_206711 | JGI IMG/M metagenome (GOLD analysis project Ga0335078, IMG submission 206711) | Soil microbial communities from Loxahatchee National Wildlife Refuge, Florida, United States - Lox_Sample_3.2 | ecosystem: Environmental > Terrestrial > Soil > Wetlands | place: USA: Florida... | reverse complement strand
GCCTGAGCGCCAACACGACTGGCATTTCGGTCTATGTGCTTGGCCTCGACGACAAGACCTACCTGGCGCGCACCTATGGCGGCTCGATCGGCAAGGCCAGTGTTACAGGCTATTGCATCAAGTTCAGGCACCTCGCAGTCATAAACGTCGATGTCCTTCATGCTGCCATTCAATATGGGATGAGCGTCCATCAGGCGGGCTGAGCCGGAGCAGATGCGCCAGCCGGACAACCGTCCGCCTTCTGCCGTGTCCACAGGAACGGTCGTCCGCTCATCCGCTACGAGCGCGCGTTGGCCGCGGAGCCGATCTGAACGGTCCCTCCTGCCAGGCTGCGTTGTTCGGATGGCGGGGAGGGAGAGCGCCCATCACCGCTCGTGGCACGGGGTGCGGTTTGAGGTTACTGCCGTGGGCCATGCACGCTCGTATCTGCCGGCCGGGCCCACGACCTTAGGACCGCCCGCGCCGCGCAAACGCGGACGCGGGCGGTGGAAGGATCGGTGGCTCAGGGCACGATGACCCTGGCGCAGTAGGTGCTGTCGGGCCCGAACGGGCCGCCGCAGTTGGGCTGCTGCGGGAACTGGTTTGCCTTGCCGAAGTCGTGCGCGGTGGTTGGGTAGCTGACGCCGTAGGTGAACGACCCGTCGGTGTTCTGGGTGTACCAGGGGTAGATGCAGAGCGGACCGCCGTAGGACGTGCAGGTGGAGCCGGTCTCAGCCGGGTCGAGCACCTCGGCCTTGCCTCCGTAGTCAGACACGACCGCCCACGAGCTGGGATGGGAGCCGTTCGCGAAGGTGACGTTGAGGATGTGGATCGGCGGTGACTGGTTGCGCCACGCCGGTGCGTCGTACGAGTAGCAGCCCACCTCGCCCGGAGCGCAGAACTGGCTGGCGGGGCTGGTGAACGGCGAGGTGTGGCCGATCTCCCAGACGAATGAGTCCGGCGTGTCGTGCACGGCGCCCCACTTCAGCGAGTTGCCGATCTCCTGGGTGTCGTAGGCCGGCATCAGCGGGCCGTCGGATTTGGAGTCGAGCACAATCGTCCCTGATTGCCTGGTGGTCAGATCGTGAACGTTGATGTGCCAGCCGTCTTTGGCGGCGGTGACGAAGTAGTGCACCTGGATGGTGTCGCCGGCGTGCATCACCAGCGGCGCTTTGGACGAGCCGTTGGTGAGCATCGCGTTGAAGGCCGCTGGCTCGTGGAAGTTCGGCTTCTGGCCGGTGGTGTGGATCGTCCACACCGGTGAGCAGACTGTGTAGTCGCCCGGTACGTTCGAGACCACGAACCCGCCGTTCGGCGTGCAGTTGGAGACGAGCGCGTTGGGATAGAACTGGAGTTCCTCGAACGCCTGACCGAACAGACTGCTGGGGTCGTTCACGCTGCCGCCGAACCAGAACGTCGGCCCCACGGCGTCCACGGGGAAGAACGCCCCGTTGGATGGCAGCACCGCCGTCCAGGTGATGTCTTTCGCGGAGCCCGGGACGGCGGAGACAGGATCGAGTTCGGGCTCGTCGTGCCCCGAGCAGCCGGCGGTGTAGTGCGACTCGAACACGTCCTCGACATACGCCGGCCGGTGGGCGATGCAACCGCCCCCCTGACTCCCTGAGGCCTTGGCCGCGCCAGGCGGCAGCACCATCAGCGCGACCAGCCCGGCCAACGAAGCCAGCGCGAGCAAACGCCGCATGGGAACCCCGGGTTGATCGACAGCAATCCATCTCCGCATACAGGCCTCCTCCGATTCGCCCCATGGTCTTGGCAGGGCCGACAAAGCTACAAAGAACGAACCGGTGCAACCGGCGCGGTCGTTACACCCGCGCGGCGCAGGCGCGCCAGCCAGCGCGCTGGACGTGGAGCGCGAGCACCTCGGATGATCTCGCTGCCGTCTCGTACGGGCCCAGCACCAGCAGCTTGGCCAGCCGCTCGGCGGCGGCTTGCGAAGAAGCCGCGGGAGGCGTTTGCCGCGGCCGGCGGCGGGGAGGATCGATCCACATGATTGAGCGCTGGTATGAGAAAGCGATCATCTACTGCCTGGATGTGGAGACGTTCCAGGACTCCGACGGTGATGGTGTTGGTGACTTCGCCGGGCTGACCCGCCGGCTGGACTACTTGGCCCGGCTTGGCGTGGACTGCCTGTGGCTGAACCCGATCCATCCCTCACCGGGCCGCGACGGCGGCTACGAAGTCGCCGACTATTACAACGTGCATCCCCGGCTGGGCACACTTGGCGACTTCGCGGTGTTCCTGCAGGCGGCGGACAGCCGCGGTATCCGGGTCATCCTCGACCTGGTGGTCAACCACACCTCGGACGAGCATCCGTGGTTCCGGTCTGCGCGTTCCTCGCCGGACTCGCCTTACCGGGACTGGTACGTGTGGTCCGAACGGGAGCCGGCCGACCGGCGCCAGGGCATGGTCTTCCCCGGCGAGCAGGAGGAGACCTGGACGCATGACGAGACTGCGGGCGCCTGGTATTACCACCGGTTCTACCGGTTTCAGCCGGATCTCAACATCAGCAATCCTCGGGTCCGCGACGAGATCAAGAAGATCGCGTCGTTCTGGCTGCAGCTGGGGGTGGCCGGGTTCCGGATGGACGCGGTGCCGTTCCTGATCGAACGCGCCAATCCGGATGGCGGCATGGGTGACAAGGACTTCGGGTTCCTGACCGAGTTGCGCGAGCACGTGCAGTGGCAGCGCCGGGACGCGCTGCTGCTGGCCGAGGCGAACGTCGACCCCGGCCAGCTCACCGCCTACTTCGGCGACAGCGGCGGCTCGGCGAACCGGCTGCACATGCTGTTCGACTTCCTGCTCAACGGCCAGATCATGCTGGCGCTCGCCCGCCGGGACCCGGAGCCGGTCATCGAGGCGCTACGCGACACCCCACCGGTGCCCGCGGGATCGCAGTGGGCCACGTTCCTGCGCAACCATGACGAGGTCGACCTGTCCCGGCTCACCGCCGACCAGCGGCAGGAGGTCTTCGCCGAGTTCGGCCCGCAGGAGGACATGCGCCTGTACGGGCGGGGAATCCGCCGCCGGCTCGCGCCGATGCTCGGCGGCGACCAGCGCCGTATCCGGCTGGCGTACTCGCTTCAGTTCACCTTGCGCGGCACTCCGGTCATCCGCTACGGCGAAGAAATCGGCATGGGCGACGATCTGTCGCTGCCGGACCGGGAGGCGATCCGTACGCCGATGCAGTGGTCACCGCTGCCCAACGCCGGCTTCTCTACCGCCGAACCCGGCCGGCTGGTCCACCCGGTGGTCGCCGACGGCACATTCGGCTACGCCAAGGTCAACGTGCGGGCACAGCGCAACGACCACGGCTCACTGCTGAACTGGTTCGAACAGATGATGCGCACGCTGCGCGAGTGCCCGGAGATCAACACCGGCTCCTGTGCGCACGTCGACGTGCCCACCCCGCCCGGCATATTTGCGCACCGCGCCGACGACACGACCGGCACCATGCTGTTCCTGCACAACCTCGGCGACCAGGACGCCACCGTCGACGTCAGCAGCCTCGACGACATCGCCGAATCGCCCACGGAGATGTTCGCCGACCGCGACTACGGCGACATCGACCTGGCCAAGCTCACAGTCGGCGGCTACGGCTACCGCTGGATCCGCTTGCGCAGGGAATGGTCCCCATAAAAGGCCGCGAGAACCGGCGCCTCCGGATCGTGTACGTCGTAGAAAGCGATCTGGTCGCAATTTAACGGATCGACCGGCTCAGCAGAAGCTGACGGCAGGGCCCCAGCATTTGCGGGCCAGGTGAAAGATCAAAGTGAGTGGCAAATTGAGTGGCAGATAGTGCTCGGAAGGACCTTTCTCGAGATCCTCCGCCAGGCCTGGTTCACAACCCTGGCCGCTGAGGTGGTGCCGCGGCCCCGCCCGCCGCTGCCAGGATCGTTTGAAGTAGGTCACGGGTGTGCGGTTCGTCGAGGACTTCGCTGACCCAGGCGGCGGCGTCGGCCCGCTCCGGTGAGCGGGGGTTGGGTGTTATCCAGTCGGTGGCGGCGGTCTCGGTGATGTGCCCGAGTTGCGCGATGAGCATCGAGAAGTCTCCGCGCTGAGTCACTCTCGCTGGTCCGCCGGCTTGCTGGTAGGCGCTGGTGAGCGCGCGGGCCCGGCCTGGGTCTGTGCGGGCGAACTCGAACAAGACGCACCCGAGTTCCTGGTTGGGGTCAGCCGGCCCGCTGTTCTCCCAGTCGATGACGCATACCCCGCCATCGGAGGTCGGCAGGAGGTTGTCGGCCCACAGGTCGCGGTGGCAGGTCTGCAGCATCTGCGGCGGCTCGATCCAGGACTCGAGCGCGACCAGTTCGTCACGCAGATCGGCCAGCCGGTGAGCGAAGGGCGCCCCGGCCGCGAGAAGCTGCTCGATCAGATGGTCCCACCGCCCGGCGCCAAGCGGCTCGTGATACCACGGGTCCAACGGGCTGGGATCAGTGGCTGATACGCGGTGAATGGCGGCCACGACCGTGCCGACCAGATCCGGGTCGAGCGTGGCGTCAGGGGCGCGCAGGTCGACCCACTCATACACTCTGACCTGCTTGCCCGCCACGGTCGCGAATACGTGACCTTGCGTGGCGCGGCGCAGCCGCGGCGCTGGCACACCGGCAGCGCAGGCCGCCTCCTGGAACGCGGCCGCCGAGCGCACCTCCTCCTCGCTGCACGGGTGAAAAGGCACCTTCACCGCCCAGCTGCCATCCGCCGTGTCCAGGCGCCACACCAGCCCTTCCTTTCCCCGCGCGACCGGCCCGTCCGACAGCCTCGCCGCCCCGCCAAGACCGAAGCGCCGGGCGACCTCTACCGCATTCACCAGGCCAGCCCAGCACATACACGCCAGCAAGGCCAGCAGAAAATCGGGGAGCCTGCGGCCGCAAGGAAGATCCAACCCTGCGCACAGGCAGCTCCACCGAGAGCGACCCATCGCGGCGGGGGCGGGCGTGTGCTGCACACCAACCTGCCGGTCTGTATGGCCCGGGTGACAGGCTGGCCGGGTGGAAACGGAGGAAGCGGAATTCTCTGGTGCTGGTGTGCGGCTCAGCGGGACGATAACGGTGCCCAGCAAGGCTTCAGCATCGCCTGGAGCCGTAAACCACGAATGCGGCCCTGACGACGGCAACCACCAGCGGCAGGTGCGGAGGCTCAGCCGATGCGCTCGGCCAGTGAGACGATGATCCCTTCCGGCCCCCGGATGTAGGCCATGCGCCAAGCGCCCTCGTACTCGCCGATGCCACCGACCAGTCCGTAGCCCCCGGTAGCTGCCCAATCGACAGCCGCCTGCAGGTCGTTGACCTCGAAGGCCACGTTGCGCAATCCCAGCTCGTTGGCCATGGCGGCCGGTGACCCCGGCACGGAGTCGGGCCGCACGAAGCTCGAGAGCTCCAGGCGGGTGCCATCGCCGGGCGGCTTCAGCATGACGATCTCGGTGCGGGAGTCGGGTATGCCGCAGACCGTGTCCAAGAACTCGCCCTCGACGAATGTCCTGCCCTCGACCTCCAGGCCCAGCGCCACGAAGAAGGCGGTCACGACGTCGAGATCTGCGACCGTGAGGCCGACGTGGTCGAAGCGTCGTACATATGACATAGGGCCGTCCTCCCGTCGTATCGACCGTGCATCCGCCACGGTAGACGTTCTCAGTACCTCTCGTTGCGAGCCCTCCGCAAACGCACACTGCGGCAGATCAGGATGTCCGCACCCGCGGCTGACCGGTCGCGGCCTGCTGGGCAAGACTGCGGCGGCTACCTTGTGACCGTGTAGCGCACGTGGGTGGCATACGGCGAGCTGTAGACCTTGGCCACTTCGAGGTCCATGTCCCGGTCGAACCCCTCGAAGAGCCGCTTACCCGCACCGAGGATCACCGGAGCTGTCGAGATGACCAGCTCATCGGCCTTCCCCGCCGCCAGCACCTGCCGGATGATGTCGGCGCCGCCTCCGACGGCGACGTCGCCGTCCCCAGCCGCCTCAGCCGCCTGGGCGAGCGCCGTGTCAAGGTCGGGGACGAACCGGAACCCGGTCTGCGCCGCCGGCTGGTCTGCGGTGCGGTGGGTGAGCACGAACAGGGTCCCAGGGAAGGGGTTGGTCCCACCCCACGCGCCGGCCGCGTCGTACATGCCACGGCCGACCACACCGGACGCCATCGTCGAGACGAGCTCGTCGTAGAACTGCTTGTCGGGACCGTGCATCGTGAAGTCGTGGCCGCCCTCGTACGTCCACGGGCCACCCATCACCCAGTAGTGCAGCCGCTCGCCACCCTGGCCCAGGCCGCAGCCCGGCCCGTCGCCGGGACCGGTGACGTAGCCGTCGACTGACGTTGTGATGGATGCGACGATCTTGCCCATGGTTCCTCCTCCGCCGGGTGTCGCCAGAACAGACGCAGCAGCCACCCCCGACTCATCGGTGCAACCGCCGGAGGCGCGAACTCGTTGTACCCGGCTTCTGGCCAGCGGCCGCGCTCGGCGGCATGACCGGATGGCGCTCTGGATGGCGGCTGGGTGAGGGCCAGAGCCAGGCTCCTTCCCAGGGGCCGGTCTGCGCGTCGGTAACGGCCGGGCGGCGGTCAGCTGGCCCGACTCGCCAGAGTCGGGACTGATGGCGAAGCTGTCGCGCGCGGCGCGGCGCCCTGGCCGGTCACGGCCGGGCGTCCGGTGCCCTGGTGACGACGTTGGCGATCCGCCCGGGCACGATGACGAGCCGGGCAACCGCCGCGTCCCGGGTCCACCGGGCGTACTCGGGGTGCGCGGTCACCGCCGCGGCGATCTCGTCCTGCTGGGCCGCGGCGGGCACCTGGACCCGGAACCGGGTCTTGCTGTCGATCTGCACCGGCAGGGTGACCATGTGCTCCGCCGCCAGCGCCTCGTCGAACTCGGGGAACGGCTGGTAAGCCAGCGTCCGCGGGTGGCCGAGCGCCGCCCACAGCCCCTCGGCGATGTGGGGAGCGAACGGGGCGGTCATCAGCACCAGGGGCTCGGCCAGCGCGCGGGGTACCCCGGGCCCGGCGGCTGCCACCTTGGCGGCGTGGGTCCCGAGTTCCATCAGGCGGGCGATCGCGGTGTTGAACCGCATGGCCGCTACATCCCGGCGGACGGCCCTGATGGTGGCGTGCAGCCGGCGGACGGTCGTTTCGCCAAGGGGCTCATCGGTCACCCGGTCCGCGCCGGTGTGCTCGTCGATGATGGTGCGCCACAGCCGCTGCAGGAACCGGTGCACGCCGATGATGTCATCGGTGCGCCAGGGACGGTCGGTGTCCAGCGGCCCCATGGCCATCTCGTACAGGCGCAGCGTATCTGCGCCATACGCGGTGTAGACGTCGTCGGGAGAGATGGCGTTCTTCTTGCTCTTGCCCATCTTCCCGGCCCGGGCCGTCACCGGCGCGCCCCGGTAGCGCAGCCCCCTGCCGGGGTCGGCGGTGACGTCCGCCGCGGGCACGTACATGCCGCGGGCGTCGAGGTAGGCATCGGCCTGGATGTATCCCTGGTTGAACAGCCGCCGGAACGGCTCACGGGTGGAGACGTAGCCCAGGTCGTACAGGACCTTGTGCCAGAACCTCGCGTACAGCAGATGCAGCACGGCGTGCTCGACCCCGCCAACGTACAGGTCGACCCCGCCGTCGCCGGGTGCCGCGCCCGGCGGCACCAGCCAGTACCGTTCCGCCTCCGCGCCGGTGAACCGCGCGGTGTTGCCCGGATCGAGGTAGCGCAGGTAATACCAGCACGAGCCGGCCCACTGCGGCATGGTGTTCAGCTCACGCCGGTACTGGCGCAGCCCGTCGCCCAGGTCCAGCAGTGGGTTCGCCCAGTCCACCGCGCGGGCCAGCGGCGGCTCCGGCTCGCCGGTCTCGTCCGCCTGCGGCCGGGGACGGAAATCGGTCATCTCGGGCAGCTTCACCGGCAGCTCGCTGTCCGGCAGGGCGACCGGCAGGCCAGCGGAGTCGTACACGATCGGGAACGGCTCCCCCCAGTAGCGCTGCCGGGAGAACAGCCAGTCGCGCAGCCGGTAGGACCGGGCCGCCCGGCCGGCCCCGCGGCTGGCCAGCCAGCGGGCCGCCGCCTCGATCCCATCCCGCAGCGTGGCCGCGCGGGACAGCCCGGGGACCTCCAGGTCAAGGTAGCTGCCTTCGCCGCTGAAGGCGGCCGGCCACTGGCTGGCCGGGGCGCCCGGCGGCAGACCGTGGCGGGCGAGCCAGCCCGCGGGCGGTGCCAGCACCGCCCGCACCGGCAGGCCGAAGGCCCGCGCGAATACCAGGTCGCGGTCGTCGTGCGCGGGCACCGCCATGATCGCGCCGGTGCCGTAGCCCATCAGCACGTAGTCGGCAACGAACGCCGGGATCCGCTCCCCGGTCATGGGGTTGATCACATATGACCCGGTGAAAACGCCGGTCTTACCGGGCTCTTCCTGCGCCCGCTGCTCCTGCGCCCGCTGCCGGTCGCTCAGCCGGGCCGCAGCGGCCCGGTAGGCGGCGACCGCCTCGGCTGGCCCGGCACCCGCGGGCGTGCCCTGCCGGTAGCGCCAGGCGGTCGGCGTGCCCTCCGGCCAGCGGCCGGCCACGAGCTGGCCCACCAGAGGGTGCTCCGGGGCCAGCACCAGATACGTGGCGCCTGGCAGCGTGTCGGGCCGGGTGGTGAAGACGCTGATCCTGACGGCCGCGTCGGGCTCCTGGCCGCGCGCATCCGGTGCCTGGCCCAGGCCGTCGCCCCGCTCCACCGCGAAGTCGACGACGGCGCCGTCACTGGCGCCGATCCAGTTGCGTTGCATGATCTTGATCGAGTCGGGCCAGTCGACCCGGTCCAGGTCGTCGATCAGCCGCTGCGCATAGGCGGAGATCCGCAGCATCCACTGCCGCAACGGCCGCCGGTAGACGGGGTAGTTGCCGATGTCGCTGCGCCCGTCGGCGGTGACTTCCTCGTTGGCCAGCACGGTGCCGAGCCCGGGGCACCAGTTGACGAGCTCCGTGCCGGGGTAGGCCAGCCGGTAGCCGTCGACGACCTGCCGGCGCTGCGCCAGGCTCAGCTCATCCCACGGCAGGCTGCCTGGGTTGGCTTCGCCCTCCGGCGCACGCTCACCGGAGGCGAACTGCGCGATCAGGTCGGCGACCGGCCGGGCCCGACCGGCCTGGTCGTCGTACCAGCTGCGGAACATCTGCAAGAAGATCCACTGCGTCCATCTGTAGTAGCCGGGATCGGTGGTCGCCAGCTCGCGCCGCTGGTCGTGCCCCAAGCCCAGCCGCCGTAGCTGGCGCCTCATGGTGGCGATGTTGTGCTCGGTGGTAACCGCCGGGTGCTGCCCGGAGTCGATGGCGTACTGCTCGGCGGGCAGGCCGAACGCGTCATAACCGAACGCGTGCAGCACGTTGTGCCCGGTCATGCGCAGGTAGCGGGCGTACACATCGGTGGCGATATACCCCAGCGGATGCCCGACGTGCAGGCCCGCACCGCTCGGGTAGGGGAACATATCCATGATCATGAACTTGGCGCGGCCCGCCATCCGGCCGAACCCCGCGGCGAGCGGGCCGGCCGGGTTGGGGGCGTTGAACGTTCCGTCCGCCTCCCAGCGGTCCTGCCAGCGCGCTTCGATCTCGCCCGCCAGGCGCGCGCCGTAACGGAAAGGTGGCGGCTCATCGCCGTCGCGCGGGGCCCGGCCGGGGCCGGGCCGACTGGTGTTCTCGCTCATGGGACCTCGCCTGAGGATCGTGTCCGGGCACGAAAAAGCCCCTCGCACAGGAGGGGCTGCCGCGCTGACTGTCTGGCTTCAGCGCGGCGTCTCAAGGAGCAGCCATCTGGCTCGCATGCCCCTCAGGGTAACGCGCCGGTGGCAGGCTGGCATAGGGCACGTTGCACCGGCCCCCGAGGCGGGATTGAACCGCGCCGGTAAGCCCGCAGACTCCGGAACCCGCGGGGCGGCTCACGGCTTGTCAGGGCTGGATGTTTTCCAGGTCCTGCAGAAGGCCTGGGTGCTTCGGCTCCCAGCCGAGCACCTTCCGGGTGTGGGTGCTGGACGCGGGCTGGTCGGTTGCGAAGATCGGGCCGAGCGGGCCGAAGGTCTCCTGGGGGACCGCCTTGACCGGCAGCCCGAGCCGCCGGCCGATGACCGCTGCGATGTCATGTACCGCGTCGCCTTCGTCGGCCACGGCGTGCCATGAGGTCCCGGCCGCCGCCAGTTCCAGGGCCAGCCGGAAAAGGACGGCCGCGTCGAGTGCGTGCACGGCCGGCCAGCGCTGGGTGCCGTCGCCTGGGTAACCGGCCACTCCGCTGCGGCGTGCCGTGTCGGTCAGCAAGCCAGCAAACCCGCCCGTGCCCTCGTTGTGGACCGTGCGCGGCATGCGCACGGCCGTACTGCGGACGCCGTGCGAGGCCAGCCCGAGTATCGCGGTGACGGAGCGGGCACGGCCGCCGACGGGCCCCTGGGTGGGCAGCGGATCGGCCTCCGTAGAGACGCGGCCCGGCGCGTACGGGGTACCCGAGACCGTCACGAGAGGGCGGTCGGTGCCGATGAGCTCCTTGCCGAGGGTTTCGAGGGCGGCACTCTCCTCAGCGACCGCGTGGGCCAGGGCGTCTGGACTGCTGAAGTCATGACTGAAAGCCAGGTGGATCACCCCATCGGCCTGGCCAGCCCCGGCGCGGAGGGAGTCCAGGTCAGCGAGACCGCCTGGCACGATCTGGGCGCCGGCCGTCTCGAGGGCGAGCGCAGCCGAGCCCGAGCGGGCGAGTCCAGCAACAGTGTGGCCGTGGCCGAGAAGCTCGGTGACCACCGCGGAGCCGATGAGGCCGGTTCCCCCGGTGATGAAGACGTGCATGGACCTTCCTGTAGCGATGAGACTTTGGTCTTATCACGGTACCAGAGTGATAGGACATATGTCCCATCGCGTAGCCTGGGGCCGTGCCACGATGGGAGCCAGGAGCACGCGAACGGCTCGTCGTAGCTGCCGTCGACCTGTTCACCGAGCAGGGCTACGACGCCACGACGGTCGCTCAGATCGCCCAGCGCGCCGGCACCACGAAAAGCACCTTCTTCCGGTACTTCCCCGACAAGCGCGGGGTCCTCGTGGCCGGACAGCAGACGCTGAGCCTGCTGCTCGCCGAGGGGATCGCCGGGGCGCCGGAGGGAGCCAGCCCGCTTGAGGCAGTCGCTGCCGGTCTCGAGCGCGCATCAAGCGCGATGGGCCCGATGAACCGTGAGCTCGGTCCGCGCCTGAAAGCGGCGGTCGCTGCCAGCGCCGAGCTTCAGGAGCGTGACGCCCTCAAGAGCGTCGGCCTCGCTGCCGCCATGACCACCGCCCTCATCGCCCGCGGTGTGCCCGACCCAACCGCTCACCTCGCGGGCGAGCTGGGCGTGCTGGCATTCAAGCGGGGCTACGCCGAGTGGTCAGCAGCCGATCGCCACGGCGAGGATGGGCTCGGACCGTTCGCCCTGGCCGCCCTGAACGAGCTGCGGGCGGCAACCGGGTCACTTGGCTGACCGGGCAACCTCAGCTGGTTCGCGGTGACGGAGCGCGTGCACCGATCCCAGCCCAAGCCGTACCGAACCGCACCGCATCAGCGTCCGGCGAGGAACGCGGCGATCGCGGCGGTGAGCTCGGGCGCGGCAAAGGCGCTGCCATGATCGCCCGGCACGCGGACGAACCGGGCATCGGGCAAGAGCGCGGCCAGCTCGTCGGCATCAGAGCGCTCATCCTGATCGCCGATCGCGACGAGCGTCGGGATCGCGATCTGGCGCAGCGCGTCCACCGGCGTCGGCACCATCGAGTCCAGCACGTGCAACAACGCCACGGGATCGGCGCCCGACTCTGAGATCCAGTGCGCGATCCGCGCGCCGGCCGAGCCGGGCTCCATCGCTACCCCGTCGGCGAGCGCGGTCAGCACGCGGCGGTTCTCCCCGCCGCCCTGCGGGCCGCTCACCTTCGCCAGTCCCTGCCCGGCCACGATCGCGCGCCCCGGCCGGGCGCCCCGCGCCAGCATGCGCACCACGATCCGCCCGCCGAGCGAATAGCCGCCAAGGTCGTACTCCCCATCGCCGAGCCCGAGCTGCCCGACGAGGGCAAGTCCGTCGTCGGCCAGCACATCAGCCGGATAGGCGGCGGGATCGTGCGGCTTCGCGCTGTCCCCGTGGCCGCGGAAGTCCGGCGCTATGACCCGGTACCCCTGGTCGGCGAACCCGCGGGCCCGGCCATGGCTGAGCATGTGCGAGCCCGCACCCAGGAAACCGTGCAGCAGCACCAGCGGACGCCCGGACCCCGTCTCACGGCACGCCAGCTCCACGCCGTCGCGGCCGGCGAATCGATAAGCGCCCATACCGCGTTCGATCGTAGGCCACCACCGCGGCCCGGAGTCCGGACTGTGGCCGGCCCTTTGTCCCTGGCGCTGTCCCCGGGGGCCACGGGCGCCCGCCCGGGTTGGCCCTAGGGCGTGTTTCAAAAGTTGGATGTGTGACCAGAAGCGATCTTGAATTGCCCGCGTGTCGCTCAGCTGTGACGCGTGAGGTCTCCGGTAGATGAGTCAACGACCAAGAAGACCATCTGCACGGAG
>Ga0335078_10012631_pt1 | contig 12512 bp, 10 predicted proteins | sample Lox_Sample_32_FD_206711 | JGI IMG/M metagenome (GOLD analysis project Ga0335078, IMG submission 206711) | Soil microbial communities from Loxahatchee National Wildlife Refuge, Florida, United States - Lox_Sample_3.2 | ecosystem: Environmental > Terrestrial > Soil > Wetlands | place: USA... | reverse complement strand
TGCGAGCGCTGGCGCGGGCGCATCAGGTGGTGTGCATCACCCACCTGCCGCAGATTGCTGCCTTCGCCGACCATCATTACCTGATCGAAAAGCTCGAAGCCGGCGGACGCTCGCGCACCTCAGTGCGCCGCCTCAAAGACGACGAGCGCCAGGAAGAAATCGCCCGCATGCTCAGCGGTGCGCGGCTGACGGAAACGTCGTTAAAGCACGCGGAAGCCATGCTCAAGAATGCGTAGTTTGTGGTTGGGGCCTCACACGGCTAGACCGCCCAGTTTTCGACATTCAAGGCTTGGATGCGGCGGAACTCTTTTTCATTGTTTGTCACCAGGGTCAGCCCTGCGGCCACGGCGTGTGCGGCGATCCACAAATCGTTGTTTCCAATCATTGACCCGCTTGCCTCCAGTTCGGCCCGGATCGCTCCGTAGGCCGTCCCCGCTGTTTCCGGCATTGGTAGTGCTGGCAACAGGTCGAGCAGCTCTTGCAAACGCGCTGCCGCCACAGCTTGGTTGCTGCTTTTCGCTACTCCGTAAAGCAACTCTCCGTAGGTAATAACAGAAAGGGCAGCTTCTCCCGAGCGGAGCACTCGAAATCGACGCAGCACTTGCTCTGGCCGCTTCTGTCGGATGTAAATGCAGATATTCGTATCGAGAAGATACTGTGCTTCCATCACAGCCCTTTGCGCTTCTGCGGCAGGTCTTTCTTCCGCCTTATGTTCGCTGGGTCGCCCGGCAAGTCAGCCAGCAGATCGAACGCACGGACCATCGCCCCTGGCTTATCCCGCAACACGATCTCATCTCCACGCCGAAAGATTTCGACTTCCTTGCTTTTTAGCCGAAATTGCTTCGGAAGCCGCACCGCCTGACTGTTCCCCGACCGAAACACCCGTGCTGTAGTCATGATCCTATACCCATGTATATACATAAAGTATATACATTTTTGGCCCACCTGTAAACGATGGCCCATCTGGAAATTGGTGGCTCAGCACTCGGCCGTCAATTACGGTGTCCCCCTAACCCCTCAATCTCCTTTATCCTTCCCCTGTTATGTCCACGCTTGTCGAATGTGTTCCCAATTTTTCCGAAGGCCGCGACCGCGCCAAGGTCGACGCGATCATCGAGGCCATGAAGACGCCCGGCGTCTATCTGCTCGACCGCGAGATGGATGCCGACCACAACCGCTCGGTCATCACTCTGGTGGGCGACCGCGAGTCGATTGCCGAGGCTGCCATCCGCGGCGTGGGTCGCGCCGCCGAGCTCATCGACCTCACCCGGCATCAGGGCGCGCACCCGCGCATGGGCGCCAGCGACGTGATTCCCTTCATCCCCATCGAGGGCCTGGCGCTCGAGGATTGCGTCGCCATCGCGCGCCACGTCGGAGAGGAGATCTGGAAGCGCTACCAGATTCCGGTCTATCTCTATGAGGCCGCCGCCACCACTCCCGAGCGCCAGAATCTGGAGAACATCCGCCGCGGACAATTTGAAGGAATACGTGAAGAAATAGCCACCAACCCCTCTCGCCGCCCGGACTTCGGCGATCCACGCGTTCACCCCACAGCGGGCGCGACGGTGGTGGGCGCGCGCAAGTTCCTCATCGCCTACAACATCTATCTGAACACCGCCGACGTCGAAATCGCCAAGCAGATCGCCAAGGCCGTGCGCTTCTCAAACGGCGGGCTCCGTTATGTGAAAGCCGCCGGCTTCCCGGTGCGCGGGCTGGCGCAGGTTTCGATGAACCTCACCGACTTCGAGCAGACGCCCATCGCACGCGTTTTCGAGTTCGTGCGCCGCGAGGCCGCGCGTTACGGGGTGATGCCGGCCTTTAGCGAAATCGTGGGCCTGATTCCCAAGAAGGCGCTGGAGATGGCCTCGGAGTGGTTCCTGCAGATCGAGAACTTCGATTCTTCGCTGATCCTCGAGAACCGCCTGCAGGCGATCATGGGCGGCAAGATGGCCGTCGGCGGGCTGCGCGCCGGTGTGGAGCCGTTCGTCGAGCAGCTTGCCGCGCCCACGGCCACGCCCGGCGGCGGGAGCGCATCGGCGGTGGCAGGGGCCATGGCGGCGGCCCTGGCGGCAATGGTTGCCGGTATGTCGCGCGGCAAGAAAAATTATCTGCAGTACGAGCACGAGCTGAGCGATGCCCTCGCACGGCTGAGCACGCTTCGCGAGGAATTCAAAGCTGCCATCGACGCCGACGCCGCCTCCTACGACGCGGTGATGAAAGCCTACAAGCAGGCAAAGTCGACGACTGCCCCGGACGGCGACAGCGCCATCGCTGAAGCTCTGAAAGGCGCGACCAGCGTGCCTCTCGGCGTGGCCGAGCGCTCGCGCGAGGTGGCACAGATCGTCGAGTCGCTCAGGCCCATCACCAATCCCAAAATGGCTTCCGACCTGACCGTCTCCGCTGCTCTGGCTCAGGCCGCCCTCGCCGGCGCACTGGCCAATGTGGAGATCAACTTGCCAGACTTGAACGACGCGGCCTTTGTGGACCAAGTACTAAACCGGATCGCAGCGGTCAGGGCTTAGAGATTCAAGCCAACAAACGGCCAATGGCCAAATGGTCTAATCACCGATGCGCCGAAATGTTGTACCCTGTTGCTTACGGGCGTGTTGGGGAACCAACCAAAGCTGGCCCTCGCACATCGGATATATATCTTTGCCAATGAGGCTTTTATGAGGCGCGCGACGTTGCTGCTCGTTGTTCTGCCGGTGCTGGCTGCCATCCCCTGTTTTGGGGCGGCGCTGGGCACGGCAGCCGGCTCGGTGATTCCCAAAGATGTGCAGCAGATCATTACCGTCGATTACCGCCAACTGGCGGCTTCGCCCACAGCGCTGGCGCTCAAGGCCAAGGTGCTGCCGGACAATCTGAAGAACCTGGAGAGCGCGCTGCGCGGCGCGGGCATCGACCCCGACAACGACGTAGACTCGCTGATCTTCGCCTCATTCCGCACGCAGGACAAAGGCCTGCGTATGATCGGCATCGCCCAGGGGCAGTTCGACAAGGCCAAGTTCGTCAAGAAGGCAAAGCTTAAGAAGATTACGCCGGTGAAGTATCACACGTCGTTTCTCTATCCCATGGGCAGCGGCATGCAGATTACCTTTCTCGATGAATCCAGCCTGCTGTTCGGCGAGAACGCCGCCGTGCAGGCCGCGCTCGACGCCCGCGATGGCGAAGCGGAGAGCATGACCGGCAACACCCGCATGTCCGACCTGGTACGCTCGGCCGACCCCGGCGCGGTGTGGAGCGTGCTCGATGCCGCCGGCACCCAGAACATGATGCGCTCTTCTCTCGGCGATGCCGCCCGCCTCGCCGACTTTGAAACCGTCAAGAAGCGCCTGCTCGGCTCTTACTACACCATGGATTTCACCCACGGCGTGAAGTTCGACCTCAGCGTGGTGACGGCGGACTCCATGACCGCGGCCACCATGTCTTCCGTGCTGCGCGCCGGGATGATGTTCAAGAAGGTGAACGCCACCGGGGCGGAGAAGGTGGCGCTCGACAACGTCAGTGTGGACAACGACAACGACCACCTGCTGCTGCACTTCAAGACCGACGACGACAAGTTCCAGTCGCTGCTGCAGTCGCCCATGTTCACGTCGTTTACCAGATAAGAACGCTGCTTACAAAATCTTGTCATCCCGACCGAGGAGCTTCAGCTCCGAGTGGAGGGACAACGCCTTTATGAACGGGATGACGAGCCGCTACTTCTTCTTCACCAGCCGCTTAAGCGCGGCAATATTCCTGCGATCGTCGCCGGACTTGTCGATGGGCGTTTCCGCGATGAAGGCGGCATGCACCAGCCGCGGATCATTTAGCAGCCGGCGAAACGCCGCGAGACCAATCGTTCCCTTGCCAATGTGCTGATGGCGATCGAGCTTCGATCCGCGCGCCGCTTTGGCGTCGTTGCAGTGCCACACCGGAATGTTCTTCAGGCCGATGGTCTCGTCGATCTGCCGAAGCGTTGCCTCGTAGCCTTCAGGCGTAACAATATCGTAGCCGGCCACGTGGACGTGGCACGTGTCGAGGCACGCGGCCACAGGGATGTACTCGCGCAGCACGCCAACTAATGCCGCGACGTGTTCGAAGCTCGCGCCCAGCGAGTACTCGGCGCCGGCGGTGTTTTCGACGAGCACGGTAAGACCGCCCTTGGCCAGATCCAGACCGGCAGCCGCTTCGCGGATGGCATAGGCCGCGCGCGCCAGACCTTCCTCGCGGCTAGCTCCTCGAAACGATCCCGGATGAATGACAAGATACTCTGCGCACAACTTCAGCGCGCGCTCCAGCTCTCCGCGGAATGCGGCAATCGTCTTGGCGTAAAAATCAGAATTGCCGCCAGCGAGATTCAGCAGGTAGCCGGCGTGGATGACCAGCGGCTTTAAATCGTATTTCTCGCGCAGGCGGCCCATCTCCCCACACTGCTTCGCGCCGAGTTCGTGCGGCTTCCACTGGCGCGGGCTGGAAGAAAAAATCTGGAAGGTGCTGCAGCCCAGCCGCCAGGCGCGCTCGGCGGCGTTCTCGGGCCCTCCGGCAGTCGATGTGTGGATGCCGATACGACGCGCAGTACGCCGTGGCGGTCGCTTCGGCGCCGGCAGCTTGAGAATGTCCTGCTCGCGAGCCATGGAGATGGGCATGTAGAAGCAGTTGCCAGTCGGCAGTTGTTAGTTGCCAGTGTCTTCTGACAACAGACAACTAGCAACTTACAACTGTCAACTGCGGTAAACTATCTGGTCTTTCCGAGGTCCAGCCATGCTAGTCGTCATGCGAGCGCACGCTACGGAAGAGCAGGTGCGTGCGGTCTGCGAAAAAATAGAAGCTGCGGGGTTGCGCGCCCACGCCATTCCCGGCGCCGAGCGTACGGCCATCGGCATTACCGGCAACCGCGGCGAAGTGGAGATCGGCCTGGAAGAAATGCCGGGCGTGGTCGAAGTCATCCGCGTCACCAAGCCTTACAAGTTGGTCAGCCGCGACGTGAAGCAGGAGAACACGGTGGTCCGCTTCCCCGGTACCGGCGCCAGCATCGGCGGGCATGAACTGGCAGTGATCGCCGGGCCGTGCGCGGTCGAGAGCCGCGAGCAGGTCTTCGCCGTGGCCGAGCGCGTGCACCGCGCCGGAGCGCAGTTCTTCCGCGGCGGCGCCTACAAGCCGCGCACTTCACCTTACTCTTTCCAAGGGCTCGGCGAGGAGGGCCTGCGCATTCTCGCCGAAGTGCGCGAGCGCTGGGGCTTGCGCATCGTCACCGAAGCCATCGACAACGAATCGCTGGAACTGGTCGAGGAATACGCGGACGTCATCCAGATCGGCGCCCGCAACATGCAGAATTTCTCTCTGCTCAAGCGCGCCGGCCGCTGCAAGAAGCCGGTGCTGCTGAAGCGCGGCATGTCGGCGACGCTGGAAGAATTTCTGATGGCGGCCGAGTACGTGATGTGCGAGGGCAATTACAACGTGATCCTGTGCGAGCGCGGCGTGCGCACCTTCGCCGACCATACCCGCAACACCCTGGACCTGAGCGTGGTGCCGGCGGTGCATCGCCTGAGCCACTTGCCCATCGTGGTGGACCCGAGCCACGGCACCGGCAAGCGCAACAAAGTGACGCCGCTCTCGCGCGCGGCAGTTGCCGTCGGCTGCGACGGCCTGATCATCGAAGTGCACAACGATCCCGACCGCGCGCTCTCCGACGGCATGCAGTCGCTCTATCCCGAGCAGTTCGACGAGCTGATGGCGGAGGTGCGGCAGATCGCCGCCGTAGTACACCGCGAGCTGGCTCCGGCTGCCGCGGTCGCACGATAGACCTGTCTCCGTCCACGGTCTTATGAAAGGGCACGAGTTCAGCGGGGCGGAGTCGTGCCGCGCGGGGACATATAGATGCCGGAACTCGAAAATGCTTTTAAAAAACGCCGCCGGGGCTGAAGCCCGATCCTTTGTGCCGCTCTTAGCGGCACGACTGAAGTCGTGCCCTTTCACAAACCGGTTGGCGAATTCACTTTTCGTCAGTCTTGCATTTTGTTCTCTTCTCGCGCTCGCCGGTTGCCGTAGCCAGCCAGTCCTCGATCTGCGGCAATACGCCTACGTCAGCAACGGACGCAGCAACAGCGTCAGCGTCATCGACCTCTACAGCTTCCACACGCTGGCCACGCTCTCCGTCGGTCGCAATCCCACGGGCGTGGCCGCCAGCCCCACGCGCAACGAGATCTACGTGGTCAACAGCGGTACGGACAACGTCAGTGTGATCGACGCCGAGCGCAACCAGGTGGTCGCGACCATCGGCGTGCATCACGCGCCGTATTTCATCGACGTTTCGGCGGACGGCAAGCGCGGCTACGTGGCCAACTCCGGCTCGGCCAACGTGTCGGTGCTCGATCTCGACGCGCGGCGCGTGGTGGCAACCATCGGCGTCGGCGGAGCGCCGGGCGTGGCGCGGGTTTCCGCCGACGGCAAGAGCGTGGTGGTCGCCAACCGCGGCGGCGATTCCGTCTCCCTCATCGATGCAGAGCGCAACTGGCTCCGCAGTACGATTGCGATTTGCGGGCAACCGGGAGATGTAGCCATTCTCCCCGATTCGAGCAAAGCCTTTATTGCCTGCAGCGCCTCCGCGCAGGTCGCGGCCGTGGACCTGCGATCGGGCAACCTGCTTACACTGCTCGACGTCGGCAAAACGCCCGTTAGCCTTTCGCTCAAGCCCGACGGCGGTGAGCTGTTCGTGTGCAACTTTGATTCGGACAGCATCTCGGTTATCGAGACTTCCACCAATGAAGTCGGCAACACGTTCCTGATCGGCACCCGTCCCTCGCACGCCGTCGTCAGCGGCGACAACGCTTTGCTCTACGTGAGCAACTTCGGCGCGGACGCGGTGGCCGTATATGGCATTGACCTCGGCAAGCTGGTCTACACGGTGCAGGTGGGCAGCCGCCCCGATGCGCTGGCGCTCACACCCAACCAGCATTTCCTGCTGGTGAATGACACGCTCGCCGGCGACGTTGCCGTAATCCTCAAGCGCGACAAAACTACCAAGGCCAACCCGGCGCCTTACGCGCTGCACACGCTCGTCCCGGTCGGCATTCAGCCCAACCAGATCGCGGTGAAGGCATTCGTCGCCCAGGCACCGAGATCGTGAGTGTCATCAGAGTCATCTCCGCAAACAGCCGGGCGTGATACGCATCACTGGGAAATTCTCGCTGGCTTCCTAAAATGTTGGCTGAGGTAGGTAGTCATTTCTACTGCCAAGGAGAGTTTCGATGTCGAACCACAAGCTGTTTTTGGGCGTTGTGCTGTGCATCCTCGCTGCTGGCTTCGTACTGGCGGCTGACAAGCCGGCAACCCCAGGCATTGGAAAGACGTACAAGGTTACGCTGCATCAGCAGGCGCGCGTAGCTAACGTTCTGTTGCCCGCGGGAGATTATCGCATCCAGCACGTAATGGAAGGTGAGAAACACATCATGGTGTTTAAGGACCAGAAGGGTGCTGAAGCCCGCGCGGAATGCACCATGGTAAAGATCGAGCGCAAGGCTGAGGGCGATTCGGCACAGTTTGAAAGAGGCCCCAATGGAGAGCGAATCCTGAAGGCGCTGACCTTCAAAGGTGAAACCTTCGAGCACAGGTTCTGATTGGATTCGGCAGAACTCTGATCCTCGGCGGCTGCCTGTGCGGCCGCCTTTCTTTGCCGCCGCCCTGACGCCCGAATTCGGCGTGATGGCTCCTTGTCTTGTCTATGTTTCGGACGCCGGCGCTACTTCGCTCTGCTATTCTGGCGCCGCATGCAACTCCAACAACAGGTTCCGCTGGCGCCGCTAACCACCTTCCAGGTCGGCGGGCCAGCGCGGTACTTCGTGGAAGCCCGCAGTGAGGAGGACGTTTGTGCCGCCGTGGCGGAAGCGCGCAGCCGCGAGTGCCCGCTGTTCGTGCTCGGCGCCGGCAGCAACCTAGTTATCGCCGACGCGGGCTTCCCAGGCCTGGTGCTGAAGATCGCGCTCACTGGAATCGCCGAGCATCGCGAAGGCGCACACGTAATCTTCGACGCTGCCGCCGGGGAAGACTGGGACGGTTTCGTCGCCCGCACGGTGGCGCGCGATTGCGCCGGCATCGAGTGCCTGAGCGGCATTCCCGGAACTGTCGGCGGCACGCCGGTGCAGAACGTCGGGGCCTACGGGCAGGAAGTTTCCGAGACCATCAGCAGCGTGCGTGTACTAGATACGGCGAACGACGAACCTCGCGATCTGGAGAATGCCGATTCCGGCTTTTCTTATCGCACCAGCATCTTCAACACGCGCGAGCGCGGGCGCTATATCGTGCTGCGCGTGAGCTTCGCGCTCGCTCCGGCCGGCGCGCCACATACTGAATACGCCGATCTCAAGCGCCACTTCGCCGGCCGCAGCGCTTCGCCGACGCTGGCCGAAACTCGAGACGCGGTGCGCGCCATCCGGCTCAGCAAGGCCATGCTGATCGTTCCCGGCGATGACGACTGCCGCAGCGCCGGATCATTCTTCAAGAACCCAGTGCTGACGCGGGAAGGTTTCGAGCAACTGCAATCGCGCGCCGGACAGGTTCCTAATTTCCCGGCGAAGAACGGCATGGTGAAGGTCGCGGCGGCGTGGCTGGTCGAGCACGCCGGCTTCGCCAAAGGAATGTCCCGCGGTGCGGTGGGCATCTCGCGCAAGCACGCGCTCGCCATCGTTAACCGCGGAGGTGCAACCGCGGCGGACATCATCGCGCTCAAGAACGAAGTCCAGCGGCGCGTGCTCGATCGCTTCGGTGTTCAGCTCCAGCCCGAGCCGGTCTTCGTAGGCTTCGACCAGCAGCCTTGAGCTCATCGTCAGAACGAGAACCTCGCGGCTAACTGCACCAGCCGCGGCGGCGCCGCACTCACAATCTGCCCGAAACTCGCGCTGCTGATGTTCCCGTTCACCGCCGCCGGCCCGTAGAACTGCGCATGATTCAAAGCGTTAAACGCCTCAAGGCGAAGTTCGAGCACTTTCGCCTCGGCCAGCGCGATGCTCTTCTGCAAAGCAAGATCGAAATTATCGATCCCCGGCCCGTGGAAGAAACGCCGCGGCGCCGTCCCCATCTGCCCGAGCTGCGGCAGGCTGAAGAGCGCGGTATTGAAGGCTGGCTGGCCGTTGCGCGGATTGTTGTTGATGGCCAGCGTGCCGGGCGTGTAGTTGGGTGTATCGACGCCGTTGTTGTTGATGCCGTTTGGAATGGTGCCCAGCAGCGAAGTGTCATTGTTGTTGTAGAGCGTGACCGGAAAGCCGGTGCTGAACCGCGTCAGCCCTGAGATCACCCATCCGTTCGCGAGCCGCGGATAGCTCGCGAGCAGGCGACCGAGCGGCAGCTCGTAGCGATAGCTGGCCACGAAGTTGTGCGTCATGTCGAAGGCCGAGAGCGCGCGGCTGAGCGAAGGATCGACCGGATTCACCGCCTCCGCCAGACTCGACGACTGGTCGAGCGACTTGCTGTGGGTATATCCCGCCATCAGCTCCAGCGGGCCGCTGCTGTGGCGCACGTTCACTTCGAGCGCGTTGTAGTTCGAGTTGCCGATTGTCTTTTGATAAGTCACGGCGTCAAAGTCGGCCCCAAACGGCGCGCGCAGGCCGGTTTCGGCGAATGGTCCGCAGCCTGGCGTCGCGAGGCACAGCGCGGGATTGCTGGGATTGGCAGAGATCAGCACCAGCAGGTGGTGCGCCTGGCTGCCGACGTAGCCCACGCTCAGCGTGGTGTTCTGCGCCAGCTCGCGTTGCACGGTGAGCGTGTAGCTCTCGGTATACGGCGGCACATTCCCGCGATAGAACGAGGGCACGCCCGTGATAGGCATGTATTTCGACCAGTCCACCGTGTTGTTGGGATTTGCCGCCGACGCGCCGTAAGCGGGAATCGGCGAGGGAAACGGCTGTCCTAACGTGTTGCCGGTTGCCGCCGCGACGAACGGCGTTGCAAACAGCGGCGGCCCGATGGTGCTGCTGTCGTAGTCATAACCGTAGGGCGGATTGGCGCTCATGATGCCGGCCGAGAGCCCCTCGAACGCCGTGTAGAACATGCCGTATCCGGCACGCACGCTGGTTTTGCCCGCGCCGCCGAAAATTTTCTGCAGCACGCTGTTCTGGAAGTTCGGCGAATACGCGATCCCTAACCGCGGCGAAAAGTTTGTGTACTTGGTGGGCGCAAGCGTGCGCGGAATGCCGGGATCGCCGGGAAACACCAATCCCTGCGGAGCGCCCGGATACACCACCGACTGCTGGCCCAGCACCAGCGTCTGCAGTTGGTTGTACTTTTCATACCACGGCGGCAGCACGTCCCAGCGCACGCCGTAATTCAGCGTCAGGTTCGACTTCAGCCTCCAACTGTCCTGCGCAAACGCGCCGATGTATTTGTTGCGAAGATAGAAGCTGCGCGAGTCGCCCTGCCGGTAAAAGCTGGCAACACCGAGCAGAAAATCGGCAAAGTCGGAGCCGGTTTCAGAGCCGGTGAACTGGAACGAGCCGTTGTAAACCGCGTCGGGGTTGATGTTGATCTGGTCGAGATGGAACTGCCCGCCGATTTTCAGCGTGTGCCGGCCCAGTATCTTGGAAAAATTGTCGCTCCACTGATATGTGTTGTTCACCTGGGTTTCGCCGGTGGTATCGACGCCGAAGGTGAAGTCATTGAAAGAAACGTTCTCGACGCCCTCGATCTTCGGCGAGAGCGGCACAATGCCCAGCGTGCCCGCGCCCTCGACGAATCCCTGGGACGCGAGGCTCGGCCCCACGCCGCCCACCGGCTGTCCGACGTCGTTGGCAAATCGCATGTAGCTGAAGCGCAGTTCGTTGATGGTGTTCGGCCCCAGCGGCGTGGTAAGTCCGGCCGTAAAGAGTTGGGCGCGGCCGGCTGAGAGCGCGTTGAAGCCAGGAACGTTCGCTCCGCCCTGCCCCGTGGGATAGGGATTGTTGAGGAAGTAATCGTCGAGCGAGTAGTAGCCGGAAAGCGTGCCCCAGCGCGTGTTGGCGTCGATCCGCACCGCGCCCTTGTCGTCGCGGAGCTGCTCGTTTTGCGCGGAAGTCGAAAAAGTATTCGCGCTTTGGTTCGGCTGCGGAATGTACTGCAGCAGGTTCTTCGCCGGCGCCGACCACGCACTCTGCGGAATCACCGCGCCCGGGAAAACGCACTGTGCGGTATTCGCGCAGGCAGCCGTGTAATAAGGCTCGCCCGGCGTGACGGCATAACCGAGCTTCTGCGAGAGCAGACCGGCCCAGTATTGCCCATTTACTTTTCCGGTGAGCGTGCTCGCCAGATCGGAGAAGTTTCCGCTGCGGTCGGCCAGCGAGGGAACGGAGATCAGCCCCGTGTCCACCCCCTGCGTCATGCGCGTGCCCTGGTAATCGACGAAGAAGAAAATCTTGTCTTTCTTGACCGGCCCGCCGAACGTCCCGCCGAATTGGTTGCGATCGAAGGTCGCACGCTGAGAGGAAAAATAGTTGCGCGCATCGAGCGCGGTGTTGCGCAGAAACTCGAAGGCGCTGCCGTGGAACTGGTTCCCGCCGGACTTGGTGACCACCATCACCTGACCGCCGCTGTAGTTGCCATACTCGGCGTCGAAGTTGCTAGTGAGCACGCGCAGTTCCTGAATGGAGTCGAGATTCGGCACCACCGCCGCTCCCATGTTGAACCCTTCCTGCACCGTGCTGCCGTTCACCATGAAGCCGTTGGCGGTCTCGCGCTGGCCGCTCACGGAAAGGTTTCCCGGGTCCACGTCACCCGAGGGCGGCGCCGTAGCGCACCCCGCCATCACTACCGCGTTGGGCTGCTGCGAGCTGGCAGGCACGATGCCCGGCTGAATCGCCAGCAGGTCGGTTACGCTTCTGCCATTCAGCGGAATGCTGGCGACTTTTTTCGCGGCGATGCTCTCGCCCAGCTGCGTGGAACTCAGATCGGCCTGCATTCCCTCGGCGGAAACCTCCACGATTGTGCTGGCGACGATCATCTCCAGGCGTGCATCAACGGTGAGGGGAGCCGAATCGGCAACGACTGTCTGCGCTTGCGGCTGAAACCCTGCGGCTTCAATGCGAATGCGATATTCGCCGGGCGCCACGCCCGAGAAACTGTAAGAACCGTCCCCGTTGGTGACGGTCTGCTGCTCGTGGCTGTCCGCCGAAGCCTGCAGCGTCACCGAAGCGCCGGGGATCACAGCACCGCTGGGATCGAGCACCGCGCCGGAAACCGTAGCGGTCGAGCCCGCCCAGCTTTTTGGGAAGGCAATCAAGAAGAGCAGCAGAGCATATATGAAATTGATATTGAATTTCATTTTCATGATAGCCCCATGCTAGAGCGGCCGCGGGCGAGCCGCTGTGAGGTGGGTCACATCTGCGCGTGACGGAGAACGCGCTCTTAGTGCGCGTGACCGCGGCCGAGGTTACGCAGCCGGTCAAAGAAGAGATAGTGCAGCAGCAGGCCGACCACCAGTCCAACCAGGTATCCGTAAGGCAAAGTTACCGCGCTGAGCCCAACGACCAGCACCATGGCGAAATCGGCGACGGACGTCGCCATGTCGC
>Ga0335078_10012630_pt1 | contig 12513 bp, 6 predicted proteins | sample Lox_Sample_32_FD_206711 | JGI IMG/M metagenome (GOLD analysis project Ga0335078, IMG submission 206711) | Soil microbial communities from Loxahatchee National Wildlife Refuge, Florida, United States - Lox_Sample_3.2 | ecosystem: Environmental > Terrestrial > Soil > Wetlands | place: USA: Florida... | reverse complement strand
GGCGGATTGGGCGGATGCACGCCCGCCATCAGCGGCGGATTGGGTAACGGATTACGCGGCGGATTGGGCAAAGGCTTCCGCGGCGGATTAGGCATCGGCGGATTGGGCTGATGCACGCCCGCCATCAGCGGCGGATTGGGTAACGGATTGCGCGGCGGATTCGGCAGAGGTTTCCGCGGCGGATTGGGCATCGGCGGATTGGGCTGATGCACGCCGGCCATCAGCGGCGATGGATCCGCGCCCACGTACGAAGGAGTCGTCGTCGCGCTGCTGATCGCTACTACGAGCAGAAACATCACGACTCCGGTGAGCAGTCTGCGAGTCATAGCTTTCTCCTTATAAGCCGGAATGCTTGCCTTCCGGCTGACCTGGGCAAACCTCGACGCGGTCGAGCTGCACCTCAGGCGCTCAGGCGGAATGATGCGAATTGTGTTGGGCGCAGGACTTGACGGTGGCAGCTTAGTCAAAGCCCCTTGAATAGAAAGGCTGGCCGTCCCATCACGTAAGGACCGGAGAGCGAATTCTCGTTGCTGGGCACTCACGTACCAATCGCTCTGAAAGGAGAGGGGGCCAGCTTCAAATAACTGCCGCCTTCAGGTCGACTACAAAAATTGCCCAGTACGAATAATTCCACTCATTGTTTGTCTATACCTTTTGCAGAATCCGTGTATGGTCAAAACTGCACAAGAAATTCGAATCGTGATGCGAATGTGCGTGAAATCAGCGTTTCTTGTTCGGACAATATTTGGTGCATCAAAGTCTACCCCCAGCTTGCAGAAGGATTCGCGGCTTTTCTCTTGGGGGCTAACGAGGCGTAGGGAACGGATCAGCTAGAAACCAGAGTCCACTTATAACGCGCTATCATTACCGTTCGTGGAGACGCAATGAAACAGATCGCCTCATGGGCACTGGAGACGGCAAAGCTGCGCGGCGCATCGCTGGCTGAGGCCCGCATCGTCGACGAGCGCAATCGCTCGTTGGCCACCAAGAACGGCAAGATCGGCGCGGCTTCGGATGCCGAATCGCTCGGCATCGGCATTCGCGTGGTCGCCGGCGGAGCCTTCGGATTTGCCGCTACCGACGATCTCTCGCGCGAAGCGGTGGAGGCTTGCGCCGCCAAAGCCGTCGACATCGCCAAAGCTTCCGCGACGGTGAAGACGGGCGAGCTGCTCATGGTTCCCGAGCCGGCGGCCAAGGCCGAATGGAGTGCGCCGTGCAAAGTCGATCCCTTCACCATTGCAATCGAGAAGAATCTTGAGCTGCTCTTCGCCATAGACGAAGAAATGCGCAAAGTGAAAGGCGTGAGTTTTGCCGAGACAGGCATGAACTTTCGCCGCTATGAGCAATGGTTCTACTCTACCGAGGACGCGGAGATTCACCAGACCATCACGACGTCCGGCGCCGGCTATGCCGCGCATTCATTTGAAGGCACCGAGATTCAGAAACGCTCTTACCCCAACTCCTTCGGCGGTCAGTATCAGAACAAAGGCTACGAGCTAATCGAAGAGTTGCGGCTGCTCGAGCACGCGCAGGAGATTGCGGAGCAAGCCGTCGCGCTGCACACCGCCGATCAGTGTCCTGAAGGGACCTTCGACATCCTCCTCGACGCCTCGCAGCTTGCTTTGCAGATTCACGAATCTGTCGGACATCCCATCGAGCTTGATCGCGTGCTCGGGATGGAGGCCAACTTTGCCGGCACCTCCTTCCTCACGCTCGACAAGTTGCGCAAGCTGAAGTACGGCAGCGAGATCGTCAACGTGGTCGCCGACGCAACCCAAGCGCACGGTCCCGGACTCGGCACCTTTGCCTACGACGACGAAGGTGTCGCCGCGCAATGCACGCCGATCATCACCAACGGTCTCTTTACCGGATATCTCACCTCGCGCGATACGGCCGCAGCGATTGGCGCGAAGCGCAGTGGAGGATGTCTGCGCGCTGAAGGCTGGAACCGGCTGCCCATCGTGCGCATGACCAACGTCAGCATTCTGCCGGGCGAGTCGCCGCTCACGCTCGAGCAACTCATCGCCTCCACCGATCTCGGCATTCTGATGGAAACGAACCGCTCGTGGTCGATCGACGATAAACGCTACAACTTCCAGTTCGGTTGCGAGATTGGCTGGGAGATCGTCGCCGGTAAGCGCCGGCGCATGCTGAAGAATCCCTCGTACTCCGGCATTACGACCGAGTTCTGGAATTCGATGGATGCGATCTGCTCGCGGGATCAATGGACGTTGTGGGGCACGCCCAATTGCGGCAAGGGCCAGCCGCAACAGGTGATGGGCACCGGCCACGGCGCCGCGCCCGCGCGTTTCCGCAACATCAGCGTCGGCACGGCGTACAAGGGAAGCGATTAGATGAAGGTCGCGCTAATCGCTCTTTGCGTTGCCGCGGCGTGCGGCAGTGCCAACTTACAGATGCGTGTCTGGCAGCCATCGACCGGACACTCGCAAGTGTCCATCTGGCCCGCGGTGGTTCCCGACGCGCGGCCCGCCACTGGCTCGGAAACCTTCACCACCACAGGTACGGCCGACCTGGTCGCCGGTAAGCCATGGTCGTATGTCGGCAAGGTCTCGCAGCCGACGATGACCGTCTATTCTCCGACGGGGAAGAACACTGGCGCGGCCGTGGTCGTCTTTCCTGGCGGTGGCTATCAGATTCTCGCCATTGACCTGGAAGGCACCGAGGTTTGCGATTGGTTGGTATCGCGGGGAATCACGTGTGTCCTCTTGAAGTACCGCGTACCCGGTGAAGGGAAGCTTCCAACATCGGGACCTTATCCAGAGTCGCCGGAAGCCCTGCAAGATGCGCAAAGAACACTGGGCCTCGTGCGCCTTCATGCCGCCCAGTGGCACATCGATCCGCACAAGATCGGCGTGCTTGGATTTTCCGCGGGAGGCCATCTGGTGGCTGCGATGAGCACGCATTTTGGCAAGCGCGTGTACCCGCCTGTCGATGCCGCCGACAAAGAAAGCTGCCGCCCCGATTTTGCTGTCGCCGTTTATCCGGGACATCTCTCGCTATCCGCGGCGGAGCAGGATGCAAAGCGGAGCGCGAACAAGGTTGTGCTCCATTATCCAGCGACCGCCAATAAAGATTTGGCGCTGAATCCTGATCTTGTCGTTACCCGCCAGACTCCGCCCACATTCTTGCTGCAGGCGGAGGATGATCACGTGGACAGTGTGAACGACTCGCTGGCGTATTACATTGCGCTGAAGAACGCCGGCGTTGCGGTGGAGATGCACCTGTATGCGAAAGGCGGTCACGCGTTCGGACTGCGGCGCACGAGCCTACCGATAAGCGCGTGGCCGCAGCTCGTAGAGTTTTGGTTGGTATCGATCGGAGTACTTTCGCGATAAATCCTGACGCCGGCGCAAGGCGTCACATCCCCAAGGCCGTGCTACTGTTTCGCCGGCCGCGATGCGAGCGCCGGAGCCGCTGCAGTTTGTTGTGCCGAAGGCGCTGCCACCAGCAGGAGCACCGACATCTTGCCATCGGTCAGCATTTCATCCCCGGTCGCGTTCTCGGTTTTCTTCGGCGCGTCCGGACGGTCGACGTCGGCGTACGACTTGGCCGTGCCGATGTAAAGCAGGTCGGTCTCGATCCAGTCGCGCTCACGGTCTACGTGCGGATCGATGCGATGTCCCCACTTTGTTCCGCCCGCGCCATTCGTAGTGGCAATGTCGTGCGTCGCTGCGCCCACCCAGACAGGCTGGCCGTTATACTCGGCGTCCAATTTCCAGATGCGAATGTGATGACGTTTGGCAAAGGTGTCCAGCGACTTCTGGAAGACCAGGTCCGGCGGTCGTCCTTCGAGCCAAAGCGTCGAGACCGGCCCGCTCTGATAGCCGCTCTGGCGGATGGTGGCCTGCGCCGCTTTCAGGGCGGACATGACCTGCTTGTTGTCGGCTTCGTACCAGCCCGCCTCGCCGAACGCCATCTCCACTTGCTCCCGCGTTCCGATGAACATCAGGTTCGTCATGTCGGAGGGAACATTTTTCGTGTTTGTTGTACGAAGCGGCGCCTTGACTACCAGTTCCTGCAACTGCGCGTCGACCGGCATTTGCTGCCATCCCGCCCACGACTCCTTCACCGCCAGGTTCGATGGACGAATGATCTGTATCTGCAGGTCGGTTCCGTCGGGGAAATACACTTCGCGGCGGAGCGACAACCCGTAAATCGCCTGGACGCCCTTGATGGTGTAGCCCGCGATGGGATTGGCCGCACTCAACCCAGCCAGCGCCAGTGAAACTTTCCTGTTAGCGTGCGGCTGCACGATCCCGAGGATCTCGTTGTTGCGCACCGTCTCGCGCGCATTGTCCACGTCGATCACGCGCGCGTAGAGCGGCGACGTCTTTCCATTCTTGTGAACGATGTAGGAGAAGTCGAGCACCAGACGCGGCAGCGAATACTTGTCAGGAGCCTTCTTGGCGAACAGCACGGTGCCGGCAACCTCAGTTCCCGGCGGGACGAGCAATTCGCCGGGGTTGCACACTACCTGCTCACCGTTCTTGCAGACTGGGTAAGTCACCACTCCGCGGATGGGATCGCCGGTACGGGAACGATCGCTATAGGCTGGCGTCAGCAACCGGATGCTCATCGTTGCGCCCGGAGCGAGGTCGGCCTGACGCGCCATGGCGATCGCTTCCGCTTGAGTCGGCGGCGGACCACCCGATGGTGCCTGTTCGAAGAACTTATAGAACGCAGACAAAAATCCGCTGCTGGCGCCGTTCTCGATGAGCAAGGTCTGCATCTCGAAATTGGGGGAGTACAGCAGGTAATCCAACGCGGTGTCGTTGTAGATGTCTTCCTTATTGATGTCGACACCGCGGGTGATCAACTGGTCGGCAATGGCCTCGTAGGCGACTATGACCTTCTGGTTGGTGTTGTAGCTGGAACCAAACACCGCCCAGTGGAGCGCGGTGCGTCCCTGCGCGTCGGTGGCCTTGACGTCAGCCGTTGCCACCAGCGACTTCGCCGTATCGAGGCGTGCGAGGATGGCTTTGTCCTTGGTCTCGCGCGTTGCGCGATAGAGCTCCTGGATGAGCGGCGAATCTTTGGAGACGTCCAGCTCCACCGCCGCCGGCGCCATCTCCTCTTCTTCGGCCTCTTTCTGAGCCTCCTGAGTGTCTTGATCTTCCGAATCAGCAGATTCCTGGGTCGACTCAGCCTTCGCCGGCTGCTTCGCCTTCGAGGATTGGCTGGAACTCTGCGACTGCGGGTAAGGGCGCGCACCCAGCGTCGCCGGCGCAGTCAGCGCGATGACGCAAAGCATGAGGAGCAGACGTCGGAAAATCCCAACCTCAAACATGGTGTTTTTACCTGTCTTTGGATTTGGTCATCGAAGCGCACAATACTATACATCCAAATCGATTGCTGCGCTGAATTTCGCTCGGCATTTCGCGTCAGGACACAGCTGCAGTCGTGCCGACCCCGGCCCTCTGATTGAGCTGTCATCACGAGAGGGCTTTAGTCCGACGAGGGATCTTGCTCTTGACTTTCAGGAGCAACTCGCAAGGCGCGCCGCTTTTGGTTCTCGGTCGCTGGATTTGCGCGGCCAAAACAATTACAACTTCTATCGATGCATGCCCCGTGGTTCCTGAACTCCACCAGCCGAGCTCCTTACCTGCGCATTGGAGTTCTGCTCGACGGCCGTACAGTACCGGCTCACGCGGCGGAGGCTCTGGAGCACATCGCCAACAGCAACTTCGCCCGTCTTGAGCTGGCGGTCTTCAACGACACGCCGCATTCTCAGGGGAAGAGCACAGGCCTCTTCGCGCGCTATGTCGCTTGGGACGCCAAACGAATTTCCGAAGCTCCCGATCCGCTGGCCGAAGTCGATTGCGCGTGCTACTTCAAAGATGTCGAGTGTCTCTCAGTAACTCCCATTGCCGATCAGGGTTCCCAACGAATTCCCGGTGACGCGATCGCTCGCATTCGCGAAAAAAATCTGGATGTGCTGGTCAAGTTTGGCTTCGGCCGCCTTCGCGGCGATGTTCTGCAGGCCGCCCGATACGGCGTTTGGGCCTATCATCACGGTAATCCCGATCGCTATCGTGGTGGGCCGCCGTATTTCTGGGAGGTTTACGAGGACGATCTTCTGACATGCACGGCTCTAGAGCGCCTCGCAGACGAGCCCAACGCCAATCAGATCCTTTACAAGGGTGTTTTTGCGACCATTCAGGGAAGCTCGTGGGCGCGCAACCGGGTGCAGCCGTACTGGGGATCAACTACGTTCCTGATTCAGAAGCTGCAGCAACTGCACCAGTCTGGCTGGGAAAGTGTCGCGGCTGACGTTGCCAAGCCGACTCCAACTCGCGGCCGCAAGATCTATTCGCTTCCCACCGATCTTCAGATGCTGCCCTGGCTGAGCAAAGTATTCTTCCGCACGGGAGCTCACCGCGTCCGGCATTCGCTCCGCGGTGAAGAGCTGCCGCACTGGATGCTTGGCGTGAAGACCGGCCATTCATCTCGCAATCATGGCCCACTGAACCTGCGCGAAGTTCGCTGGATCCAGTCTCCACGCGGCCATTTCTACGCCGATCCGTTCGTCGTCGAGCACGAGGGCAAGCCGTGGGTCTTCTTCGAAGATCTGCCATACAGCACGGACAAGGGAATCATCGCTTGCGCCGAAATCAACAACGACGGCACATTATCGCAAACCGTCCCTGTCCTCGAGCTGGCCTACCATCTTTCCTACCCCTGCATCTTTCGCGACGCCGGAGAGTTGTACATGGTTCCCGAGAGCGTTGCTGACGGGACCGTGCAACTGTATCGCTGCAAGCGATTTCCCGATGCTTGGGAGCAAGGGAAGGTTTTGCTGCACGCGCCGGCGGTCGATACGACCGTCTGGATCGAGGATGGCCTGTATTGGTTCTTCGTGACGTTGCAGGAGCCACGCGGCGGAGGGCTGCAGCTGTGGCTCTTCTACTCTCGCTCGCTGACGGGAGAATTGATTCGCCATCCTCGCAGTCCCATTTCAACCGACATACGCTTCAGTCGAGGCGCAGGAGCGATCTTCCGCGAGAATGGCAAGCTGCTTCGCCCGTCGCAAGATTGCAGCGGAAGCTATGGGCGCCTCATGGTGTTCAACGAAATTACGACGTTAAATGGGCGCGAGTACGCCGAGCATCCGGGCACGGTCATCGACACGCAGACAGCGCCGAATATGATCGGCACCCACTCCTATGGGCGGCTAGGAGATGTTGTGGTCATCGACGGCTGCCTCCCAACGCCCGCAAAACGGGTTCGATAGTGCGAAAGGCTGAGCTGGTCAAAGGGTGGAGCAGGCCTTCAGGCGTGCATGGCAGCCGCAATTTGCATCGCGCGCTAGCGCCTGAGCTAATTTACCTCAGCGGCTGAAGCCCACGTCTTTGGCCAGTATTCATGCACCGCCGAAGCGGTGCTCCACCCCGACGGTGCAGGATGCAAGGATGGTAGAGAGCGGCCGGTCTTCTTGCAAACCCTAAAACATCACATACACCGACTCGCTGACTTGCTCGTCGATCTCGACTTCCACCTGATTCTTCAGCCCAATCTTGATTAACTTAGCCACTGTTGGCTTCAACGCGCTCGCCGCCTCAGGACTTAACCAGTTTGCGGTCAGTTCATCGGCAAACTTCACCGGATCTGGATCCGCGCTCAACGCCTGCGCGCCTAGCTCAAATAGGGGCTTGCGATTCACCGGTTCCTTGGCGTCCTCCCACATTGTGGGAGTCTTGCGGAACCGTTCCGTGATCCTCGCCCCGCCATTCGCTTTCAGCTTCTGCGCTGCCGGCCAGAAATCGTTATCGAAGGCCTGCGCGAGCTCCTGCAGCAATTTCTCCGGCGCTTGTTCCGATGCCGCCTGCGAGACATCTTCGTTCTCGAGTCCTTCGCCTTTGCCTTCGAACCACGCCGGCTGCTCGGGTTTCAGCAAGATGCAGTCGCCCAGCGCCAGCACATCCATCTCCGTGCGCATGAAGCAGCGATAGGCATCCTGTGGCGTGCAGATGATCGGTTCGCCGCGCACGTTGAACGACGTGTTCACCACGACACCGCAACCGGTCTGGCGCTCGAACTCGGCGATCAAAGCGTGGAACTCGGGATGATGTTCCTGCCGCACCGACTGAATGCGCGCCGAGTAATCCACATGCGTGACCGCCGGAATATCGCTGCGCAGGCGCCGTACCACCGGCAATAAATCGTCGTCATTACCCAGCTCGGCATCCAGCGGCAGACGGCGCTCTTTCTTCACCGGCGCCACCAGCAACATGTACGGACTCTCGCGATCGAGCTCGAAATAGTCGGAAACACGCTCCGCCAGCACCGCCGGAGCAAAGGGCCGAAACGACTCGCGGTACTTGATCCGCAGATTCAAACTCGCCTGCATATCAGGATTGCGTGGATCGCCGAGAATTGAGCGCGCTCCCAGCGCACGCGGCCCCAGCTCCAGCCTCCCCGACAGGTGCCCGACGACCTTGCCCTCAACCAGCTTCTGCGCCAGGAATTGATTGCGCTCGTTTCCCGACAACCTGCGATAGGGATAGCCGTAGGTTTCGAGATACGCTTCGATCTCATCTTCCGAAAACTCCGGCCCCCAATACGACCCGCCTTGCGATGCGACGCCGGGCTTGAAGTCGCGCTCGCGGCCGTAATAGGTGTGATAGACATCCAGCGCCGCGCCGACCGCGCAGCCGGAATCGCCCGCCGCCGGCTGAATCCAGATATCGTCAAATGGCCCCTCGCGCAGGATGCGGCCATTCGCAACGCAATTCAGCGCCACGCCGCCGGCCAGGCAAAGATTCCTTTCGCCGGTCAAGCGCTTGGCCTCGCATGCCATACGCAGCAGCGCTTCCTCGGTGACTTCCTGAATCGATTTGGCGAGATTGATCTCGCGCCGCGTGATGCGGCTCTCCGGTTGCCGCTTCGGCCCGCCGAACAGTTCTGCGAAGCGCGCGTTGGTCATCGAGCTTTCGTGCAGGAATCCGAAGTACTCCAGATTCAGCTCCACCGAACCGTCGCTCTTCAGGTCGACGAGGTGGTCGAGAATGTGGTGCTTGTATTGCGCCTCGCCGTAGGGCGCGAGGCCCATCATCTTGTACTCGCCGGAGTTCACTTTGAAGCCCGTGAACTGCGTGAACGCCGAATAGAGCAGCCCCAGTGAATGCGGGAAGCGCATCTCCTTGATCAGCTCAACGCGATTGCCTTCGCCGCGGCCGATGCTGGCCGTCGCCCATTCGCCGACGCCGTCAATGGTCAGGATTGCCGCGTGCTCGAACGGAGAAGGGAAGAAGCAACTCGCCGCGTGGGAGCGGTGATGCACGCCTTGCAGGATCGGACCTTCGTAACTCAGGAAGCTGCGAATCAGCTTCGGCAGGTGCAGCTTCATCCGCAGCCACGAGGGCATGATCTGCTGCCACATCGACGAGGCAGCTTCGCGATCGACCGCCATGATGGAATGGCACAGCCGCTCGAAGGTCAATGCGGAATTGTCGTAGTAGACGATCGCGGTCAGCTGCTTCTGCGACATCCCCGCCTCTTCCAGGCAATAGTTGATGGCATTGTGCGGGAAGCGGCGATCATTCTTCACGCGCGTGAAGCGCTCTTCTTCGGCGGCCGCCACAATCTTGCCATCGCGAATCAACGCCGCAGCCGAGTTGTGATAGAAGCAAGAGATTCCGAGGATTGTGACCGAATCGCTCTTCACCTCGGGCATCGCCTGCTGCGAGCGCTTCGATGGCTTCAATCCGTTAGCAGCAACGCTGGTCTTCGCCGCTGGAAGCAGGCCGCGACTGCGTATCTCTGCGGCCATCGTGTCGGCCACCAATCCGTTGGCCATCGGCGTAAAGTGGCCGCCGATCTCGCATCCCAGCGTGCGGCGAATCTTGTACGGCAGGCTCACCAGTCGAGTGCTCACGTCGAAAACGTGGACGCCCGCCGCTCGATCTTCCAGCGTCTCAAACAGCGGCTGATAGACGGGCTTGACGCCGTGGTAATAGAACTCTGAGGTAGGAATTGGCACGATGACCAGCGGGCGCGTCTTCACCTCGGCGATAAACTGCCGCAGGATCGCCGACATCAGCTTCCAGCCGGGCGTGTCGTCGGAAAGAATGTCGGGATACGGATGCTTTCCCGTGGCGCGGTTCAACTCGGAGACCGCGCGATAGCCCAGCTCCTTGAAGAGCGGCGAATGCCGCACCGCACTCAGCCCTGGGACCTTCTTGTATGCGTTGTGCAGGCTGTCGTACCAGCCTGGCGATTCCTTCCCCGCCTCCAGGTCTACCGCGCCTGTGTCTTCCGGCCGCTCACGCGGCACCGGAACTTGATGCAGAACCAGTTCGCCATTCTGCAACTCAAAGTACGGCTTCGGCACCATGATCTGTTTGCCGGTCACACGATCGATGTTCGGCCGATGCGAAACCTGGATGCGATGGAAGCTGTCGATCTGCACGCAGATGATCGCCAGATCGGCCTCAACATCGCGCGCGAACTTGCGGTAGATCAGAAGGTGCTGGTCGGTTCCAGTTCCTGGCACGCCGTAGTTCTGCACTTCGGCGCCCAGCATCCGCCCCAACTGGTCCGAATAGCGATCGGCGTTCGAGACGTCATCGCCCGCTGTATAGGAATCGCCGAACATCAGAATGCGCGGGTGCGCAGTGGCGGCGCGATCAAATTCAAAATCAGAGCGAAAGCCTAGCGAATTGGTCACGACAAAGTAACCGCCGTCGTCGCCGGGAATGCGCGCGCGAAGATTGGGCGTGTAACGATGCCCGACCTCGGCATCGTACTGAATCGTCATTCTGTGAGTGGTCTGGGTCAGTAAGAACATGGGCCTAAAGTGCAGTCCTGGAATGAGCTGGTTCGAGCCAACATTGTACTAGGCATTGGTAAGAAATGAGTTAATTTGCGGCGTCGCGGGAAGGAGTCAGTTTGGATTTGGGCATTGCATGGTGCTTCGGAAGTGCAGTGCGCGTTCCAATCATCGACCGACGAGGGCGCTCCATGCGAGCGTGGACCTTGAGGTCCACACCACAGCCGGTCGGGAGACCTGTGATCTGCTTTCGCAATTAGGGACGGTACAGTCCAAGCTTTGACCAGAAGCTGACCCAATTGGCATAAGAGTGCCAGCGGTTCTGTCGCAGCTTCATGCAAGTCCGCACCAGTTCAGGCTCGCCCCAAGGGACGTCATGATACCCGGACTGGAGATATTCACTCGCCGGATTCTGCACCCATGCCTGAGGAAACAAGGCGATTACCTGGCGGTCGGTTACACTCGTGACGTTAGGGGGCTCTCCGGTGAACGACGCGTACAACGACGCGGGCAAGTCGTGGCCGGCTCCCAGCCGCAGATGGCAGACTTGCGTGGCGCGCGGATTTGCCTCGATGACATAGGCTTTCCCCGAACCCTCCTCCAGGATGAAATCGAAGCCATGCAGCCCCGAGAGCCGGAGGCGACGCACGATGGTTTCCGCGGCTTCCACCATCTGGCGATTGTCAACGAGCCGCAGCACGGTCGAGGGGCCCTTGGGTTCCCACACCGCCAGCACTTCGGCAGCGATGCTGGCAACCACCTTGCCCTGCCAGCAGGCGACCTGGATGGTAGCGTCCGGTCCGGCGATAAAGCCCTGCACATTGACAACTGGTCTCCTGCGCAGCAGACAGGGCAGAAGCAAAGTAAAATCGCGGTCGAAAAACACCCTGCTGACCGCCCGAGATGCCAAAGGCGGAGCACTTAGTAAACGGAAGGCCCGGCCAGCCTCCAGCGCAGAACCCACGAATTGCACTCCCGCCCCACCCGACGAGCCGTTTGTCTTGAGCACCGCCGGGAACGCATGACCAGCAGACCATGTTGTGAGTTCGCCAGCCGTACCGATTGCCACCATTTCCGGTGCCGCTACCCCCTCCTCCCGGGCCAGAGCGATGAATCTGCTTCTGCCGGCAAGAATGGGATAGCTGGCAGGGTCTCCCAGCGAACGCTGCAATAGCTCCTGGATCGCCCGGGCAGCCTGCCCCGAGCAGAGCGGGTTGTCATACAAGCCGTGGAGATGTGCGGTGGCGAGGGTATCGCAAGGAATCACCAAATCGGGGCGAGCCGCCTCTAGCGCTCGCTGAAACGACGATGGACCAGCAAGACCACGGTAAACATAGGTCTGTGGGGCCAGCTTGGTCTTGGCGATCGGATTACGCCGGGGGCACACGGCCTCCACAGTGAAGCCAACGTCAGCAAGAGATATGGCTAGCCGGGCAGTCGAGAACCAGTTGGTAGTAGCGGCCAGCAGAACTTTGGGCTTCATCGCTCAGTCTATTCGGGCAGTGTATGTTACTGCATTGTAGTAAGATCTCAAGCTAATAGCCGTTTAAATAGTAGTTCTTCCAGGGGATGTTGTGAACGAGGTTTCGGAAGTAGCCATTGTTGGTGCTGGTCCCTACGGGTTGTCGCTTGCCGCGCATTTGCGGGCCACCGGGCTGAGTTTTCGGATATTTGGATTTCCCATGCAATCCTGGCGCGAGCATATGCCCCCGGGAATGCATCTG
>Ga0335078_10012629_pt1 | contig 12513 bp, 12 predicted proteins | sample Lox_Sample_32_FD_206711 | JGI IMG/M metagenome (GOLD analysis project Ga0335078, IMG submission 206711) | Soil microbial communities from Loxahatchee National Wildlife Refuge, Florida, United States - Lox_Sample_3.2 | ecosystem: Environmental > Terrestrial > Soil > Wetlands | place: USA... | reverse complement strand
TGCTCTCTTGATCACCTGGAAATCCTGGTGGGAAGCAAAGCATTCCTGCAGCGGCAACAGATCGGGGTTAATGGGCATGGCACAGGAGTGGACGACGCTTCCGAGATCCTGGTGGCAGCCAACGGGCAGTATGTCGGGTCCATCCGTATTGCGGATACATTGCGCCCGGAGGCCGGCGATGCGGTTCGCGCTTTGCACGCCATGGGACTTCGAACCGTCTTGCTGACAGGGGATGCCAAAGCGGTTGCGGAAGCGATTGCGCGAGCGGTCGGCATCGATGTAATTCACGCCGAAGTGCTGCCCGACGGAAAGAACGCAATCATCAAACAACTTGTCGGCGATGGAAAAAAGGTCGCCATGGTCGGCGATGGCATCAATGACGCGCCGGCACTAATGCAAGCGACGGTAGGGATCGCGATGGGATCTGGTACCGAGGTAGCACGCGAGAGCGCCAACGTTATGTTGATCGGCAACGATCTGCTCCGGCTGGCGGACACGATCAAGATTTCGCGGCGTTGCCGTCGCATTATCATGCAGAATTTTGCCGGCACCTTGACGGTGGATAGCATTGGCGTGGGCCTGGCGGCGTTCGGGATGCTGAATCCCCTGTTAGCTGCCTTCATCCATGTTGCTTCCGAGCTTACCTTCATCTTGAATTCCGCGCGGCTTCTGCCGGGAACCCACAGACGAGGAGTTAGCGTCGGTCGGACAGCTTTGGAAGCAGCTTCAACCGATTGACGGACAATCTGATTTGCGGCGGCAGCGACAACTCGGCATTTTGATTGCAATCGCAATTACCATTCTTGTACTCGCGGTGAAGTTCTGGCCTGTGCTCACGGAGTGGATCGAATATCACCAGAACTGGATTGATTGAAGAACGATCTCCGGCTTCGGGTAGGAAGTGTACCCGCCGCATCAGCGCTTTCACGATAAAAAGACACCCACATGAGAGCAATACTCCTTACTGTTCTGGCTGCGCTTTCAACGTTGAGCGGAGGTTGGTTGGCTCTTCGCGCCCGAAAGCATCTTCACCTGCTGCTCGGTTTTGGTGCTGGGGTTTTATTGGGGGCAACTTTCTTCGACCTGCTGCCCGAAGCAATCGAAGCAGCGGGCCCACGCGGCTGGACGAGCCGGGAGATTCTTGCACTGACGGTGGCCGGTTTCCTGATCTTCTATCTCGGCCAGCGGTTTCTTTCGCTACAAGCTTGTCCGCATGGCGATTGCCCGCCCGATCGGCACGTCGGCCGCATGAGCGCCGTTGGGCTGATTGCCCACAGCACCATTGATGGAGTGTCTATCGCGGCCGCCACACTCATCTCCTGGAGGATGGGCCTCATTGTCGCGGTTGGCATCATCATTCATGACATTACCGATGGACTAAACACGATTCTGCTGGTGACCCGCGGTGGTTCAGCCACCAAGGGGGACCTTGCATTTCTTCTAGCCGACGCGGTTGCACCCATAGTAGGCGGCACTCTTGTCGTTCTCTCCGCTTTACCTTCACATCGGCTCGCGCTCATTCTCGGGGTGACATCTGGGTTTTTCCTCTTTACCGCCACCGGTGACTTGCTTCCTGATGCTCATCGCCGCTCTCCGGGACTTGGTGTTTCCGCGGCAACCGTCGGCGGCATCCTTCTGATCGGAATTGCGGTTCGACTTGCATCCGTCTAGCTGTTCTCATATCCAGGAGCAGCTGTGTTGTCACATTGCCTTTGCACAACGTACACATAACGAAGCTGAACTGCCAGAATTCGTCAAATTGTGCTTCGTCGCCTGATGACAATAGAGGGCCTAATTAGATGGCCTGATTCGCTTGAAGCTTCAGCTTTGATCCGTTACCGAACATCATCTCGCCACGACCTTGCAAGACAGTTGCCAGCTCCTCGTGATGCCCGGTCGCATGTTCTCCCACCGAACGGCCAGGCGCAAGCCATTGAATCGAAGAGGTCCGCCTGGCGATTCGACATGAGGCATTGACGGTTTTCATCGGGACGCACCTTCCGCTTCGCCGACTGCTGGCGTAGTCAAAGCAATTGTGGATGGTAGACTCCATCTGTTTACTGATCGAGGGCCATGACGACGATCACCATCTCTAAAGTGGACTACCTGAAAGCCATTGCCGAGGCCCAAGTGGAGGGGCAAACTGTGATCTCCGCCACGCTGGCCCATTGGCTCTCCGTCACCCGACCCTCGCGAAGCGTCCAAGATGCTGGTCCCCCAGGTCAGCCGCTTCAAAACAAAATCACTGCGCGGCGCGGATCTTACCAAGTTGCGTGTCGATCGAGGCTGGAGCCAACTGAAACTGGCCGATGCCCTCGGGTATACCGAACGCTATATAGGCCAGCTGGAACGGGGCACTAAGAGCCCCACTCTGAGAACCATTGCCGATATCGCTGAAGCGTTTTCGACGAGGCCCTCCGCGATCCTCCGAGCTGCCGAGCAGCGACAGCGGAATCGAAAACCTTAACGCCACCGGTGTCCAAGACGCGCCCCCGAGTCGCAAATCACGGTAGCGGCTTTGCAAACGACAACTCGTGTCCATCGGGATCCTGGAAGTGGAAGTATCGTTCGCCCCAACTTGCGTTTCGCGGCCGTGGTGCCTCAAGACCTCTTTCCTTTAGGTGATCCCAAAGCTCATCAACGTCCTTGACGTGAAAGATTAGCCGTCCCCAGCCGCCGCTTGAGGCCCCCTGCTCGAGGTTCAGAATGGCATCCTGTGCACCGGCAGTTCTAAGAGAAGTGAACGAGGCATGTGGGCCTCCATACATGATCTCCAGGCCCAGGATTTCCTTGTAGAAGTGCACCGACCGCGCCATGTTTGTGACTTCTAGGGTGATGGCAGATATCCTCTCGACGATCATGCTTACTGCTCCTTCGGGAACCAGAGTGCCGTGCAAAAGAGCCTACAGTAGATACACCGTAGAATTGAAATTGACCAGAGGCGCGAACATCTGGCGTGTGCATGAGGTACGGCTCTTTTGGATGATCTCCCGCTGCGCCGTGAACGTCACCAGTCGGAAACCAAAGTTGATCGGATTCTTGGTACTTCGGAGAGCTGACGGTCACGAATTTTGTCGCCAGGAGGAATCGATCTATTTCGCAATATCCAGGAATCCGGTGCAGGTTACCCTTATCTGAGCGCATCTTCTTAACTCCCACCGGGAAAGGTCGCCAATGAAGCTTTTCCTGAGTTCCACGTTTGTCGACTTGGTTCGTGAGCGCGAGGCCGTTCTGAAGGCATTGCGAAAAAAACGCCAATCTGTTCTTGCGATGGAGGATTTTCTCGCCACACCTTCTACTCCACTGGATACGGGATTGAGGCACCTGCGCGAGTCGGATCTGATGCTCTTGGTGGTTGGATTCAAGGCCGGCTCACTCGTGCCTGGCAAACCGGGAATGACTTACACTGCCGCCGAATACGAAGAGGCGCTCCAGCTTGGCAGGCATGTGCTTGTTTTCCAAAGAGTGACCAAGCGGTGGCCTTGGAGCAAGCGCAAGGAATGGATGAACAGGGAGCACTCAAAGGATAAGCGCGACGCGCTGGAACGGTTTCATGGCGACGTTCGTTCCAAGTGGACGCTCCAGTCGTTTTCAAACCCCGATGAACTTGCTCTCGCGGTAATTCAGTCCTTGGACAATTGGGAAGCCGAGGGTAGGCCCGGCGTCCGGAAAACATTTGCGTCTGCAGACGAGTTTTTTGCCTCTAAAACGCCTCGCAGCACCGTCCCTATCCTGGACTTCAGCACAACGCTTTTCGGCCGGGACAAGGAGATAGCGGAGCTAAACGACTTCCTTGCCCATAATTCCCAATCCGTATGCGTCCTGAGCGGCCGCGGCGGTATCGGCAAAAGCAAACTCCTGTGGGACTGGACAAGATCGATTCGCGACAGCCGTGTCGTATTCCTCAAAGACGAGCCGCTCTGGCATCCCGACTCCGAGAAAGAAGTTCCGGTTGGGCCAGTGGTTCTTATTGTCGATGATGCCCATCGGTCGTCGAGCATGGGACAGGTGTCACGCATATTCAAAGACCTTCGCCAGCGCCAAAGCTTCAAGCTCGTCCTGTCGACGCGTCCGGGTGGAGTTCCATCTCTCACGCAGCAGCTCTACAGAGACCTCGATCCGTCCGAGGTTGTCGTCCTGCCTGAACTGCAGGAATTGGAACGGGATCAGGCCGCAAGACTTGCTGCAGAGGTTTTAGGCGAGAGCTACTCAGGGTATGCTGACATCTTGGCGGATGTTGCAGGAAATACGCCACTCGTGATAGTCGCGGGTGGCAGATTAATAGCATCGCAGAAGGTAAGCCCAGCGCGGCTTAGCGGGCTAAGGGAGTTTCGCGACGCAATATTCACTCGATTCCTGGACGAATTGCAATCGGAAGGCCCCAGATTTGCAATAAATCCACCCCGACCTCTCCTCGACGTTATTTCTGCAGTGGGCCCCATCAATGTCCAGGATAAGTTTCTCGCGACAGCCGAAAAATTTCTCTTACGGCGTGCTGACGAGATTTTGTCCACGCTGGACAATCTGGCTGCGATTGGAATTGTGACCTCGCGGACGCCCGGACCGATCAGGATTTTGCCGGATGTACTCTCTGACTTCGTTTTGGAAAAGCGCTGCGTCGACGACTCGTCACGAAGTACCCGGTACGCAGACATTGTGTATGACTCGTTCGGCGAAACTCATTTTCAAAATTTGATGCAAAATCTGTCGGAGTTAGATTGGCGGCTCGGCAGTCGGCCGTATGGGTTAGATCTGCTTTCAGGAATTTGGGAGAAAGTTGAAAGAGAATTTCTGGCTGCCGACGAGTACGGCAGGCATAACATTCTTGAGCAGCTACGCCCCGCCGCAATTTACCAACCAGAACACATCCTGCGGCTCATTGACTTGGCCCTTGATAATCCGATTCCCGCCGACGCAGACGCAGAATCCCTTGGCAGGTTATTCAGAATGGGTCAGAGATATGTCGTAGAAGCATTGCCCGGGTTGCTTGAAGCGACTGCGCATCATCCAGAACACATAAAAAAATCTGTCGATCTGCTCTGGACGTTGTCGAAAATGCCCGGTATGCGCGCAAACGATTCGGGTAGTCCGCAGGGGGTCCTTAAACGTCTGGCGTCGTACGACCGCTTTGGCTGGCCCGCTTTCAACTTTGCAATGCTGCTACAAGCAATTCGACTGAGTAAGCTGCCGGACGCCTTCGAGTGGGAATCTACTCCATTCGATTTAATTGAGCAGCTGCTTGAGCGGGAGGGAGAATACACAGAGTACAGCGATAACGCTGTCAGGTTTGGTGGGTTTGGATTGAACATCTTAGGGGTTGGGTTGCTAAGGGGCAATGTCCTGGATTTTCTTGAATATTCGCTCAATTCGCCGACAACAGCTCTGGCCGTCAAAGCGGCCCAGTCGTTGGGTGGACTGCTGTTTTCTCCTTTGAATCGCTTCGGGCGGCAATCGTCGCAAACCGAAATCGACTGGCAGAACGAGGAGAGTTTGCGGGCACTACGGATTTTGGCGGAACACCTACCACAGTCGGAGGTGTCCATAGTTAGAGCTCAGATGTACAACGCTATTCGCCATGCAACGGGAACCAACTTCCCCGACCAAGTGCGGCAAGCAGCTGGCGCAGTGCTCGGCAATGTGGAGCTCTCCGACGACCTGCTGGTTATGGATGCGGTGTGTACCCAAGTTAGTGACCTCCCGATCTTATCGGAAACGGAACCTGCCGATTCCTGGCAAGAGCAACATCGACGATTGATGCAGAGTGCACACGACCGATTGGCGCTCATCGACGCTCCTGAACGAGGCCGCTTGTTGATCGAGAAAGTGAAGTCGGCACTCAATGCCAAGGTGGAGGCTCGGGGCTTTCAAGACTTGATGCAGACATTCGCGGAAGATACCTCGTTTCTGGAGGCTCTGACAGACCAGTTACTCACGGATGGGGAACTAGATCGACTAACGCCCCAGCTGAGCATCGTGCTTGATCGGCTCCACTCTTACGCTTCAGAAAAATTCCATGCGCGAGCGGACGCGATTCTACGTGGCGGGGTACCCGCCGTGGTTCGCGCTGCGGCATGGGCACTGCGGGTGTACAGCGATCAAGCGACAAAGCGAGACGTTGCTCAGATCAAAGCCTACTTGGCGTATCCGGACGTTTTGGCTAAGCGTGGGGCGCTCCACGCAATTGCCTATATGGGAAAGAACGTCCATCTCCAACCTGAGCTCCTCGATGCAGCGCTGTCTGTTGAAGTCGGAGATGATGGGCACGTCGCGTCGGCGCTTGCTGATGCCTTCGGAACCTATGGTGTGCATCTGTCCTCACTCACTCGGGCCGATGTGGCGCGACTTTGCAGAAAGTTCCTGAGCGTTCAGGAGCTGGACGCGGATCAGGGACGGGTGCCGCGACTATTGAATCAGTTGGCGGCCATGTTCCCCGACGAGGTACTTGAGTTCCTACTTGCGCGGCTCGCAATTGCGAGGACTGCCGGAAATCAGGGCTGGAAGTATCGCACGGTGAAGCTCGTTTACGAAGAGGTTTCCTTTGGCTCTATCGATACGGCAGCCCGGATCCGACTCGCAAACAAGTGTCTTGACTCGTATCTGGCCGTCCTAGACACAGACGACGATTACGCGAAGTTGTTTTGGAATGTTGCTGGTGCAGACGGTGAGGTCCTGAATCTGCTTGTTGATCGCTTAGACGACAATAACTCAGAGCGGGTGAAAAAGATCGCAGCTCTAATCAGGCACTCTGGAAGACGCCTGGCTGTTGTCGACCAGGGGTTCGCTCGGCAAATTCTGCGCAAGTTATCGGGAGCACATCGCGAGTCTCTAATTAAGAGTTTCGTTGATGATGTCCACGCCCTGCCCCGAGGTCCATTCGCCGGAGATCCAGACGATTTTTGGACTCAACAGAACAATCGTATACGGGAGCAAATTCAGGCGTTGCCGAATGATGCCGAGCTTTCGGATCTCCTCAGTGCTCTGCATCGCTCGGTTGGCACCACCACCTACCCAGAGGAAATTTAGAGTCGAGATGCTACACGGGTGGAGCTTCGACGTTGCCAGGCGCTCTCGGTTAGCAGCGCGCTGAAAAGGGCCGCCGCCTCCTCGGCAGGGAGGAAGGTTTTGTCGCAATAGATTTCCGGTCTTGCGATGGGGATTGTTTCCATACTCGTGCTACTCGAAAAGGGCCGGCTGCGCAGCAGTGTCTTCGGGCTCGCGAAAGTTGCTCAAGCCCACGCCAACAAGCCGATAGCGTTGCTGCGGACTGAGATCAACCCGCTCTCGCAGCTCCAGGGCGATGTCAGTCAATTCGTCACAGGAGGAGGGCGGGGAGCCCGGTGTATGGCTGCGAGTGAGGATTCTGAAGTCGCTGGTCTTCAGCTTGAGGACAACCGTTCGTCCCGTTCGTGATTCTTTGCGGGAAGCAGACCAAAGCTTTTCTGCAAGCCGCCGGATCATTGGCTCAGTTTCTGCCAATAACACGTCGCGCTCAAAAGTATCCTCGACGGATATCGACTGTGTCGGCCTGTCCGGGACGACTTCGTTGTCGTCGATACCGCGGGCAAGCTCGTGCAGGCGCTGACCATAGCGGCCGAAGTGCTGTTCGAGTACGGGCAGGTCGAGAGTTCGTAGATCCCTCACCGTCTGTGCTCCAAGTTTCACCAGCTTCTCTCCCGTAACTTTGCCGACGCCAGGCAAGCGTCCGACAGGCAATGGCAGCAAAAACGCGTCTATGTTCTCAGGCTGGATGACAAAGAGTCCATCCGGTTTGCGCCAGTCAGAGGCGAGCTTTGCCAAGAACTTGTTTGGCGCCACTCCTGCAGAGGCCGTCAGATTCAGTTCCTGACGGATTTGCTCACGGATCGTGCGTGCCACCAGGGTAGCTGTCGTCAAGCCGGTTTTGTTCTCGGTGACGTCGAGATATGCTTCGTCGAGAGACAGAGGTTCTATCAGGTCTGTATGACGTTTGAAGATCTCCCGCACGCTGCGGGAGACCGCGCGATAGCGTGTGAAGTCCGGAGGTACGAAGATCGCGTCCGGGCACAAGCGTTCCGCTCGTATTGCTGGCATGGCCGAATGCACACCGAAGCTCCTGGCCTCGTACGAAGCAGCGCAGACAACAGAGCGATTACTCTGCCACGCAACGATCACGGGCTTGCCGCGGAGCTGCGGATCATCGCGCTGCTCGACCGAAGCGTAAAACGCGTCCATGTCGATGTGGGTGATTTTTCGCACAATCTAACACCAAAAGACGATCCTGGGTCCCAGCAGGCCGAATACGTGTCACGCCGATTCGTCAGTTCCATTACATTATTACTTGATCTGAGGGGTGGGAGATGTGTGGCCGCTATCGTCTTTCCAGACGCAAACAATTGATCGCGGAATACTTCGAGACAGATAACGAGGTCGATTGGGAGCCTCGCTACAACATCGCCCCGTCTCAGCCTGTCGGAATTATTCGCCAGGATCCATCCGGGCCGGAGCGGCACTTCTCGCTAGCTCGCTGGGGCCTGATTCCGTCCTGGGCCACAGACGCGAGTATCGGATTCAAGACGATCAATGCCCGCGCGGAGACGGTCGCGAGTAAACCCGCGTTCCGGGATGCCTTCGTGAGCCGCCGGTGCTTGCTTCCTGCGGACGGATTTTTTGAGTGGCGACGCAGCGGAAAAGAGAAACAGCCGTTCCACTTCGGCATGCAGGACGACTCCCTGTTTGCCTTTGCCGGCCTGTGGGATCGATGGAGAGATCCGACTGGCGCTGTGATTGAGTCTTGTTCGATCCTAACCACCACTGCGAACTCGCTGCTGGTGGACATACACGATCGAATGCCGGTGATTCTGCGGCAAGAGAATTACGATTTGTGGCTCGATCCCGGCTTCAAGGACGTGAAGGTGCTTGCGGAGGTTCTGGTGCCGTTCGATGCTGCGCAGATGAGATGCTTTCCGATCAGTAACAGAGTTAACGCAGTGGCGAACGATGACCCGGATTGCGTTGTGCCTTGGTACAGAGATTCGCCATCTCAGGCTGCACTTTTCGGGTAGCGCAGCATGCTATGCCGGCAGCCGCACTTTGTTAAGATTGCCAAGTTCGTCGATCAGATCTAGCGGCTTATCCTTGGCGGGCCTGCTTCACCATCTCGACGAACACTTCTCTGGTCTGCAACGGGTCGCTCACTTCCTGCAAGAACGCGATCCGCGTGCCCTTCATGCCATCTCGGGTTTTCAGACGCAGGTGGAAGCCTAGTCGATCAACCGCGGTCATCTCTGCCTCCTGAGCATCAATGCCGGCGAATCGCTTTGCAAGCAGGATGAGAGCCTCCTTATGATCCGCATTCATGTGCTGCATGATGTCAATGCAGTGGTTAATCAGCGGATCGGGTTCTGCTTGGCCGTACTCTGCGGCAGCAACCCATCCCATCACGCCGAAACCGCCCACGTAATAAACGTCCAGAACGTCCATGCGGTAGAAGAAGAAATCGTCAAAATCGATCCAGTACTTGCTGTCCGGGTAGCCTTCCAAGTACAGGGAACGTACTTCCCCCAGGTCGGGTTCCGGTATCTGGATAACATTTCCGGCCAATGTGACTCTGGACGCGCCGAGCGGGTTCCCACTGACGTCCGGTTCAGTCACAAACAGGCTGGCCCGTGGATCCGCTTGCAGATTCTGCGTATGCATCGCCATCGTGCTGATAAGGAAGATGGGGCGACCCTGCCCATCCAGCGTATAGGGCATCAATGATCCGAAGGGGAAACCGGATTGTTTCCGTGACAGGGTCGAGAGACTCCCGATTCGGCCCAAGTGCATCAAAGTGCGCGCGCGCTCGGCGAATGAAGGCTCAGGTACAGAAGATTGATTGCTCGTGGCGCCACCGGCGTGCTTTCCGACGGATGAAGAAGGCATGGTTGACCACTCCCCAGGTGTCCCGCTGACTATGTGATGCCCACCGCCGGCCCTCAGTCTGGAATGGTCATCGTCACGGGATGCAAGACGAAACTCCGGGCATAGCTATTAAGAGCTTTGACTATGCCTTCGCCTTTTTCCTCGCCGCCCAACGGGCTTTCATCAGTGCCGATAACCTCTTCCTGGCGACAGCGCTCATCGTTGGACGGCTCTTCGTCTTCGCAGGAGCCGATTGCTTGGGAGCAGATTTGCCCTTCCACTTTGCCCATCGTTGTTTCATCGCTGCTGAGATTCGCTTGCGGGCTGCAGGGCTCATCGTGCGCCGTCTCTGGCGTCGTGTCGGTGCAGTTTGTGACTTCGGGGGGCGCCCGCGGCGAGGTGCAGATGGGCCCGCGAGTCCTTCGAGTGCAGAAATGGCGTGGTCCATGCGACCACGTTCTGACCTAAGTTCTGCCAATATGCTTTCTAGATCCACGAGAGTCCTTTCAGTAGGAGTGGTCGTTGGACAGTGTAGCACCAGAAATAACTAGAGGTGGAACGGCACAGCCTGGGGCAGGGAGAACATTTCGATTCGGCAGCCTGTCCCGCCTTTGCTGGCCCACTTCTGGCACACAGAACGCGAGTCACGTGCTAGGGCTGTAGTCGACCTTCTAAGACGGTCAGGATTTCCGCATTCCCACCGCGCATCCGCCAACAGTTCCTACATGAAGTTTTCTGGGGACCCAGAAGGCGTTTTGCGTAGGTGTTTGGTCCGGAGCTTGAAAAAATGTCGGGGGCAACCTCCTCGACTAGCACGAATTGGGATACCAGTGCTGCCTCCAGGCGGCGAATCTAAGGCCAAGCCTACCGCTACGGATTAAGATGGCGGTTAACTGCCTAGCAAAAGAGTGAATGACGCTGCATGAAACCTCGTGTTGCATTAGCGCTTTCAGGGGGCGGATTCAGGGCATCGATCTTCCACCTCGGCCTGTTGAGACGACTTGCAGAGCTCGGCTGGCTACGACGTGTAGACATCATCTCGACGGTCTCTGGCGGAAGCATCATTGGGGCTTTCCTTGCTCTTCAGTGGCGAGAGGTGATACGGGCAGGAGGCGACGATGCGGCGTTCATGCGTCTGGTGGTAAAGCCATTTCTGCGGCTTGTCACAGAGCGCAACTTCCTTGCCGAGTGGCTAATTGGTGCATGGCGGTGGCCGCTGAGAAAACTCTTAGACGAGAGGTTTACAAGGACTCAGGCGGCAGCGGATCTGTTCGATGAAAATTTCTTCGACCGCAAGAATTGCGGTGATCTCCCTGATTCACCGCTCTTGATATTAAACTCGACGTCGCTGCAATCCATGCGATCCTGGCGGTTTACGCCTTATGGACTCGGAGATTCTAGGATCGGCCATGCTCTCTGGGCGGATCATACATTGAGCGTCGGGACATGTGTTGGTGCTAGTGCCGCCTTTCCGCCTGTGTTTCCGCCGACCCGAATCCGGAGAGGCGACTACGCATTTTCTGGGCCGTTGTATGGCGAAAGCGAGCTACCTCATTTCCCGCTGATCCCACTCACGGATGGCGGTGTTTACGACAACAACGGATTGGAAGTCTTAATCAAACCGGTATCAGTACCGGGCGTTCAAGAACGAGTCGAAACGGCTGATTTCCTGGTTGTCAGCGATGGCGGGGCGGTACCGCAGTACCGGTTCAACTCCGCTGGCTTGCCGCTTCTCAGCGATGCGTTGCTGCTCTATCGGGCGGACGAAATCGCACGGGAGCAAGTCACAGCCCTCCGCAGCCGCTCGTTGGTGTCCGAATTCATTTCACGCAAGCGGCAAGGACTGTTCGTCACGCTCAGAAGTGAGGTTGCCCGCGTGGGCGGAGCGGCGTTTGCGAGTTATTGCAAGCACGTCGGCACCGAGTGCCTGATTCCCGCCGAACTGCTGAATCTGGTGCGAGGTATACGTACGAGCCTTGATCGATTTAATCAGACCGAGGCGACCGCTCTAATGTACCACGCGTACCTGATGACAGACGCCTTCCTGTGGTGTTATCGGGAGACATTCGCGCCCGAATACCAGGTGGATGCGATACCGAACCCGCAATGGAGGATCGAATTCTCACCTGATACCGTGAGAACCTGGCGATCGGCTCTCAGGGACTCGTCTTCGTCGCGGGCCCTGCGCTAGCGGGCAGCGATTCCGGGGTTTCAAGATAGATCTGTATATCCCCGTTTTCAGCGACTATGAGCATGACTACGGGAAGTCCTTCCGGGAACATCAGCTCCGACAATCTGTAGATGGCAGCCCAATCGGTCGCACTTCGTTCAGCGTCATAGCCGTCAGGATGCGAGTGCCATTCGCCGCGGGCAGCGATTCCGGGGTTTCAAGATAGATCTGTATATCCCCGTTTTCAGCGACTATGAGCATGACTACGGGAAGTCCTTCCGGGAACATCAGCTCCGACAATCTGTAGATGGCAGCCCAATCGGTCGCACTTCGTTCAGCGTCATAGCCGTCAGGATGCGAGTGCCATTCGCCGATGTATTCCAGCCCACCTTGGGTAATCCTGGAAATCTCCTTCGTGCGTTCTTCCAATCCCTCGCACCCCCTGATGTATGATGTCGGACGCT
>Ga0335078_10012628_pt1 | contig 12513 bp, 14 predicted proteins | sample Lox_Sample_32_FD_206711 | JGI IMG/M metagenome (GOLD analysis project Ga0335078, IMG submission 206711) | Soil microbial communities from Loxahatchee National Wildlife Refuge, Florida, United States - Lox_Sample_3.2 | ecosystem: Environmental > Terrestrial > Soil > Wetlands | place: USA... | reverse complement strand
CTTGGACCCGAAACCTTATATTAGAACATTCGAATCAGCCTTGACAAGACTTCAAGAATTACGCAGCAAAGTCGTGAATGAATCTACAGAGTCGGAGAAAGATGTCCAGTCTGCAGAAAGTCAATTTACTCGTACAAATACTCAGTTGGAAGCAACCTTTCGCGATATAAATTCAACTTTTGTCGGACTACAGAACCGTATATCCGAGGTGAGCAAAACGGCAATCACGATAGGTAATGCAACATCCAAATATTTATATGAGCATGAACTGATTACTTTCTTTAGGAGTTCAATTGGAAGCTATTGAGAAACAACGTCGTCGTGCAATGGATGCAAGAGATCTCTTTAGGTATTACCTTGACTTTGCGTACGACAAGACCTCAGATCGACTTGATTCTTTGCAATTATCGTCTGAACCTGGCGCAAAATCAAAGTCCGCGGTCATGACTCGACGTCTTCTCTATTTGGCGAGAGATCTAGACTCTGATGGCAAAGTGAGAGAAAGCATTGAAAAATATGGGGAACGACTGGAAAAAGACCTTCTAAAGGCGTTTGATAAGGCATATCGCCGAGGAGATTTACGCGAAATGAGGGTATACTGACCTCTACCATTGTCATGATGCTGACTCACCCTAGGAACATGCTCAAGTCTTGCATGATTTCAATGGTGGAACTTCTGTCGTCCAAGTTTTTGTAAATCAGCATGATTTCTTTATTGTGCGTGAAAAATTAGAGTCCCAGCAACCATCTTCGGATAGTGCAGAGTTGTACAAGCCCTTTTAACACAGCTTATTATACAGACTTGAGAAGCTTTCAGATCCGGATCAGGACCCTTCGGGCCCTGAGCCCGGCTTAAAAGATCTTTGCACCGAAATACGCGCTATTGTTGAACAAGAAGCATTGATCATAGGCGAAGTATTCCCACATCCCAGCACAGTTGTTCAAGTGTTTCTTCAGCGAATATTCTTGCAATCTGTGAGGAGTTATAACAATTACACTAATGATCTCAGATTCAAAGCCGATTAGAGTCACTGATGCAACTTGGGGAGAGAAATTCTAGCCTCGCTTACCTTCGGTTACTGCAGTCATCGCGAGGCACCTTAGCTTCCCTCGTCGACGATTTGAAGGCTGTAAATTACAAGGGGGTACGAGGGGTGGAGACGATTGGGTCTATCTCAGCGACTTTAGATCAAAGTTTGGAAGACCTATTTGTTCCATACCTCGAAAACGGCCGTTATATTGAACGAGAAGTCAAGTCCTTGCATGAACTATATGGATCTTTTCTTTACAAATTCCACGGTTTTCATGTATTGATCCTTTTTCTCATCACTTATCAAGTCACAAAGGAAGTCTTCTCGAAATAAGATGCTTGATCGAATTGCCAATCAGATTCAGTCCAGCGCCAATCCATCATTGGATTCGCTGAAAAAGTTGGCAGGTTTGGAGCGGAAAAGAGGTGATGGAAAGGCTGCTGAGATGGATTTCACAGAGCTTGACGGTTCTCTCCAAACTCAAGCTGCAAAAAGGATGTTGAGATGGCACGCCGAAGCCGTCAGCCGCGTTATTGAATTGACTGCCCATGGGGACTTGCATGATTCTGCATTTGCAATGACTAATGCTCACAGGGCAAAGGATGCTCAGACTCTTCTATATGTATTGTTCGACCACATTGGGAGAGCTTATGTGGAAACAGTTATAGATCAGTAACTTCCCACCTGATTTGATTAATTGTTTTAGCGTCATGGAAAAAGCAAAGCAACAAGATATCAAAGCTGAGCCGGACTTCTCCTATCTACAGAATATTAAGATCGCGGTCTCAATTATTCATTTGCTTTCGACGTACATAAATACAGCCTTAATTCCTCTAGCCAGCTCGAGTCTTACTGTTCGAAGGGAGATGGTAAACTATAGTTCAACCAATATTTCCAATCTTGAAAAAAAGGTCAATTCCATCTTTCAAATGACGCATGATAGTACGTGGCTCTTCTTCATTTATCTAACGGAAGCGATCGTCAATACCACAACTTATAGGCTATCACGACAGAGGAAGACTGATTTCAGACTTCGAGATGACGATACATCGATAACAAATCTTCAGACAGAAGTGAATCTCGCTATAGTATATGGCTAATTTCAGCCTTGCCGCAGTGTGACATCTTTCTGGGACCGTGTGTATCAACAGATGGCGCCGATACTAGAGGGGAAAAATAACGATTTATTTTTCACGGAGCTTGGACTGAGTTTGCAAAGCCTCTTGCTCGAGCATTTCAAGAAGTTCACTATCAACGCCGCAGGCGGCTTGATATTGACAAAGTGAGCCGACTCTCGTTTCGATCTTATATTAAGGGACATTGCTTTATACTTCACCACGATTGAGAACTGGAAAGTTCCAGCACTTAGCGAGCCATTTGAGTTGTTGCGGGAGCTTGGCAATGTATTCATCGTCAAGTAAATCTCTCTTTCCAAGTCGCTGATACATTGAACAGACCAGATATTTTACGATCACTCTTGCGCGAGGGTATTCTCGCTAGAGTCCAGCCGGCATTAATAAGTCCTTATCTCAAACAACGAGAGGATTATAATTCCAGCCATTTGTACAGACTCGTTGACCTGAGTTGAATGCTCGCTAATTTAGCTCGATGAGCGTGGTATGTCGGGTTCGACATTTGCGGCAACGGCTGCAAAATCGGTTGGAGGTCAGATGACTCAGGCTACAAACCTGATGAGGTCGTCAAGCAATGCGAATAATATCACTGAAAGACATCGCCAGGCTTCGGGTTCTCTGGCTATACGGCCTTAGCCAAAGAAGGAAGGGATGCTTGTGAAATTAAAACAATCTATCTCGGAATCTAAGACAGAATCGAGGTCTTCAAGCAACGACTACTAAAATGCAATTAGGGCCTAGTGAGTTAGAAAATGTGGTAACGACGATTTACTCGATTCTTCTAGGGTCACGAGGGAACAGCGAAGCGCGCCTGTAATTAGCTTGTAATCAATAACGAAAATATCACCGGATATTCCCTATGCCCAAATATAACATCACCAATCGCTCCAATCCAATGCCACCACCAGCACTGGATTTCGTTAGCCATCAGTCTGAAGGGATTAGGGAAATACTGGGGCATAGCTCCATATCTGAAAGCATTGACATAGTCTTCGAGACCTCCGGAGATATCGACTCCATGAGCCTCGATACGCTGAATCAAAAGCTCCGGATCATGAACTCGCTGAGCACCGGAAATGATTTCCTCTCCGCGGCAAAACATGTCGTACGAGTTCGAGAATTTTGGATTAATCGGATCAGGCATAGTGTAGAAAGGACGGATATCAAGAGGGAATTTGTCGAGAACATCTGATGGTCAGTCACAGAAAACACCACGGGGAATACAGAAGTCAGTTTTATACTTCTGCTTTACAAGCCGTCCAAGCGCCTTTTCTTGTGGTGTGCTAAAAGATTCAGTGAAAGCAAAAAGGAAGGCCAATACCTCATGTCCGCATAGTCATCGATTTCTTCCCCAGAGGCACGAAGCATTTTAATGCCTTCTGAATAGGTAAGACGGATAACCTTCCCGTCGTCAGGAAGTTCGAAGGGCTGAACAAATGGAAATTGTTTCCTGCTGTCAGGGAAAGAACTTCAAGATGCCTCACCTGACCGCCTCAATTTCGCTGGAAAATCGTTCCTTGAAACCCTTGAAGATGTACATGAACATTTCTTCTATTAGTTCCAAGACCTCATGGTAATGCTCTTCGAACGTCATTTCTAAATCCAATCCGACAAATTCAGTTAAATGACGATGAGTAAAGCTGTTTTCCGCCCGAAAAACGGGTGCAATCTCGAAAACCCTTTCGAAATCCGAAGCAATCAACATTTGCTTGTAAAGCTGTGGGGATTGTGCAAGATACGCCAAGCGATCGAAGTAGCTAACTTTGAAAACATTGGCTCCACCCTCTGAAGCAGCGGCGAGAAGCTTTGGAGTATGGATTTCTACGAACTCCTTAGAAAGAAGGAACTCTCGAAACAAAGCACAAGCACCACTTTGAATGCGGAAAATCGCCTGGGAAGTGACAGTTCGTAGGTCGATTACTCTGTTGTTGAGACGTGTTGCCAGGCCCACTTTGACGACCTTCTTCTCGCATTCAGTCCCAGTTTCTTTTTCTTCATCTGGTTCATCTTCGGTTGCGGTTGATTCTTCAAGGGACTCTGGTCGTTGAGCATCCTCTAACTGGAAAGGCAATCTTGGAGCAGACTGCGATATAATCCAGATCTGAGATGATCAGTAACTTCCATCAGTCAGAGTACCTCAGCAATATGGATCTCCGCATCTTTCACGCTGGTTGCGTTGATTTCTATAGGTGACTTCTTGATAACTCCTCTAACTAGAATAATACTCTCCGTGCTGATGGAGGAGGCGAACTCACACATTTGCTTACTTACTTCTGACGATTGTTGTAGAAGTGCCTGGATAGTATTCGTTTGTTGTCGAAGTTCAAAGAACACCATTTTAGCTCCTAATCAGTTAGCATGCATTTATTATAAACACAAACAACCTTGGCGCCTCAAGTTATGTACTCTAGCTCGCAAAGTGACTTCACTCCCATCAAAGGAAGCGTTGATATCTGCAATGCGGCTTCGTTTTGCCCCTTTGAAATCAGAGACGAATTCAGGGCTCCTACCTGAGCGAGTAGTGGATTGAATGAAAGGCAAATTACCATATTTGCCTTGTGAGACATCTGGGGGTTCTTCTGACGATTGGGCTTTCTCGGCAGCACGCTTGGCAGCTGCTTCAGCCTTCCTTTTAGCCTTCTCAGCTTCCTTCGCAGCTTTTTTCAGAGCGTTTTTCGATGGAGCAGAAGGTTCTGCATTGATTGGAGATTCGACCTCGTTAGCAGAGAGAACCATTTCCCCAGTATCTTTAGCCAATGAGTCCATTAGTGTCCTCTACGGATCAATCGTATAAGAGACTCGAGCCGACTGGTTCACTTCTTGATGGGATTCACTCACCTACCTTCTGACTCAGTTCAGTTTCTGACCTTCACGTGATGACGCAGATCATCCTCGCCTGAGATCGTAACATGTAAAAACGATTGATAGATTCATTACATACAGTATAGACTAGCTCGTTAGGACACCCAAACACTTATAACGCGATAGAGATGAAATTGAATAAGGCCTTTGCCCCCATATTCGCTACTCTTCTTGATACGCCATCTTTCGCATAATTCCCAAGCGGCGACGTGCCTCGGCCAACGACTGCTCCAACTTTAGAATCTCGACCTGCGTTTGCATCTATTGGATGTCAGCTAGCCCCCACGAGCGTAGTACCTGCTCAACTTTGAACTCTCTAGAACTAAGACGCGAATAATCGATATCTTCGTCTCCGCGTAGTCGCTTGGCGACAATCCCCTCCACTTGGCGGACCAAAGCTCGAACTGCATTGGTGACCGCCTTCGAAGCCGATTCTAACCGCTCCTGAGTCTTTGACATAAAGTTCGCTTTCACTCTGGATGCCGCGACAAGTTGAGCCGTGGCAGAAGCGACCTCGTTCGAAGCAACTATCAACTGTTCTGGACTATTCCGCCCTCCTATGACCCCGTCCGCTGTGTCAATGAGGATGTTAGTCGCCACCGCCACTGCCTTGGCAGCCGAAATAAGGCCTTCAGTCCATCGATTATTACGCTTGTAAAAGGCAGCCTTGGTATTGCTACCTCTGCCTTGAGCAACAATTTCTTGTTGTGTATCAGTTGCAGCCTGTATCAGCTGCGCGATTGCGTTTGTGATAGCAATGGCAGCCGCGAGAATAGCGTCATGTACTTGAAGATCGACAGAGGAAAAGCTTGGATCTTTGGGTCTTGACCGAAGTTCATTGAGCTTAGCCGTGGCTTGAGCAATAGCTTGAGCAGTATTTCTCATCTCTCGATCAACGAGCTCTCCAATATCGCCGTTTGCCAGGTCTAGTTTGTTCTTCGGGGCAAACGCATCTGTAAACTTCGTCAAACGTTGCAAAGCCTCTTGAACTTCCATATTGCTCTGAATGACAGCATCAGGCCGTTGATCGACGGGAATCTTTTCCATTCGCGCAGACAATAGACTCGAAAAAAATCGCTTGGCCTGATTTGCTGAATCTCTCGCTGTAGCAATCAAACTATCCGCCTTTTCAGGAGTATTGGCCAACCGTGTGATTCCTTTAGCGTTGATGAGAATATCAGCGATGGCACCCGCAAAAATATTCGCTGTTTTAATAACCTCTGCGTGATCGCCATTAGGACCATCCAAGATATAATTGTTGAAAGAAATTGCGAATTCTGTTGCTGTCGAGCTGGCCTTCTCGATGACGGAAAGCAAATAACCAGCGGTTGAATTTTGATTTCCTGCCTGCATAGGAGATTCTAACTCATGCAAAGCATCTTCAACTCGTTCAATGGCGCTTTCAAGCACAGAATCTAAATGTCAGTACTATTTTCTGGCATAATGAACACCTATTATATCGTTGAGCTTTTTGATATGCTCCTTTATGAAATCATCAATTTGACTGTCAAGCGCCTGGTTGCTATCATTGTGAGTCTTGGACATTAGTATGGATAAAACTGACTGTGTACGAGTTGTAACTCCTTCAATTGAAGTAGAGTGGAATCCATGCCCGTCTTGTATATCTCCAACTCCTCTTCCTTCTGACGCAATTGCTCTTCAAGTTCTCCATCCCTGTCGCGTATTTTTCGTGAGACGTCGTCTAACGCTCTTGTTTTTGCCTATATATTAGCTGAGAGTCAAGCTCTTATCACATGCAAGGCTTCTTCGAGATCCGCCATCTCTCGATTATACTTAGCAAGCATTGATGACAACTCAGAAGCCTTCGTTCTTTCCAAATCATCTGCTTTCTCCTTAGCAAATCGGAGTTCCCTCTTAGCCTTCTCTAATTCATCCTTTTGACTCTAAGGAAAATCAGATTGTGTCAAATAAAAAACTTGCCGCTTTCAATCGATCAAGTTCGTAACGAGCCCGATCTCGCTCTCGTATCATATCGGCTAGTTCGAGATTCTTGGACTTCATTTCTCGTTCGACCCGTTCCTTTTTATCAATGGCTTCCTGTGCCGAATTTGCTTTGAGCTGCATTGATTTAAATTTAGCTAGCAGATCCAGGTGCTCTTGACGAAGTTGAGAATACAGTTTAGCCAGCTGTTCGTATTTGTTCTTCCACAGGGCTACTTGATCTTGAAAATTAGAAGAGTGCAAGAAAGTGCATGACCTTGAAGCGATCTAAGCATCTCATCTTTCGCTTCGTTCTGCTGACTAAAATTGTCGTTCATTTGTTGCAAATCAGTCTCGAGAGCCTTTACTCTCTACAAAAGTTATCAATGTCATGATGAACGGAACATACTCGGTCGTATTGTTCCAAAAGTAACTGATCCTTATCATATTGGCCCCGCATATTCAAAATTTCCCGCTCCAACTCAGCCAAACGGCCTTGCGTCTGTTGGGCATACTGATCTCGAAGCAGTTGCTCTTGCGCAAGGCGCTGTTGCTCGGCTTGCATTCTTTGTTGTGCCTCGAACTCTCGTTGCTGTTGCAAGGCCAACATCTGTTGTCTCTGAACCTCGGCCTCTCGCTGTTGCTGGAGCTGAAGTTGCGTCTGCTCAAATTCTCTTTGCTCTTGGGCCTGCTCATTTGACCAGAAGTCAGAAATGGGTTCAGGCTCAGCTGGAGCTGTTCTCGCAACGGGCGTTGGTGAGGATGCTCCGCTAATATCTTCTTTAGGTCGGGCGGGAAGAGCTGGAGGCTGAGCCTCCTCTTCGAAGACATTTGGAGGATTCTGGTATTAGTCCTCTTCTCCAAACGGGAAACATGTGGAAGACGAGGGACACTTATCAAGGAAGTGAGGTATCTTAGATTTGAGCACTCATAGTAGAAATTGACAAGGAGCCGATGCTGCTGATTGAACCTGAGAGGTCAGAGTGAAATATCCTGAAACAATACCTTGAGACCAGTGGCTCTAAAACATCTTCAGCACCACCGATCAGGGCAGCTAAGGCCCGCAACATGCTCAATATAAACTTGTAGATCCCGCTGCCAAATTAGCAAAAATCACCTCGTTCGATGTACTAAGACTCTTGCACCAAAGGAATGAGCCCCGCGATCCGACATTCATTATTTGAGGTGGGCTGAAAATGTGCAAAAATCAATTTCTGAAGGCTATGAATTTGATCGAGAAGGCCGCAGAGCTCGGTTATTGTTTCGAAACCTTCATTCGGATCGCTATCATTAATTTGAGCACGCGAGGCGATGGGTTACTCGACAGCTTTCAAGGATATGTACTCCTCTGCACATTAGGAAAGGTTGGCATACGACATTACCGTATTCAAAAAGTCCATCTAAAAAAGTCGTTAGTATTATTGAGATAGGATACGTACTGAACTCTGGATGGTTTCGATGGAACCGAATCTTTTCCAGGAGATAGTAAGCGTAAGTGGATATTAATCGACCATACGTAGGCTCCGCACTCAGCTAAAGCCATTAGCAAAGAGGGATATCGTAATAGTTGTACTGTCCGGATTATGCCATCGAACCACTGCGTCTGATTAACAGCCTCGCGCCTGGTAAGTCAGTCATATTTCACAGTCATGGTATACAATACAGACTTATGTCCCTCCTGCATCACTTTGTGTACCTTTCGTATAAGCGAAATATAGAGATTTGATGTACCAATATTAATGCCTTCCATGTTTGTATTCCGGATTGGATGATAGGTTGTACTTTCAGTGCAGCCCAGAAGGCGTTCGAATTCTTATGATCCCCTAAAAGTCCTTTAGCTCAGCTAGCGAAAAATTGATTACAAGTATAGACAATAACCGAACGCACATGTTTACTGGCAGGATTAGTCTCGTGGAATGACTGGAGTTAGGTCATACCGCTTCGGACTCGTTTCAAGTGGACTGACAGCTTTAATAATAGACTGATCTATTGAGAAAGTCAGTGCATGAACATGCAATAAGGTGGTAGCGCTAATCAAATTACCTAGGGCAGCATTCCGCACGACGTGGTTCGAACGAGGGTCCATGTTCGTAACGGAAATTGGGAAAGGTGGCGTTACAATGGTGATCAAAGAACAGGGTGTAGATGACAGATCAGCAAATGGGCGTGGAATTGAAATCACAACAGGGATACAGCCTAGTATGAGCGGCGCCAAGACTTTCGTCTAGCTCAATGATTGAACCGTCTCTCAACGTTGTTTACCCGAATCTCAATGGCTCGATTATGTACAAAAAGCTATAGATATACCTCTTTCACGCCACATTATGAATTTGGACTTTTCCAAATTACCTCAAGTAACTTCTGATACTTCATATTATTCCAGATCTTCCACCTCCATATCTTCCAATTCCTCATCCTCATCTGCGTCATATACGACTTCATGATTCGGTTTGACGTAGATTTTGTTGTTCTCTACTGTTACTTCCACGATTTCGCCATCAAGGATTTCTCCACGGAGGATCATAAGTGCGAGAGGGTTGAGGATAGAAGTTTGTATGACCCGATTTAGAGGCCGGGCGCCGTAAGCGTGTGAGTAACCAGCTTGAGCAAGCCACTCCTTTGCAGCATTGTCGAGGTGAAGGGCGATATTTTTATCTTTAAGCCGTTCCTGTACTTCCACCAGTCGAAGATCAATAATCTTGCGAATATTAGCGGTTGAGAGAGGATTAAAAACGACGATTGCCGAAATACGATTGATGAATTCGGGTTTGAAGAATTGGTTGATCGTTTCGAGAACCATTCGTTTGGTTGCATTATCCAGTTTACCGTTAGAGGCAACCTTGGCGTGCGTCAGATATTCAGCTCCCAGATTAGATGTCATGATAACAAGACAATTCCTGCAGTTGACAACCTCGCCTTTTCCAGAGGTCAAGACACCGTTGTCAAGCATTCCAAGAAGAACTGTGATGACATTCTGATGAGCCTTTTCGATTTCATCAAACAGAACGACAGAATACGGTTTTCGTCGAAGAGCCTCCGTAAGAAACCCGCCTGAATCGTATCCGACGTAGCCGGGCGGTGCGCCAATGAGCCGAGCGGTAGCATGCTGTTCGGAATACTCACTCATGTCTAATCGAACAATTGCATCCTCATCGTCGAAGAGTACTCCGGCCAACTTCTTCGCTAAAAGCGTTTTACCGGTACCCGTGCCGCCGCTGAAAAGGAACGAGGCAATTGGAGCATTCGGATTAGATAAACCAGCTCGGCTGAGACGGATAGCGTTAGAAACGGCCGCGACCGCTTCTTTCTGACCCACCACTTGACTGTTGAGATATTTCTCCATGTTAATGAGTTTATCCTTTTCCGTCGAATTGAGCCGGGAGACAGGAATACCGGTCCACCGAGCGATGAGTTCTTGAATATGCTCTGGGCGGACGTCACCGAATGCGGAACCCGCCGCGGCTTCACCTTCGAGGTTGGCCTTTTCTTCTTCTAATCGTTCGATGCGCTGTTGCATTTCTGGGATGGCATAGTAGAGAAGATCGGCTTCGAGTGCTCTATCGCCGCGAATTGACGCCTCAGTTGCTTTTGCCTTTAACTCGTCAAGACGCTTGCGAGCAGCGTAGAGTTCCTCGCTTCGCGCCTTCTGGTTTTCATATCTCTCCAGTAGAGGCCGCGCTTCCTCTTGAAGATCGGCGAGAGCCTTTTTGGCCGCAGCTAGACGTTCCTTCGAGGTCTCGTCCGTTTCACTCTCTCGTTCAAGCGCGTGAATTTCAACGGTAAGCTGACGAACACGACGTTCATATTGTTCAATGGCCTCAGGTTGACTGTCTCGTTCAACACGAACCGCAGCTGCTGCTTCATCGATGAGATCGATCGCGCTGTCAGGGAGACGACGGGACGTCAGATAACGTGCTGCGAGTTTTGCTGCGGTGATGACGGCTGCATCACTGATTGCGACACCATGATGAACTTCATATTTTTCCTTCAAACCGCGAAGAATAGCGATTGTGTCCTCGACGGACGGTTCATTCACCATAACTTGTTGGAAACGCCGTTCGAAGGCAGCGTCCTTTTCGACATACTTGCGATATTCTGCGATTGTTGTCGCTCCAATGAGATGTAATTTTCCTCTCGCAAGACTTGGTTTGATGAGATTTGCTGCGTCCATTCCGCCTTCTCCAGTTGCCCCAGCGCCGAGTAGGAGGTGAATCTCGTCGCAGAAAAGGATTATCATCTGCTTGGAGTCTTCTACTTCTTTGAGGACTCCCTTGAGCCGCTCTTCAAACTCTCCACGATATTTTGACCCTGCAACCATAGCGCCCACATCGAGTGATAGGAGACGACAGGTAGCGAGATTGGCTGGAACTTCACCCTGCACAATACGTTGAGCAAGTCCTTCGACGATTGCCGTCTTTCCGACACCGGGTTCTCCGATAAGAACGGGGTTGTTTTTCGTTCGCCGAGACAGGATTCTGATGGTTCGCCGAATCTCATTGTCTCTGCCAATGACTGGATCAACGTCACCCTTTCGTGCTTGTTCTGTGAGATCGACTGTATACTTTGTCAGGGCTTCATTTTGTTCTTCCGCGTTCTTTGAGTCCACTCGGGACGTTCCAGCGGTCTGTTGAACAGCGGCCTCGAATGCCTTGGCAGTAACACCGGCTTCTTCAAGGGCCTTTTTAAGAATTGGATCTTCGGTGAATGCCGCTATAATATGATCTTGCGCGATATAGGAATCTTTTTGTCGTTTCTGAATTGCCTGTGCATTCCGTAGGAACTTGAGTGCTGCAGGGCTGAGGGTCAATTGTTCTGGAGGTGGATCTTGAGAGGGCAATCGAACTAATTGCCGACGAATACTGCGCTCGAATTGGATGATGTCTCCAGCTGTTTTGGTGAATATCGTTCGGAGACGAGAGTTCTGGTCGTCTTCAGATAAGAGAGCGAATGCGATATGTAGAGGTGTGATTTCGATGTGAGAATAAGAAGAAGCAAGCGAATGTGCTTCTGAAAGAGTTGCTTCCGCTTTGGAAGTAAAATTCATTTGATTAGCACCAGACATGCTGCTGCAATTGTGGATTGGTTTGTTCTTAGATCAAAAGTGCAAACGGGATACGCAATGGAATATGATGTGATGTGATGTGATTTGATCAGATTTAAGTGAAAGGAAGAGCGGAAATAGGGGGGAGACACTGAAGGTTAAATAGCTGTTTGGGAGGCCTTGAATGAACGACCGTTCGTGTGTCATGTGGAAATTACTGGTCAATTCCAGAAGAATTACGGTGGATCACCAGTTCCCCTAACCCTTCTTATGACCAATCACAAACTCGTAAGGTAACTAATGTCATCACCACGTCCCCGTGGTCATGCAGGCGGATCGTCATTCCGCGTCGAACGTGAAACTCCAACAAAACGTTAGCCATCTTCTTCCTCGCGTAACTACTTCTGCTGCTCAGAACTTCAGGTAGGGCTGAAATATTAATCAATGCGATTTGGGAACCTCCTTAATTCATTGATGATATATCTCATAGTCTCCACTACGGAAA
>Ga0335078_10012626_pt1 | contig 12514 bp, 6 predicted proteins | sample Lox_Sample_32_FD_206711 | JGI IMG/M metagenome (GOLD analysis project Ga0335078, IMG submission 206711) | Soil microbial communities from Loxahatchee National Wildlife Refuge, Florida, United States - Lox_Sample_3.2 | ecosystem: Environmental > Terrestrial > Soil > Wetlands | place: USA: Florida... | reverse complement strand
GCCGAGACACGGATCCACGCGCCAGGGCCCAGTTGGGGACTCGTCCAGCGACCTGTACGAATCGGTCAGGGTCGTCGGACGTTTCCCGGGAGAGAGGTGCCGCGGCCTCGCACCGGCCGGCGGATGGACGCGTTAGGGAAATGCAGTTCCATACTCCGTCCCGCCGAGTCGTTTGCGGACGCACCCGAAGGCCGCGGCCATTCATGCCGGATGCAGCGGACGGAGGAGCTTCTTCCTCGCCCGGTCGGAGAGTTCGCGCTCGAGCTGGCGAATAAAGAATTTGGCGACCGACCGGAGGGGCTTTGGGAGCGTTTCCGCGACCCTACGAAAGAGCGGGAGTAGCCGAGTCGGGGTCGTCCCGACCTCTTCCTTTACCACGGTGAGGTGGTCCGGCACCCGGTCACGGAATACGACGAGTGTTCGTTCACCCGGGACCGCGGCCGACGGGAGGATCATCCCTCCGAAGCGGTCCGGTCTCTGACGAAGCAGGTCCGCGAGCTTCCGACACGCCGCGTAGTTATTGGACACGAGGGACCGCTCGCTGACCGAGAACATGTCGCGCACGTCGGGATCTTCGAAGTCAACGACGGGGAGATGCGTGACCTCGATCTCGCTCATCCTCCGGCGCATCTCGAACGGGGAGACCTCCCCGTAAACGTGGCGGAACAGCTCGGCCCACGCGGTCGTTTCGGTGGAGCTGGTGTAGCACGGCGATGGCTCGTACTTGCGGTGGCAACGCCCTCCCTGGCGCGCACGGTCAAGGAGGTCGAGCGCACCGTACCTGGGGCTCGTTTGCCGCCACCAACGACCTGTCGCACCACGGACGGGCACATCGTCGAGAGTGGTCCCTTCGGGGAGCCCGATCCGTTGCGCGGCTGTAGGGGACATTCAACAGGACATTCTAGCCGCCGACGCGCCGCATTTCGGCGCGCTACGCTTCCTCGATCCCGCACTGTGCGGCAAGAACAAAAACCCTGCAGTCTCAGAGGTTCTCGATCAATCGTCCAATTTTGCTGCTTCAACGCAATCAAAGCTGCCGGTGATCCGTTTCTTATAAAGTGGTGTTTACATCTGGACAGATGGTGGGACATCTGGTACTACAGCATCCCACGGCAACCACCACGACCCAACACCATCCCGAAACTCCAACCACAACCCAGGAGGGATCACGGAGCCCATTGCTCCAAGTTGGTCTCCTTAAAGGAGGCAGAAAGGAATGAGCGCCACAGCAACGCTCGACAAGGTGCAGCACCTGCGCCACGACATCGGACTAACCGAAGATGACCTCGCGGAGGCCACGGGGGCAAGCACACGAACGGTGCGGCGTTGGACCAACGCCGGCACGGATCCGCAGCGGGGGCATTCGCGGCAGATCGATGACCTCGACGCCGTCGTCGGAGAGCTGCAGGACACCCTGACGCCTAAGGGCATTCGCCAATGGCTTCATGCTCGAAACCGGTACCTCAAGGGCAAGCGCCCGATCGACCTGCTCAAGGAAGAGCGCTTCGATGAGGTCTATGAAGCCGCGACCGCCTTCAGCGACGGCGTCTATCTCTAAATCACTCTCTCGCGAAGCCGAGGCTCCCGTTCAACGTGGAGCCTCGGCTCGAGCGGCAACGAGGCGCGCGGGCGCCTACGTCCTCTCCCCGAGACGGGCCTGGGAAACAAGGGTTCCCTCACCTATTCTGAGCCGCTCTGAGACAGGAACTCAGCAATGTCGGGCCGTCGCCCTGGGCGATCGCGCGAGAGAGCTACCCGATTCGGACCGGCTGACCAGAGGACGCAGGCGGCCGAGCCTCGGAACGATTCGGCACCATCGGGCGCGCGCTGCCGCGACGTAAGCGGGCTGATGCGGAAGCCCGGCCCGTCTGGGCCGGCGACGGGAAACAATAGACGGCCTTGACAGGAACTGGCCGGGGCGGAGAGGCTGGTCGCGACGAATCACGAGGCTTCCACGACGGCCGTCCGTGCACCCGCCCATGCGGCCGGTACCCGTCGGCTGCTGAGTTCGGCGCTCCCGAGGTACACCGACAGGCTCTCGGTCCCGGGCTCGGTGCCGACTGGCCAATCAGGAGGCGCGCCTGCTTCGCCTCGCTAAGATGCAGCGCGCACGGTCCCTGCCCTCGTTGCTGGTCCGGACGAGGAGGAGCGACGACGATCGGCAGCTCCTTTGCCTGGACGGAGCGGCACTACGTGGAGCCGGGCGAGCTGCGACGTCATACCGGCATCGACGGACCGCTGCTCCGCGGGGAAGCAGCAGTCAGCCATCGCCGCTCCTCTTCGTCCGAAGCGGCGATCAGATCAATGACGACGCCGCTGCCGCTTGCGCAGGCGAAGCAGACGCCGCGAATCTCGCGCATCGCCCGGGATTGTTTCCCGTCGGGCGACCACGCGGGTTCTCTTCGTCAGGATGCTTGGCTGGGAGAGGGTGATCTGGTTCAGGCCGGTGCCGTGCGGCTGATCGTGAAGTCCTGCTGAACGCGCAATGGTGGCTTGGAACACGATCCTGCCGTGGTGCCTGTGCTCGGTGAAGTTCCGGTCGGCACGTCGGCGGGCGCGCCGACGTGGGTTCTTGCCGCCTTAGGCAGTGCGGCCGCTGCGGCCGTCTCAGCGCGGCACGTCCTTGGCTTCGACCGGAATTGGACTGCTCGGTCCGCCGCCGCCGAACGTATCAAAGGCTGCTCGTCATGTATGACACCGGCCAGATCGAGCTCCGCTGACAGCATAGGAGAGAGCTCGGAATTGGCCAACGGCGCAACCGGCCAGAGCCCATGCTGCAGGTAAGCCGGTTGCGCTCCGTGACACCGACAGCGCTGCCAGCTGAACCGGCGCATCGGCGCGGCGTCGAGTTAGGGCCACCACCGCACCACGTCGAGAATCGCGGCCGCCAGCGCGGCGGCGGACCGATCGCCGCCCAGCGCCGCCAGCACCGGTGTGGTCGCGGCCAGGTCGCCGAGCACCTCCGCGCGGCGACGGTCACCGCTCCGCGTGCGGACCGCCTCCCACACCGGCTCGGCCAACGCCCGGGCGTGGCGGGCCAGTGCCGGCGCGCAGGCGGCCAGCGCGGGATGGCGGTGGCGTGGGTCATCGATCGACTGCGCGACCGCCGCGAGGCCGAGTGTCACGTCGGCGTCGAGCGTGGCGGGAACCGCGTCGACGCACCGGGTGACAGCAAACTCGCGGTCGTGGTCGGTGGCGGTGGCTCGGGCGGCGTCGAGCATTATGCGCCGCGCCGCGCCGCGCCGGTCGTGTGGCAGGTAGGCGAAGACCGCACTGAGCACCCAGCCCCGCATCGAAAGATCCAGGTCGCCAATGTCACGCCACAGGCCGTCGAGGGCGGCCCGGCGCTCAGGATCCGGCAGGTCAGCGGCGAGCCGGGCGACAGCCACGAAGCGCTTCAGCGGGTCGCCAATGGCGGCCGCCGCCGCGACACTGTCGCGGCGCAGGTCGGGCGGGACGACCGCGAGCAGGGTGGACAGCATCTCGTCGCGGTTCCAGTCCACTGGCAGAGCGGTCGTGGCCTCCAAGGCCCGTGGGAACCACCAGGTGAGATCCGGCTCGGGAAGGCCCGGCACGAGCGCGACCATAGCCTCCGCCCGCCAAGCCGGCGAGTTAGCCGCCGCGGCGCGCGCCAGCGCCCGCCGGCGTACCCCGCTGGGCAGTCGCGTGGCAAGGTCACCCAGGCCCCGGCGGGCGTCCTCCTGAGCGTCCTCCGGCGCGTCGATGAGCACCTCGACCGCCGGCCCGAGGAGCCGCGCCGGGAGCCGGGCGGCGAGCGCCGCCGTCACTGCTACCAGGTGTGCCTCGTCACCGAATGCCGCCGCGTCGCGGTAGGTGTGTTCGAGCACCGCGTCACTCATGCCCGCCGCCAGGTGCTGCACGGCGAACGTCGCCGACCGCGGGTCGGGCAGCGCCAGGGCGCGCGCGACCGCCTCGCGCATCAACGGGTCGGGCAAGCGCGGGGCGAGAGCCTCGAGCGCCGAGGGCTGCATGATGTCGCCGTGGATGTCCCACAGGTGGCGGCTCGTCTCGGCGAGCGTGTCGTCGCTCAGCGGCAGCCCGGACCGGGCGTAGGCATAGGCCCGCCAGCCGCGGTCGGGCAACGACCCGATCTCCGCGGCGATCCACGCCCGGGTCGCCTCGTCCACGTGCGGCGTCATGTCGGCCAGGGCCGTGGCGCGCAGCGACACGTCCCGGATCCGGACGACCTCGACCAGCACCTCGTCGACCGGCACCCGCTGACCGTCTTTCACCAACGACGGCAGCAGATACGCGCGGGCGTGGTCGTCCTCACCGGCGCCGATCAACCGCAGAACGTCGTTGGCGAGCGCGCTGGCGCCGTCTGACGGAAGCAGCGCGCCAAACGACGTCAGCGCGCCAGCCTGCCAGTACACGTCGCCCACGTACTCGGCCGCGGTAACCAGCCGCGCGAGCCCAGTCACGGGACACCGGTCCGCCAGCGCCGCCAGGACGGCCGCCCGTTCACCCCACGACGGCGACAGGGTTGTGGCGAACTGACCTGGTCCAAGCACGTGGTCGGGCATCCAGCGGATGCGGCCAGCGTCCGCGGGAAGGCGGCGCGTCGTCGCGGCCAATGTCTCGCAGAATTCGCCCGGTGCCGCGGCCGCCACGGTCACCAGCACCCGGCGCCGCGTCCCCTCGTCATGGTCCGCCGTGCCGGCAACCGTCCCGGCGTCCGCGACCGCTGTTGCCCATAACGGACCATCCGGTGGCTCGGGTAGCCAGCGGGCAAGCTCCACCAACGTGATGGCACGTCGGCCGGGTTCGGTGATGGTCAGCGCGTACCGGATCACGTCGTCGACCAGAGCGGTGGGAGGGGACACATCAGTGGCGACGGCTTGCGGCAGCAGCGCAGTCAATGCGGCGACGCGCTCGTCGGGATCCCCGAGGCTGGCGGTCATCTCCAACAGGTCCACGACGACTGGTGCGGGCAACACGGGTGTGAACATCGCGGCGCCGACGATGTCGCCCCTCGCCGACGAAGGACCGGCCGATGCATCGTCGGCGAAGGAGTCGACTAAATCCCGTTCCCGCATCCCGGGCGGGAGGTACGGCCAGAGTGCCGTCTGCACCTTATACCTCAGCACCTCCGTGTCGAAGTGGTCAGCGGCGGCCTCGGCCTCCATCGCCAACTCCGGCGTCAGGAACGGCGCCAGCGCCACTAGTTCCACGGCGCGACGGTTCTCGTCGGCCACTGCGTATGCCGCGGCCAACGCGGCACGGACCAGATCGTCGCGCTCGTCGGCAGGCGCAAGCGGGACGACCGCGCGGAGCCCACGGGCCGACGCGGCGGGCGCCCGCAACCTCCGCGCGGCGCTGACCAGCAGCGCCCCATACGGCGCGGGGACGTACGGGGCCACCTCGTCGAGCACCGCGGCTGCGAAGTCCTCGTCGTTGGCCTCCTCGACCATGACGCGGGTCAGGTCCGTGAACACATGCTCGCGCATCGGTTCATGGATGCGGGCGCCCAGGATCGCCACGGTCCGAAGGCCGACCAACGACGTGGCACCCTCGGCGGCGATGACAAACGCCCGATTGCGCTCATCCGTCGACAGGTGCGCCTCGATCTCGGCGAGGGCGGCGACGACCTCGGGATCGTCGGCGTGCTCCTCAGCGAGCGCGAGCAGCGCCGCCACCTGTTCCCGCTGAGCCTCGCCAGATAGGTGCGGCACCAGCGACGACATCGTCCACGCCCGCGGCAACGGATCCTCGATCGCGTGCACAACTAGTAGGGCGCACTCCAAGAGCGACGGACTGATCGGAACGGCCAGCCTAGCCAGCACCCGGATTCGCCAGCCATCGACACCGCACCACAAGACGTTGAGCAGTTCCCGGCCGTCCAGCGACGCAGCCACCGGCCGGGAGATGAACGCCCGCACCCGCTCGTCGACGTCCGGCGTCCGAGCCAGAACCGCCGAAACGAACGGGTCGGGCATCTGGTCGAGGAGCGCGGCCAAGACCGGCGCGAGGTTGCGTTGGGCGATGTCGCCGGTCAGCTCCCAAGCCTCCGGGACCTCGTCGGGCGACAGCCCCGGCGCGAGCGCAATAAGGTCGGTCGCACGCCAGTGCTCGTCGGTGACCGCAGCCACGAGGTCGAGCGTCTCCCTCAGCAAAGCCGCTCGCCGGTCGTCGTCGAGCGCTCGGAGCACGACGGCGGCCGCACGGGTCCGGTGGAGGTGGTGCTCCACCTCGCGCACGGTGGCGACCGCCTCCTCGGCGAGCGCGTCGAAGCCTGGCGCGCCGGCTCGCAGCACCGCGGCGAGCGCCTCGGCCCGGGACGGGGCCTCCGGCACCCGTCGGGCGTACGCCAGCGCCTGCGCGGGCGACCAGACACCGCCGTCGACGACGGCCGACAGCAACCCGGGCGCGATATTGTCAGCGGAGCTGTTGACGGTCGCCGTAACGAGCGCGTACCGGTGGAACGTGACGAGAGCGGTCGCCGGTGCCCCGGCCGCGAGCTGGTCGTGGATCTCCCGCTCGGCGACGTCGCTGGCGAGCCGGACGTCGTCGAGGTAGGCGGCCAGGTCTCCGGTGGACGTCCTCGCCACATACCAGGCGTTGACCGATATGCCGTCGGGCGTCTGGTCGCTGAGCCACAGCACACGATGCAGCTCCCCGATCAGGCCGGAGCCGACGAGGTGCGACACGAGGTGGTTCCGCTCGTACCCGCTGAGCGCTTCCACCAGGCTGGAACCGGCATGGCCCACCGCGTCATTGTCGCCCACATGAAGAGGCGTCACATCGTCCGGTCAGATGGACGACAGCCCTGTCACTCCCACCACGTGAGCACATGGCACACGGAGTCAGACTCTGGGCGGTACGGGGTGGTGTCCCGGCGATGAGTGAAGCTCCTGGTGGACGGGCAATTGACTAGATCAACTCGTCCGGGCCAGGAGCTTCGGCAGCGGCAGTGCTCCCAACGTGGCGCTTTCAGCTGCTGGCCGACCCGGAGTCATCCGGTGCGTTGTCAAGGAATCCGGGAATCTTGGCGAGCGCGGCCATCGCGATCTTCTCTTCGTACGGCTTGAGCCCGACGCCCTCGTCGGCGAGGAAGTCCTGGAAACTGGAGTGGTACACGCGATACAGCAGTTCGCCGGTCGCCGTGCGCTCCTCGTTGAGGTACGGGCGCCAGTCACGTATGACATCACGTACCCGGGCCGGTTCGACGTTGGTCCATTCCTCGACGGCGGCAACCGTGACCGGTTCGCGCACGGTGGCAAGGATGCGCAGCACCGGCTCGTAGATGCGTTCGAAGCGCTCCTGGTCCTGGGCCCGCATGGTGCGCCAGTGCCGCTGATAGTAGGCGCGCAGGCCGCGCGGGAGGTCGCGGATGTTGTCGATCGTCTGCGGTGACAGCCGACCGGTGCGGATGTCGGCCAGAACGTGAACGAGGTACATGAAGTTGCCCTGGCTCTTGTCGGTGAGCAACACGACGAACTCGTCGGCGTCGAGGTTCCAGGCGGTGATCCGCTCGGCCATCTGCGCCTGGTGCGCACGCAGAAAGTTGCGGATGTAGCTGCGGACGTCGTCGAGGTTCTGCGGCTCGTCGTCGCGTACGTAGATGTCGTCGCGCTGGTCGACGTCGAGCCGGTAGTCGATCTGCTCCCGAGAGGTCATCACGATGAACACGCGTGGCGGGAGGACCTGCGGCAGGAAGAGCCGATTGGCGTTCGCGGCGAGCCCGACATCCTCCGCCTCGTCGAGCGCGTCAACCAGCACCACCACCGGCTCGTCATCGTTGGACGCGACGGCCTCCGCCAACAGCTGGCCGAGGTACGCGCTGTCCTCCGACGCCTCGGGTGGCAGGGTCGCGTGGTCGAGCTGGTAGCGGACGATGAGCTGCGCGCATACGTTCTCGAGGAAGGCCCGGGTGGAGCGGATGTTCTGCGGGGCGATGTTGAAGTGGTGTACGTAGCCGCGGGTCTTGACCATCTGGCTGAGCAGCGCGGTCTTCCCGATGCCGGGCTCGCCCCGGATGAGGATGTAGCCGGACGGGAACTCGGAGTCCTCCAGTCGCTCGTCGATGGCCCGGAAAATGAAGTCGCGGCCGACGAAGTTCCGGGTTCGTTCCTCCACCAACCGTTCGAAGTCGAGCACCTTCAGATGCGGGGACAGCGGTGCCGGAGCCTCGGTGAGGAGGCGGAAGATGTTAGTCATCCAGGCGCCGGGAAGCGTCTCCAGCGGATGGGGCTCGATCCGCCAGCCGTAGTGGGCGATGGCGACGTCGATGGCGAACTGGAAGGGCCGATCGGCGCGGTCGAGCTGCTGCCGGCCGGCCCGCACCGCCTGGTCGAACGCCAGGAAGCCGTCAGTGCGGTGCTGCGCTTCCGGCTTGTCGCCGATCGCCTGGCCGAGTTGCTCGCTGTGGGCAAACCCGGTGCATTCCACCGCCAGGAAGGAGTCCTCGTCGATCAGGTCGCGCAGCGTCTGGGCGTCGGTGAGCGGGCCGGTGGCGAACGACTTGCGGCCGGGCCGGTACCGGTTCCAGTCCCGCACACCGTGGGTGAGCGAGACGGCCGCCAGCGCGTGACCGTCGATGACGACGATGATCGGCAGTAGCTCGTTCGCCAGGCACAGCCCGCAGAACAGCGCAGCCAGATCCAGGCAGGTCCCCTCACCGGGTGCGGTGAGGACGTCGGCCGGGGCGCGGATGGTCTGCAGCGCCTGGGAGGGGTGGTATGCCTCCAGGGCGTACCTGATGCCATGCTCGCGGAGGGTGTCGTAGATCGCATTCGCGATGATCCGGTGCCGATCGGGATCGTTGGCCAGATCGAAGCGGCTGACCGGCAGCGCCAGCAAGTGGCTCGCCTGGGGCGTGACGAACCGGGCCAGGCCCCGGTCGTCGACGCGGGACCATTGCGGCCAGCCGAGCTGCCGTTCCCCGTCCTGAGCCATCAGTCCGCTCCCGCGATCTCGAACAGGTCGTGCACGGGCGGCGGGGCCGCCGCGCCGGCCTTCGCCGTCCGCACCTCGACGCGGTACAGCCCCGGCGGTAGCTCCGGCAGGACGAGTGTCCAGCCGTCCGCCGCCTCGACGAAATCCAGCACGGGCGCCGCGGCGGCACCCAGCGCGTCTACCGGCTCCACCCGTGCCCGCACCGACCCCGGGGACCTGTCGACGTTGATCAGACGCGCGCGCAGCGTCACCGGCTCGCCGGGCACGTACAGGTCGTCCAGGTCCAGCGCGATTCCCGGGCGCTGCGCCGCGACCGGGCTCTCCTCCGGCCCCCGGATCTCTCGCAGGCCCCGCACCTGCATCTGCTCGAGTCGACCGCGGATGTCGTCGAGAACCGACGGGTTGCATTGCAGCGAGCCATGGCGCTCCGGGGCGAAGCTGTCCCGATAGGCTTCTGACAGCTCGATCGGGATCGCCGAGGCGCGCGGAACGGTCCCGTCGCCGTCCGCGAGCAGGGGATCGATCCAGTCGGGGACGTCGGCGAGGAGGGTGAGGCGCCCGCCGACCAACGCCGCCGACTGTAGCGTGGGCTGGCGGGTTCCGACCACCGGCACGATCACGTAGCCGTTGTCCAGATATTCGGCGTCCTTTCGGTGCTCGGTCACATTGGCCTCGATCTCCCGGTGGAAATCCAGCGCATCGCGGGCACGCGCCGCATCAACCCCCGGCACGCTCGTCGCCTCCGCCACGCGCACATAGTCCGTGCCGACGCGCAGTGCCTTATAGATGGGCAGCAACTGGTACACGGAGGGGAAAGACCGCATGACGTCGGTCAGGTCGACAAACAAGCGCTTGTAGCCGTTGGCGAGAAAGTTGAGGGCGTTCAAGGAGCCGCGGTACGGCGTGCCGAACGTGATCAGTGCGCGGCAGTCACGCCAGCCCTCCAGCACCTCCAGGTAGTACCGGGCGACCAGCCCTCCCATGCTGTGGGCGAGGAAGATCACCCGCGCATCCGGATTGTGGCTGCACTCCCGCCAGCGACGCAGCCGATCGGCCACCAGGTCGCGGAGAATCCGAGCGTTGATCCGGTTGTCCAGACGCCAGTCATAGGGAAACTCGATGAAGTTGGCCGGCTCGGCTACGTCGATCGAGCCCCGCACCACATCGAACGTGTCGGCGATCATCCGCGCTGTGGCCGAGTAGCCATCGATCTTCACCAGGCCGGGCACTACGTGGGCGTCCGGCATCAACCGGGTGGCGACGAAGCCGCCCGGGTCGTCATCCTTCAGTCGCAAGTCCTGCAGCGAGCCGCCAAGGCTGCGCAGCCACCGCGACACGGCCTGACCCGAGATGGCCCAGACGTCCTTGCCGTTCTTCTGCAGCACGCTGCCGGTGATTCCGGGAAGCAGCACAACCATGTCGTACAACGGCTTTCCGGCCATCTCACCCTCCCGTCCGGTCAGGACGAGTTCGACTGCTTTAGAACTAGTCAGGAGCCGACGCTCGTCCGCGGGTTGACGCTTCCCGTTGGGTCGCTGGCCGGCAAGGCCACCAATCGCCGTGGTCAGATCGGGACCGCGACAGCATGACGTCCCAGCCTCGCGGGAGGCCAACGCCGTGGACGACGCCCACGACCCGTTGGGTGGATTGCACGGCTACGACCTGCGGAACCTGATCTCTCACCTGCTCTAGTGAATCGATACTCGCCGACTGGGGCATGATCGTTACGCCGCCGCACCGTCTGCCCCGTCTGGGAGGTCGACGAGGATGCCGATTGTATGGCCGCCAGCCCGGGGCCAGCGGATCCGGTTCGCGACGTCCACCTACCGTCTGGTCGAGCCGCGCAGGCTCGCATCGCGGCTACATCAGCATCAGCCTCGCCGCACTGGTCGATGCGGTCGACCGCGGGTACCGCGACGATCGCCCGATGCGTTGTGGACGTCGTTGTCGCCGTCGACCGCGCGACGGGACAGCGAAGGTTATGAATCATGAGCCTCTCGGGGTGCCGAAATGACTCTGCGTAGCCTCAGCGCGCGCTGCGTCCGGCAAAGATTGACCCGAAGCGCGGTTGCTGTTGGGTCTTCGCGGCGCTGGGCTCGTTGCACCCCGACCCGGAGATGTGGACCTGGACGCGCTGCCTCCCGAGATCCCAGTTCGGCCAGATCCTCACCGTCACTGCCACAGACACCGCTCCCGACGAGCAGCCAGCGCCTCCTAAATGGCCGGTCCTCTTCGCTGCGCACACTGCCCGGCGGGCTACGCCGCCTACGCGGGCGGAGCGTCGCTGCACCGCTTCGGCGACCCGACGCCCTCCTGGGTCGGGCACCTGACCGTGTCGGACATGACCTATGACGACCAGGGCTGGTTCGCCCGCCCCTGGACGGAGTACCCACGCGCGCAGCTCACGACCACCGTGCAGTGCATGAGTAGCGTCAGCGTGGTCGTGCCGGACGCGCTCGGTTCCTCCAAGGGCGTCGCCGGGCAACGGGTGAGCGCCGCCGGGCTGCTCCCCTGGTTCACGGGCGCCACGACAACCCCCGGCGCCTATGTCGACTCGCAGACGCCCGCGCCCGGCACGAGCGTCGCGCCCGGCAGCACGGTCACGCTGCACCTATCGGCCGAACCGACCTGCGGCCCCAACCCGTGCTGACGCCGCAGCGCGCGAACGCGAGAGCCGCGGGCCGACATGGCCGCACCAGCTACCGGTCGCCGGCGCACACCCCGAGGGCAGTGTCGTGCTGGAGGAGGCCAGCAGGGCGCGCCGAGGCTCGGCCGACCACTCGTTTCGCCCGACGATGCGGAAGTCGGGCCCCGCGTTGTCGGTCTTGAGCAATCTCGACAGTCCCATCGCCGGCCGTGCTGAGAGTGCTGCTCATGCACGGGTTGCGAAAGCGCGCGACGAGCCCGATCTCGCTGTCGCGAAGGACGAACAGCAGCGGCGCCGCGGCGCGAGCCAACCGCTGCACCGCCCGGGCATTGGACAAGTCGATGAGCTCGCAGCGCGGGCGGCGGGGTCCTCACAGCTGGTCTGCGAGGCGAAGCAACAGCGGCCCCTGACGGCGTCCTGCTTGCTCAGACTCGCAGCCGCGGCTGTCAGCAAGCGCCGGCGGTGACGCCCGCCCTGCGGTGGATCGCCTCAGAGCAGCAGTCAGAGCCGCCGGCCTCGCGTCGTCGCTTCGCCACGGAAGGAGGAGCGCGGATTCTGCGGGCGCTTGCTCAGGTTCCAGCTAACCCTCCCTGCCCCAACCGAATGGAATGACGCGCTTGGTCCACGCTGTCGACTGTCGGGACGCCACAACACTCATGCGCCAACCGGCACGCTGGATCCTGACGGGAACTGTGCCGCGGTCGAGTTGTCGCGGGTGGCACTGATTAGAGCGTGCGCCCGGTCGACGGCGCCTCCAGCTCGCAGGAAGGCCCAAGTCGCCCGCACGACCCCGCATTGGTGCCGGACAGTGCCGCATCGGAGAACGGCTATGCGGCAAGGGTCTCTGGAACGGCGAGTTTATTCCGCGCTCGGCGGAGCGCGGTGCTGACCGCTTTTCGTGTCGAGCCCTGCTCGTCGGCCACCTGCTGGTGCGTTTTGTCGTTGAGAACA
>Ga0335078_10012625_pt1 | contig 12514 bp, 11 predicted proteins | sample Lox_Sample_32_FD_206711 | JGI IMG/M metagenome (GOLD analysis project Ga0335078, IMG submission 206711) | Soil microbial communities from Loxahatchee National Wildlife Refuge, Florida, United States - Lox_Sample_3.2 | ecosystem: Environmental > Terrestrial > Soil > Wetlands | place: USA... | reverse complement strand
CGACCCGAAAAAGGACGGCAGTCTCACCCTGACTCCCGGCCAGACCCTGCGCTTCCGCTACCGCGTCGTCATCCATCCCGGCAACGTTCACAGCGCCCACATCGCCAAGTTATACGAGGAGTATGCCGCCGGCCGCTAGCCGGCCCCACCGTGAGATCCCTCACGCCGGACGGAAACGCACGGCTTGGACGAAGCTGCTCGGCAAAAAAAGGCTGATCGCCGGAAGTAACCCTGAGCAACCTGCCCCACGCTGGGTGGATTTTGCCACAACCGCCGCCCCACCACCCCCAAATGAACGCTCACCGCTGTGGTGACACATCAACTGTGCGCTCCGCGGCTTCTGGGCATCGCTAGCGGTCGGCTCCCGTCTCAGCGACCAGGCCGCGAAGTCTTGCATTAAACTCTTTTAATAAAAAGGCGCGAATAAACAAGCTGGATGTACACTGGCTGAAACCCGAAGGGCACAGGCTGCCCCGGTAGAAGAATGGAGGGTTCCGGATGAAAGCCGCTCGCTTTGGTGTTGTACTCTTCAGTCTCGCGTTGGCATTTGGCCAGCAATCATCGGGACCGGCCGGACTGGCCAGGTATGGTTTGAGGGGCGGTGCCCCGAGCGCAGCTCCGGATGGCGCAAGTGAAGGTGTCACACTTTCATCAACCACACCCAGGTGGTCGACTAACTATGCGTTCACGCCGGACACCGGGCTGAGTCTACATACGGCCGTGTTTGATCCGTCGATGAAGGTGATGGTTGTCTTCGGTGGGATCGATTGGGGCGCCCACGAGACTGCCACAAATGCCGTTCTGCTGAACGCGCCAGCCAATGCGAACGGTAGCTGGACAACATTGCTCGCTAATGGGGCGGCCGGTTCTCCACCTGCGAGAGCCGGACACTCGGCGGTTTACGACATCACAAACAACCGAATGACTGTCTTTGGCGGCGTCACCTGTCTCGCATGTGACAATCCGAATTATCTGAACGACGTCTGGGTACTGACCAACGCCAATGGCCAGGGTGGAACCGCGGCCTGGACCCAACTCAGCCCGTCAGGTACGCCACCGGAACCGCGATGGGGGCATGTTGTGGCGTACGATTCCAGGCATAACCGGATGATCGTGTTTGGCGGCCTGGGGAGCGTCAATTACTCAGACGTGTGGGTTCTGAGCCACGCCAACGGCCTTGGAGGCAACCCGAGATGGACACAACTTGCACCGAGTGGATCGCCGGCGACTGGAGTGGGGCTGGCATCTGCCGTCTATGACCAGGCCAACAATATTTTTACCGTGTTCGGTGGCGAAGATATTGACGAAACCGGCTTTACAAACGGGGTGTGGACGCTGGCTGGCGCCAACGGCCTTAGTGGAACTCCACAATGGACCAATATCGTCGCCGACAGTACACCTGGTTCACCTGCACAGCGGGCCGGACAATCCGCTGTCTACGACGCGACGAATGACCGCATGATCATTTTCGGCGGGCTGGCCTTCTCGGGAACCTACGCCGGAACAGGCTTTAACGATGTGTGGATTCTGAGCAACGCCAACGGTTTGGGCGGTACACCAGCCTGGACGCAACTGAAACCTAGCGGAACACTCCCCGGAACCCGGAGCGAGCAGACTGCAGTTTATGACGCCCCTACGAACCGAATGATGATATTCGCCGGCCTCAACGAAGACCCTGTCTATTACGTCGTGTGGGTGCTCAGCCACGCTAACGGACTTTAAAGGCCTTGAGTTCTCCTGTGACACAAAGGGCGCGAGATCGCTCCCGCGCCCTTCGTCGAGTATGCCGGGATTAGGCAGCCGCTAGCAAGTCGTCCAGCGACTCGGATGCGGAGAATTCGTGGCGGTCCGCCGCTTCCTGGCAACGGATGCAGTAAGCCGCCCACGGCACTGCGTTCAGCCGGTTCGGCTTGATGTCCTCTTCGCAGTGCAGACAGGTGCCGTAACTGCCATCGTTGATGCGGAACAGCGCCGCCCGGACGCTCCTCATCAGGCTCGCTTCACGGTCCAGGTTCCGAATCGCAAGTTCCCTCTCCCCAGCGAGTTGCACCTCATCCAGCGCATCCGGAGTCTTCTCGATCGCAATCTCGTCGCGATTCCGTAACCCGCTGGCCAATTCTGCCATTTTGCTCTCCAGCATCGCCTTGTATTTGTCGAGTTCGGTTCTGTTCATGGCCTTTCTCCTATCGTCTCTCGTTCGTTCTCTCGGGTTCTTATCGCCCGGAAATCAATAGACGATATTTCACTCCAAAAGTTTCAAAAAATCTCAGCCTGCTAGGCTCAAGTACGGGCACCCTACCCAGGACTGCTGCCGCACGGGAATCAAGCTTAGCAATCATGCTTCCAAATTGCAAAGCTACTTCAGCAGACGGCTGTACTATATCTAAAGTTACCTTCCGGAAACCGCCGCCGGCCCCAAGCCCACGTTTCCGTTCGCACAATCAACGGATTAGTGTCCGGACCGGCCTACTCTTATCACCAGACGCTCGTCAGAATGATCGGTTTCGGATTGTCAGAATGTGACAGTTCTATGACTCACTGTTCCACTTTTGGACACTTGGAGCCCGGACCGCCGTCACCGGATCGCCCCGCTTCGCCGCCCAGTGCAACCCGATGCCGCCCAAAATGAAGCTGCGGGCGTTCACCGAGCCATAGCCGAAGCTCTCCAGCCGCCCCGTAAACTCCTGAATCGAAAGGAACGACCGCAGCGAGTCCGGAATGTAGGTGTAGATCCGCGCGCGCCCGTGCAGCAGCAGACCCCAAAAAGCCCCCTGCATATAAAGGTAGCCGAGGTACAGCTTCCGCAACAGCGGCTGCGCCGGCAGGAAAAAGTCCAGCGTTACCAGCAGACCGCCCGGGCGGGTCACCCGCTCGATTTCCCCCAGCGCGGCATTCAGGTCCGGGAAATTGCGCAACCCATAGCCGATAAAGACGCAATCGAACGTGCCCGCCGCGAATGGCAGCCGTGTCGCGTCCGCGCAGACCGCTTCCGGAACGCCGCGCTCACGCGCCAGCCCCAACATACGCTCGGTTAGGTCCACTGCCACCGGACGCGCTCCCGGCCGCCCTTCTACTACCAGACGCGAGAAGTCGCCCGTCCCGGATGCCAGGTCCAGTACCGTGGCATGCTCCCCCAAAGCCGCCATCTTCACGCCGCGCCGTTTCCAGCGACCGTCCATCCCGTAGGAGAACATGCGTGTGATGAAGTCGTACCGCGGCGCAATGGTGCTGAACATCGACCGCATCAGGCGCCAGTCGCGTTTCTCGGGTGGCAGTTCGCTCATTCCGGAATCGACCACCCCTCGCCGCACTGAAACACTTTGAAGCGTTGCGCCGGATGCTGCCCCAGCAGGTGCTCGATGAACCGGTCCACCTCCACCGCGCAGCCCGGAAACATGTCGTAGTGCATCGGCACCAGCCACTCGGCCCCGATCTGCCCCGCCAGGTGCGCGGCCTCCGTGATCGTGAAGTTCCCCTCCCCGCCGATCGGCAGCAGCGCCACCGTCACGTTGTACGGCATCAGGCGCGCCGCCAACTGCTCGTAAGGCGCGCCGTCGCCTGCATGGTAGATCGTGTAAGGACCGAATCGCACCAGGTAGCCCAGGTACGGATACCCGCCCGTGGGCGTCCAGTCGAGCTGCCTGTGCGCCGAAGGCACCGCATAGATGCGATCGTCCAGAAACTCCACCCGCAGGTCCGCGTTGGTGGTCACCATGCGCTGGTATTCGATCCCCAACTCGTGCGCATGCGCCGCCGCGCTCATCGGCATCACCACCTTGGCGCGCCGCGATTCCGCCAGCATCGCCGGCACCGTGCCCGGGTCCAGGTGCCCCGCGTGCGCGTGCGTGCACAGGATCAGCCCCGCGTGCCGCACGTCCTGCCCGCTGATGGGCGGCGCCACCAGCCGGTTCTCCCGCCCCCCCAGCAGCGGGTCCACATACACAATCGCCTGCCTGTACTTCAGCGCGAAGCCGCTGTGCCCCAGCCACCACAAGCGCGGCGCCGGGCAGTCCGCACTCTCGATTTCATCGAGTAGCTCGCGTCCTCCATTCACCGGTTGGATCACTCAGCGTATTGTAACGAGTCGCGCCGGTTGCCGTTTCCCGCCCCTGATACCATGGTCGAAGAGAGCAGACCCATGCGTCTGAAATTGTCCTGCACACCCGTCATCCTGTCTGCGGCCGCCGCCCTCGCCGCGGGTGAGCAGAAGCCCGTCACCACCACCCTCAGACTTGGGGGTTGCGCCTCGCCGGCCAGGCTCTCGACGGCGCCTGTACCGGATTCAGTGACTCCGCGGCCCCGCCTCACAACTGGTCCTTCCGGTAAGCGTCCAGGTAGATCGTCATCGGCTCCTGCATCAGGTCCCGATATAAGCCCATCTTGAAGTAGAAGAACCCGTGCGCCGGGTAGGCCCGCGCCCTGCGGTATGCGGTCACGCCGCGATAATGGACAATCTGCTGCCCATCCAGCCATCCGTCAATCGCGCCGTCATTTCCCTGCGAAAACCGCGTCACAAAGCGGAAATCGAGCCACCGCCCGCGCATCTCGCCGCGCGACCGGTAAAGCGTCTTCTGCCCGTCGTCATTCTTTCGCGTGATGGACAGGACGCCGCCCTCGTAACGGATCGCCAGCACCGGATTCACCGGGCGGCAATGGACCCACTCGCAGAGTTGCTTCCATTGCGCGATCACCAGCCGGCTTTCGACGATGGGAAAGTCACTCGGCAGATAGAGACTGAATGCGTAACTGTAAGTCCTGCCCGTGTGCGACCAGTATCGCGGCGCTTCCAGTAACTCGTCCCGCTCGTTTGCCGCGCCGGATTCGCTCGCGGCTTCCAGGCAATCCCCCGGGTGCACCGTAATCCGCGCCGCGCGATGCCCCATGTGCACGATCTCGCTCTGCGTCGAAAAAGCCCCGCGAACCATTCGCAGCCTGATCCAGACGGAGCTCAGCCCCTGCGTTTCAAACGAATCTTCGACGTGCACGGGCTGATCGAGCAACCAGGCGAAGCGCACGGCCCTTGCCGCCAGCAAGAGTGCCAACAAACCGGCAAGCAATAGAACAGCGCGGCGCCACGGTCTCGGCACAGCCGCGATTCTATCATGCCGCCTGCGCATTTAGCGCTCTATTTATCGAATGAGTGACGATGCCCATGCTATACTCGCGCAGAGGAGATGATTCGGTTGAGGGGCGTTAGCGGGCGCGGTTGGGAAAACACTCTCCGTCGTTTAACACGAAGAGCATCTGCGCTCCTTTTGGCCCTTCTCCTCCTGGTCCCCTATGCCAACGGGGCTATTCTCCTGCTCACGCAGGACAATTCTGGCTGTGGCATGCCGTGCTGCAAGGGTTCCAAGTTCTGTTGCTGCAAACGCTCGAAGCACAAATCCGGTCCGGCCGCGCCCGGCTGGGCCAATGCTTCAAAATGCTCAGGCGGATGTGGGCAACTGCCGGCAGTCCGGGCAGCCGGTAGCGCGGCTCTCACCGCCGGCCGCCTCGAGCTGATCGCAACGCCCGCGGTCTCGCGGTTTCGGGCATTATCCACGTCGACATTCCGCTCTTGCCTGACTGAGTTCGCGCTATTTGCCCGTCCCCCCCCATTTATTCCAATTCCCACTTAGAGTTTCACAACCGGAACAGCCATCGGCTGACCACTCAAATCACAGAATCTAAGAACCCTGAGAACAATCTGGGGAGAGGTGTATGAAGACGCGGAGGCGTAGATTTCTATTTTTATTCGTCGTACTAGGGTCACTTAGCCTGCACGCGGAATATATGATTCGAGGGAAAGTGACCGACTCATCTGGCGCGGTGCTGCAAGGGGCAAGCGTATCTCTTCAAATAGACGGACGTACCGTCGCGGCGGCGAAAACGGACGCCAGCGGCGAGTTCGCGCTGAGCGTGCCTGAGGAGCGCCGGCCCGATGCATCCTACACTGTGTTGGCCGTGTCGAGCGGTTTCAGTCCGTCCAGTCAAACCGGCAGACTCGTGTCACTGGCCGGCCGTCGGCTGCTGTTCGCGCTCCAGGTCGCCCCATACCGGCAATCCGTGGCGGTCCAGGCAGACGAGCCTTGGCCCAACTCCACGCTGGACCTGAGTGGAGTGCGGGAAACCGCCGCCAAGGATGTCGGCGAAGCCCTGACCGCTTTGGACGGCGTGTGGAAGATCCGCAAGGCCGGCATCGCCAACGACATCGTCATTCGCGGATTCCAGCAAAACAACATCAACGTCCTGGTCGATGGTTCACGCACTTACGGCGCGTGTCCGAGTCACATGGATCCGCCCGCGCAGCATGTCGATTTTGCCGAGGTCGATCACGTCGAGGTGAGTAAGGGAGCGTTTGACGTCGAAGACCAGGGCAGCCTCGGCGCCGTCGTCAACATCGTGACCAAAACTCCGGGCCTCGGCTGGAGCGTCAAGCCGTCGTTCAGCCTGGGGTCGTTCGGCTTTTACAATCCCAGCATCACCGCGTCGTACGGTGACCGCAGATTTCGCGTGCTGGCCGGCTATTCTTTCCGCGAGTCCGATCCCTACCGCGATGGCACCGGGCACAGCTTTACCGATTATGCGAACTACAGCGCGCTGGGGAAGCAACAGAAGGCTTTCTCGATCCATACCGGATGGATCGACACGCAATTCAACCTCTCGGACCGCCAACAGATTTCCCTCGGTTACACGCGGCAGCAGGCGGGTTTGATCCTCTATCCCTATTTGACGATGGATTCCAACTCGGATGATGCAGGCCGCGGCACGCTCCGTTATTCGGTGCATGGCTTGGGATCGACTGTCCGCAATGTCCGCGTCGAAGGCTATTTCACGCAGGTGAAACACTTCATGTCAAATAGCGAACGGACGTCGGCCATGATGGATAACTGGTCGATGGCTGCCGATGCTTCCTCGCGCGCCATCGGGGGGCGGGTGGAAGCCGACCTGGCCAGAGACTTAACCGTCGGTTTCGAATCGTATAACCGCAACTGGAACATGCTGGGCTACATGCTGATGAACGGCATGCTGTCGGTGAGCCCCTCGATTCCGGATGTCACGACGCAAACCGCCGGCGAGTTCCTGAAATACCACCACGCACTGACCGACCGTGTGACTCTGAACGGCGGATTGCGTTACGACCACGCGCAAATGCGGGTGGAAGACGCGCAGGCTTCCACCGATCTGTACTACCAGTTCCACGATACGCGTCGGACCGGCAACGCCGACAATTACGCCTCCGGTAACGTGCGCCTCACCTTGCGGCTGCCGAAGTCGATGGAGCTCTTCACCGGGGCGGGCACCACGGGACGGATCCCCGACGCCGAGGAGCGCTATATCGCGCGGGGTATGGGCACCGGCGCGACGGTGGGCAATCCGCTGCTGCCTGCGACGCACAACACCGAGATCGATGCCGGCTGGAGCTTGAACCACACCCGCTTTTATCTGCGCCCCACGCTCTTCTATTCATTCCTCGACAATTTCATCCTGGTGAACGACCAGCCTCAGCTCAACATGATGAGTCGCGGCGGATCGATGGGCGGCATGATGACCATGCCAGGCGGCACCACGGTGCGGTCCTATGCCAGCGTGGATGCCCGAATCTACGGCGGCGAGGTGGGCTATGGCGTCACACTCACCGGGGCGCTTTCGCTCACTGGAGGCGGCTCGTATGAGCGGGGCACGGCCACACTGCAGCCGGCCCTCAACATCACCAGCCGGAATCTGCCGGAGATGCCCCCCCTGCGCGTGTGGACCGCGCTGCGATACGTTCATCGCGCCGCATTCGCGCAAGTGGGCGCCATTGCGGTCGACCGCCAGTCTCTGGTCGACGCTGACTTACACGAGTTACCAACGGCGGGTTATGGTCTGTTGAACTTCAAGCTCGGCTTCATGCTGAAACACCTGTCGGCCAGTCTCAGTGTCGACAACTTGCTCGACCATTTTTACTACGAATATCTGTCATACCTCCGGGATCCCTTTGCCGCGGGAGTGAAAATTCCCGAACCGGGCCGGAATGTCTTCACGGAAGTGAGGTGCTGGTTTTGAAAATCCGTTGGAAGAAAGGTGAACCTGCTATGAGACGACGAACGTTACTGAAACTGGCGGCCTTCAGCGCGGTGGCCAACACCGTAAAGGCCGACGAACCGCGCTTTACGCTGCCCAAACTCCCCTACGCGTACGACGCGCTCGAACCGTATATCGACACGCAGACGATGCATATCCATCACGACAAACACCATCAGGCCTATGTGGACAACCTCAACAAGGCTGTTGCCGCCAGCCTCGAACTCTCCAAACTGACCGTCGACGAACTCCTGAGGCGCCTCGACACGCTGCCCGCCAACGTGCGCACGGCGGTGCGGAACCAGGGCGGCGGACACGCCAATCACTCGTTGTTCTGGCAGACGCTCTGTCCGGCGGCCAGGAGCGGTAAACCCGGCGGCGGATTGGCCGCCGCGATCGCGCATGCGTTCGGCAGCCAGGAGCGGTTCGAAAAGCAGCTCCGCGATGCCGCCGCCGGCGTTTTCGGAAGCGGTTGGGCCTGGCTGTCAGTCGACCCCGCGGGCAAGCTCGTACTCGACGCGGCGCCCAACCAGGACAGCCCGCTGCTGGCGCAACGCAGTCCGCTGCTGGGGATCGACGTCTGGGAGCACGCCTACTACCTCAAATACCAGAACCGGCGGGCCGACTACCTGGCGGCAATTCTCCACGTGATCAACTGGGACTTCGTCTCGCAGCGGTATGCGCGGTTGGTGCGGTGACCGGAGACGGGATCATGTCACACATTTCGGGATCGCCTTCGCGATTGCCGCCGGAGCCCTCGCGCTTCCGGCAAACGACCGGCCCTCCGAAGATCCCGCCGCCCGAATCGCACGGCTCGAAAAGGCCGTTCTGGCCCCTGCTGTTATACCGAATCGGTAGCCACGCATCAAAGCGAGGTCGCGGTCAAGATGCGACTCGAAATCGCCAGGTGGGTGGCAGACGGCAGAAGCGACTGCGCACTCCGCACCTATGTCGAACGTTACGGCCGCAAAGTGCTGGTCGACCCAAGGACGATACCGGATTGGTGGACGCCATGGATTTGAAGACACCGAGTAAAGGAGCAAGCAATGAAAGGATGGACGATTGCCGGACTGGCGGCATTTTGCATGATCGCCGGGGGATGCCACTCTCATACCAAGCACTACTCCCTGCATGGCAAAGTAATGGACAAGGATGAAACGGCCGGGGAGTTCACGGTTATGCACGACGCCATTCCGGGGTTTATGCCCGCTATGACTATGCCGTACAAGGTGAAGGATCCGGCAGCCATGCGGGATGTTCAGCCCGGAGATATGATTACGGCCGATCTGGTCAGCACTAACGATGCCAAGGACTACTGGCTCCAGTCTGTACGCATCACCGATCGGAGCGGGCGCGCGGCCGCGAAACCCGCGGTCAAACATACACTCGAGATCGGCGAACCGGTCCCCGATATCCCGCTCACCAATCAGGACGGCAAGCGGATTCACTTCAGCGACTTCAAAGGCAAGAGCGTTCTGATCACGTTCATCTACACCCGCTGTCCGGTGCCTGAGTTCTGCCCGCGCCTCAGCAGCCAGTTCGCAAAAATCCACGAGGACATGGCCAAGACCAGCGACTACAACGAAACGCACCTTGTGACCATCAGCTTCGATCCGAAGTACGATACTCCTCCCGTGCTGCGCAAGTACGGTCTGGCGTATCTCGACAACCACGCCGAAGGCTTCGCGCAATGGGACTTCGCGACCGCCGGCGCGTCCGACATGCACAAGCTCGCGGACGCCTTCGGCCTGGAATACTACGAGGAAGACAACCAGATTACGCACAGCATGGATATCGTGCTGGTCTCGCCCGAGGGAAGGGTGGCCAGGTATTGGGCCACGCAGTGGACCACGGCGGAACTGGAGGACGCGCTGCGCCGGCAGGTAAAGTCTTCTGCCCCATCCGTCCGTGAAAGAGTCCCAAAGTGATGAGCAACTCTTTGCGAAACCCCGCGATTGTTTGCTGCCTCGCGATGGCAGTGTCGGGCTGCGGGGGATGCAATTCCTCCCAGGAGCACGGAGAGCAACTCTTCGATCTGCACTGCGCGGACTGTCACGAGACACCTAACCCGTATCTAAAGAAGCAGCCGCCAAAGCTTGAGGGACTCTTTCACCGCAAGACCTTACCGAGCGGCGCTCCGGCGACCGATGAACAAGTCCGCAAGACAATCATCGAAGGACTGCGCACGATGCCGGCCTTCAATGGGCGTCTTTCCGAGAGCGACGTGCACGATTTGATCAGCTACCTTCATACTTTGAAATGAAGCCGATTGCTGTGCGCCAGTATGGCAGGATCCACGTGAGCGTGCAGCCGCCAAACTCGGAGACGTTGTCATCCGGATCGCTCCCGATTGACGCCAGATCCTGATCCGAAATGGACCGTACGGCGAATCCCGCCGTAGAGCCGGACCTTCTCCACCGGCGCGCGGACCATATCGTTGCCGAGCTCGACCGCAGATCTCCCCGCGCATGCGCCACCAGCATGCGCATCACACCGTGACCACCATCGATCGGCACCGACCGAACCGGCAGCCATGAGTAAGGCGGCGGCGGTTGGCGATGGCACGCCCCAAACCGGTGAATTGACTACCCCCGAAGCCTCACCGCCACAGCCGGAAGATTGGTTTCCGGTACACCGCACCCTCATCGACGGCGCCTGCAAGAGCAAAGCGCTCCAGTTTCTCGCTGAATCACTCGCCATCACAGCCAGCGCCATTTTCCCCGATGTCGTCGGTCTCGGTCGTTTCCTGCGCTGGCAGTTCGATTCGCTCCGCACCATCCGTCGTAGTGGCCGCGGTGGTGGGAATCGCCGCGCTTCCGGCGGGTCTGGTGGAGACCTTCGCCAAACCACTCTGGTCTAACCTCGGCTATACCGGCCAAAGCACTGGGAGCCTATTGGCTCACGTTCGTGGCCGGCGGAACCGTGCTGATGATATCGGGCGGCATCAGCTTCTGCCTCTATCTTCGCCGCACACAACCTCCAGTGCAGGAACGCCAGTGAACCAGCAGGTCCGCAGGATTGCGGACCTCGGTCGCGTGATTCACGAACCGGGCCGGCTCATGATTGTCACCCTCCTGTACGCGGTCGAGCGGACAAATTTTGTACCTGCAGCACGAAACGGCTATGAACAAAGGTACGCTCTCCAGTCATATTTCCCGGCTCGAGGAGGCTCACTATGTCGACGTTGTGAAAACCTATCGGGGGAAGGTGCCACAGACGCTCTTACGTCTGACCACAGCCGGCCGCAAAGCGTTTGAACAGTATCGGCGAAATCTCAAAAATCCAGCCGGGCAGAGACTCACCCAACCTTCGCAGGCGTCATATGAGATTCCTCCAGCAGCTTGACCAGCGCGTAAAGAGTCTCATTCACCGGCACCGGAACGCCCCGCCCCACTAAATATCCGTTCAGCGAGTCAATCTCCGTGCGTTTCGACCGGCCGATATCCTGGGCGGTTGAGGACCGCGCCCCGGCCATGGCTTCCCCCAATTGAAAGGCGGCTTCGATCATTCTGGACTCAGATAACTCCACCCCTTCGGCACGCGCTACCGCCACCGTCTCCCCAATCACCCGCGTCATCAACTCGCGCGCGGACCCGGATCGCACCATCGGCCCGTACTGCGCCTGCCCCAGCGCGGAAATGGCGTTGAACGCGCAGTTCATCACCATCTTCGTCCAGAGTTCCGCCGCGATGTTCTCCGAAACTACGCACGGTACCCCGGCGCTCTCGAACAGCTCGGCCACTGCACGGCCTCTGGTGTCAAACACCAGATCCCCGCGCCCGGAATGCCGCACGTGTCCTGGCCCGGCCATGGCTGCTGCCACGTACACCACTGCGGGCAGGGCGTCGACTCCAGCCGCGGATTGCATGCGCCGCACGTTATCCACGCCATTCTGGAACGACACCACCACGCTCTCCTTCGAGAGATGCGGCTTCAGGGCCAGCGCCCCGGATTCCGTGTCGACCGTCTTCACACAAAACAGGACGATCTCTGCGTCGCCTGCTGCGCTAATCTCGGTCGTAGCCGCTACCCGAATCCGCTCCCTCACCCGCAAGCCGTCGAGAAACAGGCCGTCGCGCGCGATGGTCTCCATGTGCCGGCGGCCGATCAAAGTGACCGGAATCCCGGCGCGCGCCAGCATCCCGCCAAAATAACATCCCACCGCGCCGGCGCCCATCACCGCAACCCTGGGCGCCGGTTTTCTGTCGCCCATGTTGCCATTCTCGCATTCCACGCGACCACTACCGAGCCGCGCGCGTAAGCCAGCGTTTGCGAGCCGCGCGCGTGAGCCAGCGTTTCCGAGCCGCGCGCGTAAGCCAGCGTTTCCGAGCCGCGCGCGTAAGCCAGCGTTTCCGAGCCGGCGCGCGTAAGCCAGCGTTTCCGAGCCGCGCGCGTAAGCCAGCGTTTCCGAGCCGCGCGCGTAAGCCAGCGTTTCCGAGCCGCGCGCGTAAGCCAGCGTTTCCGAGCC
>Ga0335078_10012623_pt1 | contig 12514 bp, 6 predicted proteins | sample Lox_Sample_32_FD_206711 | JGI IMG/M metagenome (GOLD analysis project Ga0335078, IMG submission 206711) | Soil microbial communities from Loxahatchee National Wildlife Refuge, Florida, United States - Lox_Sample_3.2 | ecosystem: Environmental > Terrestrial > Soil > Wetlands | place: USA: Florida... | reverse complement strand
ACACTACTCGAAGTGGTCTTTTATTTATGAACTTACCTAGACACCTGCAGGACACCTGTCCGTTGACATGTTTCTTGCATAGAATTCTGTAGAGGATTCCGAATTTCGTAGACCCGCTGAAGCTGTTGCTTGTTCATGTTGAGTGGCGCAGAAGGGAGGATGGAATGTCAGAGCCAACTTACAAGCTCATTGTGCCCGGGAAGGGCGTGCCCATTAAGGCGTGGACCAACGGCGTGCAACTGGAAGACCAGGCGCGCCAGCAGCTTTTGAACGTGGCGCAGCTTCCGTTCATTTTCAAGTGGGTGGCCGCGATGCCGGACGTGCACTGGGGCGTCGGCGCCATGGTGGGAAGTGTGATCCCGACGAAAGGCGCGATCATTCCGGCCGCCGTGGGCGTGGACATTGGCTGCGGCATGATGGCTGTGCAGACGGACCTGAACGCGCGCGACCTGCCGGACAACCTGCACGCCATCCGCACCGCGATTGAACAGGCCGTGCCGCACGGGCGCACCAACAACGGCGGCCGGGGAGACGTAGGCGCCTGGCACCAGATCCCCGCGCACAACGAGGAAATCTGGCAGACGCTGAAGCCGCGCTACGACGCCATTCTCGAAAAGCATCCCAAGCTGGATCGTGGGAATCACTCCAACCACCTGGGGACGTTGGGAACCGGCAATCACTTCATCGAAGTGTGCCTGGATGAAGCGGACCAGGTGTGGTTCATGCTGCACAGCGGTTCGCGCGGCGTGGGCAATCGCATGGGCAGCTATTTCATCGAGGTGGCCCGCAAGGACATGCAGAAATCTTTCATTAATTTGCCGGACAAGGATCTGGCCTATTTTCCCGAGGGCACCGAACATTTTGACGATTACGTGGAAGCGGTGGAGTGGGCGCAGGATTTTGCGCGCTGGAACCGTCACTTGATGATGGAGCAGATCGTGGCTGCGGTGCGCAATGCGGGCGAAGTACGCCCGTTCGTGGCCGAACTGAAAGCCATCAACTGTCACCATAACTATGTGGCGCGCGAACGTCACTACGGACAGAACATTCTGGTTACGCGCAAAGGCGCCGTACGCGCCCGCGAAGGCGATATGGGCATCATTCCCGGCAGTATGGGAGCGCGTTCCTATATCGTGCGCGGCAAAGGCAACCTGGAAAGCTTTATGAGCTGCAGCCACGGAGCCGGCCGCGCGATGTCCCGCGGGGAAGCCAAACGCCGCTTTTCGGTTGCGGACCACATGCGCATGACGGAAGGCGTGGAATGCCGGAAGGATGCGGAGGTAATCGACGAAACGCCGGCGGCGTACAAGCCCATCGAAGCGGTGATGGCGGCTCAGGCGGACCTGGTGGAGATCGTACACACGTTGCACCAGGTTGTGTGCGTGAAAGGATAAGGGCGAGGCAAGAACCTGGCGCTAGGTTGGTCTTTCCGGCGCCGGGAACTACAAGTTTTCCTTGTAATGCGCGATTAGCTGGCGATACGCGTCCTGAGCCTTCAAGAACCCTTCCTTGGAACGGGAACTTACGGTGAAGGTCAGGTAGAAATCGCCTTCCTCGGCGTAGGAGACTTGTTCCCAGTTACCCTTCGCCTTGGGAAAAAAGGTGAAGGACCGCAAGCTCTTGCCGTCCGCGGTGGTCAACTCGGTAACTTCGGTGATCTGAATGCCGGGATCCGCAGCGAGAAAGTTGTTTCGGTCGCCGGTAATGAACATCTCCAAAGATTTGGTTTCCGGCATGCGCGGCTTATAGGAAGCCGATGCGTACATAACCGTTTTGGCGTTAACGAAGGTAGATCCATTGGGAGCGAGGGCGTTAGCGCCGTAGTTCAGGCTTTGTTCGGTGTCCCGGTGCCACCCCCTCACTTCGGGAAGTTTCGGCCACCAATAAAAGCAGATGCCGGTGTCGCAGACGCGAGCGGTCTTTTCGATCTCCGCACGCATGCCGACACTCAGCAGCAGGATAAGGCAAGCAACCTTGACCATGATTTTCATAATGTAACTCTCCTTCCCGTCCACGTGTCCTTGCGTACCTGCTCAATTCAAACCGGCAACGGGCTGCTGGAGGGATTTGAGGCGCGCTTCCACCTGGTCGGCCTCGGCTTGCCGGCCGAGCCCACGCAGCGCTTTTGCTTCGCTCGCGAGAATCGGAGCGAGCGCGGAGTTCTTCGCGCCATAAAGTTTTTCCATGATGCCGAGCAGCTGGCGGTCGCAAGGCTCGGATTTGGCCGGCAGCTGCAGCGAATCATAAAGCGAGCAAAGCAGCCGCTTGCTGGAAAGCAGCGGAATGCTCTGAGGCCCGGCCAGCGTTTCGTGGAGATTGACGGCCTTCTCCGCGTAGGGCACCGCTTTGGCGTATTGTTTTTCCGTGTCGTAGATATGCGCCATAGTCATCAGAGCAATGGAATAGCCGATGCTGTTGGCGCCATAGCTTTTCTCGTTGATGGATAGCTCCTGGTTGCCAAAAAACTCGGCCTTCGCGGTGTCGCCCTGCTCCGCGCAGATGCGCGAAAGAGAATCGAGCGTGTGCGTGAGCTCAGGAGAACCAGGGCCATAAATTTCCGTGGCCACGTTGAGTTGGCGCTCGAAAGTCACCCGCGCGGCGCGAATATCCTTGCGCGTGTACTGCAGCGAGCCGAGAGCGCCCAGCGACATGACCAGGCGGGCCTCGTGCGGCCGAAGCTGCTCGGCAATTTGCACCGCATCCTTGTAGTTCCGTTCCGCATCGTCAAAGCGTCTCTCACTGAATGCGGTGTTCCCCGCTTCCATATCCGCATCGAGTCTGCCGGAAAGTCCCTGAGCGGACCTGGTCGCATCGATACTGGCTTCCAATTGCGCAGCCTCAGCGGATTTTCCCGCGGCGCGCAGTTCCGCAAGGTGCTGGTTCAAGCGCAACTGCGCCGCGTGATACGCTCCCGGAGCGTCCACTACCGTCTTGCTCTCCCCGTGCATGGTCATAATCGACTGCTCCACGATTTTCGCGGCGGCACGGTAATTCTCCATGGCACCCGGCCAGTCGCCTTCTTTCTCCAGAAGCTCCGCGAGGTCCAGCAGGGCAAAGGGATTGTTTTTGTCGAGCTGCAACGATTCCTGATATTCGGCCTTGGCCTGCGCCAGGTCTCCGAGGGTTTCGAGCGCTCTTCCATATTGTTCGTGAACCTGCGCATTGCCGGGGTCCAGGTCGCTGGCCTGTTGCAATTGCTCGGCCGCAAGTTTCGGTTGTTTTGTCTGCAGTAAAACCCGAGCAACGCCGAGGCGTGTTTCCACGGAATCGGGCTCGACTTTTTCGGCCTCGTTGTATTCCTGTAGCGCAAGGTCGAACTTCTCGTGCACCTCGTACACCTTGGCAAGATTGCGGTACGCGGACGCCTCCGCAGGATCCAGCCGTATGGCGATTTGATACTCCGCCGCGGCACCGTCGTAGTCTCGCGTGCGATACAGGGCGGCACCGAGACACACGTGGCACACCGCCGACTCCGGAGCCATAGCTTCCAGTTCGCGAAGCTCCGCCACGGCGTCGGCATTCATGTCCAGATCGATCAGCAACGAACCCAGGTTCTGGCGCACCTTAAAATTCTTCGGATCCAACTTCTTCGCCGCGCGCAGCTCCCGGACGGCGCTTTCGCCCTCGTTCTTCGCGCGGTAGGAGAGCGCCAGATTGACGCGTGTATCCGTGTCGTCCGGATTCAGCACCAACGCCTTCTTGTATTCACGAATCGAACCGTCGAAGTCGTTTTTGTAGTAAAGGAGAACTCCGAGGTCGGCGTTGACGTTGCCGTAGTCCGGTTTTAGCCGCAGTGCCTCCTGATACTCTTTTTCAGCGGCGTCAAATTTGCTCGCGGCTTGCAGCGCCAGCCCTGCGTTTTTGTGGGCCTCTGCGTTATTCGGCGTGGCCTTCAGTGCGGCCTTCGCGGCGCGTAATGCTTCCTGTCGATCTCCCGCGAGGTACAAAACAAAACTAAGTTTGGTCTGCGCCTCCGGAAAATTGGGGTCTTCCTCGATAATCTTTTGGTACACCGAAGCCGCCAAGGCCCAGTTCTCCTGCCGGCGCAGCGCTTCAGCCATCACAAATCCCGCTTCCAATCTCGGCGAGCCTGCCTGCATCGCGGCGTTGATTTCATTTTCGGCTTGATCGAAATTCTTGGCGCGGAGCAGGTTTCCCGCCGCGGCGAGATGCTGCCAGACCTCCGCGAGCTGCTTGTCGTCTGTGGGCTTGTCGGCTGGCGCGTGAACCGGTGCATGATCGACAGCCTTCAGGACCTCCGTGGTGGCTCCCGCAATTTTCAGCTGTGCTTCGTATTCCGGTGTGGGCTGGAAGGCCACGCCGTTGGTCCTCACCGCCGCGAGGACATTTTCCGGCAGGACGCCGCCGGCTACCAGCGCCAGCAGTCGCGAAGCCTCCAGCGGTTTCGCAGCTGGGGCGAGCTTGGACCCGACCTGCGCAAACGCAATTGTGCACAGAATGGTCAACAACGTCAGAACGCGAATCGCCCTGCACATGAGGCCTCCCGAGAACCTTTTTCAGTTTAGGGAGTGCGGCATCCCAGCGATACCGGCCGAGGGTACAGTTGTCTCCGGATCAATAACCCGCCTTATGAACAGCGCTCTGAGCGAAGATTCGGGATAAAGGAGAGGAGGAATTCGCTGAGTTTCCGAGACGGGAGACCTAAATTTCGAGGTGTTTCTGAACCAGCTTGCGGAGGCGGTCGCGATCTTCGTCTTTCATGTGCACGAATTCCACGCCGTTGCCGTTGGGGCCGACGTTGCGCACGATCGCGGTGGATTGAATCTTACGCAGGCCGGTGCGAATTTCGAGCTGGATGGAGTCACCAGGGTTGAGGCGGCTGGGCGATTCGACGTACGCGCCGCCGAGGCTGATGGTGCGCACGCGAGCCATGGTAGCCTGCTGGCCGCCGATTTGCGCGCGCAGTGGCGATTCGAGGGGAATTCGCGCGTAGCGCCTCGGCACCACAAAATTGCCGAGCGGCGCGGGTGCGGGCTCAAAAGCAGCGCGGGCGCGCGCGGAGGTCGGGCCTTCTTCCATCAAAGCGAGCGCGTCTTCGGCGGCGGCACGCAGGCCGCTAGGCTCGGCGTAAGCCAGGCCATCGCGCTTGGCGGCGAGTTGCCGCAGCAGTTCGATGGCTTCAGTGGCACGCAAGCGGCCGAGCGCTTCGATGGCTTTGATGCGCACGAATTGATCGCGCAGAATTTCGTGTTCGCCCGCGGCAATTTCCATGAGCATCGGAACGGCGGTGGTTTCCTGGCCGATGCCGATCTGATCGATCATCATCGGCACGACGAGCGGGTGCGCGTCTTGAAGAATAGCGGAGAAAACGAACGCGGTGCTTTGCGCCGAAGGCATGTTTGCCGGGCGCGACAGTTCGCTGACCGCCAGATCCTGCAGATTCCATTCCCAACTGGCCATGGCGCGCGTAATTCCGCGCAAGAGACGATCGGGATCCGCACTGGCAAGCAGGCGAATGGCGGCGCTCACGCGTTGGCGACGGGCTTCAAACAGGCGCGTCTCTAGAACCGTAAGCGCCGGGACGCCGATTGTGCGCAACAGGCGCGCCATGGCGGGCATCATTTCGGGGCCGCGCGGGTCGGTCAGTAAAAGCGTAAGCCGGTCGAGCATGCGCTCGGGATCGCGCTGCAGCAGACGCGGAAGCGCGGGGTCCAGCGGGCGATTGGCGAGCGCGGCGTCCACCAGCATCATCCAACGATCGTTGGCGATCAGGCGATGGCCGAGCGCGGTGATGTATTCGTGCTCGGCGTCGCGCGGGACGCGCTCAAGGCCGTGAAGAATATTTTCAAATCCGCTGAAGTCGCCGCGACTGACGGAAATGCGTCCGAGCGATTCCAGAAACGCCGCGAGCAAGGCACAAGCTTCCGGCGCGGTCTCTTTCACCAGCGCTACGAGCGTGAGCTTGCTGAGTTCTTCCGGAAGCTGGTTGGGCCACAGCGATTCCAGCAGCGGCGTAAGTTCGCTGAGGCCCGCGGCCACGGTGCGGCGAGCCGGGGCGTCCGTATGTTCGAGGCGGCGCGCGTAATTCAGCAGGATGGTGCGGGCTTCGCGGCGCGGAGCTTCCGCGCCGGTGTTGACCAGATGCTGCATAGTCTGCCGAATGACCGCGATCGGCACGCACCAGATATCCGGCCCGCGCAGCAGCGCAGATTTTTCGCGCGGCGCGAGCTCCAGCCAGAAGCGTTCGAGAATCTGTTCGCGCTGACCGTCGTTGGACCACGCGGAAGCCAGTGAAGAAAAGTGTTGCGAGGAATGCGGGCCACGATAGCCGCCGGCGGCGACGATTTCATCGGCTAGCACATTCAGTGTGTGCCGCACCGTGTTCGGAGCAAGCGTGCCGGAGGCAAATTCAGAACTCAGCACCTCAAGAACAAGGCTCTGCGACAGTCGCTTCAGATAGACCTGCGGGGCTTCCCCTTCCAGAGGTCCGTAATGATTCATCGCGCCGAGCAGCATGCGCACGGTATCGCGGCTGGCGCTCTCCATGGCTGCGTGAATGGCGCGCGCGGCGTCTTCCGCCGAAAGACCGCGAGCCGCTTCCATGGGCGGAGTGAGGCGGCCGATGAGCCGCAGCGTTTCAGTGGTCTCACTAACTTGCGGCGCGCAAATCGGCGCGTCGCCCGATTCCTGCGGAGCATTGCCGCCATAGGCGACCAGCGCCGCAATAAGACTGGCCAGGACGGAGTCGACCTTACGCTCCGTCAAGGTGTTGATCTGAATGCCTTCCACGCGTTGCTCCCGGAGTTGCGCGGGCCAGCCCCCGAGGGCGTCTCTGGCCGCTTCATCCGATTTTAGCAAGGCGGACTTGAGGAGGAGGGCCAGCGTGTCTAATTCGCCCACATGGAATTTGGCGCTGAAGTAAACGGTGTGGATTCCAACCCGCTGCAGATCGACGGCCAGAGCGTGGAACTCGCCGCGGACATCAGGAAGGTGTGCCTCGCTCAGCTTCGGGACCACAATGCCGCCGCGCTCGACACGCATTTCGAGGCCGTTCAGTTCCAGGGCGCAGGAGCGAAGAACGTCGTAGGCATTGTCCAGACTGTCCGCGACGCGTGGATGCTGGGACTGATAGAGGCGAACCGCGCGCAACAGGAGATGAAAACTGCGCAGCGCCTGGGAAATCTGATTCAGCAACGGATCGCTGGGCGGGTTGAGACGGGCGAAGGGAAGCGGCGTGGCGGACGGGTCGCCGTGCGATCTACGATCGCCTTTGTCGAGCCGAAGCGGTGGAGCTGGTGAGAGCACGAGCCGTCCTAACGAATCGAGAATTCCGCTGGCCGATGGCCTGGCGGCGGGAAATCGCCGCTAAGTGCCTCGCACAGGGACGGCTTAAGTCCCTGAAATAAAGGCCAATCCGGCATCTATAGAGTCAAGGAGGGAGAAGGAAAAGGATATAGTACCAGGCCTGCGATTTGTGTAGAGAATAGACACATTTCTGGCGAAAAGAATCAGCAAGTTAGGACGAATTTCGCCTTTTCCTCGCTGGTCTTTACCGCTTTTAGTGTTTGCTGAGGCTCTCGGTGACGCTCACCGTGCCGCCTTCGCTGGCCTCGATGGCGTGCCGCGCGACTTGATAGCCGTTCAGGTGGAAACCTATGATGTGGACGCCAGTGGGCACCTGCACGCGCGCGGGCGTGGCTTGGCCGCTGTCGTTGCCGTCAATGAAGATTTCCGCGCCCTCCGGAGTGGAATTGACCTGCGCCCAGGCAACGTGCGACCCCTGCGATTTTTGCTTCATCTCGGCGTCGAGCGTGGTTTGGATGTTGTCCTTGATTTGAATGTGCTCGACAAAGGCTTCATAGCCAGGAATACGCAGAACCAGGTCGTATTGACCGGGAGCAAGAGGAAGAGTGGTTGGCGTTTGGCCGGATTGCTTGGCGCCGTTGATGAAGACGTCCGCGCCCGAAGGACGGCTGGTGACGTAGAGTCCCGCGGCGAGAGCTTCCAGGTGCAGCTTTTGGTCGAGCGTCTGGCCGGACTTGGTTTCCAGCGCGGTTTGCAAGTTCATGTAGCCCTGTTTCTGAACCTGCAGGCTATAGCGGTCCGGAGCGAGATCGTTGAAGCTGCAAGGCGTCTGGCAGGCGGAAACCCAGCGCCCCGCGGGACCGTAGAGCGTGGCGGTCGCGCCAATAATGTCGGTGACGACATGGATGGCGCTATTGCCGGGGCTGGGAACGGGGTGCGAGCCGTTATCGTCGTGCTCGGAATTGGGTACCGGTGAATCATCGAACTGAATGTCGTCCACGACGCGGACATTCGGCGGCGCGTTGCGCATGAATTTCAGCAGTCCGGCGTGTTCGGCTGGGCGTAGCTTGCCAGAGAGCGTGAGCGTGTTCGAGACGGCACTGACCTTGGCGCGGCCGGTCAGTCCCTTCTCGGAGATTTCCTTTTCGATCTGGTGCTTGTAGCTGGCCACCGCGGAGCTGTTCACTCCGTCAATCGTTTTGGCCACGGCAGGAGTCGGCGAAGGCGATGTCGCGGGTGCCGTGGCGTTAACGGGAGTTTTGGAAGTGTCGCTGGGGGGCGGCGTTGGAGTCGCAGCCGGAGAATCGTCGGAAGCGGGAGTATTCGTCGTATCGGTCGAAGCTGTTGACGGAGCGGCGTTTTCGACGGCCGCGGGCGGCTTCGCGACTTCTGGACGCGCTGTTTTGTTCAGATCGCGCGCCGCTTCCAGTTCCGGGCGCATACGCATGCCGCCCCAGACGATCACCAGGAGAAGGAAAATTGCGGCGAGCACGGTGGCGAACGTGTTGGACCCCTTGCGCGGCTCCTCGATGACCGGATGAAGGGCTGCGGTGCGGCGGATCGCCGGGGTCTGTGAGGGGTGCCCGGCGCGATTCTGCAGCGAGTGCGCATTGGCGGCGATGGCGGAATCTTCGAAATGCGGGCGTAAATTCGAGGTCGGTGTAGAGAAGGGCTGACCGGGAATGTTGCGCGAAGAAATCAGCGTGGCATCGGGATTGTCGCGGCCGTCGGAGCCGAAAGCGCGGTAGTTGCGAAGATCCTCGAGCAGTTCGCGGCAGCTCTGGTAGCGCTGCTCCGGCTCCTTGGCCAGCGCGCGCAGCACAATCTCGTTCAGGCCCGGATGAAGCGAAGGATTGAGCTGGCGGGGCGGAATCGGATTTTCGTTGACGATTTTGTAGATGACCGTGGTGATGCTCTGGCCCGGGAAAGGTTTTTCCCCCGTGAGCATCTCGTACATCACCACGCCAAGAGAAAAAATGTCCGTGCGGCCATCCACGGGGCGCCCTTTGACCTGCTCCGGCGACATGTAGCTAGGCGTACCCATCACGTGCGTGGTCTGCTGCACGGTGCCGAATTGCAGGATTTTTGCGGTACCGAAGTCGGTGACCTTGACGGTATCGTCGGCCGTGAGCATCAGGTTGGCCGGCTTGATGTCGCGGTGGACGATGTTGCGTTCGTGCGCGAATTGCAGCGCGCTGCAGGTTTGCTCCAGGATACGCAGAACGCGAGGAACGGGGAAGGCGTGGCCGTCGTCGAGCAGCGCCTGCAGGCTCTTGCCTTCCACCAATTCCATGGTGATGTAGTAGAGGCCGTCTTCTTCGCCGGCGTCGTAAACCACGACGATGTTGGGATGGGTCAGCACGCCAGCGGCGCGCGCTTCGGTCTGGAAGCGGGAGAGCAGTTCCGGCCGCGAAAGGCCGGTGCCCTCCTCGGTCAGGCGAATCGTTTTGACCGCCACGCTGCGGCCAATCACCGGATCGGTAGCGCGATAGACCACACCCATAGCGCCGCGGCCGAGTTCACCCGTGATCTCGTAGCGGCCAGCTTTCGTCATTGCAGTGGTCATAGTGTCGTCAAAAAAGCTCTACCTTATATAAGCTCTCGGCCAAGGCAGGGGTTGTGAAGGGATGGCCGCGCTGAAATTGCCGACACGGCCAGAGGTTACACGTCACCCGGACCCATACCCTCGCCACACTCGACAGTAGCCGGGTACTTTCCGGTGGGTCAACGCTACGCGGGTACTATTGTGTCGGCAGGAATATCTGGCCCTGGGGACAGGGGTACTGCCCACGGCGCTATGGGAGTCCTTCCGGCAGCGTTGTGGATGCACCGGCGCTCGAGACCTTGCTTCGACTCCACAGTGACTCCTTTTTACGAAAGCGGCATATTGCCTTATGTGATGATTATTTAACATTTGAATATTTACCCGCTTCGCGCTATGAATAAGGCCGTGGCTGCTTATGCCTCGCGGGGACTCGCAAGTCCCGGCACCCCGCCGCTGCATCTCAGAAATAGCGTGGCTTTCAAGGGAGAGCGCTATGAAGGAACTCGTCGAGAGCATTGCCAGGGCATTAGTGGATCACCCCGAAGATGTTCGCGTTGATGTAGTCGAGGGCTCCCAGGTTATCGTTCTGGAGCTCAGAACGCACCCCACCGATTTGGGCAAAGTCATCGGCCGCGACGGCCGCACCGCAAAAGCGATTCGCACCATCCTTGGGGCCGCCGGCATGAAACTTCACAAACGCTTCACTCTCGAAATCATCGAAGAACACTTAGCCTCCGCTCAAGCCGGAGAGTAACTTTTGCGAATGGACTTGTATCACTAGAAATTAAACTTCGCCGCAACTTGCATTACCCGTCCAGGGAGCGAACTAACTATATGTCCGAACGTATTCGTGGTGAGGTCGCCGATGTTGCCATCGACAGAGGAGGGGCCGAAGAACTGCGCGTGATTAAAGGTATTGAAGGTCTCAATGCGCAACAGCAGCGTCTTCGACTCCGTGATAGGCACAATTTTAGCTAACGCCATGTCGTAATTGTCCATGCCGCGTCCGTGAAAAAATCGGCGGCTGGCATTGCCAGGAGTACCCAGCGCGTTGAGGGTGAACAGTGAAGTATTGAAATACACCTGGCTATTTTTTCGCGGGTTGCTGTTGAGATCGAGTGGCCCCGGAGTGTACTGAGGCACGTCGATTCCGTAATTGTTAATTCCGTTAGGCTCCGCACCGAGCAGCGAATTATCGCCGAGACTGTAGAGCGTGACGGGAAAGCCGCTGCTAAACCGCGTGATGCCGGACAAGGACCAGCCTTTGGTCCATGCATTCGACGGCAAGAATTTCGCGAGAGGAAGTTGATACTCGTAGCTGAGCACAAAATTGTGTGTCAGATCAAAAGCGGACAGTGCTTTGCTCAACGAAGGGTTGATGGGATTAACTTCTTCGCCGAGATTGGAGGCATTATCGAGCGACTTGCTGTAAGTGTACCCGGCAAATAGCTCCAGCGATTTGCTTTTGTGGCGCACACTCAATTGCAGAGCGTTGTAGTTCGAATTTCCGATCGTGGTTTGATTGGTGTTGCTGCCGAAGTTCGGCCCGAGCGGCCCGCGCGTGCCGTTGACGACTTGTCCGGAAGCGGAGGTGTAAACATTGTTTTCGCCGAACGGGCCGCAGGTGGCCGACCCTGGAGCCACCTGGCTGAGTTGGCTGAGGCTCAGACACAACGCGGGATTGCCGGGATTGGCCTCCTGCAGAACAAGAAGGCGATGCGCCTGCGTGCCGATATAGCTCGCGCTGACGACGGTCCCTGCTCCTATCTGCCGCTCCAGAGACAGGGTGTACTCCTCCGCGTAGGGAATGTGATTGGTGGTGGCGTAGCCGGGCACTCCGGAAATGGGAAGGAATTGTGACCAATCGATATTCGTATCCGGATTCCGGCTGGAGACATTCTGGTCGGCCAGGGCCAACGGAAAAGGCTGGCCGGCGAATTGGCCATTCGAGGCGGTAATGAAAGGAGTGGCGAAGAGCGGAGGCGCGGGGCTCGAGTAGGTAAAGCCGAAGGGCGGATTGCCTGCGAGTATTCCGATGGTCAGCGCTTCAATTGCTGTGTAATAGGTTCCAAAGCCGGCGCGTACGCTGGTCCTCCCAGAGCCTCCCAGAACTCGTCCCCAGAATCCGTCGGAGTTCGCGCTGGGCGACCAGGCTAAGCCGATGCGCGGCGAAAAATCGCGGTTGCCGGGCGGCGCAAGCGTTCGCGAAACGCCAGGATCTGTAGGGAACAAAATGCCTTCGGGCGCGCCCGGAAAAACCTCCGATTGTCTTCCGGGGATGAAACTGGAGATTCCATTGTATTTTTCATACCACGGCTCAACGCGGTCCCAGCGCAAGCCATAGGTGAGCGTGAGCGACGGACGAATCCGCCAACTGTCTTGCGCGAAGATGCCGACGTATTTGTTCCTTCCGTAGAACGGGTTCAACTGGCTCTGATTGTATTGGCTCGGAATGCCCAGCAGGAAATCGGCGAAATCGGAGCCCGTCTCGCTGCCGGTGAACAGGAAATTGCCGTTGAATTGGGCGATGGGATGGGTGTTTACCTGATCGTAGTGAAACTCGCCGCCAAAGCGGAGAGTGTGGTCGTGGATCACTTTCGAGAAGTTGTCCAGCACCTGGTAGGTGTTGTTTACCTGCTTCAGTTCGTTCGCATTAGTGCCGATGGAAAACGCGTTGAAGACGATATTTTCCACGCCTTCTCC
>Ga0335078_10012620_pt1 | contig 12515 bp, 5 predicted proteins | sample Lox_Sample_32_FD_206711 | JGI IMG/M metagenome (GOLD analysis project Ga0335078, IMG submission 206711) | Soil microbial communities from Loxahatchee National Wildlife Refuge, Florida, United States - Lox_Sample_3.2 | ecosystem: Environmental > Terrestrial > Soil > Wetlands | place: USA: Florida... | reverse complement strand
GTGAAAAGTCTTCCCAGATGAAGCGACCGACGCTCAGGCGCGCAACATCGTTGGTTGTCCCGTCGTCAGAATGGCTCGTGCTGCTTTCTCTGCTCGTAGCATCCGTCCCGCCAGTGCTGGTCAGGCACGAATCTCTCACCGCGCTACCTACGATCAATCTTCTGGATGGCTCCTGGATACTCGACACCGGCTACAAAGCGAGCGGCGGGATCTGGCTAGGCAGGGACGTCGCATTCACCTACGGCCCGCTGTTTCAATGGATATCGAGTGCTCCTTCACGCTGGATCGGGACCTCGATCGGCACGATCTACGCCACCTGGTATACGCTGCCGATGCTCTTGATCGTCCTCGCGACGTTTCTTACGGCGCGGCTGCTCCTGCCGGATGCTGCGCCGTGGGGGCGCGCTTTGCTTGTCCTGCTGGCGGTGGTGTTCTGGTCGCCTCCCGATCTGCGCGTCTCGCTTTGCCTGCTGGCGTTTGCCTTCTTTCTCCGAGTCACGGACGCTGCTGCGTCGGGTGCGGCGGTGACATTGGGCGCATTAACGTGCTCGACGATCTGCGCCGCGGCGTTCTGGTTGTCCGCGGATACTGGGCTATACATCTCGGCTGCTCTTTTGTTGTGTGTCGCCGCGACGGTGCTCGTCGGTCGCCGCACGGCCTGGAGGATGGCCACGTTCATCCTCATCGCGGCAGGTTTCTTCGCCGGCTTCGTCCTTTTGACTAACGCGATCCTCTTCTCGCCTTTAGATTTCCAGTATTGGCGGTCGAGCCTCGCCATCGCCGAAGGGTACCGTTGGTTTGAGCCCCTCGCAATGACGAAGTCTGACAAGCGCCTGCTGCTCGAAACGCTTGGTCTGGCGTTTGTGGTATTCGGCGTCGCCTGGCACTGGCGAAGGGCAGCCGGTCATTGGACACGTCGACCGGCACTTCTGATATCGGGCTTCTGCCTGGCGCTGCTCATTCTGCAAAGCGCCGTGGTGCGCTCCGATCACGGACACGTGCTGATGGGAATCTATCCCGCGCTCTTTCTCTGCGGGACTATTGCGATAGGCGCAACGGACGGCCTGCTCTTGTCGACGGCAACGGCGACTGCTGTGGTGATTGCAACCGTAGCTCTGGCCTCCGCCCATCCTCTCTACAAGCCGGTCAATGCCCAAAGGGTCTGGCGCCAGATCTTGCATCCGCTAGTGCATTGCCCGGCCGATACGCGCGAGCTTGATCGGGCTTGCTTGTCTCCCGCCGACGCAGAGTTGTTTGCGCAGGTTTCGGCGTATGTGAATTCGCAAAGGGCACCCGGCAGTCGGATCTCGGTCTTCCCGTATGAGACCGCATTCGGGTTGGCGTCGCGACACCAGGTGGCAGGAGGTGTCCTGCAAAGTTATCTCGTGAACGGCGAGTATTTGACAGAGTTGGAGCTTGCGGGGCTGCGTCGCTCCAATCCGCCGCTCGCGCTTTATTTTCCCGAGAGGGCCATCAGTGTTGAGGTCGACTCAATTCCAAACTTCACCCGCAGCCCGGAGCTCTGGTTCTACCTGGTGGAGAATTACCGTGCGGCGGGCAATCCGGCGCCGGGCGTCGTCGGCTTACTTCGCGACGAGACCCGAGCGGCGCGGTTGCGAATCAGCGAAGCGGCCATTGGCGGACCCATCGGACCCACCGCGATACGCAAACGAAGCAGCTCTATCGATCTGGCAGTGCACGGCCAACTCGCGGCGGGGAGCGACTTCCTCAAGATGCACCTTCGCGCGAGCTATCCCATATGGTGGCGTTTGAGGAAGCCTTCCAAGCTGGCACTGAAGCTCTCGTTCGCTGACGGCGCCGAGAAGATCGTGCAATTCGTCATAGAACCTAACCAGGCCAGCGATATCTGGATCTTTCCCTGGGATTCGCTGACGATGGCCGACTACTTCTCCGTGGACGAAGGCCAGTGGCGGCGGGGCCGTCGTCCAGCGCTCGTGGGCTTGAAGCTGCTGGTTAACCCGTATGACTGGCTCTCGGTGTTGCCCAGCTCGATCACAATCGACAAAATCGAGGCTGTGCAGTTAAAGATGGAGTGAGGTCCTGCTCGTGCGCAAGTTATTTGCTCGCAACTAGCAACGAGTCTGAGCGAGAAAATGCCGCGATTGCGTAGTGAATTGCATCATGCCGATGTAAATTTCAACATCGCTTCAATCGCACCGCTCAAAGACCTAAAGCGTTGATAGCATTGCTCGCGTTCTATCTGACGGCAGCGCCAAACGCGGTTCGGGCAGAATTTTTGTTGCTCATTGCAACGAACTCGCAGTTGCGAAATTCCTCAGCGCGAACGATGTCATTCGCAACATCCCTTCGCAAGTCTCAGCCTCGGAACTGTTTGCGAAGTACGAACGCGAAGGATTTCATCAACTGCGGTTTTGGCACGGCGAATGCCTTAAGAAAAGTGCCAGCGCGAGAAATCAAAGGCGGGGCAAGAGTTCATACCAGGAGGCAGGCCATGACCGTACTACTCGTTCTCTTAATGTTCGCGACTTTCCTTACCATCGACCACTTCTACGCCAAAGCCAAACACCCCGTGCTGCAAGTTGCGCCAGCGATGAGCAAGCAAGCTGGTACCGCGCCGCAGTTGAAGCCCAGCCTGGTTGGCGGCTTCTCGGTTCCGGACAAGCTTCGCTATCATCCTGGGCACACCTGGGCCCTGAGCGAGAGTCCGAACCTGGTGCGCATCGGCCTCGACGACTTCGCCTCCAAGCTGGTCGGCAAGGTGGAGAGCGTCACGCTGCCGCAGCGCGGACAATGGATCCGCCAAGGGCAAAAGGTGTGGAGCATCGTGCGCAACGGCGTGAAGGTCGACATGGTTTCGCCGATCGAGGGCAGCGTGGCCGACATCAACGAGGCCGTACTAAGCGATCCCTCGGTGGCCACCAAAGACCCCTACGGCGACGGCTGGATGGTCACGGTGCAGTCTCCCGATGCGAAGACCAACTTCCGCAACCTGATGGGCGGCGCGCTGGCGCGGTGGTGGACGGAAGAGTCCTCGATGCGGCTGCAACGGTTGATGCCGAGCGCGCTGGGAGCGCTGGCGCAAGACGGCGGCGTGGCCATCGACGACCTGGCCAGCACCATGGGCGACGAGCAGTGGACCAAGGTCACCCGCGAGTTCTTCCTCACATAAAAAAACGCCCCGGAGAAGCCTCCTGCTCCGGGGCAATCTGCTGAGTGAAACGCTGCAAAGGCCGCGAGTTTCGAGTGACAGCCTCGAGACTCGCGGCCAAGTTCTGTGTCGACCCTTCTTAAGACCACCCTCGCTTACCGAAATAGAATGAGGCGGCGTTTTGCTTCACGCCGCCTCGGCAGGTTGGGCATTTCTCAAACCGAAGTTGACCGCGTGTCGTTTTCTCGTTCACGGCCCTCTCGGTCCCCGGAGGTTATGCACAACCCGCTTTCACCGTGCCTTCTAGCAGCCCGTAGTGATTGACTCTCTCGCTCACGGGAGGGGCTAGAGTGCATGGAGGGTCATTCTTCGGGGGAACCGTCACCGCACCCGGAGGCGAGTGATAGGCTCGCCACCGGGTTCCCCCAGGAGGCGTACCGCTCCTTGGCGGCTCCCGTCTCCCTAAGTGGCGCTCGGACGGTGGCCCTAAGATGCGACATTTTGGATTGCTGTTCAATGTTCACCGCATGATTTGCACATGATTTTGAAATGATCGTCCAAGCTGTTGCACGGTAGCAAGTTAGAGGCCAATATGAGTAAGGCCGGAAGCATCCCATTGTATAATCCCGCGCGTACAGGGTTTGATGAACGGTGTGAAGGACGTGACCGCAACCCACGATCTCTTGCGTTTCGGTGTGTTCGAGCTCAACGTGACCACGGAAGAGCTGCGCAAGTCAGGCACGCTCATCCGTCTTGCGCCGCAGCCATTGAAGCTGCTGGCGCTACTGGCGCGGCGCTCCGGGCAGGTGGTCACGCGCGACGAAATTCAGCGGACGCTCTGGGAGGGAAAGACGTACGTCGATTTCGAGCAGGGGATGAACCACTGCGTGAAGCAGATCAGGAACGCTCTCAGCGACAGTGCCGATACCCCACTCTACGTTGAGACCGTGCCTCGCCGCGGGTATCGCTTCCTGGCCCCGGTGGTGACCAAGCGGGTGCTGGCGCCGCCGCCGCGAGTGGTGGAGTCGCAGAGCGGAGTACCGTTGTCGGGCAGCGCGCCGGCCATCCTCGCGCCGGCCAAACCGGTGGTGAGCGATCCCACGACAGCACTGAAGGCGCAACCTGCTGCCGCGGTGGCGCCTGTCGAGGCTGGGCCTTCGCTGGTGGAGGTGAAGCCGGCTTCGCAGGGCGCCCGGTGGAAGATTGTTCTGATTGTCGCGGTGCTGCTGGCGGCGATCGTTGCAGGCCTGGTCTACTGGCGCACCCGGAAAACCGCATGTGTTGGTGGGAGGGAGAAGGTTGCCGGGGTGCTGCCGGGGAAGGTTACTGGGCGAGCTTACGCGGCGCGCGCCGCGGGTTTGCGTTTGGCGGCCACAGGCTTCTTGTGCGGCTGAGGCGGCACATGTCCGGCGGGGCGTTCCTGTAGCAGAAGCTCGGTTGCCTGCACGCGGGCGTCGCGGCGAAACCACTGCTGCACAACGTCATGCTCTAAGAGGTTCGCGATGGCCAGCAGGCCCATGCCCTGGTGATGCGCCATCCAGGAGCGCACCAGCGCGAAGCGCTGACGGCGCGGGCGCACATCGGGCGTGAAGTCAGCCGACTCGTAGTAGCCGTAGGTTCCGAACCAGCCCTTCTTCGTCATCCAACGCAGGTTGCGCACCGCTTCGCCGGGATCGATGCCCAGCGCCAACATGGTGGCGTAGGGCGCGACCACCAGCCGCTCTTCATCCTGCTGCACGGCCAGCTGGGGTACGCCGAAAGCGCGATAGCCGTAAGCGCCGTTCTCCTCAACCTTGGCGAAGGCACATTCCGAGATGCCCCACGGAATGCGCTTCTCCTCTGCGTACATCTGCTGCGCGAAGACGGCCGCCAACTGGCTCTTCTCCAGCATGGTCTCGGGATACGGGCGCAGCCAGAGCATCGGCATCAGGTACTCGAACATCGTGCCGGTCCAGGAAATCAGGGCCGCGCGTCCTTCTACCACAGCGTGGGAGCGGCCCATCTGGAACCAGCTCTGCTGCGGGATATCGTCCTTGGCGACGGCGACGAAGGCCGCAATGCGCGCCTCCGACGCCAGCAAGTCGTAGCAGGCTGCGTTCACCTTGGCGGCCTCGCCGTCGTAGCCGATGGAGAGCAGTTTCCGGCGCCGATCGAAGAGGAACCCGAAATCCATCTCCCGCACCATGCGCTCGCATTGCACGGCGATGCTGTGCAGGTCCTCAACCAGGCGCAGAGCATGCAGGCGCGCCTCCGGCAGCCGATGCAGTAGCTCTTTCCGCAGTTCACGATTCTCCATGCCGAGGCTGATGCTGATCTCCAACTTCACGCGGAGCTGCTCGATGCATTCTGGAAGGCGAGCGATGGCGGCCTCGTCGCAATTCAGCAGAGGGCCGATTCCGGCATCGTCGCGAAGCGGCGCGAACTCCGGCAACAGCCACGGTAGATAATCGGAGATCGCACGATTGATCTGCTCGATCAGGCCGCTAGCGTGTTCCGCGAACCACGTTCGGTCGGCGTTGAGTTCGCCCTTCTTGCCGGCAACCGATATCGGCACGGGAACCAGCAGGCGTTCGGGCCAATGCACCTCGTTCGGCACCTCCAGCGCGCGCGCGGCACGCCGCGACACTGCGCCCAGATCAGCGAGGGCGCCCAACTGATCGGCATAGCCCCCCAGCAGCGCCGGGCCCAACAGCGGCTTTTGCAGCAACTCCTGGCACCCGCCCTTCAACGTGAGGAGCGAGGCGGCGAGGTTCCCGCTGTCGACGGTCGAGACGAAGCGCGGATGCAGCGGCTCCAGCGTCCGCGTGTCATACCAGTTATAAAGATGGCCGCGATGTTTGGGCAGGCGCGCCACCGTGGCAAGTGTGCGCGCGGTCTGCTCTGCGAAGTCATGCACCGTGATATAGCCGAGCTCAACCGCGACCTGCCGCGCATTCAGCAGGAAGCCGAGATTGGTTGGCGAGATTTGCGCAGCAATCCGCGGCGGCTGCTCCTGCACGGTGTCAGGGACCAGCCAGGTGTGCTCTTCGTTGCTGAAGGTCGCATAGTAGCGCCAGATGTACAGCGCCGCACGGCGCAAGAAGCGCGCGTCGTGCTCGGTCACGGCCTTGTGCACGGGACGCGGCGGCCGGTTCAGCCACAGGCTCACCGGCTTGCTGATGGCCCACAACAGCAGGATCGGCAGCGCGTCATAAATATTGCGCCGACGCAACAGGAAGACGATGATTCCCACAATCAACGCCACGACAGGCGTCCAGTTCAGCAGCACGTCGACGAAGGTGCGCTTGCCGTTCCCCAACTCGGCTTGTGCTGCTGTCTCCCATTGCAGCAGCCGTTGCCGCGAGACCATGCGCCGGTAGAAAGTGCGAAAGACCGCATCGGCTGAGATCAGCGTCTGGTGCGCCAGGAACGTCAGCGTAAGTAGCACATTCACCATTGCCCGGACGAGTCCGGCGGCTGCATCGCGAATCGGTCGGAACCGCCCGGCCGCCAGCGAGCGCACTACCGAGAACGCAAACTGGAACCACGGCGGCACGAAGAGGATCGCGATCGTGATTAGCGTCCAGTAGAGCGCGCGTCCGGGCAGCACGGTCCACCCCAGCACGAACAGCAGAAAAATTCCCGGCTCGACCAGACTGCGGCGCAGGTTGTCGAGGATCTTCCAGCGCGAAAGAAACGAAATGGGATTGCGCACGCGGCGGCCGGTCTCGTCGGGCACGCGCCCGAAGAGCCAGCTCACGATTTGCCAGTCGCCGCGCACCCAGCGATGCTTGCGGCGATTGTAGGCGCTGTAGTGCGATGGGTAATCGTCGATGACCTCGACGTCGCTCACCAGGCCGGCACGCGCATAAGCTCCCTCGATGAGGTCGTGACTGAGCAGCGCGTTGCGCGGGAAGCGGTGTTCCAGCACGCGCGTCAGGGTCTCGACTTCATAAATGCCTTTGCCGGTGAAGATGCCTTCGCCCTTCAGGTCCTGGTAGACGTCCGAGGTGGCGCGGGTGTAGATGTCGAAGCCGGTCTGGCCCGAGTAAATACTGGCCAGCCGCGACTGCGATGCGCTCAGTACGCTGATGCCGACGCGGGGCTGAAGAATGCCATATCCGGCGACCACGATGTTGTCGTGAGGGTCGACGACGGCCTGGTTGAGCGGATGCGTCATGGCGCCGACCAGGCGGTGCGCCGTGCCGCGCGGCAGCTCGGTGTCGCTGTCCAGCGTGAGCACGAAGCGCACGCGGTGCAGCAGCGACAGGTCGGCGACCTTCACCGGGAAGCTATCGTACTTGCCATTGATCAGGCGGTTAAAGTCGAGCAGCTTGCCGCGCTTGCGCTCCCAGCCCATCCACACGCCCTCGCGGGGATTGAAGATGCGATGGCGGTGAAAGAGCGAGAACGTGCCCCGGCCTGCCGCGGCGTACTTGTCATTCAGCTCGCGGACGAGGCGCTCGCACAAGTCCACCAACGGGTCTTCTTCATTCGGTGTCTCGGCTGAATCCGGCAAATCCGTGAGCAGCGCGTAATGCAGGTTGCGATGGTTGTTGCCCAAATAGCGGACCTCCAGGTCCTCCACCAGCCGCCGCACCTGCTTCTCGCTGAGCAGCAGCGTGGGTACAACGACCATGGTTACGCAGTCGTCGGGGATCTCTTCGGAGAAGTCGAGTTTGGATAGAATGCGCGGCCGCAGCAGGGCGGTCGTGAGATAGTTCATCACCTCCACCGCGGCTTGGCTTGCGGGCAGCAGCAGCACGAGAAGGGCGAAGATGCGTTCGAGGAACGAGTTGAAGCTTCCGAAGACAGGCGACATGATCGCAATCACAATGAGCAGGGTCAGCAGCTCGATGCCCCCGAGATAGAACTCGTCGGGATGGCGCCGCAGAAACTCCTGCACACTCTCGCCGAACGGCAAGCACACGCCGGCGCGCGCGCGCAACGCTGTGGCTCCTTCGGCGATCAGGTAGTAGCCGACGTGCGACTTGCGCCACGCCAGCCGCGGATCGTGCGTCGCCTGCCGCGACGATTCCTGTGCCATCGTCAGCGCTAGTTGCGCGATCTCCGTCTCCGAACAATCCGAATGTGCGGAGTAATGGGCGACAGTGTGCCGGTAGAGCTCGCGGCTCTGATAATCCATGCGTGCGTAAGCCTTGGCCGGGTCCGAGGCCAGGATGCGGTCGAAGACGATAAGCGGCTCCAGCAGCTCCTTCCAGGGCGCCTGCGAAAGCTCACGCATGCTGGTGATGAGATCGCTTATATGGTGGGACCGGTTTGGCTCTTCCAGCACTTGCCTGCCGCGGTCGGCGAATTCCTCCAGCGCTACCAGCTTCAGTGCCGCGGGCAGTAGCGCCAGCTCATTCATGTTGAGCGCGGCGACGCTCTGGAACGCCTCCATGTAAGTCGAGAACTCATGGTCCGAATAGCGATAGCCGACGGTGCGCAGGAAACCCTCAGCAATGGCGAGCACACGGGGAACAACCGTCTTCTCCGAGGTGTGGACGTGCGGCACGCGCTTCAGAGCGCCGGCAGACTGCTGTACCTCGGCCAAAGTTGCGCGCACCAGCCGAAAGTTGTCGCGCATCCACTGTAGGTCTTCGCGCAGCGGCTCGTCTTCGCCACTCCTGAGCTCGGATTCCGTAAGCAGCGGGTCGAGGCGGCGCTTCAGCACGGAAAGCCGCTGCGCGAAATCGTTCGATTCCTTCGTGTTCGGCAGCCAGACGAGGCTGTGCGCCCATGTGCGTGCCGCGTCCGTCAGCGCGGGAGCGGGGTACGGCGCCGCTGGTAGCGGCTCCGGTTCCAGCCGCTCGGCCATTTCCAGCACGTCTCTGTGACTCGTCACCATGAATTGATCGGGTAGAGCGGGCCTTCAGGCCAGCGTCTACGACTATTCCTTTTTTTCCGAGGGCGGCTTTTTAGCCGCCAGCAGCAGGGGCTAAAGCCCCTTCAAAAGAGCCTGCTATGACGCTGGCCTGAAGGCCAGTTCTACCTATCGATAGCTCGCCGCTTGCATTTCGAACATCTCCGCGTATTGGCCGCCCAGCGCCATCAACTGCTGATGGCTGCCGTCTTCCGCGATTTGCCCGTCGGCCAGGACCACAATGCGGTCGGCCATGCGCACCGTCGAGAACCGGTGCGAAATAAACAGCGCCATCTTGCCCGCCGTCAGCTCCGCGAAGCGCTCGAACACCTCGTACTCGCTGCGCGCATCGAGCGCCGCTGTCGGCTCGTCCAGAATCAGCAGTTGGGCGTCGCGCAAATAAGCCCGCGCCAGCGCCAGCTTCTGCCACTCGCCGCCGGACAAATCCACGCCATTCTCAAAGCGCCGCCCCAGCATCTGCTCATACCTGCGAGGCAGCTTCGCGATAACCTCGTCGGCCAGGCTCTTGTGCGAGGCCTGGACGATCTCATCTAAGTTACCTATTTCTTCGATGCGTCCAACCGCCACATTCTCGCGGGCGGTCATCTCATAACGCATGAAATCCTGAAAAATAACTCCAATTTCCTTGTAGAGGTCCTCCAGGCTGTACTCGCGCAGATCGATGCCGTCCAGCAGGACCTGGCCCTCGGTAGGGTCGTATAGCCGGGTGATGAGCTTCACGATGGTCGTTTTGCCCTGCCCGTTCTCGCCGATCAGAGCCACTCGCTCGCCCACGTGCAGCGTGAAATCCAGATTTTTCAGAATGAGGCGCGAGCTGCCGGGATAGGCGAACGAGACATTGCGAAATTCGAAACCCCGCTGAATGGGCCGCGGCGCCGGCAGCGCATTCGGCTTGGAGCGGATCGTGGGCTGCATCTCGAAGAAGGCCAGCAGGTCGGTCAGGAACAACGCCTGATCGGCCACGCCTGAGAGCGTCGAGAAGATCATCTGGATGTTCTGGCTGGCCTGGAGAATCGCCCCGGCGAGAAAGTACAGCGTACCGATGGTGAGCGCGCCCGTCACCGTGCGCCAGATGACGTAGACGTAAGCCCCGTAATAGCCGAGCGAGCCAATGATCGAGAGCAGCGCGCCAGCGATCAGCTTGCGCCTGGAAAGTGCAACGTTCTCTTCGTAGACCTCGTCCGAAAGCCGGGTGAAGCGCTCGGTCAGAAAGCCGCTCAGGCCGAACAGCTTCAGCTCCTTGGCAGCTTCCTTGCTGCCCCCCAGCACGCGCAGGTAGTCGAGTTGGCGGCGCACCGGCGTTTGCCGGAAGTTCTTGGCGTATCCCAGAAACGCGAAGTGACTCTCGCCCAGGAAAGCGGGCAAAACTCCCGCAACCAGCAGCAGCAACAGCCAGGGCGAGAAATAAATGATGGAAACCGACAGCGTGATCGTGGTGATGATCTGCTGTATCAGCCGGCCGAGCATCTGGATCATCGCCAACCGATCGGTCGCCTGCACGCGCGCGCGTTCCAGCCGGTCGTAGAAGACCGGGTCTTCATAGGCGAGCACATCCAGCTCGGCCGCGTGCTTCATCACGCGAATGCTGACGTGCCGCATGTACTTGTCGGCCAGCAACGAATCGAGGTAGTCGATGGTGCGGGTGAGGATGTTACCCAGCACCGCGACCACGAACTCAGCCACCACCAGCCACCACAGCCGGTGCGGGATGGGCTGGTGCTTCGTGAGTACGTAGACGATGGTGTCGATGATCAGCTTGCTGACATACAGCAGAGCCACCGGCTGCAACGCCGCCAGCAGCCGGAAGACGAAGCCCATCACCACCGTGACCGGGCCCGAGTCCCAGACGATCTTCAGCACCGGCGGCAGGTTGCGCAGCGCCGAGAGACGCTCCTGCCAGGCGCTGGTCTGGGTTTTCTGCTCTTGAGTCATTGTGATCGGGCCGTTAGCGGAGGGCCTGCTCCTGGATATGGCGATGGGTATTACCAGGCGAAAGCGCGACTTACCTTATGGAGAGATGCGCCAAACAGAGAAGCAGTTTCATGCGCCACTCGGGGTTGGACAAAGGGGAGCATCTTCAGTTGTCATACTGAGCGCAGGCGCGCCGCTTTCTTGCATCCTGGCCAGATGCCGTCCGCTGGGTGAAACTGGCGCGCCGGAGTTGAAAGATCCCCTATCCGACACGCACCGGGCCTATAGGGCAACAGCCAGCCGCATTAATGGCGCGATAACATCACAGACTGAATCGCGGCTGTCGAGTTACACTATCCCGCCCGGAGGTCTGACCATGCAGCGCATCGCCTTCTCTTTACTCATCCTGCTCGTCGGCGCCACGATAGCGTCCAGCGCGGCTCTTGCGCAGACCGCTCCCGCATCTGCCACCGCAACCTGCAACTTCGATGAAGAAAAACAGCTCGTGGTGGAGTACCAGCCAGTGACGGTAAACCTTAAGAAGCCGCTGGCCAGCCAGGTACCCCTGGGGAAGGTCTGGGCGCCGGGTGGGAAGCCCATGACGCTGTTCACCAACACTGCCATCGAGATCGGCTCCCGCATGCTGCCGATCGGCGCCTACACCATGTTTATCTTGCCCAATACGAAGCAATGGACGCTGATCGTCTCGAAGAGCACGGACATGAGCGGCGCTTACGACGAGAAAGACGACCTCGCACGGGTCTCGATGGATTCGGGCGAGCTGCCCAGCCCGGAGGCGAACTTGAATGTCTCCTTCGGCCATGTTGCCCCCGCTCAGTGCAACATTCGCTTCGATCTCGATAAGTACGGGCACTTCACGGCGTTCAAGGAGCAGTAGGGGTAGGCGACTGTCCGGGGCGGGCGCCTTGGGCGAAGCCCTGCCGATCAGCGCGTGATCGGCAGGTTTCGAAAGGAAATTATAAGGTGGCGATCAGGCCCTGTTGGTGTTGCCTCCCGGCTGTTGTAACGGTGTTCGCTGCCGGTTCGGGAGGCGTTCCGCGGACGCTTGGCCCGGCGGCGCCGAATGTCGTTGTAGGATTGTGGTCGAGGTGAAAAGGTCGTACTGGTCGTCTTCGACGAGTTCACATTCGTCGTTGTAGAAAAACATCCATTCTTCTCAATTCTCTAGCCGTACTTACGCTCCGTTGCCCTAACAAAATTGTATACCGTTTCTCGAGCCTGAGTCTTGGCCGCTCGCCTGGCAGCGAGTTTGTATCTCTGACGGCCCGCTGACACGGCGCTCATCGCGGTAGATAAATCATTGCCTAGATTGCACTTATGCGAATCCCAACAGGATTCTGACGGCCTTGCCGCAGCTGCTTCGGGTCCTCGACCGGCTAACCCCTACTTTTGGATCAGGCAATATTCCCCGATCTTTTCTGCCGTGGCCGGATCTGCGGATGTGGGGTACAGATCGACATTTGCGCAATCGTACATGCCCCAGTTCTTGGGCAGTCGCACCATAAGATAGGTTCCGGGCTCGGGTGCCTTGCAGGCGCTGGCCCCTTTGTTGCAGTGCAATTCAAAAGAGGCTTTGCCCGTATCCGG
>Ga0335078_10012619_pt1 | contig 12517 bp, 14 predicted proteins | sample Lox_Sample_32_FD_206711 | JGI IMG/M metagenome (GOLD analysis project Ga0335078, IMG submission 206711) | Soil microbial communities from Loxahatchee National Wildlife Refuge, Florida, United States - Lox_Sample_3.2 | ecosystem: Environmental > Terrestrial > Soil > Wetlands | place: USA... | reverse complement strand
AGGGCGGGCGGCGGCACCGCCGCTACCGCCCCTCCCTACCAACAGGTGGGCTGCCGCCGAGTTCATGCCGCTCGGCGCCAAGATTAAATTTTCGCCAGATTCGGCGCGGGGCCCGCTACCGCTCGATGGCCACCGACGATGCCGCGGTGCGGGTCTCCGGTTCGGCCGCATCGAACTGCGGAACGTGCGTTCCGTTCACGAGCCGGAGCGGCGGGGTCTCGCGCGCGATGAGACTGCGATAATGCTTGAGGTAGTCCTTGGCCATGCGGTTCGCCGTGAAGCGCTCCTCGAAGCGGCGCCGCACTTTTTCCCGCGACAGCGACGACAGCCGCTCGACCGCCGCGACCGCGGCGTCCTCGTCCCGCACGACGAACCCGGTCGTCCCGTCGTCGACGATTTCCGGCACCGATCCGGCATGGAAGGCGATCACCGGCGTTCCGCAGGCCATCGCCTCGATCATGACCAGGCCGAACGGCTCCGGCCACTCGATCGGCATGAGGAGCGCGACCGCGCCGCTCAGGAACTCGGCCTTCTGGTTGTCGCCGATCTCGCCGATGTACTCGACATGCGGCGGCCGGATCAGGTGCCTGATCTTGGTCTCGTAGTACTCGCGATCCACGCGATCGATCTTGGCCGCGATCTTCAGCGGAAGGCCGCTGCGCTCGGCGATGTGGATCGCCTTGTCCACCGCCTTTTCCGGCGCGATGCGGCCGAGGAAGGCGAGATAGCGCGGCGTCACCGGCTGCGGCATGAGCGAGCGTTCGGGAAGCCCGTGATGGACGGTGCCGAGCCAGCCCGCTTGCGGCAGCGGGCGGCGTTGCGCGTCGGAGATGGAGATCACCGGCACGGAGGAGAACGTCGTGAACACCGGTTGCAGCTCCGGAAGATCGAGCCTGCCGTGCAGGGTCGTGACGAACGGAACCGACTGGCGCGTGAACACCGAGAACGGATAGTAGTCCAGGTGGAAATGGATGAGGTCGAACTCGTGCGCCCGCTGGCGCACGCGCTCCAGCATCCCCAGATGCGGAGCGATCGGATCGCGCACCTGGCCGTCCAGGCGCAGCGCTTTCGGCCACATCGGCTCGAGCTTGGCCGAGGTGATCGAGTCGCCGCTGGCAAACAGCGTCACGTCGTGGCCGAGCGCCACCAGCTCCTCGGTCAGCCACGAGACGACCCGCTCGGTGCCGCCGTAGAACTTCGGCGGGATGGCTTCGTGCAGCGGCGACACTTGCGCAATACGCATACTATGGTCCTCCTAAGGGCCGATCACAGTTGAACTTGGCTGCGCGAAAATGGAAGTGTGGACTTTGGTCCCCGGCGCCGATCCGCCATCTCATATTTTTGTCACGCAGAATATGAGAGGGTCGAAGGAAGCAGCCGGTGCCTCCGGGCGTTGCCATCCCGGTAGCGCGTCCTATTTGCGTGGGCGCGCGAAGAGGAGGCATGGATCATCGCTCCAACATCCACGGACCGCAGCCGTTGAGCATAACGCCCGCGCCCGCGCGCTATTCCGTGCCCGGCAAAACTCGACGACCAATCCGGACAGTGACACCCACGACGAGACGCGAGCCCTCGATGCACCCACTTTGCCGTTATGCGGCCCGCCCGCTGGCTTTTCTCGGCCACTACGTCCGTCAGCGCGCCGTGTCGCACGCGATCATCCTGGTGGCGGTATTGATCGCGGTGATCTGCTCGGTCTCGAGCCAGTATGGCGTCAAGTTCCTGGTCGACCAGCTGTCCGCGGGACCTCACGGTCACGGTCGCGTGTGGGAGGCCTTCGTGCTGCTCGTGGGGCTGATCGCAGCCGACAATCTCACGTGGCGGATCGGCGGCTGGGTGTCGAGCTACGCCTTCGTGGGCGTCACCGGAGACCTGCGCGCCGACCTGTTCCGTTACCTCACCGGCCATGCGCCGGCGTTCTTTCAGGACCGCATGCCCGGCATGCTGACCAGCCGGATCACGGCGACGTCGAATGCCGTGTTCATGATCGAGAACATGTTCGTCTGGAACGTCCTGCCGCCGTGCGTGGCGACCATCGGCGCCATCGCGTTCCTGTCGCTCATCAGCCTGCCGATGACGCTCGCGATGCTGGCCGTGGCGCTCCTGCTGGTGGCGGTCCTCTTCCGGCTGGCCGCCAATGGCCGTCCGCTGCACATGGCGTTCGCCGACAAGGCGGCGCTGGTCGACGGTGAAATGGTCGACGTCGTCAGCAACCTCCCGCTCGTCCGCGCCTTCTGCGGACTCATCCGCGAGCATCGCCGGTTCGACGCGGTGGTGGAGGGAGAGCTCACCACGCGCCGGCGCAGCCTGCAGTATCTCGAAAAGCTCCGCCTCCTGCATGCCGGGGTGGTCATCGTGCTGACCATCGGCTTGCTGGCGTGGGCGCTGACGCTCTGGCAGAGCGGGGCCGCGACGACGGGTGACGTGGTGCTGGTGTGCACGCTTGCGTTCACGGTCCTGCACGGCACCCGCGACCTTGCGGTGGCCCTGGTGGACGCGACGCAGCACCTGGCCCGCCTCTCCGAGGCGCTGTCGACGCTGCTCGTGCCGCATCAGCTCCGCGACGATCCGGACGCGAAGCCTCTGTCGGCCCGCCACGGCGCGATCGAGTTCGACAACGTGGCGTTCAGCTATCCATCCGGGCGCTGCGTGTTCGAGAACTTCGACCTGGCGCTCCGCCCCGGCCAGCGGGTGGGCCTGGTGGGCCCGTCCGGCGGCGGCAAGTCGACGTTGTTCGCGCTCCTGCAGCGCTTCTACGACGTGTCCGGCGGCCGGATCCTGATCGACGGGCAGAACGTCTCGCAGGTGACGCTCGAGAGCCTGGCGCAGGCCACCGCGATCGTGCCGCAGGACATCTCGCTGCTGCACCGCTCGATCCTGGAGAACATCCGCTATGGGCGGCCGAATGCGTCGGACGCCGACGTGCTCGCCGCGGCCGAGCTGTCGCAGTGCCGCGACTTCATCGACACGCTGCCCGACGGGTTTGCGACGATCGTCGGCGACCGCGGCGTCAAGCTCTCCGGCGGGCAGCGCCAGCGGATCGCGATCGCGCGGGCGTTCCTGAAGAACGCGCCGATCCTGCTGCTCGACGAGGCGACGTCCGCGCTCGACAGCGAATCCGAAGAGGCGATCCGCCGGGCGCTCGAACACCTGATGCGCGGGCGCACGGTCATCGCGATCGCGCATCGGCTGTCGACCTTGCGCAATTTCGACCGCATCGTCGTGCTGCGCGAGGGGCGTGTCGTCCAGGATGGGCCGCCCGACCTGCTCATGCGGCAGGACGGTCCGTACCGCGTCCTGGTCGAGCGCGAGGTCTCCCGCCTCGCCCGGGCCGCGTAAGCGGGGCCGCCTAAGACCCCACGCCAGCTCAACAAATCGTAAATTTCGCGGCCGGTCGGTCGTGCGCGATGCGCATGGCAGACCGGCCGCGCGTACGCTTGCCGGGAGGTGTCCGGGGCTATAATATACATTGCATATAATATAGCCCCCTTACCTCCTGGATCCCCATGCCGCAGACCGATCCCGAGCGGATGCTCGGCTTTGTCATTCACGACGTGTCCCGCCTGTTGCGCCGCCGTTACGAGCAATCCGCCCGGGCCGACGGTCTCGGCGTCACGCGCACGCAATGCTCGGTGCTGGCACACCTGGCGCGGCAGGAAGGCGTCAACCAGGCCACCCTCGCCCAAAGCCTGGACATCGAGCCGATCACGCTCGTGCGCCTGCTCGACCGGCTGCAGGAAGCCGGCTTCATCCAGCGGAAGCCGGATCCGCAGGACCGCCGGGCGTACGTGCTCGAGCTGACCGCGAAGGCGCGTCCCATCCTCGACCGCATCTACGGGCTTGCCGCCAAGGTCTACGAGGAGGCGCAGGCGGGGATGTCCAAGGCGGAAACGGAGCAGCTCCTGTCCCTGCTGCACCGGACGAAAGCCAACCTCGCGCGCCGCACGAGCGAGGATACGCTGCCGGCCGCGGGCGCGCTTCGGCGCAAGCGGCGGGCGTGAGGCGTCTCGCGATGCGGCTGCCATCCCGATCCATCGGCGCGCTCGCGCTCGCCGGCCTGCTATGCGCCTGCACCGTCGGCCCGAACTTTTCGGAGCCGGCGGCCCCGTCCACCGAGCGCTACATTTCGCCCACCGAGGTGGTCCCGCCCAACGATGCGGGCCCGGGTGCGCCGCGCCAGACCACGGTCGCCGGTGCCAAGATCGCCGCCGACTGGTGGACGCTGTTTCATTCGTCGGACCTCGACGATCTCGTGAAGACCGCGATCGCCGGCAACCGCACCCTGGACGGCGCCAAGGCGCGATTGGCGTCGGCCCGCGAGGCGGTGATCGCGGCGAATGGCGGGCTCTATCCGCATCTCGACTTCAATGCCGGCGTCGAGCGCGAGCGGATCAGCTCCGCGTCCTTCGGCCTCAAGCCCGGGATCATCCGGCTGCCGCCGAACTTCAACGTGTATTCCGTCGGTGCGACCGCGAGTTTCGACCCCGATATTTTCGGCGGCACGCGACGGTTCATCGAGCAGCGGAGCGCCCAGGCCGACTTCCAAGGCTATCAGCTCGATGCGGCCTATCTGACGCTGACGGGCAACGCGGTGCTGCAGGCGATCCAGGTCGCCTCGCTCCGCGCCCAGCTGCAGGCGGTCGACGACATCACGGATATCGACACCTCCAATCTCGATCTCGCCCGCAAGTCGCGCGACGCGGGCGTGGCGCCCGATTCCGACGTGGTGATCGCGGAAAGCCAGCTCGCCGCCGACGAGACCCTGCGTCCGCCCCTGCGGCAGCAATTGAGCCAGGCGCGGCACGGCCTCGCGGTGCTGGTCGGCAAGGCCCCCGGCGAATGGCTGCCCCCGGCCTTCAATCTGACCGACTTCACGCTGCCGGGCGAGTTGCCCGTGAGCCTGCCGTCGGCGCTCGTCCGGCAGCGGCCGGACATCCTCGCCGCCGAAGCCCAGCTCCACGCGGCGAGCGCTTCGATCGGGGTGGCGACGGCGCGGCTGTACCCGAACATCACGCTGTCGGCGTCCGCCGGCCAGGGTGCCCTGTCGACCGGGACGCTGTTCGACAAGTCGAGCCTCGTCTGGAGCCTGGCCTCGAACCTGACGGCGCCGATCTTCCACGGCGGCACGCTCGAGGCCGAGCGCCGCGCCGCGGTCGATGACTTCAAGGGCGCGCTTGCGGACTACGAGCAGACCGTCCTCGTCTCGTTCGGCCAGGTGGCCGATCTTCTCCAGGCGCTGAGCCACGACGCCCAGCTCCTGCGCACGGAGCAGCGGGCCCTCGACGCGGCCTCGAATGCCGTTCGCCTGCAGCGCCTGGGCTACTCGGGCGGCGGTCAGGGAGTCATCCCGGTGCTGGACGCGGAGCGGCAGTACCAGCGGGCCCGGCTCGGATACGTCCAGGCCGAGGCGCAGCGCTTTTCAGACACGGTCCAATTGTTCGTGGCGATGGGTGGCGGCTGGTGGAAGGCCGACATCACGCCCGAACAGAATGCGGCCCTATCGACGGACAAGTGAACATGTTGAAAAAACCGACACCTGAAAACCTTTCGATGGCGGATCGGATCACATCGCTCCGCAAGAACGCGGATGCGGCCCGGCCGGTCGCCGTCGACGGCGGCCGCGCTCCCGCCGGCTCGCGGCGCCAGCTCGTCCGCTGGGTCCTGATCGGGCTCGGCCCGCTGGTCGTCTTGAGCGCGGCGCTGTGGTTCTACGTCACCGGCGGGCGTTACGTGTCGACCGACGACGCCTTCGTGAAGACGGACCTGGTATCCATCAACGCCCAGGTGCCGGGTCAGGTCACCGGGCTTTACGTCCAGAACAACCAGGGCGTCCAGGCCGGCCAGCTCCTGTTCGAGCTCGACGGACGGTCCTACCGGATCGCGCTCGACCAGGCCGAGGCCAATCTCGCCAACGTGACGGCGCAGATCAACGCGCTGCGCGCGAACTATCTCGAAAAAGCCGCGATGCTGACGAACGCCGAGCAGACCGTTCAATTCCAGCAGCGCGAATACAACCGCCAGGTCAACCTGCGCAGCTCGGGGGTCGCCTCCGAGCAGAAGGTCGACGAGGCGCGGCGCGCCTATGACAACGCCCAGCAGCAGACCGACGTGGTGCGGCAGCAGATGGCGGCGATCCAGGCGCAGCTCGGCGGCGACATCAACAAGCCGACCGAGGAGCTGGCGATGTACCGGGCGGCGGTGGCGCGGCGCGACGACGCGGCCCTCGCGCTGGCGCGGACCAAGGTGTTCGCGCCGGCGGCCGGAGTCGTCGCCAACGTCACGCTGCGGCCGGGCGACTACATCAACACCGGCACGCCGGTGTTCAGCCTGGCGGAGATCGGCCATTCCTGGATCGAAGCCAACTTCAAGGAGACCGAGCTGACGCACGTCCTGGCCGGCCAGGAGGCGACGGTCACGGTCGACACCTATCCCGGGATCACGTGGAAGGCGCGCGTGGAGAGCCTGAGCCCGGCGAGCGGCAACGAATTCTCGCTGCTGCCGGCGCAGAATTCGTCGGGCAACTGGGTCAAGGTCGTGCAGCGCATTCCGGTCAGGCTCGCCATCGAGCCGCAGCCGGGCGCACCGCCGCTGCGCGCCGGCATGAGCGTCATCGTGGAGATCGATACCGGCCCGCATCATCCCGCCTGGCTCGCGGGTCTCCTGCGCCTGATCTGACGGTTTGACGAAGGGCCGCATGGACGCACCCGCGGACAGCCCGGAGCGGAAGCCGACGAACCTCGCCCTCGTGACGTTCGGCACGATGCTGGCGACGTTCATGCAGGCGCTCGATTCGACGATCGCCAACGTGGCCCTGCCGCACATGCAGGGGAACTTTGCCGCGAGCCAGGATCAGATCACCTGGGTGCTGACCTCCTATATCGTCGCCGCGGCCATCATGACCCCGCCGACCGGGTGGCTCAGCAACCGCTTCGGCCGCAAGCGGCTGTTCATGCTCTCGGTGGCGGGCTTCACGCTGGCGTCGATCCTGTGCGGCATCGCAGGCACGCTGCCGGAGATGGTGGTCTACCGCGTCCTGCAGGGGGTGTTCGGGGCGGCCCTCGTCCCTCTGTCGCAAGCCACCCTCCTCGACAGCTATCCGCGCGAGCGCCACGGATCGGCGATGGCGATCTGGGGGCTGGGAGCCGTCGTGGGGCCGGTTCTCGGCCCGACCTTGGGAGGCTGGCTGACGGACAACTACAGCTGGCGCTGGGTCTTCTACATCAACGTGCCCTTCGGCCTCCTGGCCTTCCTCGTGATCTCGAGTGCCGTGCCCGAGACCAAGATCAACCGCGGCCTGCGCTTCGATGTCTTCGGCTTTGCCATGTTGAGCCTGGCGGTGGCGTCGCTGCAGATGTTCCTCGATCGCGGCGAGCTCAAGGACTGGTTCGGATCGACCGAGATCGTCGTCGAGGCGGTGCTCGCCGGCCTGTTCTTCTACGTGTTCCTGGTGCACACGTTCACGACCGACCAGCCGTTCATCAGTCCGAAGATGCTCAAGGACCGCAATTTCGCCGTGAGCCTCGTGTTCATGGCCGTGGTCGGCGTCGTGCTCTTCGCCACCCTGGCGCTCATGCCGCCGTTCCTGCAGACGCTGCTGGGCTATCCGGTATTCACGGTCGGCCTTTTGCTGGCGCCGCGCGGGCTCGGGACCATGTTCGCGATGCTGTTCGTCGGCCGCATCCTCGCCCGCGTGGATGCGCGCCTGCCGCTGACCTTCGGCCTTCTGCTGTCGGTCTATTCGCTGTGGTGGATGGAGGGGTTCACCCTCTATACGCCGGACTGGGACATCGCGGTGAGCGGCGTGATGCAGGGCTTCGGCGTCGGGTTCGTGTGGGTCTCGCTGACCACGGTCGCATTCTCGACGCTGCCGACGGCGATGCGCAACGAGGCCGCCGGCGTGTTCAACCTGATGCGGAACATCGGCGCCAGCGTCGGCATCTCGGCGGTCACGGCGCTGCTGACAGAAAACACGCAGACGGTCCATGCCTCGCTCGCCGGCATGATCACGCCCTTCAATCCGCTGCTGCACAACCCGGCCGTCCACCGGTTCTGGAACCCGCAGACGGCCAAGGGCCTCGCGGCGCTGAACGCGGAAGTGACGCGCCAAGCCTCGATGATCGCCTACCTGGACGACTTCAAGGCAATTATGCTGCTGACGCTGTGCCTGGTGCCGCTGGTGCTGCTGCTCAGCTCGCCCAAGACGGCGTCCGGGGCCGGCGCCGCGGTACCGGTCGTCGATTAGGCGGAACACCCGGCCTCCGCCCGTACCAAAAGGGGCCGGGCCTGTCGCGTCGATGTCATGTCGGCGTCCCGCCGCGACGGAGCTATTTTTGCCATCTTGATCCCCGATTCTGCGATCTTCGATCCTGACAGCGGAGGAGATCATGCGTTGGTCCATCGGCACCATGGCTGTCCTTGCTCTGGCCGCCGGCTGGCTCGTGCCGCCGGCACATGCCCAGCAGATCCAGGAGGCGCCGCTCGCCTCCCCGGCCCCGCCGTCGCCGCAAATGGCGCAGTCGCCGCGGGCGCATATGACCACGCAGGACTGCGTGCAGATGCCCACGCCCGCCCAACAGACCGATTGCCTCAACGAGGTCGCCTCGCAGGGCGACTACATGCCCACGCCCGCCCCCGCCCCTGGTACCGACATGCCGATGGAATACCGCCTTCCGCTCGGCACGCGCGAGGTCGCACCGTCGCGGTGACGCGCTGCGCGGGCGCGCGGGCACCCAGGAACTAGTCAAGCCAGCCCCCGTTGTCAGCGGTACACGACACAACGGGAGCAGGTTCATGAATTGGGATCAGATCGCGGGCAACTGGAAGCAGCTGAAAGGCCGGGCCAAAGAGCAATGGGCACGGCTGACGGACGACGATCTCACCTTCATCAACGGCAAACGGGATCAGCTCGTGGGTCGCGTGCAGGAGCGCTATGGCGTCGCGAAAGACGAAGCCGAGCGCCAGGTAAAGGACTGGGAAGGAAGGGCCTGAGCCCCGACGCCAAGTCCCAATCAACAGGGCGCCGGCACCCCGGCTCGCTGTCGCAGCGCCCCCTCTAGGGAGAAACCATGACGCTCGGAACGATTCTTCTCATCGTCCTGATCCTGCTGCTCATCGGCGCGCTGCCGACATGGCCGTACAGCAGCGCATGGGGCTACTACCCCAGCGGAGGACTCGGGACGGTCCTGGTCATCGTCCTCATCCTGGTGCTTCTGGGACGAGTTTAAATCAAGCGGCGTGGCAGGCTTCTCTGCCACGCCGCTTTCTTCTTGCGGATCAGCCTTCGCGACGGGTCAGCGCCGGGCGGCGCGGCGGGGATGCTGCTCGTGCTCCGCGTGCTGTTGCCGGGGAGCCGCATTGAGCCGGGCCGCCGCGTTGTCCCAGTTCACGAGATTCTTCAGGAAGATGTCGACATATTCCGGCCGGCGATTCTGGCGGTCGAGATAGTAGGCGTGCTCCCACACGTCGAGCGCCAGCAGCGCCGTGCCGCCGGACACGAGCGGGTTGTGGGCGTTGCCGGTGGATGTCACCGACAGCTTCCCGCGATCCGCCACCAGCCACGCCCAGCCGCTGCCGAACTGCTTCACGGCTTTGTCCGCGAGCTGCTTCAGAAGCTCGTCCACGCTGCCGAAATCGCGCTCGATCGCCTGGCGGAGCTCGCCCTTGGGCTCACCGCCGCCGCGCGGCGTCATCGAACGCCAGAACAGGTCGTGGTTCCATACCTGGCCGGCGTTGTTGAATAGCGCCGTATGGCTGATGTCCTTCGCGGACTCCCGCACGATCTCCTCGAGCGTCATGTCCTCGAATTTCGTGCCCTGGATCAGCTTCACCATCGTGTCGAAATAGGTCCGGTGATGCTTGTCGTAGTGGAAGGAGACCGTCTTCGCCGAATAGTGCGGCTCCAAGGCGTCCTGGGCGTAGGGAAGCTCGGCAAAAGAGACTTGCATGATGTCACCTCGTGGTCGTCGTGCTGAAAACTGCTGCCGGGGCGGTCGGGCTGGCTCACGTTCGTCGGGGGCCGCGCCCGATCCGCTCCGCCTCCAGGAGCTCGTCCCGCTCCCCGCTGTCGATCGCGTGCTTCGCCTCTTCGGCGCTCTTGTCGACGCGCCCCTCGTGAATGAAGCGCTGGGTCCGTTGGTTGTAGTCCCGCGCCGCACTCCGGCTCCCCTCGCCCTCGTTGGGCGATTTTCCGCCGCGGGACGGGCTGGGGCGGGACCGGTTCGCCGTCGCGCGTCGAGGCGCGCTACGGTGGTCCGACTGGCTCCTAGGACGCTGCTGTGTGGCCATCGCTTGCTCCCTTGAAAGAGACACTGGAAAGAACAGCAATGGCCGCCCCCCGGTTCCGCACCGCATCGCGGCGGGGGAACCGGCGGGCGGGGATGGCGCCGGGAGCTACGCGGCCGACAGGACTCGCAGGAACTCCGCTGCACCCCGCTCATTGGCTGCGACGCCACGGCGGCCGGGATGGGCACGTCCCTTTTCGAGCGTGGTCTGGAGCTCGCCGCGGGCCCGCGACAGCCGGCTGCGCACGGTCCCCACCGCGCAGCCGATGATCTTCGCGGCCTCGTCGTAGCCGAGCCCCATGGCGCCCACCAGCATCAGGATTTCGCGGTGCGGCGGGCTGAGCTTCCAGAACGCGCGCGCCATGTCGTCGAAATAGAGCACGCTGTCCTGCGCCGGCCGCGACACGATGCTGGCGTCGACGATGTCGTCGATCGAGCAGCTTCCCAGCCGGTCGCGGCGGCGCTGGTCGAGAAAGCGGTTGCGCAGGATGGTGAACATCCATGCGCGGAAGTTCGTCCCCTGGGCAAACTGGGCGCGCGACGCCCAGGCACGAAGCAGCGTGTCCTGGACGAGATCGTCCGCGCCGTCCGCGTTGTGGACCAGCGAGCGGGCATAGGCCCGCAAGTGCGGGATGCAGGTCCGGAACAGCGCGGTGAATTCGTCAGCGGCCATCATTCATGGCTCCATGGGCGGTTGCGGTGTCTCGTAACGTACGTACGCCGCTTCTTTTGACCGCCAATGGTTCAGCCCCGAATTTGGCCGTGACAAATTCGGGCCAGCAATGGGCAAAATTTGGGCACGCGGGCCCGTAACCGGCTGACGTTATTCGCTTTCCAGACTGAGCAGGCAGTTCGAGACGCGCTGCAGGAGATCGGCCGTCTTGCCATCATCGGCATGCGGCGCCGGCGTCGTCCGATCCAGGGCGGGCATGTTCTCGTCGGTCGCGGTCTGAAGCTGCTTCAGGTCGCGCTGCCACTGGGCGAGCCAGTCGCGCTTTCGCTGCCGCGGCACGCCGCTGTCGTTGAGGATGTCCTCCGGCGTGGCGTACCGCACGCTGGGCGCCGGCGAAAATGTAGGGGCTGTCTCAGCAGGCATCGGCGAACTCCTTCGCTCCTCACGTCACGCAAGAACTCCGGCCGCGCGGCCTTGTTCCCGCGTTGCGCAGCACCGCCTTTGGCGGCTGTGGAACCCGACCATTGGCGCGGCGTTGGATCACTCAATCACGTGAGGGCGGTCGCGGCGTGCGTGGCCACCCGCATCGCGGCACAGGGGATCGACATGCGCTCTCATGGGCATCGTGAACCGCATGCCGCCGAATCATTCCATGTTCGGCCAATCAGCAGCGGCCGAGGAGCGACGTTGTCCGATACCTCTCACCAATCGTCCCGACGCGAGTTGTACAACGCAATCCTGCCCGAGATCCCGAGCCTTCGCCGTTACGCACGCTTCCTGGCGCGCGATCCCGATCTGGCCGACGACCTTGTCCAGGAGGCGCTGACCCGGGCCGTCGGTGCCGCGGATTCCTTCCGGCTCGGCACCAACATCCGCGCGTGGCTGTTCACGATCTTGAAGAACGTGGTGCGCAACAGCGTCCGGCGCGGCCGTCATAGCCCGATCCAATCGGGGGATCTCGTCGATACCACGGTCCGCAGCGACCCGGCCGACCAGCCCGACGCCCATCTCGAGCTGACATCGCTCACCGACGCGATCGACACGCTGCCGCCATCGTTCAAGCAGGTGCTGCTCCTGTGCGGGGTCGAAGGCTTTCTCTACGAGGAAGCCGCCAACGTTCTCGACGTGCCGGTCGGCACCGTGCGATCGCGCCTGTTCCGTGCCCGCAACCTTCTCATGAAGCGGATCGAAGGGCGCGCTCCGGGGCAGCCCAGCGGGATGCGGCGAGCCCCCTCGCCCGCGGCCCGGCGCGATGCTCGGGCGGCGGCGGCCGCTCCGGCCGCGCGGCGCGCCCGCGCCCCGCGCTAAGGCGGCGACCGCTGGCGCCCGCTGCCGGTGCGTGACACAATGCCCGGCATGATTCGCCCCCCCAAGACGCAGCCCCGCAGGCTGCGGCGCCGTCACGTGCTGGTCGGCCTCGTCGCCGCCGCATCGCTGGCGGCGCTGGCGCCGGCGCAGGCGGCAAGCGACCAGCAGGTCCTCATCGACCGCGCCCGCAGCACGATCGAAGCGCTCAAGGTCGACCCGAATTTCTCGAACTTCAACGGGCTGCTCCGCCAGGCTA
>Ga0335078_10012617_pt1 | contig 12518 bp, 11 predicted proteins | sample Lox_Sample_32_FD_206711 | JGI IMG/M metagenome (GOLD analysis project Ga0335078, IMG submission 206711) | Soil microbial communities from Loxahatchee National Wildlife Refuge, Florida, United States - Lox_Sample_3.2 | ecosystem: Environmental > Terrestrial > Soil > Wetlands | place: USA... | reverse complement strand
GCCATCGCACCGCGAAAAGCTTTTGACCGAAGGTCGGCGGGTGGTGCATGAGCGCGGATTTTCCAGCGCCAGCGTACGCGATATCGTCCATGCGGCCGGGGTGCCGCAGGGATCATTTACGAATCACTTCGCGTCGAAGGAAGCTTTCGGCCTCGAAGTTCTCAATCTGTATTTTGCCGGCAGTCAGGACCTGGTCCGCGAGACCTTGCGCAACGACTCCCGGCCTCCGCTCAAACGCCTGCGAGCCTGGCTGGACGCGACCGATAAGGCTCTAAATCAGAACAATCACTGGAACGGCTGCATGATCGGCAACTTTGGCATCGAAGCCGGCCCGGACATCAAGTCGATTCAGCGGAGAATCGCCGAAATCTTCAAAGAAGCGGAGCAAAATATCTCGTACTGTCTGAAGGCCGCAGTAAAGGCCGGCGATCTGCCTCGCAAAACCAATTGCGATCAGCTGGCTGGATTCATCTACGGGACCCTCCATGGCGCGGTTCTGCAAAGCAAAGCTGAGCGTAGTGCGGCTCCCATGAAGCGCTTCAAGCGCATACTCTTCTCCACTATCCTTCGCTAAGACTTCCCTTGCTGCTTAGATTTTTTGCTTTGGCAATGCAGGAATTCACCGGCAAAACTACAGACTCTCCGCTTCCCCTGCAGCGCTCGCGCAGGCTACCAAATGGTTTCTAAAGGCATCGGATAGGCCGACATAAAACGGCTGGGGTGTGCAAGAACACCAGCCAACTAAAACGGGGCTGGAGGAAACATGAGTAATATGAGACGTTTCGTTCGTTTGCTGTTATTGGCGGTCGCCTTACTGGGCGTGCCAATGGCCTCTTCCGCGGGCATCATCCTGTCCATCGGGATTGCTCCGCCTCCACTGCCCGTCTATCAACAACCGCCTTGCCCGGCTGTGGGCTACATCTGGACTCCCGGTTACTGGGCCTACGGAGATACCGGATATTTCTGGGTGCCTGGCACCTGGGTGCAGCCTCCCCAAGCTGGGTTTCTTTGGACTCCGGGTTACTGGGGATGGAATAACGGTGTCTTTGTCTTCAATCAAGGCTACTGGGGCACGCAGGTCGGATTTTATGGCGGCGTAAATTACGGCTTTGGCTATGCCGGCGACGGCTACCAGGGCGGATATTGGCGTAATGGAGCTTTTTTCTATAACCGCAGCGTCAATAACGTGACGGCCATCCACGTCACCAATGTTTACAACAAGACGGTCATCAACAACGTCACCGTGAACCGCGTCAGCTACAACGGCGGCACCGGAGGCGTCGCCGCCCGGCCAAGCCCGCAACAAGAAGCGTTTGCCCGGGAGCAACACACTCCGCCCACGGGCGTTCAGACGCAGCATGTCCAAACCGCGAGCAACAACCGTCAACTTTACGAGTCGGTCAATCATGGAAAACCGGCCATCGCGGCTACCGCCAAGCCGGGTGAATTCAGCGGCAAGGGCGTGGTAGCTGCCAGAGCCGCGGCGCCATCTTACAAACCGGCCGCAGAGCGCAAAGCCGCCCCGGCGCGGGCAGGCAACACGCCTCCTCGGCCAGCGGCGAAGAATGCTCCCCACCCTGCGAATAGTGTGGCCAACAAGCCTGCGCATCCGGCAAACCCGCCGCATCCTGCTACCGCAGAGCACGCTACGCCCAAGCAGCCGAGCGCAGCCGAGAAGAGCACTACTCCTCGCCCGGAAACCAAACCGCATACTGCGAGCGCACCCAAGCCAACTCCGTACCCAGAGAACACACCAAAGGCGGCAAGCGCTGCCAGGCCGAAACCCGCTCCCAAACCAGAGCAACCGAAGAATGAGGAGCATCCACTGACCGCGCGCAACAATGCTCCAAAGCAGAGGAGTGCTGCCCCAAGAACGGCCTCTCCACAACCCAAGAGCGCTCCTGAAAAAGCGGCTCCTGCTGAAAGGCCGGAAAAGAACGCACCCGCTCCAAAACCAGAGAAGCCCCACAACGAGGAGCATCAATAGGGGAGCATCAATAGAGGAGCATCACTAGAAGCCGCGGGCCCCAGGTTAGCGTGCAAAGAACGGACGCGAACCTGGGGCACCAGCCTGCGGAGGAGCGAAAGAGCGATGACGACAAACGCATACACCCCCATCTTTAGAAACTTCCGCCCAAAGCTAACTTGACATATGATTGACCTGCACAATCACGCGGGGGGAGATTCGGGTGACGTCTTTCGGCTCACGTCTGAAAGAAGAGAGAGAGCGGCGCAAGATTTCGCTCGACGAGATCTCGATGTCCACCAAGATATCCAGCCGTTTGCTACAGGCGTTGGAAGAGGACCACTTCGAACTGCTGCCCGGCGGCATCTTTAATAAGGGATTTATCCGCGCTTACGCGCAGCATCTTGGCCTCGACGAGGATCGCGTCATCGCCGAATATCTCGAGGCCAGCGGTATGCTTCCCCCCGATGCCAAGCCCGACAGCACGCTGGCCACGCCGGTGAGCGAGATCCACGCGGAAGCCTACGCCGAAGATGGTCCGAACCTTCCCTGGGGACTCTTTGCCGTCATTCTGCTGGTGATCGCACTGGGTTTTGCACTGTGGGGATTTTATTCCCGGCAGACGGCGCTAGGCGGCAAGACGGTATCTCCGCAGCAAACGAACAGCTCGTCTGCGCCGACCGCGGCACCGTCCCCCGTCCAGTCGACAGCCAGCAGCAGCGTCGTGCCGGGTCACGCCGCCATGACCCCGGTTTCAGCCGGTACTTCCGCCAGTCCGCCGGCGAGAGTGATCGGTGGAAGTTCGGGAACGTCGGTGTCACCATCGGCGGTACGGGTACGCATCATGGCGGAGAAGGATTCCTGGGTTTCCATTTCCGCCGATGGCAAACGAGTTTTGCAGGACACGCTGAATGCATCGGCCGAAAAGTCGGTGCAGGCGGCAAAGGAAATCACCGTGAAAGCCGGCAACATTGCGGCTCTCGACCTGGAGTGGAATGGGAAGAAACTTCCCCCGCAGGGCAGCGAGGGCGAAGTGGTCACGCTGAGTTTTGACGCCAATGGCTGGCATATAGTGCCCAAGCCAGTAGGTGCGCCCCCCGCTCCCGAAACGCCCGCTTCCCCCAACCCGTTGTGACGTCTAGGCTTTCATTTTGGGCCATTTAACGGCGGTTTGTTTCGCTTGGGTGGTCCTGGCCGCCTTTCACCCTAAACAAATTGCTTCTCCGGCCTCTCTCTGATAGCTTTTTTGAGGGTAGAACTGCGCCGCCGTATGGCTGTGAACGTCTTGTATTTCCCCCTGGACGTAACCCCGCTGAAGGAGAAGTCGCTTGGCACAGAAGAATCGCTATTTGTTTACCTCGGAATCCGTAACCGAAGGCCATCCCGATAAGATTGCCGATCAGATCTCCGACTCCATCCTCGACGCCTGCCTGGCCGAGGATCCCACCAGCCGCGTCGCCTGTGAAACCCTCACCGCCACCGGCCTGGTAGTGGTCGCCGGCGAAATTACGACCAAAGCTTATGTCGACTTTCAAAGTGTGGTGCGGGGCGTGGTTTCCTCCATCGGCTACGACAACGCCCTCTATGGCTTCGACGCCAACACCTGTGCCGTTATCTCCAGCATTAACAAGCAATCCGGCGACATCGCGATGGGTGTAGACACCGGTGGCGCGGGCGACCAGGGAATGATGTTTGGCTTCGCTTGCAATGAGACGCAGGAATTGATGCCCATGCCGATTTCGCTGGCGCATAAGCTTTGTATGCGGCTCTCCGAAGTTCGCAAGCATGGCAAGCTGCCCTACCTGCGGCCCGACGGCAAATCCCAAGTCACCGTGGAATACGACGAGAATCACAAGCCGCGCCGCGTGGACGCGGTGGTGATCTCGACTCAGCACGCCGAGACGGTGGCCAACGACGAGTTGCGTTCCGGCATTCTGAAGCACGTGATTCAAGCGACGATTCCAGCGCAATTACTCGACGAAGATACCAAGTACCACATCAACCCGACCGGCCGCTTTGTGATCGGCGGGCCGATGGGCGACACCGGCCTCACCGGGCGCAAGATTATCGTCGACACCTACGGCGGCATGGGACGGCACGGCGGCGGCGCGTTCAGCGGCAAAGATCCGACGAAGGTGGACCGCTCGGCGGCTTATATGGCGCGGCACATTGCCAAGAATATTGTCGCCGCGGGACTGGCCGACCGCTGCGAGGTGCAGCTGGCATATGCCATCGGCGTGGCTGATCCGGTCAGTATTCTGGTGGAGACCTTCGGCACCGAGAAAGTGGACAAAGCGATCATCCCCGAACTGGTGCGCGCGCATTTCAAGCTGACTCCGCGCGGGATTATTGAATCGCTGAACCTGCGCCGGCCGATTTACTGCAAGACGGCTGCGTATGGGCACTTCGGCCGCAACGATCCCGACTTCACCTGGGAGTCGACGGCGGCGGCGGCGAAGCTGGCGAGTGATGCCGGTGTGCGGGAACCGGCGGCGGTGCGCAAGTAGTTTTTCTTGGTTGTCATCGGCGAGGGAAGCGAGGGACCTGTAGTTGTACAGCACTGCAGATTCCCCGTCGCTGGCGCTCCTCGGAATGACAAGGGGGTTGGGGTTTCCAGCAAGGGCGAGACTTTCGTGTTCTCGGATTTACTTTTTTCAACAGCGTTTTAGCATAAGATTCATGCAATCAGCGCCACAGGAGACGTAATGGCAACCACACCGACGCAAGTGCAGTCCGACGTGAAGAGCTTGGAATTTGCCGATCTGGGCAAGAAGCGGATCGAATGGGCGAATCAGTCGATGAAAGTTCTGCAAATCATCCGCAAAGAATTCATCAAGAACCAGCCGCTGCGCGGCATTCGCGTCTCGGCCTGCCTGCACGTCACCGCGGAGACGGCGAACCTGGCGATTACGCTGCGTGACGGCGGCGCCGACGTGGTGCTGTGCGCCTCGAATCCGCTCTCCACGCAGGACGATGTCGCGGCCAGCCTGGTACGCGATCACGGCATCTCCGTCTTTGCCATCAAGGGCGAGGACAACGACACCTACTACAGCCACATCCTGGCGGCCATCGATCACAAGCCGCATATCACTATGGATGACGGCGCTGACCTGGTCACCGTGCTTCACACCAAGCGGCAGGACGCGCTGCCGGGCGTGATCGGCGGGACGGAAGAGACCACCACCGGCGTCATTCGTTTGCGCGCCATGGCGAAAGAAGGCGTGCTGAAATTTCCCATCGTTGCAGTGAACGATGCCGACACCAAGCATCTGTTCGACAACCGCTATGGCACCGGGCAGTCGACCATCGACGGCATCATTCGCGCCACTAACTTCTTGCTGGCGGGATCGAAATTTGTAGTTGCCGGCTACGGCTGGTGCGGACGAGGCTTGGCCAGCCGCGCACGCGGCGCCGGCGCCGAAGTGATTGTCACCGAAGTGGACCCGACCAAGGCGCTCGAAGCGGTGATGGACGGCTTCCGCGTGATGTCGATGACCGAAGCCGCGAAGCTCGGCGACGTCTTCTGCACCGTCACCGGAAATAAAAACGTCCTTGGCCGTGAGCACTTCGAACTGATGAAAGACGGCGCCATCATTTCGAACTCCGGCCACTTCAACGTGGAGATCGATATTCCCGCTCTCGACAAACTGTCTTCCTCGAAGCGTACCACCCGCAACTTCGTCGAAGAGTACTCGCTGAAAGACGGACGCAAGATCAATCTGCTCGGCGAAGGCCGCCTGATCAACCTGGCCGCGGCCGAAGGCCATCCGCCGTCCGTGATGGACATGAGTTTCGCCGACCAGGCGCTCTCCGCCGACTACATGGTGAAGAATGCCAAGACTCTGGAAAAGAAAGTCTACAAAGTCCCCGATGATCTCGATAAGCGCGTAGCCAAGCTCAAGCTGGAATCCATGGGCATCAAGATCGACCGCCTGACGCCGGAGCAGGAAGAGTATCTGGCGGGGTGGAGCGAAGGGACGTAGAGGCGGTCGTTGGTCGTTCGTCTTTGGTCGTTAGCCGGGCGGCGCAAGCCGCCCCGTTTTGTTTGTGTGTCATCCTGAGGACGCGGAACCTTCGCAACGCGAAGGTACCCGACGAAGGAACTATGCTTTTTCTGGCTGGTATTGGTGCCGTATATACCAGCCTTCGCTCAAGTCTTTCCACCCCGGATTCATAGAAACAATGAGGGCCATCTTCCTGATGCGTAGCCATCCTTTAATCTGCTTCTCGCGAACGATGGCGGCGTGGACTTCTCCAAACCGCTCGAAATAGACGAGCCGATCCACCACGTAACGGGAAGTAAATCCCGGCCGCGTATGGTGTTTGTGCTCAAGGACTCGGTTCTCTAAGTTGCTGGTCATCCCGGTGTACAAGGTCTTCGACCGGTTCGTCATGATGTAGACGTAGTAGACCTTGGCAGCGGGATGCATAGATCCTTCGGTTGTCTGCCCTCTCGCTTCGCGAGACGGCAGCCGCCCTCAGGATGACATCCGTTAAGAGTGGGGTCTGTGACGTATGACCCTCTCACGATTAAGATCCAGGATCGATGCTTTTCGCCTGTGGTAGATTGAAAAGAATGCGGGACATCGCATCTTGGGCTCTGAATATCGCTGCGCTGCGTGGGGCTTCCTATGCGGACGCGCGCATTGCTGATGACCGGCATCGGGCGCTGGCGACCAAGAATGGCAAAGTGGGCGGGGCTTCGGATTCGGAGTCGTTTGGTATCGGCGTGCGTGTGATTGCCGATGGCGCGTGGGGCTTTGCGGCGTCGGATGATCTGAGCCGGGCCTCGGTGGAGGCCACAGCGGCGCAGGCGATTGAGATTGCCAGGGCGTCGGCGCGCGCGAAACAACATGACGTTAAGATGGCGGCGGAGAAGCCGCATGTTGCGGAGTGGACTTCGCCCTTTCAGATTGATCCCTTCACTACTTCGGTGGAACAGAATCTGGAGCTGTTGCTCAAGATCGACGCCGAGTTGCGCTCCGCGAAGGGAGTCACGCTGGCGGAAACTAATATGAATTTCCGCCGCGAGGAGCAGTGGTTCATTTCGTCCGAGGGAGCGGACATTCATCAGACGAAGTACACGACCGGAACCGGCTACGCGGCGCATGCCTTCGCCGGCAACGAGATTCAGAAGCGGTCGTATCCCACTTCGTACGGCGGACAGTGGCAGAACAAGGGCTACGAACTGGTCCACGAATTGAAGTTGCTGGAAAATGCGCGCCGGGTGGGTGAGGAAGCGGTGGCGCTGCTGCGGGCCGATCAGTGTCCGGAGGGAACCTTCGATATTGTGCTGGAGGGTTCGCAACTGGGGTTGCAGATTCACGAGTCGGTGGGGCATCCGATTGAGCTCGACCGGGTGCTGGGCATGGAAGCCAACTTCGCCGGGACGTCGTTTCTCACGCTCGATAAACTGCGCACTCTTCGGTATGGAAGCGAGTCGGTGAACGTCGTTGCCGATGCCCGCCAGGAGCATGGTCCGGGCCTGGGGACGTTTGCTTTCGATGAAGAGGGAGTGCCGGCGCAGTGCATTCCGATCATCACCAACGGATTATTCACCGGCTATCTCAGTTCCCGCGAGACCGCGCACACCATCGGCGCACATCGGTCAGGCGGGACGCTGCGCGCGGAGGGCTGGAACCGGCTGCCGATCATCCGCATGACCAACGTCAGCATTCTTCCGGGCAAGGAGCCGCTGACTTGCGAGCAACTCATCTCCGATACTGACGGCGGCATTTATATGGAGACGAATCGATCGTGGTCGATCGATGACAAACGCTACAACTTTCAGTTTGGGTGTGAAGTCGGCTGGGAGATCAAAGGCGGCAAACGCGTGCGCATGCTGAAAAATCCCTCCTACAGCGGGATTACGACTGAGTTCTGGAATGCGATGGACGCGATCTGCTCGCGCGACGAGTGGGTGCTGTGGGGCACGCCGCACTGTGGCAAAGGGCAACCGCAGCAAGTGATGGGCACGGGGCATGGGGCGAGTCCGGCGAGATTTCGGAAGATCAAGGTGGGAAGCGCGTATCGGGGAACGTGATGAGCGTCACAACTGCAATTAGCAGTTGGCATTTAGCATTTGGTCCCTGTGCGGAGGTGTCGAATGAAAAACTTCAGGGACTTGAAGGTTTGGGAGAAGGCGCATCACTTAACTTTGGATGTTTATAGGACGAGCAGCCGTTTTCCGCGCGAGGAACTCTACGGATTGACCAGCCAGATGCGGAGATGCAGCGCGTCGATTGGTGCGAATATCGCGGAGGGTTGCGGGAAGCGTGGCAATAATGAGTTTCAACGTTTTCTGCAGATCGCTTCGGGTTCTGCAAGCGAACTAGATTACCACTTCCTGCTCGCGCGTGATCTCTTGTTCCTGCCGGACGCGGACTATGCGCGAATGGAAGGAGAGTTGTCAACGTTAAGAAGGATGCTCACGTCGTTGCTCCAGAAGGTAGACAGCGATCGTTTTGCTAAATGCCAAGGGCTAAATGCTGACTGAAGACCTGGCTGGTGACATTTTTGAACGAGTGCGGAAATACTCGACTGCGGACGAGGTCGAGGTGCTTCTCTTTGGCGGGAAGAGCGCGCTGACGCGGTTTGCCAATAACGTCATTCATCAGAATGTGGCGGAGGAGAATGTCGTTGCTTCGGTGCGAACGGTTTTTGGCGGGCGCACCGCACGAGCGACGACCAACAAGCTGGACGATGAGAGTTTGAAGAAAGTTGTGCTGGCGTCAGAGAGTCTGGCGAAGGTGCAGCATCCGGATGCGGACCTGTTGCCGATGGCCGGCGCGGGCGATGGCGCCCGGGCCACACAAGCCGTACCTAGTCGTTTTTTCGAGCAGACGGCTGCAGTTACGCCTGCGCTGCGGGCTGAGACCGTCAAGAAGATCGTGACGGTCGCTGACAGGAACAAATTGACTGCGGCGGGCATTGTTTCGAGTTCCGAGTCCGTGGAAGGCCTTTTCAATTCGCGCGGGCTGGCGCGATGGCATCGGCAGACTTCTTCGGAAGTTTCCATCACCATGCTGGCGGCGGATTCTTCGGGATGGCAGAAGGCGAATTCGCCAAATGTCGCCAATCTGGATGCGCCGATACTGGCGGAGATTGCGGCGCGCAAGGCGCGGGATTCGGCGGGGCCGCGGGAGATTTCGGCGGGGAAGTACACCGTTATTCTGGAGCCGGCGGCGGTGCTCGACATGATCGGGTTCATGTTTTTCGATTTTGGCGGATTGGCGGTGCTCGATCAGCGGTCGTTTCTCAACAACCGCGTCGGGAGCAAACTCTTCGGCGAGAACATCAGCTTCCGGGACGACGTGAATCATCCGCTGCAGTCGGGTGCGCCGTTTGACGGCGAAGGTGTGGCGCGAGAATGTGTGCAGCTGGTGGAAAACGGGGTGGTGAAGCAGCTGGTTTACGCGCGGGCGAGCGCCGAGAAGATGGAGCATTCCGAGCATAAAGATAAAGTAGGGCCCATTGCCGCCACCGGCCACGGTTTCCCGCTGCCTAACGAGATGGGCGAGGCGCCGATGAACATTGTGTTTGAGCCGAGCGAGAATCCGCAGACGGTGGAGCAGATGATTGCATCGACGGAGCGCGGGGTTCTGGTGACGCGGCTGTGGTACATCCGCGAGGTGGATCCGTACGAAAAGATTCTGACCGGAATGACGCGCGACGGCACATTTCTCGTGGAGAACGGCAAGATTTGTCAGGGCGTGCGCAACTTTCGTTTCAATGAGAGTTTGATTCACCTGCTGTCGAATGTCGAAGCCATGGGAACGCCGGTCCGAGCGAGCGGGGAAGAATCGTTCGACATGGTGGTGCCGGCGATGAAGGTGCGGGAGTTTAATTTCACCGAAGTGACGAAGTTCTAGGCTTCCACCGGTTTGTGCGCGGTGATGCCGTGTTTTCCCCCTAAAGGGAAAGGGCACACAGTTGGGATGCAGCTGTGTGCCCTGATCCTAGTTCGTGTTGCGTTACTGGATCGTAAGGGTGACCGGGGTGGTATGACTGATCGCACCGGATGTTCCGGTGACCATCAGTGTGACCTTCGACGAGGACGGCGTTATGGCGCTGTTGCTGGAACCGCCTCCGCAACCGATCGTGAGCAGAACGCAGACGATGATGACACCCAGCGATCCGAGCGCGATTTTCTGTCCCAGCGTTTTGACCAGGGACTTACCCGGCCGTCGCTTCGCGAAGAGCATCCCGAGAGCGCCGACTCCCGAGAACGGCAACCACGCCATCGATGCGGGTACACCGTAGCCGGTGGGAGGCGGGGTGGAAGCCGCCGAGATGGTTAGCGTCGAACTGGCAGTGGAGCCGGGTGAGATTACATTCGGGGAGAACCCGCAGGTCAGCCCGCTGAGGTTGGAGCAGGTGAGCGTGATCTGGCCGTTGAATCCGCCGACGGCGGCGGCAGAGACTTTGAGCGTCGCAGCCTGTCCGGGAGAGATGGTCGCACTTTGTGCGGAGAGAGAGAGCGAGAAATTCCCCGCGGTTGCGGCGCTGGCGGGATTTAAGGTCGCGAACAGTCCGCCCGTACTCCGGCCTGCCGTGAAGTACATGGTGTTGGGATCGCCGACGCCGCCAGCGCCGAACACCATATCCCACAAACCTGGATTCACGATGTTGTTCTTGGCGCTGTCGGTGAGTTTGCCGAGGAAGTTTCCCGCAGAGTCATAGGCATTGATGGTGCCATCGCCGAAATTCCCCACCAGGATGTCATTGGAGAAGTCCCCGAATGAAGCCGGGGCAAGCACGACGCCCCAAGGGGCGTTCAGGTTGGTGTCGTGCGCGAAAGTCTTAACGAACCTTCCGGTTTCGTCAAAGATATCGACCAGTCCGCTTCCGGCTCCGAAGGTTGGATCCGTTTTGGTGGAGTTCTGCATGGCGTAGGCTACATACACCTGGTTGTTGATGATGTGGACTGCGTGCGGCGCGAATCCCGCGGGAAGATTGGGATCGGTGAAGGTCCCGGCCAGAGTTATTGGATTGAAGTTGCGATCGAATACATCGATGTGTCCGCTGTTGAAGTTGGCAGCCAGCAGGAGATTGCCGGAGCTGCTGTTGAGCAGCGCGAGGCCCTTGTAGACCGCGCCCTGAGCGGAGTTGTCAACCGCGATCACCGCGCTGGGATTGCCGGTCCAGTTGGCGATGAGGCCATCTTCGGTGTCGAACAGGAAAGTGCCGCCGTTGAAATCGGCGCTGGTGTTGGCGACGGTGCCGGTGGGGCAGCCGGGATTGCACGGGTTGTTCTTTGCGCTGGGGATGGTGACGGTAATCGATTGCTTGACACCGGACGCGTCATAGGTGGTCGAGGTGCCGCCGTTGTTGTTGGAAATCCAGAAGGTGCTTCCCGGACTGAAGGAGATCCCCCAGGGATTCAAGAGTTGTGGGTCGGTGTTATTGGCGACGCCCGGCGCGCTGGCGCTGAGGTTTGTTTGCATGTATCCAGTTTGGCCCATCAATAGAGATGAACTACTGATCATGGCGAACAATGTGATGACAAGTTTGAAGTTCCTCATGGCTGTTTCCTTTCTGCTTTTCGGAAGTTGTCTGCGATCAGAGACCTAAGTCATCGAACACGAGAGAGGAATCGTGTTAGCGAGCGCTCGATCAGCCGGCCTTTGGCCTGGCTCGAACCCGAATAGAGAGGGTTTCAAGCGGGGCAAAAGAGAGGTGATGTCGTGTTTCATCGCCGCCATTCCACGATTCCTGTCAGAGATTCCGTGATCCAGTCATTGCTGTGATCGTCAGTATTGGCAGGGTATGACGACGAACCGGGCGGAGTGTCAAGCGAGAGTCATGAGTTTGTAAGATGTTTGTTGACCGGGACGAGGGGTCCGGAGGCAAGGTTTGCGGGAAAAATGTCGATGAGGAAAGTGCGAAGACGCTCATGGAAGGGTTGAGATTCGGCCAGGGCCGGTCACACCCGGAGGATCATGACTTCGGTTGCCTTGATGAGCGCGGCTGCGGTCTGACCGGGCTTGAGGTTCATTTCGCGGGCTGAACTGGCGGTGATGATCGAAGTAATCTGCTGGTCGCCGACGGAAATCTTGACCTCCGCCATAAGGCCGCTGATGCGGACCTCGACGATGCGTCCCACCAGTTGGTTGCGACCACTCACGCGCCGGGTGAGAAGCGCGCGGACCGGAGCGGTTTTGCCGGTGGTGCGAAAGAGCAGGCGATCCACTTCACGCCGGGGAATGCGGTGGTGTCCGCCGGCGGTCTTGACGCTGCGAATTTTTCGCTTGTAGATCCACTGCTTGATGGTGGGGAAACTGACTCGCAGTTCCAGGGCGGCTTCGCGGAGTTTCAGCAACTCCTCGTTTCTTGCCGTTCCCTGTCGAGGCTTGGGTTTGCCGGCCATTTCGGAGGCCATGCTACCGTCAATCCCCGCGTGCGTCAATCGATTCGAGATGCGAACGCCTCTATGAGCCCGCGTCGACGTACGATGAAAAGAGATCCTTCGACTGCGCGACTGCTCGGCGTTCGCGAGGCAGTCCCTACGCTCAGGATGACAAGTTGAGGGTGGATCTTACAGGAGTTCCTG
>Ga0335078_10012616_pt1 | contig 12518 bp, 12 predicted proteins | sample Lox_Sample_32_FD_206711 | JGI IMG/M metagenome (GOLD analysis project Ga0335078, IMG submission 206711) | Soil microbial communities from Loxahatchee National Wildlife Refuge, Florida, United States - Lox_Sample_3.2 | ecosystem: Environmental > Terrestrial > Soil > Wetlands | place: USA... | reverse complement strand
TCGCCAGCACCTCACCGACGTTCGAGGAGACCGAGCGGCTGCCGCTCGGCGCGAAGGCATAACGCATCGAGCCGCCGTGGGTCACTTGCGGTATCGCATCCACCAGTTCGAGACCGTAGGGCGCGAAGGCGCGCGACACCGCCGTAGCCGAGAAAATGAAGACATGCTCGTCGTAGATCTGGTCATATGATGTCTTGGCGATCATGTCGCCAAGGTAGGGGTCTTCGAACACGAAGATGCCGTCAGGTTTAAGCAGGCGTCGAACGCCCTCGGCCACCCCCGCCAGATCCGGAATGTGACACATCACGTTTGCGGCGAGAATCGCGTCGGCGCGACCATGCTCGGCGACGATATCGTCGGCCAGCTGGCGACCGAAAAACGCACTGACGGTGCGAATTCCCTGTTCGCGGGCGACCTCCGCGACATTGGCAGAAGGTTCGATGCCAAGATGGCGTATCCCACGCAGCCTAAAATGTCGAAGCATGATGCCGTCGTTGCTGCCCAGCTCGACGACGAAGGGCTTCGGAGCTTCAGCGAGCAAGTCGTTCATCACCGCGTTGGCGAACGCTTCGAAATGGGTCTGCATGTAGCGCGACGTGCTCGAATAGAAAGCGTATTGTTCGTGGAACATTTTTTCCGGCTGCGGCTGCTCCACGATCTGAAACATGCTGCATGCATCGCAAAAGGCCGGCGCCAATTCAAAGAAGTATTCGTCGGTGATCGCATCCGGCTTGAGAAAGCCGTTGGCAATCGGCATGCGCCCGAACGACATGAACGGAGTCATCGAGCTCGCGCACACACGACAACGATCGAGCCGGTGGCCTGTAGCTTCACTCTTCATTTTCTGCGGGTCCAAAAGTCGCGCCCTTTCGTATGTTCGCAAACTAACGCATAAGGCCGGTGTTTCGTGCGGCCTGAACCATGGGGAGCGCAAGCGGATACATTTTCTGCATCAACGTACGCAGCCGCGGATTTGCCCAGATGTGCCGATGTTTTCGCACCAGCTCGCTCCAATCGGCGCGAGTTACACGGGTAGGCTTGTCGGTGGATACCCATCCCGCCAACGCCGCATCGATTTTTGCGCACAGCAGACGAACCGCCTCTCCGGAGCTAAGCGTCGGCCTTCCTTTGGCTAGGCTGGCGACAGCCGCATCGAGCTCGCCGTTTTCCTGCGTCTTTTTGATTACAGCGACAACTTCGGTCGTGACACTGCAGATGTCAAAGTCCTCGAACCTGTAGTAGCGCGAGAACTTCGTCAGATTGCTAAAATCGGCATTCGTTTCAACCTCCCGACGCAGCACCTCTCGAACGGATTGCCTGTAGTCCAGATCGTCATAGGCTTTGTCGATATCCAAAGCGAAATCCGAATATGCAACCGCCGCGAGATTGTTGAGGATCCACGAAAGCAGATGCCAGCGAAACACCCGCTCAAGGGCATGCTGATCGGACGATAAGATCAGCGCCACGTACTCCTCCGTCGAGGCCCAGCGCTGTGCGCGATCGTTCGCCGGCCAGGGAAGCGCCGGAACGCGCCATTCCCTCGGAACGATGGAATAGAGCGGATTTTCATTGCGCAGTCCCAACTCCTGCAATGGAATTATCAGGAAGGTCCACGCACCAAACTCCTGGAGGGCGCGAAATGCCGATCCGAATTGAGACAGCGGGTCGCGATATTGCGCGATGTGGAAACCGCCGAACGCATCCTTCAACGCCGCGGCGCGGCCACGCGAATAGATTTCGCAAAATGCAGCACGCTTTTCTCTTGCCGCCGCGTAGTCAATCAGTGCGCCGAGATAGCGCCGGAGCTCGCCAGCAAGAACGCCGGTGGCGGGAACATAATCGCGAAAGGCTGGAGCGGGTGGATAAAGGTTCATGACCTCATCCCAAGCCTCGACCAATTCTGTCTGACTGTAGCGATCCAGAAAATTGTGGCTCCAGTTCCAGGAACGGTGAGACTTTCGGCGCACAAAATGCTCCTTTCCATAATGGCCGAAATAGTCGTTAATTGCCTCATCGAAACAAATCAGCGAATCCATGCGGCGCAGTACGTTAAAGAAATAAGTGCTGCCGCTGCGCTGCGACGCATGAACAAAAATGGGACCCTTGTTGCGGCCGGTTGCCATGTTCAGCGACGGTACAGCATCATTGCTGCTGTACGAGCAAGCGGCGGAGATATGCCCCGTATGCGTTATTGGCGATCGGGGCAATGAGCCGCTCGAGCATTGAGCCATCAATGAAGTTCATGCGATACGCGACTTCTTCGGGGCAGCCTATTTTCAAACCCTGCCGCTCCTCGACCGTATAGATGAACTCCGAAGCCTGCAGGAGCGAATGATGGGTGCCGGCGTCAAACCACGCGAAGCCGCGCCCGAACTTCTCGACCGTCAGACTGCCGGCTTCCAAGTAAACGCGATTGGCGTCCGTGATCTCCAGTTCACCGCGTGCCGACGGCTTGAGCCTATGGGCAATCTCTACGATCGACGCGTCGTAAAAATAGAGACCGGTCACCACCCAGTTCGACTTCGGCTGCGCGGGTTTTTCCTCAATATGTACAGGCCGATTTTGCCTATCCAGTTCCAACACGCCGTAGCTGCTGGGATTACTGACCCAATGACAAAAGACGGTCGCGCTGCTGGTGCCGTCCGCTACCCTTTGCACGCACTCGCCAAGGCCGGCGCCGTAAAAGATGTTGTCACCGAGAATCAAGGCACAATTCGCCCCATCAATAAATCTCTCACCGATGATGAAGGCTTTGGCTATGCCGTCCGGCTCCGGTTGAACCGCATATCTGATGCTGATGCCCCACTGCTCGCCGTCGCCGAGCAGCGTCTCGAAACGCGGCACCTCCGCTGCCGCGGTTATGATGAGAATTTCACGAATGCCGGCCAGCATCAGGGTGGTCAGAGGATAATAGATCATCGGCTTGTCGTAGATCGGCAGCAGCTGTTTGCTGCTGGCCACCGTCAACGGCCATAGTCGTGATCCGGTGCCCCCGGCAAGAATGATGCCCTTCCTGCTCATCCATTCACGCTTATTTTGCTGAAGCTTGCGGCTCAGAGCGCCGAAGCAACGCGATCCTCTACCGCCGATTGGGCTTGGGCCAGCGCATACAGCTGGGCCTTGCGCATCATCAACTCATTCCAGGATCCGGCTTCAACGATCTTGCCCGCCTCCAAGACGTAAATTACGTCCGCCACGCGAGCCGCCGCCAGCCGATGGGCAACGAGCAAAATCCCTATCTCTTCACGCAATTCCTCCAGTGTATGCAGCAAGTCGATTTCCAAGCGGGTATCTAACGCGCTCATTGCTTCGTCCAAGATCAGCAAAGCCGGGTTGATCAATAGAGCCCGTGCAATTCCGATGCGCTGCCGCTGTCCGCCAGAAAGTTTGACACCTTGATCGCCGACAATTGTCTCGAAGCCTTCCGGCAGCAGCTTGATGAATTCCAACGCGTGGGCACGCCGCGCCGCCGTCCTGATCTCCGCCTCGGAAGCAGCAGGGTTGACCAAGGTGAGATTGTCCCTGATCGAGGCGTGAAAGAGTATTGTGTCTTGCGGAACATAACCGATAGTCCGACGCCAGGCACCGAGGGGCGCCGATGCAAGTTCGTAATTTCCCAGCTGGATCGATCCGGCGCTCGGGTCCGCGAGACTGAGCAAGGTGTGTATCAGCGTCGACTTTCCCGCACCGGACTTGCCGACAATGGCGGCGATCCCGGGGATCGGCGCCGTCATACTGACGTGATCGAGAACAACGCGCCCAGCAAGCTCGACACTCAGGTTGCGCACAGTCACCGACGACGGCCGACTGATTTTCAACGGTCGCAGGGATCCGTACTCGCGCTCGGCGTCGGCCTCAGCGGCAACCAAGAGGGCCCGGATCACCCGGACCGAGTGAACGTTGGCGTTAAGGGAATGAAGCTGCGCCTGGACGGCGGTCATGCGCGGGAATAACCGGCCAAACAGCGCGAGCACGATAATAACGTTGCCAGGTGCGCCGCCGAGCCCGAGGCCGGCAACGACGAGAAAGACTGCGAGACTGATCAGGGCGGCACATTCCAGGATGCCTCGCACGGCCAGCGGCATAAATGCGGCGAACGCATTGACATTTCCGAGTTGCCGTACGAGAGGCTCAAGCTGCGCCGCTGCGGCGTCGACCCCCGCGCTCGCCTTGATAAACTTGGCGCCTATGAATTGCTCTTCGAGTAAGGACTGCAATTGCGAATTGAACGGGCCAACGCTCGCGCCGAGAGCATAGCTTTTCCGATAAAGGCGGCTCATGGCCCCGGCTATCGCCAGACCAAAACAGACCAGACCTAACGTTGCGTGCCACGCAGTGAGCGCGGCCAATCCCACATAAATGACAACGACTACGGCGCTGCCGAGCAGTGACAGGCACAAGATAATCGCCCGCGCCAATCGCTCACTCTCGGTAACGATCGCATTTGTCAGTTCGCCGGCTTTTCGATCCGTCAGGAACGTCCATTTGGCCCGCATGAACGACCGAAACAGTTGCAATTGGCATCGGCATTGTTCGCTCCGTGCCAGTCGGACTGTCCACCAATTCAGAAAGATGGCCAATATCGCCTGTTCCGCAGCGATCAAAATAACGAGAAGGAGGATTTCTCCAACGCTTGTCGCGCCGACGGTTGTCAGCGTCTTTTCGATTAGTCGAGTGGCAACACTTTGCGTACCGCCCGACGCGATGCCGACGCGATTCAATAACGGTAGGAGCAAGACTACCGAAATGCCCTCACTGAGACCGACGAGAGCCGTCCACGCAATCAGCACGGGGAAACGCCAACCGAGACGCTTCACGAGTTCGCTGAGAAGAAGCCGGTAGTCGCTCACGTTAGTCGGAATCGCCGTGCGAACATGCCAAAGCACCACTCATTTTCGCTACGATCGGCTGTAAAGGCCATTTCATCGATTAGTGCGCGGCGTTGGAAAGCTGGTTAAGAAGCTTTTCGGTGCGCTGATTGCTCGCTGCATAGATGCCGCGCAGCATGCGGACATACCGCGTCGACAGGATCATCCCGCGCGCCCCGGGCAATAAGCGCGCCGCCTGGGGTTTGATTGCGTCTTTAACGCTTCGCGGCAACCGATCCAGGATTGGAATGTATCTCAGTATTCGCGCAATTTGCGCATGAGACTCGTTTTCGCGCCGTTGCGGGAGCGGATGCTCGGAAACTCCGAGGAAGGCGCAGAGCTCGGCGGCGAAACGTCTCGGCGCGCTGACGATGTCCTCGAAACGCATGACGCTAACACGCTGGCTGCCGAAAGTGTCTGCATAGGCAGAGATGGTTCGATCAAAATGACCTGCTTCCAGCAAAACAATGCCGCTCGGGGTGCTGCAGTACTCAGGGAAGGAGCGCTGCGTCGCGGGAAGCTGGGAAATGACGTACTTGTAAATGGACTGCATCCAGTCGGCTTGTTCGCGAATCAGTATCAGGACCTTGGCTCGTGGATAGATCCGGTGCAGCCGCGATGCAGCCTCGCCTGGATCAATGATGATGTCGTTCTTGACCTGATCCCAGGCGCCGGGGACGTATGAATTACGTTGCCAGGTCTCCACATCTCCAATGACACACACCGACTCTGCGATGCTTTCTTCTCTGCTGACGTGAATCTTGTCACGACTCGGCTTTTCCACGACTACCGGATGATCGAAATGCGATTCCGGACCCAACAAGGGCGCGACGCGATTGTGGTCAATAGTGACTTGCGGATGGCTTTCCAGGTACCGTTGGATGAACGTTGAGGCGGCCTTGGGATAACCAATGTGCAGGATGTCGGCCTGGGGATACATCATGACAATGCGCCGTCCGCTAGGACTGCCACATTTTTCCCACCAGATGATCGGCCGGGATTCGCGTGCATGCTTGCGTCGACCGCGAAGTCACGGTGCTGCACGAGCTCTGCGATCAGGATGTGATGCACCCTCATCTTATTTAAGGCCGGCGATGGACTGAGCCGATCTTGCGGCCAGTTCCAGAGCTTGGCACGTCGTCCGGCATATACCATCGTCGCCGCAACAGCATACACCTGTCGTACAAGCGGCCGCACGGTCGGGCTGAACCACATCTTTCTTTGCCTTGCGCAATAGCTATCCATTCCGCGGCACTGATCTGATGACAACGAGACTGCGCGCCAGGATTTGCTCAGTTTATTCGTGAAAGTCTTTTTTTGAAGCGCCGCCGGATGCGAAAGCTTAGAAAGCCGGCCACTTGAAATGAGATTTTTTCCCGAATATCACGAAACCTCGACTGTAAGGGCTGAAATTCTCGTTTCGAATCGATGATGCTGATGCCTTGCGTTGCAAGCAGTCGTCGTGCCTGAGGGCACCACTTTCCTTTAGTGACGATCTGATTCTGATCAAGAACCGGATTCCAAACCGCATAATGGGGCTCATTGGTTACGGTGTGTTCGAAATCCCAAATAGAACCTGGTTGCCGTAGCAAAGATCGAAGATAGCTTCGCTTCCAGATCGCCAGTCCGACGGATGAATAATACGGTTCTGAAAACGACAGCCGGCGCAGCGGCCGCTTGTCTAGCCCGCGTCTGAAGCCTTCGACGACGCTGCCGAAGAGCCCTCGTCTGATGGGCACCAAACTGACATACGACAGGTTTGTGCGGACCATCAGGTCGGCGATGGCATTCAATCTTTCGCCATTGACGGGTGACATGAACAAGGCGTCCTCATCAACGCGCAGCACGTATTCGATGTGGCCGGGAAGGGCGTCGAGGTAGTCGCCGACCTCCTGGCGCCAATGCGATGGACCTTTTGCCGCCACCGCCGTGAAGCCGTAAAGGTCCGGGTACTTGCTCGTGAATCCGACATAGCGCGGCCAATCGCAGTCGCGCCACATCGTTTCCGCGTTTTGAAAGACGATTTGGAAAATATCACGCGCGCGGTCCGAGCTCGTGACCAATAGGCAAAAACGCCCGGCGGAAGGGCGCTCGCGATCTTCCTCAAGCATCGTTTTGTTGCTGGCGCCTAACACTACGCTTGAACCCCGCCGCGTCATTGCTTTGTTTTTGTGAAATAGCCCGCCGAGATCGCTTGATGTTGCGCTTTGCAGCGCGACAGCAATGTTGGTGGCGAGTTGCGCCGGAACCTTCCACGCTACCGCACTCCGGGTGAAACGACATCGCCCGAACACACAAACGCAACGCGCACGGCCTGACGCGGCTGCGGTTAGGCCGCAGCGACAAGATCCGCGTCGATAACCACCCGAACCTTGCGGCCAAGAAGCTCGAGCAGAATGGCGATGCGCTCGCGCTCCGCCATGCCGTCGAACAGGCCGAGGCAGGATGTGAACGCGCCGTCGAGCACGCGTATCTTGTCGCCCGGCCGAAAACGCGGCCGCTGATCGAGCTTGATGAAGCCGTTGGCGTCCTCACGGTCCTTCAGCGCTTCGACGATGCCCCCCGGCACCGGCGTCGGCTCGTCGCCGTGGCTGACGAGCCGCGTCACACCCACGGTCGAATAGATCGCGCGCCAGCGCTGCGCGGAAATATCGACGGCGACGAACAAGTAACGGGGAAACAACGGCGAGGCGACGACCTCGATGCGCCGCGCGTGACGCCGGCGCTTGAGGTAGCGCGGGAAGTAAGTGGCGAAGCCCTGCCGGCTGAGGTGCGCCGTAGCCTTGGCTTCGGCGTGCGGATGGGTATGGGCGACGTACCAGCGGGGATGCAGTTCGATGCTCATGCCGCGCTCTCCGTTGCATGATCGAGGCGAATTCCGAGTAGGGCTGGAACCAACACGCGCTGGGCGCCCACTTGATCCATGACGGACTTGACCGATTCCCGCGTTGCCTGAAGATCCGTCACGATCAGGGCATCGAATTCGCCTGCTGCCTCGAGTGAATTGACGATGGGCGCGCCAACAAAGCGCTCGCGCGCGGCATTGGCGTCGACGACGGCCACAATGGCGATGCCCTGTTCAAGCGCGCAGATCGTGGCGATCTCCGCCAAATCGGACACGCCGACCAGAACCACCCGGTTCAAGTTGCGGGTGCGCGCTACTTTGAGCAGGGACGAGCAATCTTCGCGGGCGCGGCGGAAGAACGAAAACGAGCTGGACAGATATTCGACTGTAAGGCGCGACTTTTCGGCAAAGCCGTGCGGCGTCAGGTAATAGGCATAACGCCGCGGCGGCGCCTGGCCGATTTTGAGCAGGCCTTTTTTGACACAACGCTTGAGATAGGCGTTGACGAGGCCGAGTGCGACGCCGAGATCAGAGGCAAGTTTGCGCTGTGACTGAGCGCCGTCCCGCTCGACCGACTCGAGAAGCCCGAGCACGATCCTGGCGTTCTCGGGTTCCTCGTTGCGCGCCGCTTGCGGCATCGCTTGAGCCCTCCCATCCGTGGCTTAGCAGTACCGTGTTCACAGCATGAACGTCAAGCCTAATGTTCACATGATGAACGTCATATATAATTGAAAAACATAGATAATTTATAGAGGCCTTATCTCGGTGCCGAATAAACTGTGTTCTACCAGCCCGCAAATGGCATGTGCCGCAATGATATGAATTTGCTGAATCAGTGGCGTTTCAGCCGATGGTGCGGCCAGGCAAAAGTCACAGAAGGGCTGCATCGTGCCGTTAGGGACGACGCCGGTAAAGCCGATCGTGGTCAGGCCCCCCTCTCGCGCGGCCTTGAGGGCGGCAACGATGTTCGCCGACCGCCCCGACGTCGATATGGCGATAAACACGTCACCCTGGCGGCCGAGGCCGCGAACCTGACGCTCGAAGGTACGCTCGAAACCGTAATCGTTGCCGATTGCAGTAAGCACCGAACTGTCGGTCGTCAGCGCCACTGCCGGCAGCGGACTGCGGTCGAAGTTCAGGCGCGACAAAAACTCGCCGGCGATATGCTGAGCGTCCGCGGCGCTGCCGCCGTTGCCGGCGATCAGAAGCTTGCGGCCGGCACGGAAAGCATCTGTGATGGCATTGGCGATTGCATGGATGACGGCGCGTAGTTGCGGATCCTCGGCCGCGCGTGACAGCGTCTCGCACGAACGCCGAAAATGTTCCGTGACCAGATCGTTTTGCACATGCGTATCGGTGTCGGGATTCATCATGTTGCATTCCCAATTCGGCAGTGGACCTAACATAATCTTATTGTGCTATGAAAGGCCGCCGTCGCACCAGCCGCAGAAAGTTCATGTCGATGAGTCCTTTAGACTATCCACTCAATGCCGAGGGCATATGGTGCGAAGTCTTAAGGCGGCCGCCACCCGGCCGTCCAGCGTTGTTTTTGGATCGCGACGGCGCTGTGATCGAGGACACTGACTACCTGTGCCGTGTTGAAGACATAGTGATGATCCGCGGTGCAGCGGCAGTCATTGCCATCGCCAACAAACGTGACGTAGCGGTCGTGCTGGTAACCAATCAGGCTGGCATTGGCCGCGGTTATTACGGTTGGCCCGATTTCACGCGCGTGCAGCAGGCGATCATCAAGATCCTGGCCGACGAAGGAGCACGGCTCGACGCGGTTTATGCCTGTGCACACCACCCGGAAGGCCGAGACGGGTTTGCCCATCCGGACCATCCGGCGCGCAAGCCCAATCCAGGCATGCTGCTGCAAGCGGCGTCCGATCTCGCGATCGATTTGAAGTCATCGTGGCTTGTCGGCGACAAAGCCGGCGATGTCGAGGCCGCCAAACGCGCCGGACTCGCCGGTGCCATGCAGGTGGCGACCGGCCACGGCCTTGCCGAGCGGAAGCACATCGTTGCGCTCGCAACATCGACCTTCGAGGTCCGACTCGGCCGTTCGATCATGGATGCAACGATGCTTCCTATCCTATCGGCTTAAGGATGATGATTTGATTGCTGTTAAGGCAAATTTACCGCGCTTACTCTTTGTCGTCTCGGAGGACTGGTATTTTATTTCCCACCGGCTGCCGATGGCGCGCGCGGCGCGCGATGCTGGCTTCGAAGTTCACGTCGCAACAAACATCACCGCCCACCGCGATGCGATCGCGCGGGAAGGCTTCGCCGTTCATCCGATCCCGTTCGCACGCGGGCGGCTATCGCCCCTCGCCTCGCTTGCGACCATCCGCGCCTTGCGGCGGCTGCACAAGAGCGTCGCGCCGGCCATCGTTCATCATGTGGCGTTGCAGGCGGCTGTGCTTGGATCGATCGCAGCGCTCGGCCGCCCCGCCGCCCGCGTCAATGCCCTCACTGGATTGGGGTACACGTTCACATCAGATTCTGCGAAGGCGCGAATCGCCCGGGCCATCATCGCGCCCGCGCTACGGCTATTGCTCGATCGGAACGGCGTCGTCAGTCTGGTGCAGAACGTGGACGATCGCGCAGCTCTTACCTCGATCGGCATTTCCCGCACGCGGACTGCGCTCATTCGCGGCTCAGGTGTGGACGTGACGCAGCTTAAGCCGCTCGCGGAGCCGCCACCTCCCTTTACCGCAGCCTTTGTCGGACGCCTCCTGGATGACAAGGGTATTCATGCGCTCATCGCCGCGCACCGACTGTTGCGGGCGAAGGGAATGAATATCCGGCTGTTGATCGCCGGAACACCGGATCCAGCCAACCCAACGTCGGTCAGCGAAACGGAAGCTGCGTCCTGGAACAACGAGCCTGGTATCGCATGGCTCGGCCATGTGGCCGACATTTCAGAACTGTGGGCCAAGGCGCATATCGCGGTTCTTCCTTCGCGCCGGGAAGGCCTTCCCTTGTCGCTTCTGGAAGCGGCCGCCTGCCAGCGCGCGATGATTGCCTCCGATGTTCCGGGCTGCCGTGAAATTGTGATCCACGAGAACAGCGGATTGCTATTTCCCGTTGATGATGCGCACGCTCTAGCCGAAGCCATCACTCAATTGGTTGTCGCGCCCGATCTCCGTCGGCGGTACGCGGCTGCGGCAAGAACTTTGGCGGTTGAGAATTTCTCCGCCGATGTCATCGGCCGGAACATCGTCGAGCTCTATCGAAAGATGCTTTTAGCCCGGGCCAATCCTTCCTAGCGGACGATGATCCGATAATCGGCGGACTGCTGTCCGGAGAGAGTGGCGGCAGCGAGCTCGTCAGCTATCCGCGTGGCGACTGGGACTCGGTAGTGCAGCCGGTCCCAGTAATTCAAGTCATTGGTTGTCATTGGCGACGCTATGCGCCAGTCGATCAGCTTGGCGCCGCGGTTGCGCGCGATCGCCGCTATCCGCAGTTTGCATTCGGCCTCAACCTGAGCTTGCCGGGTCCCCGGCGCGGGCTGCGCCGCCACGTTCACCGGCATGAACGCCAAGACTTTCAAATTAGGGGCCGGGATGCGCGCCAGCAAGGCATCCAGCCAATCGAGCGCCGGCAACTTGATCTCGGCGCGTTCTGCCGGCGATAGCGGCGGAATGACCGGCCGCTGCGGCACACCATCCCAGATGTACTTGTGCGCTTTCGCCGCGTCGTATTGCGATTCCGGCGGAACGAACACGCCATAGCCGTCGTCACGTATGCGTTCAGGATAGAGGCCGAGATTGTAGCCGACGAGACGAACCGCGATTTCGAGCGTGCCGTAATTGAACAGATAGGGATAATCGTTCCAGCGATTGTCGTCATAGAGCCAAGCGGGAAAGCCACGGAACGTGATTCGGTTTTTGTCGGCGTTCTCCTCGCACCAAACGCCGTCGAGTCCGATGATCAACAATTTCGGGGGGCCGACCGTGCGCAGAAACAAATCGAGCATGGTCTTTTGCTCCCACGCCAGCGCCGAATCCATTGCTAAATTGGCGATCCGAACGTGAAACAGCCGATCCAGCACCTCGGGATCCATAAGCCGCGATGTCGATGTGCCAAGGATCACCGAGTCGAAGCGTTTGCTGCGGACAATGTGCGGATACATGAAACGCTGGCTGATGCTGACGATTGCCCACCGAAGCGGCAGCGAAAACGGCGTCGTGCCGTAGGGATCGACGAGCACGATGAACAGATACAAGCCGACGATCAGACCTGCCAACACAGTCAGAAACAGTCCGACAAAATCTCGCCACCCGGCGGTTTCGTCCAAGCCTGCCATGATTGGTTTCCAAAGCATCGCGGCGCTTCCTAGAACTGGAAATAGATGAATTTGACCGGCGCGCCCTCGCCCACTTCGAGCAGGCAAAAGACGGCAAGCGCAGCCGCGCCGACGGCAAGCGCGGGATACGGAGCTTTCAGGCCGTCGATGATCTCGTGTGCCGATGGAATCAGTGCCGAGGCGAGCGCCGCTGCGATTAGAAGCTTGATTTCCTCCAAGGCGCCCGCCGCGCCGCCACCGCCCAGCAGCGATGTGAGGATCGAGATGGCAACCGCAAAACTTGGTGAACGAAAAATAATCCAGCCGACCATCACGAACAGCATGGTGAGGAGCCAGCCGGCAACTTTTGGCATCGGCGAGCCAAGCCGCTGCCAGCCGTGGCAGACCGCGAGGCCGAGCCCGTGCCACAAGCCCCAGACCACGAAGGTCCATCCCGCGCCGTGCCAAAGTCCACACAATCCCATGGTAATCATTGTCGCGAGCAGGTAGCGCC
>Ga0335078_10012615_pt1 | contig 12521 bp, 10 predicted proteins | sample Lox_Sample_32_FD_206711 | JGI IMG/M metagenome (GOLD analysis project Ga0335078, IMG submission 206711) | Soil microbial communities from Loxahatchee National Wildlife Refuge, Florida, United States - Lox_Sample_3.2 | ecosystem: Environmental > Terrestrial > Soil > Wetlands | place: USA... | reverse complement strand
CTTGGGAACCCCTGAGAGCATTTCCGTCAGACGGGTGGGTGCTTCCACGCAGCAGTCGATAATACGGACTGATTTTATTGGGGTTGCGGCGCGGCTGAACAGCTTGGTGGGAAAAACCGAGGAGGAGAGGCTTTAGGGGCTAAAGCCCCGCTCATTCCGCACGACTTACGTTGGGGGCTGAAAGCCCCCACCTCCTGAAGAGGGAAAAAGCCGAAGCGAGAGGCTTCAGGGGCTAAGGAGGCTGAGCGAGAACCTCCACGGACAATTCCTCAGCGCCTAAAGGCGCAAGGCAACTGCGGGACTTATGTCGGACCTCCCTTCGAAGCTCAAGGCAAGAAAGGTCCGGCCGCCAGTTACCGCACAGACTCTAAAGGCGCAGTCGGTCCAGACGAGTTACGTGGGGGCTTGAGTGTCCGGCCCTCAGCGGCGAAAGCCGCGTTGCATGGCTTGGGGTTAGGGCACGACTGGAGTCGTGCCCCTCGCGTTTGGCCCTTTGACTAGTCCGAAAAGCACTCTTTTCCGCTAATGAACCCAACACACTCTTGCGAGCGCCCTCTTGTACATCTCTGTATCTAGTTATATAACTAGATTACAGGAGGAACTCTTTTATGGGTTTTCCTACTAAAGTGCAGCTCATCCAACGCAAGGATAGCCAGCAGTGGTATATCAACTTTCCCTCCGCCGTCGCCCAAGCCATGGAGTTTCAGCGTGGAGAGATTGTGGAGTGGATCGTGGAAGATAAGAATCGTCTACTGCTCCGTCGTCGCAAGGTTCTTCCGGCGACGCTAAAAAAAACCAAACGCGGCAAGGCGTGATGGCTTGTTGGAATGCGCTGTTCGATCAGGCGCGCGTGGCTTTTGCGCAGCAGCGCTCCGCAGAGCGGGCGCGCGCGCTTGGTCTGTCGGTTCTAACCTGTTGGGGCCGCCACACCTTGTCCGGCTTGTTGTGTACCGCCGGGCTGCAGTTCCGCGACGGGTCGGCGGCTTATCGTCTGTTTGAACGCGAGCGTCTTGATCCCCAGGCTCTCTGGAGGGTCCCATTGAACGGCGTGCTGGAAACTCTGCCGCCCCGCCGTCCCGTGGTGGCCTTGCTCGATGACACGCTAATTCGCAAGCGCGGGCATCGTATCGCTGGGACCGCACTTTGCCGATAATTTCATAGGGGCCAGTCGCTTCCTGCAGATTTCCCTGGCTTTGCCCGAGCATCCTGGCTGGTCCGCTAGTTCGGCCCGCGCCGTTCCTGTTGATCTGCTGCACGCCCCTTCGCCGCGCAAACCCTCGCGCCGCGCCGATGCCCAACAATGGCAAAACTGGCGTGCTCTCTCGGCGGCGGCCACCATCAGCCGCCGCGGGGCCGAACGCCTCACCCCGTTGCGGCACGCCATCGATCCGTTCGTCGGCGGTGCTACGCGCCCCCTGCTGGCCTGCGCCGACGCTACCTTTACCAATCGCACGGTGCTGCGAGATCTGCCTCCGCGCACCACCCTCATCGGCCGCATCCGCAAGGACGCTCGCCTCTATGCACTGCCTACCGCCGAAGAGGAAAACCACGGACGGGGCCGGCACCGCTGCTATGGCCAGCTCCGGCCCACTCCCGAACCATGGCGTCGCGACGAATCCATTCCGTGGACTACCGTGCAAGCCTTTGCCGCCGGAAACGTCCACGACTTTGACATCAAATTCATCCAGCCCCTGCGCTGGAAGCACGCTGGCGGCGAGCGCCAACTCTCGCTCCTGATCGTTCGCCCGATTGCCTAGCGACTCAGAAAAGGCGCCCACCTCAGCTATCGCAATCCCGCTTACCTGATTTGCAGCGATCCGGCCTTAGCGCCGCAGAAAATCCTGCAAGCCTACCTGTGGCGCTGGGAGATCGCACTCAATTTTCGCGACGAAAAGACTCTGCTGGGCTTCGGGCAGCCACAGGTGCGCAGCGGTTCCGCCGTGCGCACCACCGCCACTTTCTTCGTGTTCGTCTACGCGCTGCTGCTGCTGGCTTTGGAAAATTGCCATCTCGCCCACAGCCCGTTGCCCCGCCCACGTTGGCAGCGGCTTCGACCTCGGCGGCCCCATTCGCGCATCACCACTCCCCAGGCTATTTCGCTGCTGCGCGCTGACCTCTGGACCTCCGCCTTGGGTCTACAAAATAAAAACGGCTTCGTCGCACGCGACCAACGCACAGCAAAGCCTTTTTTAATCCAAAACAACCTGCAATCCGCCGTTCTCTACGCTTCAGGATAGCCAAACGCGAGGGGCACGACTGGAGTCGTGCCCTGACGAGAGCGTGGGTTGGCGCAGAGGCGTGCGGCGACTTGCTTGTCTGAGCCTCAGGGCTGGGATCGCGCAGTGAGTCACAGCAGCAGCCCGGCTGCTTCCACCTTGCTGGAGCAGGGGTGGGCACAGACTGAAGTCTATGCCACTAGGGCGGGAGAACGAGCCCGTGCGAAAGTCAAAAGCCACAGGGACGTGCTTCAGAGGCTAAAGAAGCCTGTGGGAGAACCCCGAAAACAATTCCTCGGCGCCTGAAGGCGCAAGGCAACTGCGGGACTTATGTCGGACCTCCCTTCGAAGCTCAGGGCAAGAAAGGTCCGACCCCCAGTTACCACACAGACTCTAAAGGCACAGTCGGTCCAGACGAGTTACGCGGGGGCTTGCGTGTCGAGCCCTCAGCGGCGAAAGCCGCGTTGCATTGGCTGGGGTTACGGCACGACTGAAGTCGTGCGCTGACGAGAGCGTGGGTTGGTGCAGGTGTGTGACATCTTGGTGGTCTGACGTTCAGGGCTGGGATCGCGCAGTGAGTCACAGCAGCAGCCCGGCTGCTTCCACCTTGCTGGAGTGGGGGCGAGCACAGACTGAAGTCTAGGCCACCAAAAGCGGTGGAGGTGTGACGTGGTTCACAGACCCCGGGACGGGGTGAGGCGCAGGCTGGTGGTGCCTGTGGAAACGGGGATACTAATGGGGGGCGGGTTGGCATAGAATGGCGGCGAAGGGCAGGAGGGCTTATGCCGGGTATGCGTGCGGACAAAGTGGAAGTCTCCTGGGATGGCGCGAAGTCGAGCTGGCTGGTGCGGATCGCCAGCGGCGAAGAAGTGATACGGCGGTACCGCAAGGAAGCGAAGAACGCCGACGAAACGGCGCTGCGCACGGCGGCGCTGGCGACGGTGAAGGATGAGGGCTACGAAGTGGACGCCGCTGCGGTGAGCGTGCGGCGCTAGCGTTCGGCGAAAGCGCCGACGCAGCTACGAGCGCAGCCAACGCTGAGGGCGCACCTTACCACGATGGAAACTCGAAAGGCGATGTTGTAGCTCCGCGGTAGGCGGAAGCGCTGCTCTGCGAGAGGCGAGTCCGGTACAGTGTATCTCCGCGCAACCGGATCACAGGGGATTCCCAACTAACTTTTGAGGTACCATCTCTTCCCTTCCCTTTGGTTGAAGGGGATTTGAGGGAGGGAGGAGTGGGACCGTGCTGACGAAACGATGTGGATTGGTGTGCGCCGCGCTGGCGCTGGCAGCTTTGGCGAATGTTGTTCCCGCCCTTTTCGCGCAAGACGAAGGCGATGCCTGGGGAAAAAAGAAATCAGCGTGGCTGCTGCTCTCCGCGGCGGACCGCGCGCAGGCTTTGGAGTTTGCCGAAGACATCAAGAAGTATCTGGATGTGGCGCGGTCGGCGCTGGGGTCGAACCGCGAAGTGATTCGACGCGCGCGGGCGGCAGGCTTCACGGAGTTCACAAAACCCGAACAGGTGAAAGCGGGCGCGCGGCTGATTATCCCGAACCGCGACCGCAGCGTGATTCTGGCGGTGATCGGCAGCGAGCCGATGGTGGACGGGACGCGGGTGGTGGGCACGCATCAGGACAGTCCGCACATCGAATTGAAGGGGCGGCCGATTTATCCGGCGGGCGGCTTCGCGCTGTTTAAGACGAAATACTACGGCGGGATCAAGAAGTATCAGTGGTCGAACCTGCCACTGGCGCTGGTGGGGCGCATTGATACGACGGATGGGCGCACGATTGACGTTTCCATTGGGCTGAATCCGGGCGAGCCGGTGTTCGTGATTGCGGACAGCGCGCCGCATTCCGACGCAGAGCTGCGCAACCGCACGTACACGAATGTGCTGCAAGGCGAGGAGATGGATCCAGTGATCGGGAGCATTCCCGGGGAGAAGGAATCCGTCGCGGTGGAAGTGACGCAGCAACTGACGAATACGTACAAGATTAAGGAAGAAGACCTGGTCAGCGCAGAGCTGGCGCTGGTGCCGGCGGCGCATCCCGCGGATGTGGGCATTGATCGCGGACTGATTGGAGCGTACGGGCAGGATGACCGGTTGTCGTCGTTTTGCGCAGCGCGCGCCATTATGGATTTGAAAGGCACGCCGAAATTTACGGCGCTGGCGTATCTATCGAACTTCGAAGAAGTGGGGTCGGTGAATAATACCGGGGCGGGCTCGGAGTTTCTGAACTCGACCTTCGCGCGGCTGATTGGAGCGCAGCGCGGCGCGGCGTACAACGATCTGGATTTGCGGCGAGCGTTGCACAATGCGCAGGTGATTTCTGCCGATACAAATGACGGGATCAACCCGATTTTCCCGTTCACTGCCGAAGGCACGAACGCGGCGCGACTCGGCTACGGCGTGACCATCAAGCTGTATGGCGAAGGGTTTGATCCGCCGTCGGAGTTCACGGCGAAGATTCGCGGCTTGCTGGACCGCAACGGGATTCCCTGGCAGACGCATACGTACAAAGTGGATTTTGGCGGCGGCGGGACGATTGGCGGGTTCATGTCGCGCGAGGACATGGAAGTGATTGATTTTGGCGTGCCGCTGCTTTCGATGCATTCGCCGTACGAGATGTCGTCGAAAGCGGACGATTGGTATTACTACCGGACGATGAGCGTGTTCTACGCGCAGTGAGGCGTCGCTGATGAATGCGAATCTCGCGAAGGCAACGGTGGTTGGTGCGCTCGGCGGCTTGCTGTTTGGATTTGATACGGCGGTGATTGCGGGAACGACGCACCAACTGACGGAGGTGTTCCAACTTACGCCGTCGAGCCTGGGGCTGACGGTGTCGATCGCGTTGTGGGGCACCGTTCTTGGGGCGATGACAGCGGGGGTGCTGGGGCAGAAATTCGGCAGCCGGGAGATTCTGCGCATTCTCGCGGTTTTCTATGTGCTCTCGGCGCTGGGGTGCGCTTTGGCGTTTAGCTGGCCGGTGCTGGTGGCAGCGCGATTTCTGGGAGGGCTGGGCATCGGCGGGTCGTCGGTGTTGGGGCCGGTGTACATCGCGGAGCTGGCGCCGGCGAAATCGCGCGGGCGGCTGGTCGGGCTGTTCCAGATCAACATTGTTATTGGCATTTTGCTGGCGTATTTCTCGAACTACCGCATCGCGGAGTTGGGATTGGGAGCGAACCAGTGGCGCTGGATGTTTGGTGTGGCGGCGGTTCCGGCTGCGCTGTTTCTGATTATGTTGTTTGGTATTCCGCGCAGCCCGCGCTGGCTGGCGACGAAGAATCGTGTGGACGAGGCGCGCGCGGTGCTGCACATGATGGGCGCGGAGAACGCGGAAGCCGAGTTGCAGGAAATCGTGGCTTCGATTCACCTGGAGCGGTCGGAAAGGTCCGAGTCGCTGCTGGCAAAGAAATACCGGCTGCCGATATTCCTGGCCTTGACGATCGGGATGTTCAACCAACTGGCGGGGATCAACGCGATTCTGTACTACCTGAATGATATTTTCGCGGCGGCCGGGTTCAGCAAGGTGTCGGGCGAGCTTGGGCCGGTGGCGGTGGGGGCGATGAATCTGGTGGCCACGCTGTTGGCCATGACGGTCATTGACAAGCTGGGGCGGAAGACGCTGCTGCTGATCGGGTCGGTCGGTTTGGTGGGATGCCTCTCGGCGTTGGCGTCCATTTTTCTGACGGGGAGCCACCAGAAGTATCTGCTGTGGATTTTGATTTGTTACATCGGGTTTTTCGCGATATCGCAAGGCGCGGTGATTTGGGTGTACATCGGAGAGGTATTTCCAAACCGTGTGCGGGCGGAAGGCCAGAGCATCGGAAGTTCGTCACATTGGGTGATGAATGCGCTGGTGTCGTGGATTTTTCCGGTGCTGTTTGCGCGTTCGCATGGATTGCCGTTCGTCGTCTTTGCGGCCTGCATGGCGGTGCAGTTTTTTGTGGTGCTGTTCATTTATCCGGAGACGAAGGGCTACTCGCTGGAGGAGATGCAGCACCGGCTGGGCATCGACTAAGCGCCTAAGCTGCTCAGATTCATCAGCTTGGCTTGGAGGAAATGCCGCGTAGGTGGGCTTGACTTGCGCCCATGGTGAAAATTTCCTGAAGGAATTGGCGCCAAGCGCGACAAATTCCGCAGATATGGTGTTGTAGACGAAATCGGCCCGTGGTATTCGGAAGCGTCCTATGCTGGGTTTGGAACGAGACTGGTAGCCCTTCGGAGAACGAAATGACGGCCAAAGCTCGTGGTGGTGTTGCGAAAGTGCTGGCTTGCCTTGCGCTACTGTTCCTCTATGCCCAATATGACACAGCGCAAACTAATCCGCCACCGCCGCCAAAGAAGGTGGTGGTCCCGCCGCCAAAACAGCCGCCGAAGAAACAGAAAGACGCCGCTCAGCAGCCGCCGCCGAAACAGATACTGCCAAAGGGCGGGCCGGTTAACCCACCGCCACCGAAAGGGGGTGGTGCAGGACCCTCGGGAGGTGGCGGCGCTACGCCAGCGCTCACGCCGGGCAAGGTTAAGCGGCCGGATGGCGGGTCAACAGTTACGGACAATCGCGGCAACCGCAGGCAGTTCGATCAAACTGGGCGTTTGCAGCAATTGACCACGAAGCGTGGAACGGAAGGGCACTTTGGCCAAGGCGGAAAGGTGACCAGTGTGAGGACGCCGGATGGGACGACAGTCCTCGGGACGCCGGGCGGGCCGCGGACGGTCATCAGTGACCGTGTGAGCCTGAGCGGCATGCACTACCGAGTGGTGAACGGTGGGCCGCGGAACGTGTACGTGGAAAGACCGTTCCGCTTCGGTGGACGGGACTATATTCGGCGCACGAATGTTTACGGGACGAGAACGTCGGTCACGGTCTATCGCGGGTCCACGTACAGGGGCGTTACGTACTACCGGTATGTGCCGGCCCGCTACTACGGTCCCGCTTACTATCGCTGGGCGTACACACCGTGGCCGACGAGCGTGCCCTATGCGTGGGGTTGGGCGGGCAATCCTTGGTATGGCTATTACGGAAACTATTGGGCGCCCTACCCGGTGTATCAGTCCCCCGCTTTTTGGTTGACGGACTATGTGATCGCCGCGAACCTGCAAGCCGCCTACGACGCGCAGGCGCAGGCCGCGGCAGCAAATAGAGGTGCTCCGCCCGCGCAAACTGCGCCCCCGGCGCCAAATCAGAACAGCGAAGTCACCATGACGCCAGAAGTAAAGCAAATGGTGGAACAAACCGTCGACCAGCGCCTCGCGGAATTGCAAAAAGAATCGGAGCAGCCGGAGGATTCCGGGGGGCTGGGGAATGCGGGGGAAGGCCCTGCGCAGACAGACGATGGAGTGCCGGAGGCGCTCGATCCGGACTTGAAAGTTTTCATCGTGGGCACCGCTTTGGAACTGAACAACGACGGGCAGTCATCGTGCTTGTTGAATCCTGGAGACGTGCTGGTACGGACCGACACGGATCCAGATGCAAACCACGCGGTTGGAGTGAATGTGGTGAGCAGCCAAAAGTCGAGTTGTCCGGTGGGAGCAACGTCGCGCGTGCAGGTGGCGGACCTGCAGGAAATGTACAACCACCTCGGCGAACAACTCGATGGCGGAATGAGCACGCTCTCCACGAGCCAGTGGAAGACGGGCGCGCCAGCGCCAGCACCCCAGGCAAAGGACAACATGGATTTCAAGAAGCTGCCGACCGCGCCGGACACGGCGACGCTGGCCGTGGATCTGAGGCAGCAGCAGGTGGACGCGGATCAAGCGCAAAAGGAAGTGCAGCAAGAGGCCGGGAGTATCGGCAACGCGGCCGCAATCCGTTGACATGCGGCGAGACGCTTCGGTCAGCGCGACTCGGTCGCCCCGATTGGCGAAAAGGTTTATGTCCTGAAACTGGACGTGCACTTGAAAAACGACAAAGTGCAAATGATTATTTTGGAGTGCGATGCGTGCAATAACGCGCAGCAAAAATCGATGTTCAAGTCCACCGTGATTTTTGAGTTTCCGAAGGAGTATTTGAGCAAAGCCGACGTTTCGCAGGTCAAGGGTGTAATCGGCCAGGTGCTCGCGCCGGAAAAAACTTCGGACGCGCAGTAGACGGACGACAAAATGGAGGGGATGGGGCGGCTCTCCGATGATGCGGAGAGCCGTTTCATTTTTAAGCGCCGGAAAGGAAGGATAGCGCATCCAACGGGTGTTACGAATGTGAGTTCAGGAACTTAGCCTTTCTTACGTGAGCGAAAGTCAAAAGATACGAAAGGATTAGGAGAATGATAAATAAATCAGCAGGAAGAGACGGCGTGGCGCTGAACGCAGCAGCGAGCGGGATGCTCGCGATCGGCGGGGATCTGACGGTGCACCGCCTGGGATTCGGCGCCATGCGGATTACCGGTGATGGAGTGTGGGGCGAGCCAAAGAATCCTGACGAAGCAATTCGCGTGCTACGGCGAGCCGTCGAGCTGGGGATCAACTTGATCGACACGGCGGATTCGTATGGTCCCGAGGTCAGCGAGCGGCTGATTGCGGAGGCCTTGTATCCGTATGCAGCGGGATTGGTGATTGCGACAAAGGCGGGCTTCGACCGGTCCGGGCCGAATCAATGGACGATGAATGGGCGGCCGGAACATTTACGCAAGGCGTGCGAGGGTAGTTTGCGGCGGCTGAAGTTGGAGCGCATTGACTTGTATCAATTACACAGAATTGATCCAGCGGTGCCGGCGGACGACCAAATCGGGACGTTTGTAGAGTTGCAAAAAGAAGGAAAGGTGAAACACATCGGGCTTTCCGAAGTGAGCGTGGCGCAGATCAAACACGCGCAAAGCATGGTGCCGATCGTGTCGGTGCAGAACCGGTACAGCGTGACGGACCGCGCGGCAGAAGATGTTTTGGAGTATTGTGAGCAGCAGAAGATTGGTTTTATCCCATGGTTTCCGCTCGGCGCGGGGGAACTGGCAAAACCCGAAGGGGCCTTGGCACGCACGGCGGCGGAATTGAAGGTCTCGACTTCGCAGTTGGCGCTGGCGTGGCTGCTGTGGAGGTCGCCTGTGATGCTGCCGATTCCCGGGACCTCGAAGGTAGCGCACTTAGATGAGAATGTGGCGACGGCCGCATTAAGAGTGGACGAAGCGAGAATGAAGGCTTTGGGGAAACTGGCACAGAGTGCCTAGCGGTGTCGCAGAGGCCTGTTTCGGCGGCTGCGAGTTCTAGGAGTCAGCGACTCGCCGCGAGGAAGCCGCGCGGCCATTGCGCGTGCCTTTGCGGCGTTGCCAAATGTCGGAACTTTCCGCCACGCGTCGCGTGTGGCCGACATTGTATTTGGGGCAAGCCGCGCAATCGTACCTCCTTCGCTCCTTGGGCTCCGACACTAGCGGAGTGGTGGTCCAACTGCTTGCGCCGGAAGGCACCGGTCAGGCCGGAGATTTCCGCGCCAACAACGATCTGACCGCATGCCACGACAATTGCGGCATATCAAAGTCGTGGAGGGAGAGGCGCTGCTGGACTTGCAAGAGCGGGCATTCTTCGGTCACATAGATGCTGTAAGTGCTCAAGAGACGGTGCCCGAAATGCCAGCGACATCGCTGCTCAGCTTTGTCCAGAAATATGCGCGAAACGGCCAAGAGGTGGCCGTGCGTCAGAGGCACGGCTATCGCATGGAGACGTGGAGCTACGAGCGCATCGTCGCCGAGGCCAATCGGCTCGCACGCGCACTGGAAGCGCGCGGCATCGCAAAGGGCGACGCAGTTCTTCTTTGGGGTGAGAATTCGGCGGAATGGATGGTTGTGTTTTTGGGTTGTCTGCTACGCGGCGTGGTCATCGTGCCGATCGACCAGGGTTCGACGCCCGAGTTTGCCGAGCGGGTGGCGCGAGAAGTCGGGGCGAAGCTTGTTTTTCGGGCGCGGGCGCAGTCGGAACTGGATGCCATTCCGGCGATCCCGCTGGAATCACTTTCGGTAATTACCTCACCGCACGACGCGTCGCCATATTCTTCACCCCCGCTTTCCCGGGACGATACGCTCGAGATCATCTTTACCTCCGGTACGACGGCGGAGCCTCGCGGCGTAGTGATTTCACATGGCAACGTCCTGGCAAACATCGAACGCCTGGAAACGGAGATTCAGAAGTATCTCCGCTACGAGAGACTGGTCCATCCGCTGCGATTTCTGAACCTGCTTCCGCTCAGCCATGTGTTTGGGCAAATGCTTGGGATATTTATCCCGCCCATGCTTGCAGGCACGGTAGTTTTCATCGATTCGCTGAAGCCTTCCGATTTGCTGGATACGATTCGGCGAGAGCGCGTCTCGGTGTTGGTCACAGTTCCGAGGTTTATCGAGTCACTGCAGCGGGAAGTCGAACGCAACGAAGAGCGCGGCGGGAGATTAGAAGCGTTCCGCAAGAGCTTCGCGCGCGCGGAAGGAAAACATTTTCTGCGGCGCTGGTGGCGTTTCCGGCGGATGCACAGGCGCTTGGGCTGGAAATTCTGGGCCTTCATCTCGGGAGGCGCAGCTCTACCAGAGGCAGCCGAGACGTTCTGGAATCGGCTCGGTTACGCGGTCATTCAAGGGTACGGAATGACGGAGACCGCGTCACTCATCAGCTTGAACCACCCTTTTCGTGCAACGCGAGGCTCGATCGGCACGGTCTTTCCGGGAATGGAAGTGCGAGTCGATGAAAACGGCGAAATTCTTGTGCGCGGCGAAGGAATCGCCAAAGGATACCGGCAACACGGACAGACCGAGGCAGTGGCCGAGCCAGATGGATGGTTTCGAACAGGAGACATCGCGGAGAAAGACGAAAATGGGAGGCTGTACTTCAAAGGACGCCGGAAGAATGTGATCGTCACGCCTGCGGGTATGAATGTGTACCCGGAGGATTTGGAGAAAGCGTTGCGCGGACAGGCTGGCCTCAAGGACTGTGTCGTGCTCGGGATGGAGCGCGATGGAAACGCCGAGCCATGCGCCGTGCTGCTGATGAGCGATCCTGACACAGACGCGGCTTCCATCATGGAGCGCGCGAATCGGTCACTCGCGGAGTATCAGCGGATCCGGCGGTGGTTTGTCTGGCCCGAGCCCGATTTCCCGAGGACGCCAACACAGAAACCAATTCTTCCTCGCATCCGCGAGGCAGTGAACAGCGCAAATGCCACGACCAAGAACCTTCCAGAGGGCAATTCCCTGCCCGTGTTGATCGCGCGTATTACCGGGCACGCCGCGCAGCGCAAGGACAGCGGCGCGAGCCTCGAAGGCGATTTGCAACTTTCGTCGCTGGACCGGGTCGAACTGATGAGCGTTCTTGAAGAGCGCTATCAAGTAGACTTGAATGAGGCCAATTTCCAGGATGCCGCGACCATCGGACAAATTGAAAAGCTCATCGCGCATGGCCCGGCGTTAGCGCGAGAGCACGTCTATCCGGTGTGGCCGCAGAACTGGCTGGTCACCGCATTTCGGCTGCTCGTCTACTACCTGCTTGCCTGGCCTGCGACTTACGTGCTTGCGGCTCCGCGCATTCGCGGGCGCGAAAATCTTCGCGGGCTGCAGGGGCCGGTCCTGGTTGTCGCCAATCACGTCACGTACCTGGATATCGCATGGGTTTTGCCCGCGCTGCCGGCGCGTTTGCGAAACAGACTCGCGACCGCCATGCGCGGAGAACGGCTGGCGGAGATGCGGCGCCCGGCGAAATCGCAGAATATCTTTGAACGTTTCATGGAGCGACTGAGTTATGTTCTCGCGCTTAGTCTCTTCAACGTTTTCCCGCTGCCCAAGCAGTCCGGCTTTCTCCAGAGTTTCAGTTTCGCCGGGAACCTAGTTGACCGTGGGTGGAACATCCTCATATTCCCCGAAGGGCAGACCACGGAAGATGGTCAGATGGTGCCATTCCGCTCCGGAATCGGCTTGCTGGCCAAGCAACTAAATATTCCGGTCGTGCCGATGCATCTGGATGGACTGTTTGATTTGAAGCAGACGGGCCGGATCATCACCCGGCCGGGACACGTGCGCGTAACCGTGGGACGGCCTGTGCGTTTTTCATCGCAGCAGGATGCCGGCGAAATCGCCCGCGAGGTGGAGCGCCGGGTGCGGGAACTTCAGTCTGCTTGAAGGATAGCAGATGGTTTGCTCGGCTCGGTGGCCGAAGCTAAGATGTCCGGCTCAAGCCTAGCAGCTCGTTGAAGAATCGAGTTTTGAGAGATTTCGGTTCTTGAATTTCAAGGTGACCACTGCATTGCGTAGGAGCCGTTTGGTCGTGCTATGTGCTTCGCTGGCCCGAAGCGGGACCCGAAGTCACGCTGCCGCCATCAGGTTTCGCAATCGGCAGAGG
>Ga0335078_10012614_pt1 | contig 12522 bp, 11 predicted proteins | sample Lox_Sample_32_FD_206711 | JGI IMG/M metagenome (GOLD analysis project Ga0335078, IMG submission 206711) | Soil microbial communities from Loxahatchee National Wildlife Refuge, Florida, United States - Lox_Sample_3.2 | ecosystem: Environmental > Terrestrial > Soil > Wetlands | place: USA... | reverse complement strand
TGTCGCCGATGTTGCCGGCCCAGTGGCCCGCATAAATGGCATGGAGACGGCTACTCAAGGACCTCCACCTCCATGGGCAGTTGGGCGATCCCGTAGAACGGGAGGGTCCCGGGGCGGTCGTAATGCACTTCAATGGGGCCCAGCCCTTCGTGGCGGTCGTGGTTAAAGCCCGTGTTGGGGCCTTCGGCGGACGCCTCCGAACAACCCAGGTTGAACGTGTAAAGCCCCGGCTGCACCGCCAGGCGCAGGATGAACGTCAGCAGCCGTTCTTCGCCCGGTTCAAACGGGCGCATGGCCACGCCCAGTTGGCGCGTGCCGGCGGAAAAGACGAGGTTGTTCATCCGGTCAAACAAGTGCAGGCCGGCGGAAGGCGTCAACACTTCCTGGCGCGCCCGCAACAGCAGGCGGATGGTCATCGGTTGCAGCATCTCCACGGTCAGGGAATGCAGCCCGTGTTCGTTGAGAACACTCGCGGCCACCAGCTCCACGCCGCGGGCGCCGTGGCGCGAACTGGCCGAGGCCAGGATGTTGTGGGCGAGCGTGTCCTGGGCGAGTTGTTCCCGGCGCGCCGCCCCGTCCCCGTTGCGTTGGGGCCGCGGCGCGCGCGCGTGCACGGGGGCCGGCGCGGCCCTGGTCGAGCTGATCGTATGGTAGCGGCTGACCGCCTCTTCGGGCGGCCCCTCGAACACGGCCATTCCCCCGTGGAGAAGGATGGCCCGCTGGCACAGGTTCTGGACGGCGGCCGCGTCGTGGGAGACAAACAACAAACTGGTGCCGTTGGCCAGCATCTGGCGGATGCGCTGGAAACATTTTTGCTGGAAAAACACGTCGCCCACGCTGAGCGCTTCGTCGACGATCAACAACTCCGGCTCGGCGCAGGCCGACACCGCGAACGCCAGCCGCACGAGCATGCCGCTGGAGTAGGTCTTCGTCGGCTGGTCGATGAACTCGCCGATGTCGGCGAACGCGGTGATCTCCTCGAACTTCGCGTCGGTCTGCGCGCGGCTCATGCCGCGGATGGCGGCGTTCATGTAGACGTTTTCGCGCCCGGTGAAATCGGGATTGAAACCGCTGCCCAGCTCCAACAGCGCGGCCACGTTGCCCCGGACCGTGACGGAGCCCTCGGTGGGCATCAGCGTGCCGGCGACGATTTGCAGCAGCGTGCTCTTGCCCGAGCCATTGCGGCCGATGACGCCGACGCTTTCGCCCCGGCGCATCTCGAACGAGACGTTTTTCAGGGCGTAGAAATTCCGGAAAGACTGGTGGGACCGCTGGCGGCACCACTCGCGCGCGGCCAGGGGCAGAAACGGCAGTTGCCCGGCCTGGCCGAGGACCGGCCCGTGGAGCCGGGCGGAAGGCGACGACCAGATCGTGTAGGCTTTCGAGACGCTTTCCGCGCTGATGACAATGTCCGAACTCACGTCTTGTGTATCAAAAGTTTCCTTGTACCATGGGCGGCGATGGCGACCCCAAACGCATCCGCGCCCGCGCCGCTCATGCTGCCAAACGTATACGCGGCGAACAAGAAAATTCCATGGCCGGAACTGTTGTTGCCGTGGAACATCGCCCGGCAATTGCGCCGGCACGGCCCGTTGATCGGCCAGTTCGTCAAACGCGACGTGCTCGGCCGATACCGCGGCTCGTATCTGGGCGTCTTCTGGTCGCTGTTGCGGCCGTTGTCGATGCTGGCGCTGTACACGGTGGTGTTCGGGTATATCTTCGAGTCGAAACTGGGCAACCGCCCGAATGAAAGCAAACTGGATTTCACCCTGGCCCTGTTTTGCGGGCTGATCCTGTTCGATTTCCTGGCCGAATGCGTCTCCCGCGCACCCGCGCTGGTGCTGGGCAATACCAACTACGTCACCAAGGTCGTCTTCCCGCTGGAAATCCTCCCGGTCAGCGTCGTCGGGGCGGCGCTGACGCAACTGGTGATCAGTTACGTCCCGCTGCTGATCGGGCTGGTCTGCGCCCATGGCGCGGTGCCAGGGACGGCCCTGTACCTGCCGGTGATCCTGCTGCCGCTGGTGCTGCTGACGCTGGGCGTGACCTGGCTGCTGGCCGGCCTGGGCGTGTTCATTCGCGACATCAACTCGTTCGTGCCGGTGCTGCTGCTGATGATCATGTACGCCAGCGCCATCTTCTATTCCATCAGCCACGTGCCGCCGAGGTTCCTGCCCATCGTCGAATACAATCCGCTGGCGGTGGTGATCGACCAGGCCCGCAACGCCGTGCTCTGGGGCGCGCCTCCCGTCTGGAGCCAGTACGGCCTGATGCTGGCCATCGGCGCCGTGGTGATGATCGCCGGCTACGCCTTTTTCATGCGCACCAAGAGCGCGTTCGCGGACGTGATGTGACGGCTCAGGCCGCCGGCGGTGCGCTGCGCACGAACAGGCCGTCCTTCATCTCGTGGATGAAATCACTGGCGCGCGCGATCTGCGGGTTGTGCGTGGCCAGCAACAGCGCCTTGCCTTCCCGCTTGACCAGGCCCGTCAACAGATCGAACACCCGCGCGGAATTCTCCGTGTCGAGGTTGCCCGTCGGTTCATCGGCCAGCAGGACGCGCGGATCGTTGGCCAGCGCGCGCGCAATCGCCACGCGCTGTTGTTCGCCGCCCGAGAGGTGATGCGCGGGACGCTGGAGCTTGTCGCCGAGCCCGACCGCGTCCAGCAACGCCGCCGCCCGGTCCCGCATCGCGCGCGGGTCGAGCCGCCCCAGCCGCCGCATGGGAATCATCACGTTTTCCTGGGCCGTGAATTCGTGCAGCAGAAAGTGGAACTGGAACACGAACCCGATCAGCTCGTTGCGCTTGCGCGACAGAGCGTCGTCGGCCAGCCCCGACACCGGTTCGCCGCCGATGGCCAGCCGGCCCGCGTCGCAAACGTCCAGCAGCCCGAGCACGTAAAGCAGGGTGCTCTTGCCGCAGCCGGAGGGCCCGACAATCGCGTGCACGGACCCGGCTTGCACCTCCAGGGACACGCCCCGCAGCACGTGCACGCGCGATTCGAATTCGCCCAGATACCGCTCCACGCCCTGGCAGGACAACGCCGCGCTCATTGGCCCGACCCCCGCAGGATGGCCACCGGGGCCAGCCGCGCCGCGCGCCGCGCCGGAAACCAGCTCGCCAGGAAAATACCCGTGAACGCGATGGCGATCGCCGCCAGGTAATGGTGCCAGCTCCAATAAACAATGAAATGGTCCGTGGCGAAAAATCCCCGCATCCGGATCGGGATGCGCGACACGCCCCAGGTCAACAACGCGCCCAGCCCGCAGCCGGCCGCCGAGCCGATTCCGGCGATCAACAGTCCCTGCCACAGAAAAATGGCGCTGATGTCCGCCCGCCGGAAACCCATCGAGCGCAGGATGGCGATCTCCCGGACCTTCTCCAGCACCATCAACGTGAGGATGTTGAAGATGCCGAACCCGGCCAGCACGATGATCGTCGACACCGTGATCGCCGCCGAAAGACGGATGGCCCGGAAGATTTGCAGGTTGCCTTTCTCGCGTTCCTGCCAGCTGCGCGCGCGGTGCTGGAGCAACCGCTCCAGGTGCGCCGCCAGCGCCGGCGCGCGGTCCGGGTTGCGCAGTCTGACAACGATGAACGAGACCTCCGACGGCTTGTCAAACAGTCCCTGGGCGGCCCGCAGATGGATGTAGCCGCGCTTCTCATCGATCAGGTTGTCGCCCGTGCGGAAAATCCCGCACACCTCGAAGTCGCGCCGTTCACCGGCCGGCCCGGTCAACGTGACCTTGTCGCCGACCTGCGCGTGCAGATCGCCGGCCAGGATCGCCCCGAGCAACAGACCGGACGCCTTCTGCCGGAAATCACCCAGGTCGCCGCCGACCATGTAGCCGCGCAGGTCGGTCGCGGCCAGTTCGGCGTCCAGATCGATTCCCTGGAGCACGAACACGGCGTTGCGAAAGTCCGTCTCGATCGTCGTGTTGGCCTCCAGCACGGGCGCGCAGGCCGCCACATTGGAAAACTCGCGGATCACCCGCATGACCTCTTCGGGATTGGTGATGCCGTCCTGGTACTTGCGCCGGCGTGGATTGCTGACGCTGACCACCGTGGTCTCGTTCGTTTGGAGGACACCGGTAAATTGCGGCTGGAACCGGTCCTGCACGACAATGGCGCCGGTGGTGCCCAGCACGGTACGGATGTAGAACCGTTCGAAACCCTGGGTCTGCGCCTGCGTGCAAATGAAGAACGCCACGCCCAGGATCACCCCGGCCAGGCTCAGCAGGATGGCCTTCTTGCGGTGGTTGATGAACCGAAGGGCGATGTACAGCGGTGACGGCATCGGCGGGCGCTACATGTTGGTGGCGATCGGGCGGACGTGTTCGCCGGTCCGGAACAAATCCTGATCGGCCACGATGACCTGGTCGCCCTCTTTGAGTCCGTCGAGGATTTCCGCGCGCTCCAGATTGCGGAACCCGACTTTCACGGCGCGCGGCTTGACCGTTCCGTCCTCGACTACGAACACGTGATCGACCAGCAGCGCTCGCGAGGGGATAATCAGCGCGCCGTCGTGCTGGCCGGCGATGATGTTCATCTCGCCGGTCATGCCGGTCATCAGGTTGGGCGGCGGTTTTTCCATCGTCAACGTGATCACGTACTGCTGGTTGGCCGCCGTGGGCAACACCTGCGTGACCTTGGCGGTAAGTTCCCGGCCCGAAAACGAATACAGCCGCACCGCCGCCTTCATGCCCGGCGCGACCTGGCCGACGTCCTCCTCGTTGACCCGCCCTTCGAGATAGGTGCTCTTGGATTCCACCACAAACGGCGTGCTCCCCTCGGAAATGAACTGGCCGTCCAGCACGTTGACCGCGGTCAGGATCCCGTCGATCGGCGCCACCAACAGGCACCGCGCCTCGCGGTCCCGCAGGTCCCCGTCCTGCTCGCGCTCGATGGCGACTTCCCGGTCCAGTTCGACCTGCTCGGAGCGGACGGCCTCCTGCAGCCGCTGCACTTCATTCCGGAGTTGTTCGAGGTCGCTGGCGGACACGTTCTGCAGTTGCGCGAGTTTTTCCATGCGATCCAATTGCGCCTGCTGCGTGTTCAACTGCGGCAGGCTCTGCGGCCCGAGCCGCTGGCGCTCCTCCGCCGCCTTCAGGTCGTCCTCCGCCTTGGCCAGTTCGCGGTCGAGGTCTTCACTGACCAGCCGCCCCAGTTCCTGGCCGCGTTTCACTTCCGAACCGGCCACGATCTTGCCGGAAGCCAGCGGCTCCGCCAGTTGTATGACGCCGCTGACGCGCGCGGGCACGTTGAAGGTGATCGAGGCGACGACCTTGACGGTGCCATACACCGCCGAGATGGCGGTGCCGCGCTGCGCCGCGCAGACCTCCGCCACCGGCCGGGCCGCAAACATCCCATAGAACAGCGCCCCGCCCGCGCCCGCCAGCAGCGCCGTGATGACCACGATTTTTTTCATCCGAAAGATGCGCCGATTCTAAGCGTCGTTGCGCCGCAAACGCAAGCACCGTCATGGCGCGCCGGCCGCGGTGAACTCCAGATAGCGTCCGGTGGCCAGGTCGATCTCCGCGCGGGCCACCTCGTGCAGGTAGACGGCGCTCACAATGCCGGCGCGCACGGACAACAGGCCCCGTTGCGCGTCGAGGAAATCCAATTGCGTCGCCTGGCCCAGCGCGACCTTGCTCTCGATCAACTTCAGGTTTTCTTCCGCCTCTTCCGCGGACTTTTGCAGGGCCGCCAGTTGCGCGTCCTGGTGCTCGAGGTCGCCGCGGATGCGCGCCAGCTCGCGCGGCACGGCCTGCTCCAGCTTGCACAGGTCGATTTGATACTCCTGGCGAACCGCTTCCAGGCTGCGCGCCGCGCCGGTCACCTGGCCGTTGTCGATGATGGCCCAGCTCATTTGCACTCCGGCGCGGTGCTCGCTGGAAATTGTTCCCTGATCGGTCACGACCGTGGTGCTGCGTTTGCTCAGTAGAATGTCAGACGGCAAAAATAGCTCCGACGCCGTCAGGCTCACCAGCGGGAAATAACCGGCCTGCGTGATGCGTTTCTCCGAAGCGGTCGCGTCCACCAGGGCCTGCAACAATTTCAAATCCGCCCGGTCGCGAAGCGCCTCCGCCGTTGCCTGCCGCCAATCCGGCTGTGTCGCCACGTAGCTCAACGTCCCAACAGGCCGCGGCAGATCCAGCTGCGCCCCCCCGTCCGCGCCGGGGGCCGGGTCGCGCCCGGTCAATTCGGCCAGGTGTGTGATCGCGGTAAAATAACTGTTGCTCAGCGCCGTCAGGTCGCGGCCCAGGTTCAGCACCTGGATTTGCGCCTCCATCAATGCTGCCTGGCCGCCCGTGCCCGCGTCGAGCCGCTGCCGCGCCCCGTCCGCGTTGGCTTGCAGCCGCGCGCCGATCTGCCGGTATAAGCCGATCAGGTCGCGGAAATACAGCGCGCTCAGGAACGTCACGCGCGCTTCGTGCAACCGGCTGTTGATCTCCTTGCCGAGGGATTGCTCGGCGATGATGACTTCCATCGTGCCCCGGTGCCACGACGGGGGGACGCCGACGTCGATCAATGGCTGTGTGAATGCGGCTTGCAACGCCGCGTACGGCCCGGCGGGACTGTACAACGGGCCGGTGCGCAGGCCGGCGTCGATGGAACCGGCGAGCTGCGGCAATGCCCGGGAACGATACACGACCCGGTCGCCCGCCGCCCGTTCCAGGTCCTGGCGCAGCCGCTGAATCTCCGGGCTCTGGAGCAGCGTTTGCGACAGGCAGTCGGAGAGCGTCAACTCGTGCGTCGCCGCGCCGTCTTCAATCGGCGCGCCCCTTGCGCCGGACGCCGGCGCCAGAAACGCGAGCGCCGCGACCAGTCCCATCCATTGGCGATAACGCGACGGGCTCATTTTGTCCCCGGCTCCTGCCGGCCGCTGTCCTCCGTGATGAGAAAATCGCTGCCCATGGCCCGCTGCAGCCGCGCCAGGGCCGCGTTGTAGTCGAACCGGGCGGACAACTCCGCCGTCTGCGCCCGGGTCAGGTCCAACCGGCTCTGCAGCAGTTCCAACTGACTGATCAGACCCAACCCGAAATTTTGCTGGGCCAGGTCCAGCGACTGGCGCGCCAGCGCCGCGTTGGCCGATTGCGTGTCGATGATTTCCTCGGCCTTCTGCAATTCCCGGTAGGCCCGGAGCACTTCGGTGTGAATGCTCAGCCGCAACGCCTCGTAACCGGTCTCCATCTCCTCGATCCGTGCCCGCGTCGCGTCCATCCGTCCCCTGGTGGCAAACCCGTCGAACACGTTCCAGTTCACCTGGAACCCCGCGACGTACCCGTCGTAGTATTCCCGGTTCACCGTCCGGTCGGGTTCGCTGATGGCGTCGTACCCGCCGTAGAGCTGGACGTGCGGCAACAGGGCGCTGCGGTCGACGATGAGCTGTTTGCGCTGCACGTCGATGTCGTTGGCGCGCGCCCCCAGTTCGGGCCGGCGCGACAACGCGATGTTGAGGCATTCGTCCAGCGGCATGTCCAGCCGCTCGTAGCGCAGTTCGCCTTGCACGTCGAAGGGCGGCTGCTCGGCGTCCACGGGGCAGGGAATGGCCAGCAGTTCGGCCAGGCGCAAATAGGCATTGTGCAACCTGTTGCGGGAATCGACCAGGGCCGATTGTTCCAGCGCCAGATTCACCTCCGCCCGCAGGACGTTGAGTTTCTGCCCGGTGCCGACCTGCAGTTTGTTGCGTTCACTCTGGGCCTGCTGGCCGAGGAAATCGACCGCCTGCTGATGCACCTCCACGTCGGCCTGATTGTAGAGGATATCGCAAAACGCGACCCGCACGTCCATGATCGTCTGGTCGACCGTGCTCTCGTAGTCCAGCATCCGGGACTGGTCCTGCAGCCGCGCAATGTCCATCTGGCCGCGCACGCCGCCGCCGGAGTACACAGTCTCGTAGACGCGCAGGTTCACGTTCCAAATGAACGGCCGGTTGTTGGTGCTGGTGCCGGCCAGGTTGGCGTAATCCGGTTCAAGCCGTTCGTAATTGGCGTAACTGCTCACGCTGGGCAAAAACCCCGCCCGCGCCACCATCACCGCCCCCGCCGCCTCCTCCAGGCCTTTGCGCGCCACCTGCACGTCCGGGTTCTGCTCCAGCGCCAGGTCCAGACATTGCTCGAGCGTGTAACAAGGTCCCGTCACCGGCGCGACACCGTCCGGCGGCGCCTCCTGGCCGCGCGCCACGTCCCACGCCAGCAGGACCAGCCCCAAGCAACACGCTGTTCGGATCGAACCCAAAGTGGAGCCAGTTGTAAATCACCCCCGGCCCCTTTGCCAACGACTTTCGCCGCCGCGCAGGGGGCTTGACTGGCCCGCGCCATTCCACTAGCTTTTCGCCGGGTTGTGCAGGAGCGGCCATTGTGTTCTCGCGAAAGACTAACCCCATCATCGAACGCGCCCAGACCGACACCAACACGCGCTTGCGGCTGAAGTACGCGCCGTATTACCGCGTGGTGGACGCGGCCGACGGCGTGAACGTCACCGTCGAAGGCAAACCGATGGTCATGATGTCCAGCAACGAATACCTCGGCCTGAGCCGCCATCCCAAAATCATCGCCGCCGCCAAACAGGCCCTCGACCAATGGGGCGCCAGCCCCTGCGGCTCGCGCCTGGCCAACGGCACCCGCGCCTACCACGTCGAACTGGAAGAACGTCTCGCCGCCTTCCTCGGCAAGGAAGCCTGCCACGTCACCTCCGCCGGGTACCTGTCCTGCATGTGCGGCCTCTGCGCCCTCGTCCGCCGCGGCGATGTGTTGATCGTCGACCCCAGCATCCATTCCTCGCTCTGGGACGGCGCCCTGCTCAGCGGCGCGAAAATCGAGCGCTTCGCCCACGACGACCCGGATTCGCTGGCCACATTGCTCGAACACCTCGACCCGAAACAGGCCAAGGCCATCGCCGTCGACGGCGTCTATTCCATGGAAGGCCACATCGCTTCGCTGCCCCGCATCGCCGGCCTGGCGGAGCAATACCAGGCCGCCCTCGTCGTCGACGACGCGCACGGCCTGGGCGTGCTCGGCCGCGACGGCCGCGGCGTGTGCGACCATCTCGGCGTGACCGACCGGGTGGACCTGATTACCGGCAGTTTCTCGAAATCCCTGGCCGGCACCGGCGGGTTCCTCGCCGGCAGCCGGGTGTTGATCGAATTCCTGCGCAGCTATTCGCGCCCGATCATTTTCAGCGCCGCGATCAGCCCCGCCGCCGCGGCCGGCGCGCTGGCGGCATTGCAGGTCATCCAGGACGAACCGCAACACCGGGAAAAACTCTGGGCCAATTACCGGCACCTCAAAGCCATCATGGAAAATCTCGGACTGGATTATTGGAACAGTCCCACGCCCGCCCTGCCCGTGGTCATCGGCGACAAGGAACAATGTTACTGGATGTGGAAAACGCTCTGGGACCGCGGCTTCTTCACCGTGATCTCCATCCCCCCCGGCGTGCCGCCCGGCAAAGACCTGATCCGCGTCGCCGTCACCGCCCTGCACACCACCGAACAACTCGACCGGTTCGGCGAAGCCCTGAAAGAAGGCATGAAACGCGCCGGCCTGAAACCCAAACCCGCCTGACAGAGCCTGAGGTCGTGGAGCGCCACCCTCCAGGCACGGTTCTGCTAGGCGCTCTCAGCGGCCCGATCGACCATCACTTGCGCTTGAGCCCGTCGCGCCAGGCCATCGTTTCCAGTTCCACTCGCACAGCGTCCTCAATCGGAATCACCGGCCGCGCCTCGAACACGAACGCCGGCCAGGTCGAGCACACCTTATGGACCGTTGCCGGATCATCGCACTCCACCAACATATACCCGCCCCAATCGCCCACGCGGATCACGAACAACTCAATCTTGAAATTCGCCGGCGCCTTCCATTGAGTAAACACTTCCAGGATCCGCTTCTGCGCATTCTCGTACTCCATGGGCGACCCCTGCGACCGTTCATACCAGCAAAGCATATATTTCATCGGGATTCTCCTGTTAACTCGCGTTACCCCCTGACGCGCACCCCGCGACCCTCGCGGACCCGTCAGTCTCACCGCTTCCCATACTATCCACCCCGTCACCCCCCGCAAGCCATATTGCGCTTCCCCGACCCAATTTCCCGAAATCCCCCGCCGTAACGTCGTCATTCCGAGCTTGTCGAAACTCGCCGAGAGGCCGCCTCGTCGTTCAGCGGCAAGCCGAAGCGAAGCGCAGACGCCCTTGGGCAATCTCTGTCGTAAAGGGCAGTCGAGGCTATCCGACGGGGGTGCTCCACCGCTACGCCGACGGCACCAAACCCTGATATGACAATACCATTGACCGACACCTGTGCTACTAAGCTTGCCATTTGCCGCCGCCGGCTTTAGACTGCGGTAAACGGAGTAACGCTGCGAAAGCTTTGCCGTTTCTCCTTCCGTTGGCACTCGAGCCGATCAAAAGCGGAATGCCTTGCGGTCATAGCGAGAGACTCGACCCATGAAGTTGCATGCAGCCAAACCGCTCTGGACCCGGGCTTTCTTCATCCTGGGCCTTGTGTTGTTCGGTGCGCCTGCGACAGTCTTTGGTCAATGCACGAACGTCAGCTTCGGTTCCATCACCAACCTGGCTGCCGGCGATGGCCCCTCCTTCGTGGCAGTGGCCGACTTCAACGGCGATGGCATTCCGGACTTCGCCGTGGCCGACCTGTTCGGCAACTCCGTGACGATCCTGCTGTCTGATGGCAGCGGCGGGTTCACAAGCTCGACAGTCCCCGTCGGGGGTGGATCGTACGGCGTCGCGGCGGCAGACTTCAACGGTGATGGCAAGCCTGATCTCGTTGTGGCGAACGGCTCCGACAGCACGGTGACCATTCTTCTGGGCGATGGGAGAGGGGGATTCGCCTCCTCGACGGTTCCCGTGGGGGGTGGCCCCATTGCCTTTGCGGTGGGCGACTTCAACGGCGACGGCAACCTCGACATCGCCGTCGCAAACTTTAACGATTTCACCGTGACGATCCTGCTGGGCGACGGCAAGGGCAACTTCTGCCCGTCCGCCGCCTCGCCCATCCCCGCCGGCTATTTCCCGCGCTCCCTGGCCGCGGCCGACTTCAACGGCGACGGCAATCTCGACCTCGCCGTCGCAAACGCTTACTCCGACACCGTGACGATCCTGCTGGGCGACGGCAAGGGCGGCTTCATCCCGGCCTCCGGTTCACCGATCACGGTCGGCAGCGGATCGTCTGCCGTGGTGACAGGCGATTTTAATGACGACGGCATACCCGATCTCGCCGTCGCAAACCCTTACAGCGACAGCGTAACAATCCTGTTGGGTGACGGCCATGGGGGGTTCAAACAATCAGCCGGTTCGCCCTTCGCCGCCGGAAGCGGCCCCAGTTCGCTGGCAATAGGCGACTTCAACGGCGATGGCCGGATCGACCTCGCTACCGCCAACGAAGTTGACGGCACTGTGACAATCCTGCTGGGCGATGGCAAGGGCGGCTTCACCCAGTCCCCTGGTCCGCCCATCATTATTGGAAATAGCATCGATTGTATCGTGGCGGGCGATTTCAAACGCGATCCCAGGCGCGATTTCAGGCGCGATTTCAAGTGCGATTGCCGACGCGATTCCAGGCGCGATCTTGCCGTGGGGAATCTGTACGGCAACACCCTGACCATACTGCTTAACACCTGCCCCGGCGATCAAGCGCCGCCTCCATGCAACGCCCCGCCGCAGATAACAGCCATCGCGCAACAGGGTAATGACATACTGATCACCTGGACGGCCACGGCCAACAAGACAAATGTAGTGCAGGTCACCAACGGCAGGCCCGGCGGTTGCCCCATGAACAGCTTCACCGACCTCAGCCCCCTCATCATCCCCAGCGGCTGCGGCCTCACCTGCACCAACTATCTCGACATCGGCGGGGCCACCAACTGCCCCGCTCGCTACTACCGCGTGCGCCAGGTGCAGTGATCCCGCGAGAATGAACCCTTTCCTCCGCCCCGCCCCAACGCCGTCATTCCGGGCGCGTCGAAACTCGCCGAGAGGCCGCCTGTCGTTCAGCGGCAACTCTCTGTTGTAAAGGCCAGTCGCCGCTATTTGCCGTGCCTGCTCCACCGTCACGCCGACCCGACCAAACCCTAACATGACAATACCACGAACCGACCCCTTTCAAGAGGTCACGAACTGACCCCTTTCAAGAGGTCAATCCCAAGTATTGGCATTCCAAGCTGTCGTCAGCAGGGTTGAAGTAGGGGCCGGATTCAAGTATTTTACCTGTCATGAATTACAAGGTGGTCGTGCATCGTGAACCGAAGGGCGGATACTGGGCCGAGGTGCCGGCGTTGCCCGGCTGTGTCTCGCAAGGCGGGACGCTGAAGGAGTTGCAGGCCAATGTTCGCGAGGCGATGAGCGGCTACCTGGAAGTGTTGCGCGAAGAGGGCCGCCAGCCGGAAGAAATTCAGGTCCTGGAAATCGCCCTTTGAAAGCCTATAGCGGCAAGGAGGTTTGCCGTCTTCTGGAACAGGCTGGCTGGCAACTACGGCGCGTCAAGGGCAGCCACCACATC
>Ga0335078_10012612_pt1 | contig 12523 bp, 8 predicted proteins | sample Lox_Sample_32_FD_206711 | JGI IMG/M metagenome (GOLD analysis project Ga0335078, IMG submission 206711) | Soil microbial communities from Loxahatchee National Wildlife Refuge, Florida, United States - Lox_Sample_3.2 | ecosystem: Environmental > Terrestrial > Soil > Wetlands | place: USA: Florida... | reverse complement strand
GCGGCTCTCGGACGGGACGCCGCTGCTGATCGATCAGCAGATGGGGGAAGGTCACATCCTGGTGTTTGCGTCGACGCTTGACAACATCGCCAACGATTTTCCGCGTCACGCGTCCTTTGTGCCGTTCATCGAGCAGACCGCCCGGTATCTCGGCAAGCTGAACGAAGGGCCGCCCAGCGTGGCGGTGGGGTCGTTTGCCGAACTGCGCGATTCCAACCAGAAAGGCGCGGCCGTCGATGTGGTCGATCCCAAAGGCGACCGGGCTTTGTCGCTGGCGGAATCGACCAAGGCTCAAAACATACAATTCACGATGGCCGGTTTTTACGAAATCCGCCGGCCCAACGCACCGAATGAGCTGGTGGCGGTCAATGCCGACCGCCACGAGTCCGACCTGACTCCGGCGGACCCCGACCGGCTCCGGTTGTGGCAGAATACTGCCGAGGGGGCCGCGGCCGAGGCCGGTTCCGCGGAAAGCCAGCAGAAACCCTTCTCCATGTGGTGGTACGTAATGCTGGCTGTGCTGGTACTGGCAGTGGCTGAATCTTTGCTCGGAAACCGGTATTTATCGGTAGATAAAGAGGCGGCATGAATTTAAATCGCTTGTCCGACTATTTGGGCGCCGTCGAGCGGCGGCTCCGATGGGTAGCGCTCACGCGCGGAATAGCGGTTACGGCCGCCGCGGCCGTGGCGTTCACCGTGGTCGCGGTGCTGGTGGCCAACTACTTCGCCTTCTCCGACCACAGCGTGACGGGCGCGCGCGTCCTGCTCTTCCTGGGGCTGGCGTTTGCCTTGGCGGCGGCTCTGGTGATTCCGCTGATCCGGCTGAACCGCCGGCACGCCGCGCGGGAGACCGAAAGCCAGTATCCGCAGTTCCAGGAACGCCTGCTGACGTTCAGTGAGCGGATGGAGCAGAACCCCAACGATCCGTTCCTCGATCTGCTGGCGGCCGATACGCTTTCCGTGGCGCAGCAAGCCGAACCCAAGGAAGTCGCCAAGACCTCGCGGATGGCCAGCTTCGCTTCCGCGGCCGTGATCGCCCTGACCTTCCTGGTCTGGCTCGGCACCACCCCCGGCTTCATGGGGTACGGAACGCACCTGCTGTGGGCCGGCCTGCCGAAGAGCGATGCTAAGCCGTTCTATGACATTCAGGTGCAACCCGGCAACGCCAAGATCCGCAAGAAATCTTCCCAGGTGATCAGCGCGCGGCTGGTCGGTTTTAGCGCCCCCGTGGTTCGGATTTACGGCAAATACGCCAGCGCCTCGAAGTGGGAGCAGACCGATATGCGGACTGAAGAGGGCGGGTCTGCCTATACCTTCGCCATCGCCGGCGTGCCGGAAACGCTCGACTATTACATCGAAGCCGGCGGCGTGCGTTCCAAGACCTATAAGCTGACGGTCATCGACCTGCCTTCGGTGAAGATCGGCGCGGTCACCTATCATTACCCGTCGTGGACGGGCATGAAGGATCTGGTGGAAAATCCCGGCGGCGATCTGCGCGCGGTGGAAGGGACAACCGCGGATGTCGCGGTCACCACCGATCGCCCGCTGGCCAAGGGAGCCATCCTGCTGGATGACGGCACCCGGATCGACCTCCGCTCGAGCGGCACGAATGCCCTGGTGGCCACGGTACCGATTCAGAAAGATGGCCTCTATCACATCGCCGCCATCGACAACGGCGAAGACGTTCGTCTGACCGAAGATTACTTCATCGAAGCGCAGAAAGACCGGCCGCCGGAAGTGCGCATCACGCGGCCGGGCCGCGATTTCCGCGCCTCGCCGATCGAAGAGGTGACGGTGGCGGCCGAAGGCAAGGATGATTTCGGCCTGAAGGACCTCGAGCTGCACTACGCCATCAATGGCGGCTCGGAGAAGGCGGTTTCGTTGCTGCCAAACAAGGGAGCGAAAGAAGCGTCGGGCTCGACCGTCATCTCGCTTGAGGATTTTAAAGTGGTGCCTGGCGACGTGGTGAGCCTCTACGCCACGGCCAAGGATGCCCGCAATAGCAGCAACACCGATATCTTCTTCGTCGAAGTGCAGCCGTTCGAACGCAACTACTCGCAGTCCCAGCAGGGCGGCGGTGGGGGCGGAGGCGGCGGCCAGCAGGATCAGGACCAAATCTCCGAACGCCAGAAGCAGATCATCACTGCGACCTTCAATGAGCTGAAAGGCTCCGGCGCAAAAGGCACCGCCGCCGAAAACGCGGCGTTTCTCTCGCAGGTGCAGTCGAAGCTGCGCGACCAGGCGAAGTCGCTTGCTGATCGCATGAAGAGCCGGCAGCTGGCCGAAGCCGGCGATTCCTTTAAGAGTTTTGTCCAGGATATGGAGCAGGCGGTCAACGCGATGGGTCCGGCTTCGGATAAGCTGAAGGGCGCCAACTGGAAAGACGCGCTCGGTCCCGAGCAGCAGGCTCTGCAATACCTGCTGCGCGCCGAAGCCACCCGTCGTGACATCCAGGTGGCCTTTGGCCAGCAAGGCGGCGGTGGCGGCGGCATGCAGGGCGGCGCGCGCGACCTCGAAGGGCTCTTCGACCTCGAACTCGACACCGAAAAGAACCAGTACGAAAGCGCCAAGAGCGGCGGCCAATCCGCCGACCAACGCCAGCAGGATATCGACGATGCCCTGCAAAAGCTCGAAGAGCTGGCGCGGCGCCAGCAGGAACTCGCCAACCAGGCGCGCCAGAACCAGCAGGTCTCGCAGCAGCGCTTCCAGCAGGAAATGCTGCGCCGCGAGGCCGAAGAACTGCAGCGCAAGATCGAGCAGTTGCAGCGCCAGCAGCAGGGTCAACAAAGTCAGCAAGGGCAACAAGGTCAGCAGGGGCAACAAGGCCAACAAGGGCAGCAGGGTCAACAGGGCCAGCAGGGACAACAAGGGCAGCAAGGCCAGATGTCGGCCGGCAGCGGAGGCATGGGTTCCCAGCAGATGCAGCGGACCATCGACCGTCTGCAGCAGGCCTTGCAGAGCATGCGGCAGGCGGCTTCGTCGCAACAGGCCGGGACGCCGCAGGCCGAAGCCGAAGCCAAGCGTGCGGCCGATGCGCTCAAGGATGCCGAGCGGCAGCTCGCCGGTTTGCGCAGCCAGCAGGCGAACAGTCAAGTGGATAATCTGGCGCAGCAGGCGGACCAGATTGCCCGCCAGCAGCAGGATTTCGAAGGGCAGCTCCGAAAGGCCTTCGGGAATCCGCAGAACCGTCCGAACCAGCAGCAGGCCCGCCAGCTCGCCGACGGCCGGCAGGGCGAAATCGACCAGCTCAAGAACCTCGAACAGCAGATGCAGAATGCGGTGCGGCAGTTGGCCGGCACGCAAAGCAAGGCGTCCGGTAAGCTGCGCGAAGCGCTCGGCGAGATGCAGCAGCAGGAACTGCCGCGCGACATGCAGCGCAATACCGATTACATCCGCCGCGGTCTGGGCGAATATGCCGTGATGTCGGAGCCCGGCATCACTCAGGGCCTGAACAACCTGCGCGACCAATTGAAAGGCGTGCAGCAGGAGCTGGCACAGGAAGGTAAAGACGGCAAAGCGCCGGGCCAGGGCGGCGACGACAAGGCTCTGCAGGAAGCGCTGTCGCGTGTCGAGAAACTCCGGCAGCAGATGGAAGCCCTCTCGCAGCGCGGACAAGGCCAGGGCCAGCAGCCCGGCCCGCTTCAATCCGGCCAACTGCAGCGCGGCCAGCAGCCCGGACAGCAGCCCGGCCAGGGTCAACCGCAGGGTCGGCAAGGCCAGGAGGGGCAACAGGGCCCGGGCGGAAACCAGAATGGCCAATTCCAATCGGGGCAGCTCTCGCGCAGCGGCCAGAACGACGGCAGCTTCGGACCGCGCGGCGGCAACAATGTGTGGGGCCCGAATGGCGGCTTCGGCAACAACGACCCGAACCTCGGCTACGACGGCGGCCCGATCAAACCCGGCGAATTCGAGAACAGCTACCGCCAGACGCTGCAGCAGCTCCAGGCGATCGAATCGCAGTTAAAGGATGACCCGACCGCCGCGCGCGACCTTTCGGCGCTCCTCAAGGAGATGCAGCGGCTGAACCCGTCGACGTACGCCAACGATCCCGAGCTGTCGTCGCGCATCCAGGCGGCGATGATCGGCGATATCCAGCAGGTGGAGATGGAGCTCCGCCGCAAGGTAGACGACGCCAACGGCGGCAACATCCGCAGCGCCGGCAACGAGCCGGTGCCCGCGGGCTTCGAAGACAAGGTGGCGGACTACTTCCGCCGTTTGAGCAAATCGAAGTAAACGGCGGGCGGGCTTGCGCGCGGTGGCTTCTAATTGGAAACCGGCGCCGGTTTCTTCCGGACACTCTTGGAGACGTTCGGGCTGGTGAGCACCGAGGACGTCGTGTACACGTCGAGCGTCGCCGGGTCCATCGCCAGCCCGTGCGGTCGGCCGTCGACGTGGATCGCGTCGACAATCCTGCCGTCCTTGAGAATCGTGACCGCCCCGGCATTCACGTCGCTCACGTAGACCGTGTCATCCGGCGTGACCACGATGCCGCCCCGGCAGGGAGCCGCCCAGGTTTCAAGAAACTTGCCGTTCTTATCGAATACCGAGATTCGTTTGTTGTCGCTGTCGCTGACCAGGACGCGGCCTTTCGAGTCGATCGCCACACCGTGGGGAAGTTGCAGTTGCCCCGGCGCGCTTCCCTTGACGCCGCCGATGATCCGGATGAAGTTTCCGTCTTTGGAAAATTGCACGATGCGCGAGTTCACATAGCCGTCGGAGACGAAAATGTCGCCGTTCGGTCCGAAGGCAATCGCATTCGGCCGGTTGAACAGGTCGTGCGAGCGGTTGTCGCCGGCCACGCCTTTCTTCCCCAGGGTCATCAGCAGTTTCCCGTCGGGGCTGAACTTGAGGACCACATGATCGTTGGCGTCGGTCGCCCACAAGTTGCCGTCGCGGTCGAAGTACACACTGTGCGCGAGTTTGAAAAGACCGTCCTCGCCCCAGGACCGGACAAACTTCCCGTCCGCGGTGAAAACGCGGAAATACGGGGCCTTGCGCACGAGGACGACAACCTGGCCTTTGCCGTCGGCGGCCACCCACGACGTCTCGCCTCCCCACTCGGCGCCCGGCGGCAACTGCGCCCACTTGGTCATGTTGACGTCGTAGCGATCAAACAAACTCGATTGCGCGTTCGCAGCGGCAGCGCACAAAGCGGCGGCGATTACGAAGCTCAGAAGTCTCATGGAAACGTCCTCCGCGTTCCGTTCATGCTACCGCCGGAACGGCGAAAAAGAAAGCCGTCCGGCGTTGTTGCGCGAGGCCCAAGGCTTGCGCTAGAGTGTCGGGGACCACCATGAAAGGCCACGGGCGGCAAGACCCCGGCGCCGTGTTTGCGCGCATCCAATCGCGCTTTGACGAGAGCGAGCCGGCGCGCCATGGATTGATTTGCGCGCAGGGGTTCTACACTCGGTGTTTCGTCCTCAAGCTGCAAAAGGCCTCCGACGAATGACCCGCTGCTGAAACGCTTCACCCATCTAAGTCCGGTGATCGATCGCCTTTTGACCTCGCGGCGGCTGCCCGGGCGATAGCCGGGTCATGCAGCTCCAACCGCGATCTTAGACAAGTCAAGGTAACGAAACCGGCTGAAAATTATGATGAGACGAGCTCCGCCTGCGGCTGGTATATGATATTGAGATCTCGTACCGGAGGATTGCCTCATGGAAATCACCCCCGGGTGCCGGCTCGGCTCATATCAGGTGCAGGCCCAGGTAGGTGCTGGTGCGATGGGCACAGTCTTCCGCGCCACCGATACCAAGCTGGGGCGTGATGTAGCCATCAAGGTCCTGCCGCCGGGCCTGGCTGACGCTCCCGGGTCGTTAGCCCGTTTCCAGCGCGAAGCCCGCATGCTCGCGGCTCTGAATCATCCCAACATCGCTACCATCCACGGATTCGAGCAAGCGGGAGACGCGCACTATCTCGTGATGGAATTGGTGCCGGGCGACACGCTGGCGCAGCGTCTTACGCTCGGGCCCGTGCCGCTGCCGGAAGCTCTCAAAATCGCCGCCCAGATCGTCGAAGCCCTCGAAGCTGCGCACCGCCAGTCCATCGTCCACCGCGACCTCAAGCCCGCCAACATTAAGGTGACTCCCGAAGGGCGGGTCAAGGTGCTCGATTTTGGGCTGGCCAAGGCCTTTGAACTCGGCCCGGCGCGGGCACCGGAGACCCAGCAAGCCACCGCGACGCTCGACGACCCCACTCGCATCGGGCAAGTCATGGGCACCCCGGCCTACATGAGCCCCGAACAGGTGCGCGCCGTTCCCCTCGATCAGGGCGCCGATGTCTGGGCATTTGGCTGCATCCTCTTTGAACTCCTGAGCGGCCGCCGCCCCTTCGCCGGCGCGACCCAAGGCGATCTGTTCGCCGCCATCCTCACCAAGGATCCCGACTGGCAGGCGTTGCCGGCTTCCACTCCGCCCGAGCTTCGCGATTTGCTGCGCAAGTGCCTCGAAAAGGAGGGAAGCCGCCGTCTGCGCGATATCGGCGAAGCCCGCCGCGTTATCGAGGCAGCAGGGACTGCCGCACCGCCGAAGCGCGGTTCCGCAAGAAACGCCTGGCTCGCGGTCGCCTCGGCGGTTACCGTGGCTGCCATCGCCGCCGCGCTCAACCTGGGTGGCCTTCGCGACCGGCTGACCGGCGTCAACAGCGCGCCCATCCGCTCCATCGCGGTGCTGCCGCTCGAAAATCTTTCAAAAGACCCCGCCCAGACCTATTTCGCCGATGGCACCACGGATGCGCTGATTACCGATCTCTCCAAACTCGGCGCCTTGAAGGTAATCTCGCTCACCTCCGCCATGCAATATAAGGGAAGCAAGAAGCCCCTCCGCGACATCGCCAGCGAATTGCATGTGGACGCCATAGTTGAAGGCGCCGTGATGCAGGCCGACGGACGGGTTCGAATCTCGGCGCGATTGACCAAGGCTGCCACCGAAACACCGCTTTGGGCCGAAAACTATACCCGCGACCTTAAGGATGTGCTGACGCTCCAGGATGACGTCGCGCGCCAGATTGCGGCCGGTGTCCAACTCACCCTCACCCCCGAGGAACAGACTCGACTGACTTCGGGCCCCGTCGATCCCGAGGCCTATCAGCTCTACCTGCAGGCTCAGTTCGCCCTTGACCAGGACAGCGTGCCCTTGCGTAAGCAGGCCGTCCAGTTGTTTGAACGGGCGATCCAAAAAGATCCCAAGTATGCGAAGGCATACGCGGGATTGGCCCTTACCTATGGTTCTTTCGGCCGGTTTTATGAGGAGCCGAACGTCGTCATGCCCAAAGCCCGGGAAGCCGCGCTGAAGGCGATCAGCCTGGACGAGACCCTTTCCGAGGCCCACACCGCGCTCGCGACCGTGCGCCTGCAATACGATTGGGATTGGCAAGGCGCCGAGCAGGAGCTGAGGCGCGCTATCCAGCTCAATCGCAGTTCAGCCGATGCCCACGATCTCTACGCTGCCTATTACACGGCTTCCGGAAATTTCCAATCCGCCCTCTCGGAAATTCAGCTTGCCCGGGAGTACGACCCGCTTTCTCTGCGCTACGCCGACCGTTTCTTGTACGTGCTGGTTTTCTTCAAGAACTATGACCGTACCATCGCCGAAGCGAACGCCATTCTGGCAAAGCACCCGGATTTCGTGATGGCCTATGCCTGGAAGGCCATGGCTTTGGTCATGCAAGGCCATGCCGCAGAGGCGGTCGAAGCTCAGAAACGCGCCTTCGAGATCGATCCCAACCCTGGAATGAAGATCTTCCTTGCCGTGGCCGAGGCAGCGGCGGGAAAGAAAGGCGATGCACTGCAACTGGCGCACCAGGTCGAGGACGCCGCCAAGAAGCAGTATGTCTGCAATTACGAAATCGCGCAGATCTACGCCTCCATGGGCGATCGCGATCAGGCCTTCAAATGGCTGAAGAGCGGGGTGGGCCAGCAGTGCGATTGCATGATCTGGCTGCAAGGCGAGCCCTGGATGCAGTCGCTCAAAGCGGATCCGCGCTATCTGGACTTGATTAAGCGCGTCGGTTTTGACCGATTACCGGCCACGGCTGGCCAGTGACGAAGGGTGGGCCTCACTCGCCTTTGAAAATATCGCGAATCTTGCGCGCGCCGTAGCGGATCTCGGAGAAGGTAGCGCTTCCCTTGTTCCCCGCCGGCGACTGCGCGCCGAACCCGACTCGCAGCCCGGGTGAGGCGCCCAGCGAGAAGGCTCGGACCATTTTCCACGAGCGCCCGTCTGGGGAAGCATAGAATGCGATCGCCGGACCGGTTTTCGCAATGCGATACCAGATGGAACCGCCGCGGACCGGGGCGGAATTGCAGTCGTCGGAAACTCCGCGTGTCACCACCGTGACGATGGTCGGCTCGCCGTAAACCGACATTTCCAGCGCGAGCTTCGCCCAGTGCGTGTCATCGGCGTACACCATCAGCAGGCCAGCATCCCACGGCGTTCCGAATTCGACGTCCAGCTTCGCGGTGAGGACGAAATCTTCGGCGGGCTCGAACAGCAGCAATGGAGCATTGGTGTGGGACTCGCCATTCAGCGGAGAGATAAACCAGTCCGTGGACCCTCCGGCCGCGATGGTCAGGCGGCCGTCTTCCATCTTCGAGGACGCGGGAGTGTCCTTCCACTCGGAGACCCCGGGCAGATCGGCAATCGCCAAGATCTGCCGGTCGGCGGCGTGCAACGCAGCGCTGGCCAGGCAGGCAAAAACCAAGACGCGATGCATAGCTCTGCGGCCAGCATATCTCCGCGCGCGCACGCCGGTTGCACATTTACCTCAAACCCGATATAGTTTAGGGTATATGAAGACCAGCAATGGCCTCTGGAAGGAGTGTCTGCAAGGGCGCCTGTCGGAACCGCTTGCCTCGGAACTCGATAAATACGAGAGCGAAGTGCTGCTTAAAAAGCACGGCAAGATGGACGACAAAGTGTTTGCCGAGACGCGGCTGCGCCGGGGATCGTACGGTCAACGGTATGACAACGGCCAGCGCCACGACGGAAAAGAGACCCAAAAGCTGCAGTATCCGAGCGACCACACCAAAGGCCCGGGCACGATGTGGGATGCGCCGGGGATGCAGCGGATCAAGATCCCGTACGGCGGGCTGAACGCGCCGCAGCTCGAAACGCTGGCGGAGTTGGCGGAAGAATATTCGGACGGGATCGCGCACATCACCACGCGCCAGGATGTGCAGCTTCACTTTATCCACATTGAAGACGCCCCGACGATCATGCGGCGCCTGGCGGCGGTGGGAATTACCACGCGCGAAGCCTGCGGGAACTCGCTGCGCAACGTCACCGGCTGCCCGATCGCGGGAGTCTGCCGCACCGAGGCGTTTGATGTGACGCCGTATGCCAAGGCGCTCGCATGGCACCTGATCGGGCATCCGGACACCCAGGAGTTCGGGCGCAAGTTCAAGGTTTCGTTTTCCGGCTGCGCCGAGGAAGCGTGCGCGCTGGCGCACATTCACGACATCGGCTTGGTGGCGAAGATTCAGGACGGCAAGCGCGGCTTTACGTTCTATGTGGGCGGCGGGCTCGGGACGGTGCCGCAGCAGGCCAAGCTGATGGCCGATTTCGTTCCGGAAGAAGAACTGCTGCCGCTCACCCAGGCCATCTGCCGGGTGTTTGCGCGGCTCGGCGAAAAGAAGAACCGCAATACGGCGCGGCTGAAGTTCGTCATCCAGAAGATTGGCTTACCCGAGTTCACGCGGCTCGCGAATGAAGAGCGCAAGATTCTGAAGCCCGAAGCGCGCTGGACGGAATATCTGAACGATGTCGCGGCGTATCGGGAAGAGGCCAGCAAAGCGCCGGCGCTGCTGCAGATTTCCGGTCCGGCCGATGCCGGGTTTGACCGCTGGCGGCAGTCGAATGTCTATCAGCAGAAGCAATCGGGACACGTGACGGTGACGATTACGCTGCCGCTCGGCGACATCACGGCCGACCAGCTTCGCGCGGTGGCCGACATTTCCCGGAAGTACACGAAGGAGACGGTGCGCTCGACGGTGGAGCAGAACATCGTGCTGCGCTGGGTGAGCGAAGCCGACTTGCCGAAGCTCTATGCCGAACTCACGGCGGCGGAGCTCGCGCAGCCCGGCGCCGGAACGGTGGTCGATGTGGTTTCCTGCCCCGGCACCGATACCTGCAAGCTGGGCATTTCATCGTCGCGCGGCCTGGCGGGCGAGCTGCGGTCGCGGCTGGTCGCCAAAGGCTATGAGCTCGACGAAGCCATCCGCGGCCTGCACATCAAGATCAGCGGCTGTTTCAACTCCTGCGGCCAGCATCACGTGGCCGACCTTGGCTTTTACGGCATGAACCGGACCAAGAACGGATATACCGTGCCGCATTTCCAGGTGGTGCTGGGCGGAAAATGGCAGGAGAACGGGGGCGCGTACGGGCTGGCGATTGGGGCGATTCCGTCCAAGCGGATCCCGGATCTGGTCGACCGGATCACCTCTCGCTACGTTGCTGAACGCCAGCCGGAAGAGACCTTTCACAATTACGCCAAGCGGATCGGGAAGGCCGCCCTGAAGGCGATGATCGATGACCTAGCATTCGTGCCGCCGCATGACTCCGACGCGAGCTTCTACGTGGATTGGTCGGACGCGCGCGAGTACACGATCGGCGATATCGGGATCGGCGAATGCGCCGGCGAAGTGGTCACCCCGATCGAGTTCCAATTGACGGCCTGCGAACGCGAAGCCTTCGAAGCGCAACTGGCGCTCGAAGCCGGCGATGTGGACAAGGCGGCGCGGACCGCCTACGAATCGATGCGCAACGCGGCTCAGGCGCTGCTCGCGTGGCGGGCGGTTCCGCACGAGATGACTGCGGAAGGAATCGCCGATGCGTTCAAGCGGGCGTTTTACGATACCGAGCAGTTTTTCGACCCGTTCGTCGGCGGCAAATTCGCGCAGTACTACTTCGCCGCGCATGAACATCGCGACCAGCCCTACGACGCCGAGAAGGCGCACCGGTTGATCGAGGAAGCGCAGCTCTTCATCGAGGCGGCGCACGCGTTTTACGGGCGGATCAGCGCACAGAAGGTGCCGGTGCTGGCATGAAAGAGATCCAGCATTTTCGCGTGAAGCTATTCGCCGCGCCGGAGAGCCGGCCGCGCCTGGGCGATGCCATTCCCGTGTTCCACCGCTGGATCCAGGAGAAGCGGCTTCCCGAGATGATGATCGACGTCTCGGATTATGAGCACGTGCCATCAGGCCCCGGAATCATCCTGGTCTGTCATGAGGCGATTTACGGGCTCGACGGAGGCAAAGGCAAGCTCGGGATGGTGTACAACCGGCGCACCGCGCTGGACGGATCGGTGGAGGAGCGGCTGCGGCAAGCGGTAGGCGCAGCCGAATCCGCGGCGGCGCTGCTGGAACAGGAACCGGAATTCGCCGGCAAGCTGCGGTTTGATCGTAAAGAATGGGAAGTGGTGGTGAACGACCGGGCGCTGGCGCCGAACAATGAAGAGACCTGGAACGCGGTGGAACCGGCGATTCGCAGCGTCTTTGACGCCAAGCTGGCCGCCGGCCGATACCGGCTGCAACACCACCGCGACCCGCGCGAATTATTTCGGGTGACGGTTTCGGCCTGATCGGCGGATCGCGGGTTTTCCTTCCGCGGACGGGGGTCTCGATCTACCCTCGATCTCATCCATGCCGGGGACCTGGGACGCCGAGGTGGAGAGGCTGGACCATTCCAACATCGCCGCCGTCAGGGATTCCGATACGGCGTCCAGAGCGCGCGTCGCCTCCAGCGCTGCCACGTCGGCGTCCGGACGGCCACTCATCGCGATCTCCAGAACGTTCGCGGCGGTTTCGTGAAACTGACGATGCAGCTCGCAGCAGCGCCAATAGATGTCCTGATCGCGATACAGGTCTTCCAGACGGCGCAGCCAATGTCCAAAGCGGCAACGGTCGTCCTGACGAAGATCGCCCGGAGAGACCTCGCCGGAGCGGGATTCCAGCACCGATTGCAGCATGGACTTCCACCCCAAGTGCGCCACAATGGCGGTCGCAAAGCTGTTATTCACCATTCTGCGGGCGCCTTCAACCCGCTACTGAGTTATCGGCAGGAAGAGCTCAGAAGGTTAGCGGCCGGTTCTCGAAGGGTCTGAGGGCCGGTTACGGTTGCACCGTAACCTTGAGCTTGGCGGTGGTCCAGCAGCACTGAAAGCCGCCGCCGCCTTCGCCGGAGTAGTCGTTCGCGGTCACGTTCAGCATGTAGTCGCCGGGCTGGCTGAAGGTGGCGGTGGTCGTGGATTTGCCGGTGAACGCCAGCTTCACGTCGGAGCGCTGGATTTTCTCGACATCCGGCTTGGTCTTCGCGAAGGTCACCTCGCCGGGACCGCGGTATTTGGTCCAGGTCAACACGACCGGGCCGGAGAGATTTTTCGGAGGCGCTCCCGATGACGTGGTCAGCTTAGCGTCATCCGAAGCCCAGACGACAATCGGAAACGGGACGTTGGCCTTGGCCGTGCGATCCACGACCAGGCCTTGCGGACCCTGCACAGTGGGGCCATGCTCGTCGAAGCTCAGGAC
>Ga0335078_10012611_pt1 | contig 12523 bp, 9 predicted proteins | sample Lox_Sample_32_FD_206711 | JGI IMG/M metagenome (GOLD analysis project Ga0335078, IMG submission 206711) | Soil microbial communities from Loxahatchee National Wildlife Refuge, Florida, United States - Lox_Sample_3.2 | ecosystem: Environmental > Terrestrial > Soil > Wetlands | place: USA: Florida... | reverse complement strand
GTGGTCGAAGGCGCGAGCCAGGCCGCGCGCCTGCGCCGCCATCTGGAGGCTTACGATCTCGCGGTCAACACCGAGTGCAAGAGCTTCGGCGCGCTGCTGGAGTGGCCCGACTTCCGCCCCGCGATCATGGAGGGCGAGATCTCATCCGGCGCCGTCCTGCAGGCCGACGGGCTCTACGTTTACAGCGAAGAGGACGTCTTTGGCGAGCCGCGCGTGCGAAGACGCTCGCGGCCGGTCGCCAAGGGCGCCCTGCTGAACCTGGAGGAGCTCAGGCCCGACGACGTCGTGGTGCACATCGACCACGGAATCGGACGCTACCGGGGGCTCCGTCACCTGAAGGTCGCGGGAACCGAAGGCGATTTTCTAGCGCTCGAGTATGCCGCCGGCGACGCGATGTACGTCCCGGTCGAGCGCATCAACCTCGTCCAGCGCTACATCGGCGGCGACGGCCAGGAGCCCAAGCTCGACAAGCTCGGCAGCGGCTCGTGGGACAAGGTCAAGCGGCGCACCAAGGAAGCGGTGCTCGCGATGGCCTCCGACCTGCTCGACGTTTACGCCGCGCGCGAGGTGATGGAGGGCCACGCCTTCCCGCATCCGGGCGCCGACTACGCCGAGTTCGCCGAGCGCTTCGAGTTCGAGGAGACGCCCGATCAGCTCGCCGCGATCGACGAGGCCGTGCGCGACATGTGCCGGGCCAAGCCGATGGACCGGCTGATCTGCGGCGACGCCGGCTTCGGCAAGACCGAGGTCGCGCTGCGCGCCGCGTTCATCGCGGTGATGGACGGGCGGCAGGTGGCGATGCTGGTACCGACAACGGTGCTCGCGGAGCAGCACTGGAACACGATGCGCAAGCGCTTCGACGGCTACCCGGTGCGAATCGAAATGGTCTCGCGCTTCCGCAACGCGCGCGAGAACAAGGCGGTCATCGACGACGTCCGCAGCGGCAAGGTCGATATCGTGGTCGGAACCCATCGCCTGCTCCAGGACGACGTTGAGTTCCCGCGGCTCGGCCTGCTGATCGTGGACGAGGAGCATCGTTTCGGCGTGGCCGACAAGGAGCGGGTAAAGCGGCTGCGCAAACTGGTCGACGTGCTGACGCTCACCGCGACCCCGATTCCGCGCACGCTGCATATGGCGATGCTCGGGATCCGGGATCTCAGCGTGATCCAGACCCCGCCGCCCGACCGCCAGGCGATCCGCACCTTCGTCGCCCACTTCGACGACGGTCTTCTGCGCGAAGTCATCATGCGCGAGCTCAACCGCTCCGGGCAGGTGTTCTTCGTGCACAACCGGGTCGAGAATATCGAGTACGTCGCGCGCCACCTGCGCGCGATCGTGCCCGAGGCGAAGGTGGCGATCGCGCACGGCCAGATGAAGGAGCGTCAGCTCGAGGACGTGATGCGCGAATTCATCGAAAACCGCGTCAACCTGCTGGTGTGTTCGGCAATCATCGAGTCGGGACTCGACATTCCCAACGCCAACACCATGATCATCAACCGTGCCGACCATTTCGGCCTGGCGCAGCTCTACCAGCTGCGCGGACGAGTCGGACGCTCGCGCCAGAAGGCTTACGCCTATCTGCTGATCCCGGGCGAGCACATCATCACCCGCGACGCCAAGAAGCGCATCGACGCACTGCGCGAACTGGTCGAGGCCGAAAGCGGCGGCGGCTTCAAGCTCGCGATCCGCGACCTCGAGCATCGCGGCGCGGGCAACCTGCTCGGGCGCGAACAGTCGGGTCAGATCACTGCAGTCGGCTTCGAGCTGTACACGGAGATGATGGAGCAGGCGATCCACGAGCTGCGCGGCGAACCGCAGCGGCCCGATTTCGAGCCCGAGCTGAGGCTCGGCATTCCCGCATACATCCCCGACAGCTTCGTGCCCGACGAGGGCGAGCGCCTGGTGCTGTACCGGAGGATGGCGCGGGCTGCAGCACGGGCGGACCTCGATGCGCTCCGCGAAGAAATGCGCGACCGCTTCGGACCGCCGCCGACGCTGGTTGACAACCTTCTCGCCGCGATGGATTTGCGCCGGCGCATGCGCGAGATGATGATCCTGAGCGCGATTCTCAAGGGCGACCAGCTCGAGGTGAAATTCCATCCTGACGCGCCCGTGGATACGGGCCGCCTGGTCGCCCTGACCGAGGCCAACCGCCGCCGGATGCGCCTTAGCCCGTCGTTTCAGGTGGCGGTGCGAATCGAAACCGGCGCCGGCGAGACGGGCAACAACTACGAGCTGTTGTTCGAGCAACTCGACGGCGTCTTGCAGGCCCTGATGGCCTGTGAAAAATTGGAGGCCGTGCCGGGTAGCCCCGCCGGGCCGCTCGCCAGTTAGACCATGAGCCAGAATCGTTTTCGCATGCGCCTGGGCGCCGCGGCGTTGATCGCCGCCTGCCTCGGAGTTGGCCTGACGGCGGCGCCGCGCGCCGCGCGCGCGCAGGACGACGTCGATCGCGTGGTAGCCAGCGTCGACGGCGATCCAATCACGGTCCACGACCTCAGGGCCTTTGCCGCGGTCAACAAGGTAGCGCTGAGCGATCCGGACGACGTGAACTCGCCGGAGACCAAGGCCGTTCTGAAAGGGGTGATCTCCGAACGCCTGCTCGCAAACGAGGTCAAGAAATACAAAGATATGGTCGAGGAACGCCAGATCGACGCGTACATCCTGGACTTCGAGCAGGCCAACGGGCTCACCGAGGCGCAGCTTCGCGCGCAGCTTCAGAAAGAGGGCCACACCTATGAGGAGTTCCGCAAACACGCCCGGCTGGAACTGCAAAAGATGATCATGATCCAGAAGGAGGTGCGGCAGAAGGTCAACATCTCGCCCGACGAGGTCAAGGCCTACTACGACACCCATCACAGCGAATTCGCCGTCGGCAAGGAAAGCTTCAAAGTCGCGCAAATCCTGATCGCGTTGCCGCCCAACCCCACACCGCAGCAGGTCGCAGCGGCGCAGACCAAGGCCGACAGCATCCGCAAGCAATTGGCCGGCGGCGCCGACTTCGGCAAGCTCGCGCGCCAGTACTCCGACGACGATTCCAAGAGCCAGGGCGGCGAGTTGGGCGACTTCTCGCGCGGCGACATGATCGACGCCATCCAGAATGCGATCGATCAGATGAAGGTCGGCGATATTTCCCAGCCGATTCGGACCGAGCACGGCTTCCACATCGTCAAACTCGAGGCGCATGAGCAGACCGGCACCAAACCCTTCTCCGAGGTCGCCGGCGAGATTCGCGAGAGGCTGATAAGCCAGAAAGCGCAGGCGCAATTCGCGACCTGGGTTGACAACGATCTCGTCAAGCAGCACTACATCGAAACCTTCAACTAGCGTGACACGCCGGATGCCATCGAGGCCGGGGGCGCCCGCAACGCTGGCGCTAAGCATGGGCGATCCGGCCGGCATCGGCCCCGAAGTCATTCTGAAAGCGGCGGGCGCGATCGCCAAGCGGCGCGGCGCCCCGGCGCTGCTCGTGATCGGCGACGCAGGCGCGATGCGCGCCGCCGCGCGCCGCTTGCGCGGCGTGCCCGAGCCGCGGCCGTGGCATCCGGGCGACGCGCCCGTTCGTCCAACCGAAGGGCTGGCGGTGCTCGAAGTCGGACGGCTTGGCCGGGCCGCGCTCAGGCCGGGAAAGCCAAGTGTCGAGGGCGCAGACGCCGCCTACCGCTACATTGTCGAAGGGGCGCGGATGGCGATGGCGGGCGAGGTTGCCGCGCTGGTGACCGCGCCGATCAACAAGGAATGGCTCAACCGCGCCGGCCATCGCTTCCCCGGCCATTCCGAGCTGCTGGCGGAGCTCAGCCGCGCGCGGCTTTGGCGGATGATGTTCGTGGGCGACCGGTTGCGGCTGGCGCTGGTGACGGTACACATCGGACTCGCGCGCGTTTCGCGCGCGCTCAGCAGCCAGGGCGTGTTCGATACGATCCGGCTGCTCGCGCGGCATCTTCGAGAGCGCCTGCATCTGGAGCGGCCGCGCGTCGGGGTGCTCGGCTTCAATCCGCATGCCGGGGAAAACGGGCTCTTCGGCGACGAGGAGGCGCGCGCGATCCTCCCGGCGATCCGCCGCGCCCGGCGCGCCGGCATCGACGCCCAAGGACCGCTCGCACCCGACACCGCATTCATCCGTCAGGCCGGGAAATTCGGCTTCGACGCGGCGGTCGCGATGTATCATGATCAGGGCCTGATCGCGCTCAAGACGCTGGAATTCGAACGCGCGGTGAACGTCACCCTGGGATTGCCCTTCGTGCGCACCTCGCCTGATCACGGGACCGCGTATGGTATAGCGGGAAGCGGCGCGGCGAACGCCGCGAGCATGCTTGCGGCCATTGAATACGCCTGGCGCGCGGCGAACGCCGGGCGCACGAGGGCCGAAAGGGAAACCATCGGCGCCTGAAATGGGGCGGCGGCGAATCGCGATGGCAGATCGAATCGTTATCAAGGGCGCGCGCGAGCACAATCTCAAGAATATCGACCTTGAGATCCCGCGCGATCGCCTGGTCGTCATCACCGGGCTTTCGGGTTCGGGCAAGTCCTCGCTCGCCTTCGACACGATCTACGCCGAAGGTCAGCGCCGCTATGTCGAGTCGCTCTCGGCCTACGCGCGCCAGTTCCTGGAGCAGATGGAGAAGCCGGACGTCGATTCGATCGAGGGCTTGTCGCCGGCAATCTCGATCGAGCAGAAGACGACCTCGCGCAATCCGCGCTCGACCGTCGCCACCATCACGGAAATTTACGACTATCTGCGGCTCCTGTTCGCGCGCGTCGGACATGCGTTCTGTCCCAACTGCGGGCGCGAAATCACCCAGCAGAGCGTCCAGCAGATCGTCGACCGCATCATGGCGTGGCCCGAGGGCACGCGCATCCACGTGCTCGCACCGATCGTGCGCGACCGCAAAGGCGAGTATCGCAAGGAGTTGAGCGATCTCCGGCGCGCCGGATTCGTGCGGGTCAAGGTCGACGGCGCGGTGCGCGAGCTGGGCGAGGAAATAGCGCTCAATAAGAACCAGCGCCATTCGATCGACGTCATCGTCGACCGCCTCGCGATCCGCCGCGGGATCGAAAAGCGGCTAAGCGATTCGCTCGAGGTCGCCTTCAAATACGGCCACGACCTGCTCAAAATCGAGCGCCTCGAGGGCAAGGACGCCGGCGAGGTTTACTTCAGCCAGCGCTTCGCGTGCGTGGAGTGCGGAATCTCCTATCCCGAGATTACGCCGCGGATGTTTTCGTTCAACAGCCCGCACGGCGCCTGTCCGTCCTGCTCCGGCATCGGCTCGATCATGTATTTCGATCCCGAGCTGGTGGTGCAGAACGAAGACCTCAGCATCGCCGACGGCGCGATCGCGCCGTGGGCGACGATGAACTACATGCAGCCCGTGCTCGAGGCGCTGGCGGCGCACTACGAGTTCAGCCTCGACACGCCCTGGAAGAGCATCGCGGCCAAGGTGCGCCGGGCGATCCTCGAGGGCTCCGGCGACGAGGAGATCGCGTTTACCTACCAGCGCGGCGAACATCGCCGCGGCTATGAGCGCGCGTTCGAGGGCGTGCTGACCTGGCTCGACCGGCGCTACAAGGAGACCGACTCCGAAAGCATCCGCGAGATGCTCGAAGCGTACATGAACATGCGGCCGTGCCCGGAGTGCGGGGGCGCGCGGCTCAAGAAGGAAAGCCTCTACGTCCGCTTCAACGGCAAGTCGATCGCCGAAGTCTCGGCGATGTCAGTCAAGCAGGCGGTCGTTTTTTTCGCGGCGCCCAAACTGAGCCGCCAGGAAGAGGAGATCGCACGGCTCATTCTCAAGGAGATCCGCGAGCGGCTCGGCTTCCTAGCCGACGTGGGACTCGACTACCTGACGCTCGACCGCGTTTCGGCAAGCCTCTCGGGCGGCGAAGGCCAGCGCATCCGCCTCGCCACGCAAATCGGCTCGAGCCTGGTCGGCGTGCTGTACATTCTCGACGAGCCGTCCATCGGACTGCATCAGCGCGACAATCAGCGGCTGCTTTCGACGCTCAAGCGCCTGCGCGACCTCGGCAACACCGTGCTCGTGGTCGAACACGACCGCGACACGATGCTCGACGCCGATCATCTGATCGACATGGGGCCCGGCGCCGGCGTGCACGGCGGCTACCTGGTCGCGCAGGGGACGCCCGAGCAGGTGATGCGCAATCCAGCCTCGCTGACCGGGCGCTACCTCAAGGGTGAACTGGAGATCGCGACGCCGCGACGCCGCCGCCAGCTTTCCGGGCGCTCGCTCACGATCAAGGGCGCGCGGGAGAACAACCTGCGCGATCTCACCGTGAGCTTTCCGCTCGGCGTGTTCATCTGCGTCACCGGCGTTTCCGGATCGGGCAAGTCGTCGCTGGTGCTGGACACGCTCTACCGCGCGCTCGCGCAGAAGCTCAATCGTTCGCGCGAGCGCGCCGGCGCGCACAAGAGCATCGAGGGCGTCGAGCACCTGGACAAGGTGATCCATGTCGACCAGAGCCCGATCGGGCGCACGCCGCGCTCCAACCCCGCGACCTACACCGGTCTCTTCACCCACATCCGCGAGCTCTTCGCGCAACTGCCCGAGGCGCGGATGCGCGGCTACGGACCGGGGCGGTTCTCGTTCAACGTCAAGGGCGGACGATGCGAGGCCTGCCAGGGCGACGGCATCATCCGGATCGAGATGCACTTTCTGCCCGACGTTTACGTGACCTGCGAAGTGTGCAGCGGCAAACGCTACAACCGCGACACGCTGGAGATCCAGTACAAAGGCAAGAGCATCGCCGAAGTGCTCAACATGACCGTGCTCGACGCGGTCGAGTTCATGGGCTCGGTGCCGCCGATCCGTCAGAAACTCGAGACGCTGCGCGACGTCGGGCTCGACTACATCCATCTCGGCCAGTCAGCGACCACGCTCTCGGGCGGCGAAGCGCAGCGCATCAAGCTCGCCAAGGAACTCGCGCGCCGCGCCACCGGGCGCACGCTCTATATCCTCGACGAGCCCACCACCGGCCTTCACTTCGACGACATCAAGCGTCTGCTCGAAGTGCTCGGACGGCTGGCCGACGCCGGCAACACCATCATCGTGATCGAGCACAACCTCGACGTGATCAAGACCGCGGACTATGTCATCGATCTCGGTCCCGAGGGCGGCGATCGCGGCGGCCAGATCGTCGCCAAGGGCACGCCGGAGGAAATCGCGGCGGCGGCGAATTCGTCCACGGGACAATTCCTGCGCCAGGTTCTGGGCCATCGCGCCGCCGCCTGACGGGCCTGGCGCAGAGAACGTCGTGTGCCGCTCGCCCTGAGGCTCGCTTGAAACGCGTCGGCACAGCGATTCTTGCCTTGGCGATCGGGCTTGCCGGATGCGCTCGCGGTCCGGAGCCGCGCCAGCTCAAAGAGCAACTCCGACGCGAGCTTCCGCTCGGCACACCGTCGAGCCAGGTCGAGGCGTACCTGACGGCCAAGGGATGGCGCCACAGCTATCTGCCCGACGAGCGCTCCTACCTGGCCGGGATTAACAATGTCGGTCCGCGCTTCAGCTTCACCCGCGAGGATATCGCTATTCGGATCGATATGGACAAAGGCGGACGCGTGACGGCGATTAGCGTCACCCCTTTCTTCACTTATCACGGCAGATAGCGCGCGCCGGCGAGCATGCGGGCATGCAGAGTACCAAGGCAGCCCGCTGTGGTATAAATCGCGCGTAAATCGCGCGCACATCGGAGGTACGGCAGATGGAAAGCAAACATCCGCAGGCGCCAGGTTTCCCCGAGCCCGAAGCGTATGACTGGAACCAGATCGTCGACGATCTGAACCGGCTGCTGCGGCTGCGCACCACGCCGATCGGGATGAAACTGTTCCCCACGGTCGAGGAGATGGAGCGGATTCCCAAGCTGCGCCGGCCGAAATCGATCCATACGACCGACCAGATCGTCGCCCAGGCCGCGCGTCTCGGATGGACCGTCGGCATCACCGCCAAGGACCTGGTCGGCGCGCAGTGCGCAGTGGTGATCGGATTGCAGTCCGCTGACGAAGACTGGCTTTCGGGCAAACGGATGGCTGGCGTGTGGTACTCGACCGTCGAGGACTCTTCGGCCCATCAGCACGCGATGGACGTCGTGCCGCACGGCCGCTACGCAGCGATGGCGGTCTCGCCGGTGACCTCCGGACGGCTCAGCCCGCCCGACGTCTGCCTCATCTACGGCACCCCGGGCCAGATGATCATCTTCATCAACGGCCTGCAGTGGGCGGGCTACAAGAAATTCGAGTGGGGATGCGTCGGCGAGTCGGCGTGCGCGGATTCGTGGGGGCGCGCGCTCAAGACCGGAGAGCCGAGCCTCTCGATCCCGTGCTTCGCCGAGCGCCGCTACGGCGGCGTGCTCGACGACGAACTGCTGATGGCGATTCCGCCGCGCTACCTGCCGCGGACGATCGAAGGGATGAAACGGCTCGCCGGCAATGGCCTGCGCTATCCGATTCCGCAGTACGGGATCCAGTCGGACGCGCGCGCCGGGCTCGGCGTGAGCTACAGCTCCAAGGACTGAGCGGCGAACCGTCCCGCGGCCGGATTCGGCCGTATTCCTCGCGGTTATCTGCGCTCCGCCCCCTCACCCTTGCTTCGATATATCGAGTCGATATATTGTGACGCTGTAGGACGGCGGCGATGGAATCAAACCTCACGAAACCGCGAGTCGCGGCTCGACCGAGGCCTTCGGCCGATAGGCATCCGTACTCGCGCTGGGTCGCGCCGCCCGAAGTCGGCTGGCCCAAAAGGCCGCCGCGCATCGATATAAAGTTCCCCATCCTGGGCTTCCTGATGGAGTCCGAGATGACCGGCTACGACATCAAACGCAGGTTCCGCGATCCGATCGGCTTCTTCTACCGCGCCAGCGACGGCTCGCTCTATCCGGCGCTCAAGAAGCTCGCCCGCGACGCGATGGTCACGATGCGGACCGAGCGCCAAGGCCGGCGCGCGCGCAAGGTTTACGCGATCACACCCAAGGGGCGCGAGCATTTCCTGCGCACCCTGCGCGAGCCGGCGCAGCCGATCTTCGTTTACGACGAAGCGCAGGTGAAAATCTATTTCGCCCATCACGATCCCGAAGCCGCGCTCCATCATGTCGAGCGCGAGCGGCGCTTCGCGAGCGCGTGGCGGTCCTTTCTCGAACGGCTGCTGGAGGAGATGAAGACCCATGGCGCGAGTCCGTTTCGCACGAGCATGGTCGAAATCGGCCATGGGATCGCCGCGCTCAAGGCCGACCTGTTCGCGAAACTGATGCTCCGGCTGGAGCGCGATCTCCGCGGCGGCTCACGCGCCCGGATCGGGTCGCGCAGCGGCCTCAAAACGGGCGGAACTTTCCGCGATGCGCGCAAATCGGTCGCGGCGCGCACCAAAAATGACGCACGCACATGAAGCGCATCATCCGCAGACTGGTCAAGCTCGCAATCCTGGCGCTGGTTCTCGGCGGCGGCTACTACCTCGGCGGCCGGTATCTCTGGCCCGCGCCCGATACGCACACAATTCAGACCGTCGGCATAATTGAAGCGCCGGAGGTCAACATCACCAGCCGCATCGCCGGCCGCATCGTTCAGCTTGACCTGCTCGAGGGCGACACGGTCGAGCGCGGTCAGGTCGTGTGCCGCACCGAAGATATCGACATTAAAAACCAACTGGCCAAGGCGCGCGGCGACCTCGCCAACGCCGCCGCCGCGCTGCGCAACGCCGAGATCACGATGGCGCGCAACGACAAGCTTTTTGCGGAGCACGTGATCTCCGCCAAGGACCGCGACGACTCGCGCATGGCGCTCGACAGCGACCGCGGCGCAGTTACGGCCGCGCAGGCCAACGTGCAGTTCTATACCGACCAGTTGAACGACACGGTCATCCGCGCTCCGATTTCCGGCACGGTGGTGAGCAAGAACCTCGAAATCGGCGAATGGGTCACGCCCGGCACGCCCATTCTGACCGTGGACGATCTCTCGACCATCTGGGCGCGCGTGGACATGGAGGAAACCGACCTCGGCGCAATCCGCATCGGCAGCCCGGCGCAGGTGACGTTGCCGACCCGTCCTCCGCTGGTATTTTCGGGACAGGTGATGGCGATCGCTCAGGAAGGACAATTCGCGACCGAGACCGACGTGCGCCGCGGCCGCCAGGACATCCGCACCTTCTACGTCAAGGTGCGAGTGCTGCAGGCGACCGGCCAGGTGAAGCCGGGGATGACCGCCGAGGTCGCGTTTGCGCTCAACAATGGAATCGCAGTCAGCAGCAATACAGGCGCGCGAACTAACTAAACGCTTCGGCGAGTTCACCGCCGTCGATCACGTCACCTTCGAGGTCCGGCGCGGCGAACTCTTCGGCCTGCTCGGGCCCAACGGCGCGGGCAAAACCACGCTCAGCCGGATGCTGACGACGCTGCTGGTGCCGACCTCGGGCGAGGCGTTCGTCGCCGGCTTCGACATCGCCCGCGATCCGGGGCGCGTGCGCGAGGCAATCGGCGTGATTCCGCAAGCGCTGACCTCCGACCTCGACCTCACCGGATGGGAGAACGTCGATATCTACGGCGGCTTCTATAATCTCGGCCGGCGCGCGCGCCGCGAACGCGCGCAGCACCTGTTGCACATGGTCGGGTTGACCGAGCGCGCCAACGATCTGGTGCAAACCTACTCGGGCGGGATGCGGCGGCGGCTGGAGATCGCGCGCGGGCTCATCCACTCGCCCGAAGTGCTGTTCCTCGACGAACCGACGATCGGGCTTGACCCGCAAAGCCGGCGCGCGGTGTGGGAATTGCTCGAACAGTTGCGGACCGAAACCGGGCTCACCATCTCGCTGACCACGCATTACATGGACGAGGCCGAAACACTGTGCGACCGAATCGCGATCGTGGACGGGGGAAAAATCATCGCGATCGGAACGCCCGTCGAGCTCAAGGCGAAGGTCAAGGGCTCGGACCGCATCGAACTCGAAGTAACTGGCGATGCCGAAAAGGTCGTCACGATGCTGCGCGGACAGCCGGGCGTCCTGGACGTCGCGCGCGATCCCGACGGTCCGATTGTCGTCTCCGCCGACGACGGCGCGCACGTGATGCCCAGGATCATCGCCGAAATCGAAAACTCGGGCGCCAGCGTCTCTTCGATCAAACTCGAGCGGATGTCGCTCGAGGACGTGTTCATCCGCTTCACCGGGCGCCGCTTGCGCGACGAGCCCGCGCGCAAGGGCGGCTTCTTCAGCTCGAGCTTCGGGATGCCGATGCCGCCGGGGCGCTGACGGAGAGATTCCGCGATGAGAAAGACCTGGTCGATAATGCGCCGCGACCTGCTCAAAATCGGACGCAACCCGCTTACCATTTTCACCAGCGTTCTGCTGCCGATCATCTACCTGCTCATCTTCGGCAACTCGTTTCAGGGCGTGCTCAAGCATCTGCCGGTAGTGATCGTCAGCCAGGACAACGGCCCCTATGCGATCCGCGTGATGGAGCAGATGCAGGCGCTGGCCGCCGGTCCCCGCGTCATCACCATCACCTACAACAGCGATGCGGGCGCGGCGATCCAGGACGTGCGCAACGGCGTTTACAAGGCCGCGCTTATCATCCCGCCCGATTTCAGCCACGACATCGCCGAGGGCCGCATCGGCGAGCTCGGACTGTTCACCGACAACGTTGACGCGATCAGCGCCAACACCCTGACTGGTGTGTTCAGCCAGGCGACCGCCGCGATCCGCGCCGGCTACGTCACGGCACGCGAACCCAAGCTCGACCAGATAGTGATCCGCCCGAGCAACCTTTTCACCACGGTCGATTATGACCGCTCGCTCATCCCAGGCGTAATCGTGATGGCGCTTTTCATGGGCTCGCTCACCTCGGGCGTGTTCAACTGGGTGATGGACCGCTTCATGGGGATCACCGAGTGCTACCTGGTGACACCGCTGTCGCGCTGGAACCTCGCCGCCGGCGTGCTCGGATCGAGCGTGCTGGTGACCAGCGTTGCCTCCGTGATCGTGCTCGCGGCGGGGCTGCTGATGACCAGCGGAACGATTACCGGCGGCGCGCCCGCCGCCGCGATGCTGGTGGGCGTGATCGTGCTTGGGGCGACCGGAATCCTCGCGATGACCTTCGTTATCCTGGCGCGCGCAAACAATCCTCGCGTGGTCGGCGCGTCGGCCGGCTTCCTCAACGTGATTCTGTTTTTTCCGAGCGGCGCGATTTATCCGACGGAGAGCTTTCCTACCTGGCTGCGGACCTTCGCGCACTATAATCCCGAAACTCACGCGGTGAGCGCGCTCAAATCGATCCTGTTCAAGGGCGCGAACCTCGCCGCCATCTCCAACGACCTGGCGTTCCTGGTGGTGTTTACCGCCGCGATGCTGGTGATCGCGAGCATGACCGTGAAGCGCACGCTCTAAACCATCGCGCCAACAGTCGCGCGCGTTACTTCCGATCCGCTACTTTCCGGTCCCGCCAGCTCAAATAGAGACCGACATTGCCGAGCAGCGCGAAGGTGACCGGCATCCCGAGCGCGTACGAGGCGACCCTGAGCAACTCATTG
>Ga0335078_10012609_pt1 | contig 12524 bp, 11 predicted proteins | sample Lox_Sample_32_FD_206711 | JGI IMG/M metagenome (GOLD analysis project Ga0335078, IMG submission 206711) | Soil microbial communities from Loxahatchee National Wildlife Refuge, Florida, United States - Lox_Sample_3.2 | ecosystem: Environmental > Terrestrial > Soil > Wetlands | place: USA... | reverse complement strand
AGGTCCGGATCACCGACAACATCCGCGGTCAGCTTTGGTCGAAGCTGCTCGTCAACAGCGCGCTCTCAGGCCTCGGCGTCGTGGGCGGATGCACGTATGGCGAGGTGGCCGCCGATCCCGAAGGACGCCAGGCGATCTTCGAGGTCTGGACCGAGGGTCACGAGATCGGCATGGCACAGGGGCTCAGCCTCGAACACGTCCTTGGGATCGAGCCGGAACAACTCGCGTCCACGGACGAAAGTGACCGGACGGCCGCGCTCGAGACCGTGGTGCAGCACGCCGGCGCGACCCGAGCCTCGATGCTGCAGGACGTCGAGCGCGGCGTCCGCACTGAGGTCGATGTGATCAACGGAGGGGTGGTCGCGACGGCAGTAAAGATCGGCGCGTCGGCGCCGCTGAACGCAAGCATCGTCGAGATCGTCCAGGGTTACGAACGCGGCGAATCCTCGCCGTCGACCGATTCGTTCTCACGGGTGAGGAGCGCCCGCCGTGCGGCTGCTGCGGGCTGAGGTATCCGGACAACCCAGAGTCATCGTCGATGTGGACGGGTCGACGGCACTGGCCACGGTCGACGGCGCCGACTTCGATGACCTCCCGCCGCTGCTCGAGGCCTGCGGCGGAGACGCGAACCGGATCCATCCGGGGCGCGGGGTCGAGTTCGACGATGCCGGCCTGTTGAGGCCGGTGGGCGCGCCGGCCAAGATCGTCTGCATCGGCCTCAACTACCGCAAGCACGCGGAGGAGTCGGGCGCCCCGCTCCCCAAGTTCCCGATGTTGTTCTCGAAATGGTCGTCGGCTCTCACCGACCCCGACTCCGACATTCCGCTGCCGCCGGAGTCGTCCCTGGTCGACTGGGAGAGTGAGCTCGCGTTCGTGTTCGGACGCCGCTGCCGGCGGGTCGGCGCCGACCGGGCACACGCGGTCGTGTTCGGCTACACAGCCGCCAACGACGTCTCGATGCGCGATTTCCAGAGCCACACGACGCAGTTCTTGTCGGGCAAGACGTGGGATCGAAGTACCCCGCTGGGACCCGCGGTCATCCCGGCCGCCGAGCTGGGCGGCGCGTCACCCGATTTGGCCATCACCGGTTCTCTGAACGGGCGCATGCTGCAGGACTCCCGGACGTCTGATCTGATCTTCTCGATCCCGCGGCTAGTCGAGTACATGACGACGATCATGACCATGGAGCCTGGCGATGTCGTGCTCACCGGCACGCCCTCCGGGGTCGGCGTTGCCGAGTCGCCCCCGAGGGGGCTGAGCGACGGCGACGTCTATGAGGTGGAGATCGAAGGAATAGGACGCCTGAGGAACCAGTTCAGGGCCGACGAGGGTCTCTAGCTCGGCGGATCAGCGCACGGCGTCGAGCTCGGCCAGGTAGCGAGCTCGCGCCGCGTCGTCCAGGAACGAGGCCTCGAAGCTGTTGCGAGCCAGGTGCAGGATCGTGGCGTCGTCGAGCTGCAGGGCCGCTCCGACCCCGGCGAGGTTCTCGCCGACGTAGCCGCCGAAGTAAGCCGGATCGTCGGAGTTGACGGTCGCGCACAGTCCGCGCTCGAGCATCTGCGCGAGCGGGTGCTGCTCGAGCGTGTCGACGACGCGCAGCCTGACGTTCGAGAACGGGCACACGGTCAGCGGAACCCGATCAGCCTCCAGGCGACGGGTGAGCGAACGATCCTCCAGGCAGCGCACGCCATGGTCGATCCTCTCCGCGCCGAGCACGTCGAGCGCCTGCCAGATGTAGTCGGGCGGACCCTCTTCGCCAGCGTGGGCAACGGCCCGGAAGCCGGCGCCGGTGGCGCGGGCGAACACGTCGCGGAACTTCTCAGGGGGGTGGCCCACCTCGGCCGAATCCAGCCCGACGCCGAAGATCACATCCCGGTAGGGCAGCGCCTGCTCCAGGGTCACCATCGCGTCGTCGGCCGAGCGATCTCGGAGGAAACACATGATCAGGTGAGACGTCATCCCGCGCTCTCGCGCCTCGGTCAAGGCAGCACCGATTCCGCGGACAACGGCTTCGAGCTTCACGCCGCGCGAGGTATGGGTCTGCGGGTCGAAGAAGATCTCGGCGTGGCGGACACCTTGCTCGCGGGCACGGGTGAGGTAGGCGCTGGTGAGTTCGTAGAAGTCCCGTTCGTGGATGAGGACCGAGCAAGCCCGGTAGTAGACGTCGAGGAACGACTGCAGGTTGGTGAACCGGTACGCGCGCCTGACGGCTTCGGCGTCCGGGTACGGGAGGCTGACCCGGTTGCGCCGAGCCAGCTCGAACATCAGCTCGGGCTCGAGCGTTCCCTCGATGTGCAGGTGCAGCTCGGCCTTGGGCAAGGTCAGCGGATCGATCGACACAGGCTCACTCCGCGGCGAAGACGATGTCCTGGGCGCCGTGCCAGAGGGTCATCTCGCCCAGCGGCCGGAGATTCTCGTTGCCCTCGAACACGGTCAGGAAGTGGTTGCCCGCGAGCTGGCCGACGATGCTCGAGAACATGCAGCCGCCGTAGGGGAGAAGGATCTCCGTCTCGCTATACCCGCCCGGGTAGAGAAGGATCTCGCCGGGCGCGGGGTGACTGGTGTGATTCTCGAACCCGACGCCGACGTCGAAGTCACCGAGGGGGATCCACGTCGACTCGCCGCTCCAGCGCACGTGGATCACCTTCTGCGCGAACGGCAACAGCTCGGAGAACGCCTGACACGTCTTGGGCGCGCGCTCTTCCTCGAGCCGGGCGCGGAAGGTGAACGGCCCAGCGGTAATCGACAGCGTTGTCATCGGCTCTCCATTTCGGCTGCGGTTGGAATCAGCAGGCGCCCAGCGGGTGCACCGACGATCCGGCCGTCGGCGAATACCGTCCGACCGCGCACGAGCGTGCGCGCGACGCGCGCGCCGAACGTCCGGTCGAGAAACGGGCTGTGGCGATGGCGGTAGTAAAGGTCATCGGCGTTCAGCTCGTCCGAGACCCCGAGATCGACCAGCACGACATCGGCGTCGGCACCCGGCTCGACGCGCCCCTTGCCGGGGAGCCGGAATCTGCGCGCGACGTAGCCCGACGTGGCGGCGGCGATCAGATCGAGCGACAGCCCGCGCGCGCCGAACCCCTCACTCAAAAGCAGCGGGAGCATCGTCTGGCAACCCGAGATGCCGCCCCAGGCGGCGAACGCGTCGTCACCGCTCTTCATCTCCCACGGCGCCGGCGAGTGGTCGGACGCGACCATCGGCAGCGTTCCGTCGGCAAGCGCGTGCCACAGCGCCTCACTCTCCTCCCGTGGGCGCAAGGGCGGCGCGCACTTCGCGACGTTGCCGAGCGCCTCGGCGTCCTCGTCGGTGAGCACGAGGTAGTGGGGACACGTCTCACAGGTGACATCGACGCCACCCGTGCGGGCGGCAGCGACGAGAGCGACACCGCGGCCGGTCGAGACGTGAACCACGTGCAACGAGCAGCCGGTCTCCCGCGCAAGCTCGATTGCGCGCGCGATCGCCTGGAGTTCGGCGACTGCTGGGCGAGACGCAACGAAGTCGCGCATCGCTAGATGTCCCGCGGCGCGTGCGCGCTGCGCCAGGCCCGCGGTGATCGCATCGCTCTCGGCGTGCACCGCGACGGGCAGCCCGAGGGACGCGGCTCGGCACATCCCCTCGTACAGGGTCAGGTCGTCGACGCCCGGGAAGTCGTCGATCCCGCTCGAACACATGAATGCCTTGAACCCGACGACGCCGCGCGCAGCCAACTCGTCCATGGCATCGATGCCGCCCGGGACGAGACCACCCCACAACGCGATATCGACGAGCGCGCTCCGCTCGAGGCAGCGGCGCTTCTCGTCGAACGCCGCGCCGGTCACGGTCGGCGGGTGGGCGTTGAGCGGCATGTCGATCGCCGCCGTCGCACCGCCGGCTGCGAGCGCCTGCGTGCCCGTCTGAAAGCCTTCCCAGCCGGCGCGGCCGGGCTCGTTCATGTGCACATGGCCGTCGATCACCCCGGGCAAGAGATACAGGCCGTCGGCGTCGATCTCCTCGGCCGCGGGACCCGCCAGCTCGGGACCGAGCGCGGCGATCACTCCGTCGGCCACGCCGATGTCGAGTCGGCTTGGCGGCCCGGTGCCGACGAGGACCGCGCCGCGGATGAGGACATCGAAGCTCATCCGACGAGTTTGCCCGCCACGGCGGCGGTGAGCGAGACTACCGTGATGGAAGTCCTGCAAACCGACAGCTGGCGCGAGGCGCTTGAGCTGAAGGCCGCAAGGCCCGAAGCGGTTCCGATCGCCGGCGGCACGGACCTGATGGTCGAGCTCAACTTCGACCGTGTCCGGCCTGACGTGGTGCTCGACCTCACGCGGGTCGCCGAGCTGACCGAGTGGGGGCCTGAGAACGGTCGACTCCGCGTCGGGTCCGGCGTCACGTATGCGCGTCTGATCTCCGAGCTCGGAGATCGCCTGCCCGGACTGGCGATCGCCTCGCGGACGGTGGGATCGCCCCAGATCCGGAACCGGGGAACGGTCGGCGGCAACCTCGGCACGTCGTCTCCGGCCGGGGACGCGCTGCCGCCGCTGTTCGCGTCCGATGCCGAGGTCGAGCTCGCGTCGAGCACCGGCACCCGCCGCGTTCCCGTCACCGAGTTCGTGACCGGACCCAAGCGGAACTGCCTGGCAGAGGATGAGCTGATAGCGGCGTTTCACATCGCGCCCGCCGATGCCCCGCAGCAGTTCTCGAAGATCGGCACCCGAAACGCGATGGTGATCGCGGTGTGTTCGCTCGCGCTGTCGATCTGGCCCGGACGGCAAGCCGTGGCCGCGTGCATCGGCTCAGCGGGGCCAACGCCGATCCGCTGCGACGAGGCGGAGCGGTTCATCGCCGGGGTGCTCGAGGAGGAGGACCTGTGGTCGACGCGCGGGCCGATACCAGCCACGGCGCTGGCGCGGTTCGGCGAGCTCGTCGAGCGCGCCGCACGGCCGATCGACGATGTGCGCGGGACCGCCCGCTATCGCCATCATGCGCTCGGTGTGCTGGGACGGCGCACGCTCACGTGGGCCTGGGAGGGGTACCGGTGCGCGTGACGCTGACGGTCAACGGCGAGAGCCGCGAGGTGGACGGGGTGTGGGAGGGTGCCAGCCTTCTCTATGCCCTCCGCGAGCATCTCGACCTCCCCGGCTCGAAGAACGCATGCGAGCAGGGCGAGTGCGGATCCTGCTCGATCTATCTCGACGGCGCGCTCGTCTGTTCATGCCTGGTGCTCGCCGCGCAGGCGGAGGGACGGGATGTCGTAACCGTCGAGGGGATTGCGAATGGCCACGGTGACGGCCTGCACGAGGTACAACGGGCATTCGTCGAGTCCGGCGGCGTGCAATGCGGCTTCTGCACCCCCGGGCTGATCGTCGCGACCCACGATCTGCTGCGCCGCAACCCGCGCCCGAGCGACGCGGAGATCCGCGAGGCGCTCGCGGGCAACCTGTGCCGGTGCACGGGCTACGAGAAGATCCTCGACGCCGTCCGGCTGGCCGGCGAGCGGATGGCCCCGGAAGGGTGACGATGCGCATCGTGATCGAGGGCTGCGCGATCGCCACGGTCGACACAGCCGGGACCGAGTACCGCGACGGGCACCTCGTGATCGAGGGCGACCGGATCGTCGCCATCGGCGAGGGACCCGCGCCCGATGCGGCGGACGCCCGGCGGATCGACGGCGCCGGACGCCTGGCGACCCCAGGCCTCGTCAACTGCCATCACCATCTCTACCAGTGGGCCACGCGGGGAATGGCTCAACAGGCCACGCTGTTCGAGTGGCTGGTCGAGCTCTATCCGGTGTGGGCGCTGATCGACGCCGACACCTGCTGGGCCGCGGCGCGGGCCGGCCTGGCCGCGCTCGCGCGCTCGGGCTGCTCGGCGTCCACCGACCACCACTACGTGTTCCCGCGTGACGCCGGCGACCTCCTCGAGGTGGAGATCGGCGCGGCTGCGACGATCGGGCTGCGGTTTCACCCCTGCCGCGGCTCGATGGACCTCGGGCGCAGTGATGGGGGACTCCCACCGGACGAGGTCGTCGAGGGCCGCGATGCGATCCTGGCCGCGAGCGAGGCTGCGATCAGCCGCTTCCACGACCCGGCGCCGGGGGCGATGGTGCGGATCGCGCTCGCGCCGTGCTCGCCGTTCTCGGTGACCCGCGGGCTGATGACCGATGCCGCCGAGTTGGCGCGCCGGCGCGGCGTGCGCCTGCACACGCATCTGGCCGAGACCCTCGACGAGGAACGCTTCTGTCAGGAGCAATTCGGCGTGCGCCCCGTCGACTACCTCGAAGAGCTCGGATGGCTCGGCGACGACGTGTGGCTCGCGCACTGCGTACACGTCAACGACGCCGAGGTCGCGCGCTTCGGCGCGAGCGGCACGGGCGTCGCCCACTGCCCGAACTCGAACGCGCGGCTGGGCGCGGGGATCGCACCGCTCGCCGCCATGGTCGGCGCCGGCGTCCCCGTCGGTCTCGGCGTCGACGGCGCCGCCTCGAACGAGGACGGCGGACTGGCGTCGGAGATGCGCGCGGCGTTGCAGTTCGCGCGTCTGGCCGGCGGCCCGGAGGCGTTCACCGCGCGCCAGGCGCTCGCCCGCGCCACGATCGACGGCGCGCGCTGCCTGGGGCGCGACGACGAGATCGGTTCGCTCGAGGTCGGCAAGCTGGCCGATGTCGCGCTCTGGCGACTCGACGGGCTCGACGGAGCGGGCATCGAGGATCCGGTCGCGGCGCTCGTGTTCGGCGCGACGCAGTCGGTCGAGGCGCTGCTCGTCGGTGGGAGCCCGGTGGTCGAGGGAGGCGAGTTGCGCACCGTCGACGAGGGGCAGGTGGCGAGCGAGATCGCGCGCGAAAGCCGCCGGCTCGCGGCGAGGGCGGAGGCTCGGGTATGACGACCACTCCGACCGTACCGACGCGGACGCGCCCCACCGAAGTCCAGCGGCCGGGCGTCATCGGAACGACGACGGTCCGGGCGGACGGCATCCCGAAGGTCAAGGGCGAGTTCGAGTATTCGTCGGACATGCGCATGGACGGGATGCTGTGGGGCGCGACGCTGCGCAGCGCGCACCCGCGCGCGGACATCTGGTCGGTCGACACCTCGCGCGCCCTGGCGATCCCAGGCGTGCGGGCGATCCTCACCCACGAGGACGTTCCCGGTCGCAAGCTGTACGGGATGGAGCGCGCCGACCAGCCGGTCCTGGCCTGGCAGCACGTTCGCTACCAGGGCGAGCCGATCGCGATCGTCGCCGCCGACCATCCCGAGACGGCCCGCCGCGCGATCACGGCGATCGAAGTCGACTACGACGTGCTGGAGCCGTTGACCGATCCAGAGCGGGCGATGGCCGCGGATGCACCGCACCTGCACCTGTCCGGGAACGTCCTGCGCCATGTGCGGATCGTCCACGGTGACCCCGACGCGCATGCCGACGTGGTCGTCACCGGTGAGTACGAGGTGGGGATGCAGGACCAGGCCTTCCTCGGCCCCGAGTCGGGTCTCGCGGTCCCGGACGGCGACGGCGGCGTCGATCTCTACCTCGCGACGCAGTGGCTGCATGTCGACCGCGACCAACTCGCCCTGAGCCTGGACCTGCCGCCCGAGAAGGTGCGGCTGACGATGAGCGGCGTGGGCGGCGCGTTCGGCGGCCGCGAGGACCTGTCGATGCAGATCCACGCCTGCATGCTCGCGCTCCACACCGGGCGCCCGGTCAGGATGGTCTACAACCGCGAGGAGTCGTTCTTCGGCCACGTGCACCGGCACCCGTGCCGGATGCATTACGAGCACGGCGCCACCGCCGAGGGCCGGCTCGTGTACGTCCGCGCGCGGATCGTGCTCGACGGCGGCGCCTACGCCTCGAGCTCGACGGCGGTGTGCTCGAACGCGGCGTGTTTCGCCGCCGGGCCCTACGACGTACCCAACGCGCGCATCGACTCGTTCGTGACCTACACCAACAACCCGCCGTGCGGCGCGATGCGCGGCTTTGGCTCGGTCCAGGTCGCGGTCGGCCACGAGGCGCAGATGGACAAGCTCGCGGTGGCGCTGGGCGTGGACCCCGTGGAGCTGCGGATCGCCAACGCGATGGGGCCCGGCACGAGGCTGCCGACGGGTCAGGTGATCCGCGATCCGGCGCCGGTCGCCGAACTGCTCGAACGCGTGCGTGCGATGGAGCTGCCGCCGGCACCGGCACCGGCGCCGGCCAACGGCCGACGCGACCTGCGCGAGCTTCCCGGTGGCGTTTCCAACACCACGCACGGCGAGGGCGTGCGCCGCGGCGTCGGCTACGCGGTCGGGATCAAGAACGTCGGCTTCTCCGAGGGATTCGACGATTACTCCACGGCTCGCGTGCGGCTGTACATCGACGACGGCGAGCCGTTGGTGGAGGTGCACACGGCGGCCGTGGAGGTCGGGCAGGGCCTCGTCACGGTGCAGGCGCAGATCGCGCGCACCGAGTTGGGCATCGAGCGCGTGGCCGTGCTGACCGCCGACACGCGAGTGGGCTCGGCCGGATCGAGCTCCGCCTCGCGCCAGACCTACGTGACGGGCGGCGCGGTCAAGGCCGCGTGCGAGGCGATTCGCGACCGGCTCGGGGTCGATCCGCGGACGATGACATCCGACGAGCTCGCCGAGTTGCTCGGCGAAGGCGCGATCGAGGAGACGGTCGAGTGGCGGCACCGCGAGACGTATCCGCTCGACGAGAACGGCCAGGGCGACGCTCACGTCCAGTTTGCGTTCTCCGCCCACCGAGCGGTGGTCGACGTCGACGTCGAGCTTGGTCTGGTCCGCGTCGTCGAGCTAGCGACCGCTCAAGAGGTCGGCAAGGCGATGAACCCCCAGGCACTCGAAGGGCAGATCCAGGGCGGGACCGCCCAGGGCCTCGGACTCGCATTGTTCGAGGAGATCCAGATGAAGGACGGCAGGGTGCTGAACGCGTCGTTCACCGACTACCTGCTGCCGACCATCCTCGACATGCCGCCCATGCGAATCGAGGTCCTCGAGCATCCCGACCCGGAGGCGCCGTATGGGCTCAAGGGCGTGGGGGAGCCGCCGCACATCTCTACCCCGCCCGCGGTTGTCGCGGCGCTGCGCGCCGCGAGCGGTCGCCCGCTCTCGCGGATCCCGGTCCGTCCCGAGCACATCGTCGGCCTCGAACCCGCCGGCCTGACGCTCACTCTGGCCGATCTCGGCGGGCTGTTCGAGCACTCGCCGTGGGTCGTGGAGACGGCGTGGCAACGGCAGCCGTTCGACAGCGTCGCGGACCTGCACGACGCGCTCGAGGCGGCGATGCGAGAGGCGCCCCGCGAGCGCCAGCTCGAGCTGATCCGGGCCCACCCGGAGCTGGCAGGGCGTGAGGCCGAGGACGGCGCGCTCACCCGTGAGTCATCTTCCGAGCAGTCGTCGGCGGGACTCGATCGCCTCACCGCGGACGAGCTAGAGGCACTGCGGTGGCTCAACCGCACCTACCGAGAGCGGTTCGGGTTCCCGATGATCGTGTGCGTGCGCGAGCACACGAAGGAGTCGATCATCGCGTGGGGCACATCGCGGTTGGAGCACTCGCGCGAACAGGAGATCGACGTCGCGCTAGGCGAGATCACGAAGATTGCGCGGCTCCGCCTCGCCGACCTGCTCTCCGAGGACACGTCCTGAGCGGAATCACCACGCACGTGCTCGACACCGCGCGCGGGCGTCCGGCGGCAGGCGTGCCGGTCGTGCTGGAGCGTGCACTAGATGGCCGCTGGGAGCCGGTCGGCCGCGGCACGACCGACGCCGACGGACGTGCTCGTGAGCTCCTCTCATCCGCTCCAGAGGATGGGCGCTACCGACTGACCTTTGACACCGGTGCGTACTCGCGCTTTTACCCGGAGGTGTCGGTGACCTTCGTCGTCTCCGACGGAGAGGACCACTATCACGTACCGCTGTTGCTCAGCCCGTTTGGATACAGCACATATCGAGGGAGCTGATGGATGTCGATCGTTCTAACTGAGGCCAGGTACGGAAAGTGCGACGTTCGCCTCGTCAAGGTCTCGCGCCGGCGCCACGGTCACGACCTGCGGGATCTCACGGTGAGTGTGGGACTCGACGGTGACTTCGACGCCGCGTACGTCGAGGGAGACAACGCCGGCATGCTCGCGACCGACACCATGCGCAACGTGGTCTATGCGCTGGCCAAGGAGCGGCCAATCGACCCGATCGAGTCGTTCGGAGAGCGCCTCGTCGACCATTTCGTCGTGGCCGCGCCCGGTGTCACGCGCGCGCGTGTGGACATCGTCGAGCATCCGTGGGCCAGGCTCGAGGTCGGCGGGCGCCCTCACGAGCACGCCTTCGAGCGTGGGAGCGGGGGCGATCGTGTCGCGACCGTCGTCGGCACCAGCGGTGGCGGGCGGGAGATCGAAGCCGGGATCGACGACCTGCTGGTGCTCAAGACGACGGGTTCTGGCTGGGAGGGATTCCTGCGCGATCGCTACACGTCGCTCCCGGAGACCTCAGACCGGATCCTCGCGACGGTCATCACCGCGCGTTGGGCCTACCGGGGACGCGACATCGAGTTCGAAGCCGTCTGGCGGGAGGTGCGCCAGACGGTCCTCGAGGCCTTCTGCGACCACTACAGCCCGTCGGTCCAGTTCACGCTGCACCACATGGGGAAGGCCGTTCTCGAGGCGCGCCCCGAGGTGGAGCGGGTCACCTTCTCCCTGCCGAACAAGCACCACCTCCTGTACGACCTCGAGCGCTTTGGGCTCGTGAATGAGAACGAGATCTTCCAGCCCACCGACGAGCCGTACGGGCTGATCGAAGGCACGGTCGAGCGCTCGTCAGCGTGAGAAGCCGAGTCGCCGTCCCACGTGCACGACCGCCGGGGTGCGGTAGATCTCGTGAGCGTGGTGGGGCCGGTGGCGGCGCTCGGACAGGTGAAGAAGATCGACGGCGGCGAGAACGCCCAGTGCTGCGGCCGGCCATAGGCCGAGGACGAGCAGAGGATGGCCGAGGTGGTGTCCGTTGAAATAGACGACGTCCCGCACGCCGAGGATGATCGCGTTGTTGGGGAGCCATGGGGCGATCTGGCGAAAGCCGTCCGGGAGGAACCCGACCGGCACCGATCCGCCGGAGATCGCGTTGCCGACGAAGATGAACGCGATCGCCGCCAGGGCGGTGCCGGGCAGCCCGACGACGGCCTGTACGGCGGCGACGAACAGGACGAACGAGAGCGCTCCGAGAAAGCCGATCCCGATCAGTGCGCCGCCCGCGCCGGTCAGCCCGCCGAGGACGGTGTCCATGGCCAGGACTCCGCCGCACGCGGCGAGCAACGCAAACAAAGTCGCGGCGGCGACGCGCCACCACAAGCGCAGGCGCATCCCGAGCAGGAACAGGCCGACGCCGCCCAGCACGCTCGGAATCAGCAGACCGAGTCCGAACACGAAGCTCGAGAGCCCGCTGCGGTCGCCGCTCGCCAGGGGGGCCACGTCCAGCGGCTTCGCCTCACGGTGCATCGACCGAGCGGCGGCGGTGAGCACCGCGGTGAGCGCCTGCTGCTGCAAGACGCCTTCGGCGCCGGCCGTCACGATCGTCACTGGACCACTCGATGGCACGATCAGTGCCGCGGCGGTTGATTGTGAGCGCACGCCCTGCGTCGCGGCGTCAGCGCCGGGCGGGCTCACGATCTCGAACCCGCCGGGGGCGGCCCTCCCGAGACCCGCTGCAACCTCGGCGCGGACCGCGGGCGCGGCGGCCACGGCAATCCGGACGTCGTGCGGCCTGGGGTCGTGGTCGGCGTAGCCGAACGAGAGGGTGATTCCCAGCCCGAGAACCGCGGCGAACACCGCGATCGCGAACAGCCGGCGAGGGCTGGGCGCTGCGGGCTCGGGCCGGGCGTCAGGTGGTGGGGGCGAGGTCAGCGACATCTTCGTGTTTACTCTACACGTTGAGAGAACATGTGGCAAGATTAATCCGTGACCGATCCGAATCCGACCAAACCGAGCGCGACGGACCTGACGAGCGGGACGAACGTGAGCTCGACCTCGCCGGGACCCGGCGCGCGTCGCCGCGGTGGCCGGCGCCCCGGCTCGAGCCCCTCGCGCGAGAAGATCCTCGAAGTCGCCAGGCTTGCCTTCCCGGCCAACGGCTACACCGGGACGTCACTGCGAGGGATCGCTCGCGACGCCGGCGTGGACCCGTCGCTGATCGTTCAGCTGTTCGGATCGAAGGCGGGATTGTTCGCCGCCGTCGTCGAGTGGCCGTTCGACGCCGGCCAGATCGGCGCCCAACTTCGAGAGGTTCCCGCCGAACAGGTGGGACAGAACACGGCACGCAGATTCATCAGCCACTGGGACCGCGACGAGCACCGGAACCCGATCCTCTCGCTGCTCCACGCCGCGCTCGCCGACCCTGCCGCGGCCGCGATGCTGCGTGAGTTCATCACCGACAACCTGACCCTGCCGGCCGTGGAGCGCGTAGGCGCCGACCACCGGCGGCTCCGGGCGGCGTTGCTCGCCTCACAGCTCATCGGGTTCGGTCTGTCGCGCTACGTCCTCGGCTTCGACGCTCTGACCGCGGCCTCG
>Ga0335078_10012608_pt1 | contig 12526 bp, 10 predicted proteins | sample Lox_Sample_32_FD_206711 | JGI IMG/M metagenome (GOLD analysis project Ga0335078, IMG submission 206711) | Soil microbial communities from Loxahatchee National Wildlife Refuge, Florida, United States - Lox_Sample_3.2 | ecosystem: Environmental > Terrestrial > Soil > Wetlands | place: USA... | reverse complement strand
GCAATGGACAAGGATTTAATCTTCCGACAAATTCATGAATTCAAAATGAAGGATACTTCATATCCTGCAAGGGGTGGTCAGGACATGCGAATGTCCAGGAAGGGCAAAACATATTTCTTAATTTATCCCTTCTTTGTGTTTTGTGTAATCGTCCCAATTGCACTTCTGTGCGGAGTTTCCGACGCCCAGGGTGTGAAACCAGAATGGGTGGACAATCCCGAAAAGAGTTACCCCAATTCTCAGTTTCTGACCGCGATCGGCTCGGGGGATTCCCGTAAAGAAGCGGAGAATTCCGCCGCATCTAATCTATCAAAGATATTCGAATCCAAAGTAAAATCGGAAGAGACTATCAATGCCCGTTACCAGGAGCTGATGAAGTCAAATCAGTCGTCGCTCGAAAGTCAAACCAACGTCGACAAGAATATCTCGGTAACATCGCAGCAAACGCTTTTTAATGTTCGCTATCCCGAGAGCTACACGGATAATCTCGGTCGGGTTTACGTTCTGGGTGTTATCGAAAGGGAGCCGACCGCTGCAATCTATAAGAGCAAGATGGACGACAACAATTCTCGAATCACAGCCTTCGTCAAAAAGTATGACGAGCTGAAAGATCCCGTCAAAAGGTATGCAAACATAGGAGCTGCGCAAGTGACTGCAAAGGTCAACGAGACCCTCGGTCAGCAGCTGGAGATAATCATGCCCGGCATGGCGGTCCAATCTGATAGTTCGTATTCTCCGCAGCGAATTGCCGAAATGTGTGCGGACGCTCAGAAGAGCATTCCATTCGCCGTAAATATTTCAGGAGCGCAGAAAGACGATGTGACGGGTTTTGTCGGCGACATGCTTTCTGGGCTCGGATTTTCCGTGGCGGAGAAAGGAATCTTGACGGTCACGGGGACCGAAAGCGTGGAGCCGATCGACCTGAATAACGATCAGATGAAGTTCGTCCGATGGAGTTATCAAATTTCAATTCTTGATGCGGGGGGCACAGCCATCATCTCCCTTTCGGAAAACGGCAGGGAAGCTCACATAAATTATGAAGAGGCCGTTGCTCGCGCTTTGAGAACGATGCGGGATAAGATCAAGAGTGACGTCGCGAAAAAGATAAACGGCTATTTCGATGGCTTAGTTATGAAATAAAGATGGTACAGGTCAGAAAGACCTATGTTGATCAACTATCGCCCGAGGTAAACTAACTCCCGGAACTCTGTGCTCTCTTTGCCGCGCATTTTCTATTCTTTCCGGGGATCAAAAATTCGACTTTGCGACGGTCACATTCTTGCCCGTCAATATGTAGACTCTTCGGCCGTTGATCGAAACGTCATCGAAGTGATCGACTTTTGTTCCAAGGATGTCGGCGGTTGAAAATCTCGAAATTAATTCTCCGTCGAAGTTGAAGAAGTAGAGGGTGTCGGAATCGCAAACTCCGATCTTGTCGTCGCTAATACCGATCCCTCGCGGATCATGGAGCACGCCGGCTCCAATCGACATAAGGTAGCTTCCGAAATTATCGTAAACCGCAATTCTTCCTTTGTCGGTTACAAAGATATCGTCATTCGGTCCGATCGCAACCTGTCGCGGCATCGTGAGCGTGCCCGCGCCTTCTCCATACCCTCCGAATGTTCGCTCGACTGTCGAGAAAGTGTTTACTTTTACTATTCGCACGTCCTCGTCATCGCAAATGAAGAGATCGCCGAGTCTCGAGACGGCAACGCCTGAAGGATAGCCGAATCGTTTTGAATCATCGTTCGATTGATTCGTTGAAAGCGTTGCGACATTCGCAAGCGTTCTGTCGAAACGCTGGATCCGATGATTGTCATAATCGGCAACGTAGATTTCAACGCCGTTCGTCGCGCAGACGTCGTATGGCTGGTCGAACTGAAAATCTCCCCATCCAAACCCGCCGACTTCTCCCGTCGAGTCTCCCGCCGGGTTGAAGCGCATGAGAAGGTTCCTTCCGGTAACTGCAACGTAAATGTTGCCCGCAGGATCGACACTTACCCCTCGCGGTTCGCTGAAGTTCCCAAAACTGTATTCTGCGACCAGAGATGGGACAGTTTGAAATGAAGTCAACGGTGCGGCGAACATAAGAACCACCGGAAAGATGGATGACCTGATCGCCTTCTGAATTCTCATCGAATTGAATATTCTTAAAACTATCATTTCAATCAAGAGAATCCGATTCTTATCTCTGCCGAATCAAACGGCGAGTCTCCCGGATCCGGTCAAGCGCGTCATCAATACCGAACATGCAGGCCGAATCCATGATGATCGCCGTGATTTCTGTCGTTGATCTGTTCCACGATACCGAAGTAGACTGAGTGGTATCCGAATTTATCCCGAAGCTTGTCAATTCCTTTCAGAAGGTCTGCCTGCCTGGTTCTCGATCGCTGAAATAAATCGAGCTGCACACATTCCTTCGTGATATTCGTGACGCCCACACCGACATGTCGTAATTTGATTCCTTGCAGCCAGAGGCCTTTGAATAGCGCGAATGCCGTCGGTGCAATTTCAAATTCGGAATTGGTCGGTTCCGCAAGAGTATAACTCTTCTGGTAGGTAACGAACCTTCGATCGGCGTGTGGATGTTGGGTCCCATATCCATGAACCGGTGCGCCGGCGGAGTATCGCATTTTTATCGAGATCGTCGAGGCCGCGAGGTCATCTTTTCGCAGTGCCTTCGCAATTTTCTCGGATAGGTAGAAAAACACGGATGCAATGAATTCTTCCTCGTTGGAATCCTCGGCGAACGTCGTGCTTCGGGAGATCGATTTCGCATCGCGGTCGTTTTCCGATAACCTGTTATTGCCGATTCCGTTTGCGGCGTTATGGAGATAAATCCCGACCACGCCGAATATTCTCTTTAGCGAATCTGGATTCGTGTTTGCGAGTTCTTCGCACGTCTTTATGCCGAGCGAATCGAGCGCCTCTGCGGTACTTTTGCCGATTCCCGGAAGCGCTGAGACAGGAAGTGGTGCGAGAAAAGTCTTCTCTTCACCCAAAGGCACGATAGACAATCCGTCCGGAGCGGAAGAGATTCCTGCGGTTTCCTTTGCAACTCTCTTTGAGTAATCCGACGCCACTTTTGCGCACAGCTTGTTTGAGGCAACGCCGATTGAGACCGTAATCTTCAGCTCATTCCGGATGACACGTTTTATTGCCATGGCAAGGCTGCACGGCTCGTATTTCCAAAAATGGAGACAGCCGTCGGCATCGAGAAAAGCTTCGTCCAGACTCACCGCCTGCACCGCTGGAGAGAAGTCGCGCAATATTTCGATGAATCTTCGCGAATATTTCTCGTACTGCTTATAGTTCCCTCTCACGAAGATTGCACCCGGAGCAATCTTGTAAGCCTGTGATAGAGGCATTGCGGTTTTCACGCCGAGCCTTCTTGCCTCGTAGTTCGGACATGAGACGACTCCGCGCTCGCCTGGCAAGCCTCCGATGATGACAGGTTTTCCTTTCAACGCCGGGCACAGAGCTTCTTCAACCGATGCAAAGAATGCGTCAATATCGATGTGAAAAATAGTCGGAAATCTTTCGTGATCCATGATGGTTGACTTGTAGTTCATGGTCCATGACGGCCCTGATTCAGCACTAAGCCATCACCAATCAGCTGTCGATTATCTCAATCTCTTCACAGTTAGCTGGTTGTCGAGCAGCCTAAGTACCGCCAGTATTTTCCCGATAATTCTTATTGAAGTCGAGTCGGAGTAGATCGGTTCGAATTCGGGATTTTCCGGCTCGAGAACAATCTGATCTCCATTTTGCCTGAACCGCTTCACCGTCGCTTCATCGCCGATAAGGGCTGCAACGATGTCTCCAGATTCTGCCGTCGACTGCTGCCTGACGAGCACAAGATCGCCGTCAAGAATGCCGGCGTCCTTCATGCTGTATCCTTCAACCATCAGCAGGAAACTTCCGTCGCCCTTGGCGATCGATGGATCGACTACAATTTTTTCCTCCACATTTTCAACGGCGAGTATCGGCTTACCTGCTGCTATCCTTCCCAGTACCGGAACCACGATCCCTGTCGGGTTTGACGAAAGTCTAATTCCACGGCTTTTGTCGCGCACACGCGTGATGTGCCCTTTCAATTCGAGCGCGTGAAGGTGCCGTTCGACGCCATGGCTCCACTTTGCTCCGATATGACTCCCGATTTCCCGGATCGTCGGCGGGTAGCCGAATTTCTTGGAATGGCTTTGGATGAATCTCAAGACCCGTTCCTGTTGCCTGGTCAACGTTTCCATTTTGTCCTCTGAGAATAGTAGACATAAATCTACTAAATATGGAATATCTTGAATTCAATGTCAATAGTGCCCGGAATTTTTTGTTTATCCCGCGGATTTTCGCTTTTTCGCTTAACTTTGACCGTTGTTATAGTTCTCCAACTTGATTAGATTCAAACTGAAGGTCCGGCTTTTGTCCCGAACGAACACCTTCTGCCGAAGGCATCCGTCAGGGAGGAGCGGGAACATTAACCTCAGCAAGTCAACTAATTGCGGCTTCGAATGGAAAACTTTTCCGAATATCTAAGAAAACAAAGGGAAGAAAAAAAAATCCGGCTGTCCGACGTTTCCGTGCAAACGAGGATTAGTCTTAAGTTCCTCGAAGCGATCGAGGATGGAAATCTGGAAATTCTACCCGAGACTTACATCAGGGCATTTATCCGGGACTATTCAAAGGCTATCGGTCTCGACCCTGAGGAGACAATAAGGCATTTCGACATCCATGTTGAAGCCACGAAAGCAGCTGTCAAACAGGTCGATTCTTCGGTCACAGAAAAGACGAGGCAGACTCCGATCACTCTCACCAACACGCAAAAAATCCTTGCGGGAATCATTGGCTTGGGCATCCTTCTCGGGCTCTCTTATCTCGCTTTTTCTCCAGGCAAGAAACAGCCTGTTGACATTAATACCTACGAGAATTTGGAGGAAGTTAACCAGCGGAAATTCGACTCAGCTTACACGGTGGCGACAACGAGGAAACCCGCGAAGGCAGACAGCGCGAGACTGGTTCTAAGCGCCAACGACACAGTCTGGGTTAATCTTGTCATCGATGAAGGAAGAACTTACGATCTGCTGATGAGACCTGGAAACCGGTTTATGTTCTGGGGAAAAAATAAGTTCAACATGACGATCGGAAATGCGGGAGGGCTCCTTATCTCTTTGAACGGTCACGAGTTTCCGCCATTGGGAAAATCCGGCGTGGTGATCCGCAACGTTACGATCTTCAAAGACGGTACGATCAAGAAGTGAGAAATTCCTCGGCTGCACGGGATCCAAAATCTGAAATAGAGATACTGCGGACACAAATTCGCGATCACGATTACCGCTATTATGTGTTGGCGGAGCCGTCGATCAGCGACTACGAGTATGACCGGCTGATGAGGCGATTGTCTGAACTCGAGTCGGATAATCCGGAGCTTGTCACACCTGACTCTCCCACTCAACGGGTTGGCGGAGAACCGACAAAGGGCTTCAAGCGCGTCAAGCATGTCCTGCCGATGCTGTCTCTGGAAAAAATAGATGCCTCTGACAGCCCGACAAGGGAAGAGGAACCTGACCGCGAGAAGCGCCATCGATCGCAGGATGAGAAGACTTTGCCGAAGCTGTTGGATTTCGATGCGACGATAAGAAAATATTTGAAGACCGATCGTGTCGAGTACGTTCTTGAGCCTAAGGTGGATGGAGTCTCAATCGGCGTTCACTACCGTAATGGCAATCTCGCGTTGGGAGTTACTCGTGGCGATGGTCAATATGGGGACGACATCACTGCGAACCTGCGGACTGTCCGTGCAATTCCTCTCGAGCTCAAAATGAAAAATCCGCCTGCACAATTGGAAGTGCGGGGGGAAGCTTACATGTCAACCAAGGATTTTGAAGCGTTGAATAATAAACTGGAAGCGGCTGGAGAAAAAAGTTTTCCGAATGCGCGCAATGCAACCGCCGGGGCGTTGAAGCAGCTTGATCCGAAGCTCGTTGCGCAGCGGCCGATAAGCGCCGTTTTCTACGGTGTCGGCACGTGTGAAGGCATAAGTTTCGAAACTCACGCTGAAATGCTCGAATCGCTGAAAAGCTTCGGTCTTCCGACGCAGCGGAAGTGGTGGCTCTGCAAAGATATGACCGAAGTGATCGACCGGTACAACGACGAGGTGGTGTGCCATTATGATGAGAAATGTGACCTTCGCGGCGAGCTGCCGTACGAAATTGATGGCGTTGTCATAAAAGTAAATCGCATGTCGGATTGGGAGAAGATTCCGTCCAAGACTCGTGCCCCGGGATACGCGATCGTTCACAAACCGGTACCATGGATCACACCTGCCGAGACTTTACTGAAAGGAATCACCGTCCAGGTTGGCCGTACTGGAGTTCTCACTCCCGTCGCCGAGCTGGAGCCGGTTTTTTTACAGGGGTCGACTATTTCTCGCGCCACACTCCACAACGAGGATGAAATTCGGCGTAAAGATATTAGGATCGGCGACACTGTTGTGATCCGTAAGGCAGGCATGGTGATCCCCGAAGTGGTGGAAGTCGTGAAATCGAAACGACCTAAAGACGCAAAAGTATTTGATCTTCTCAGGCACGTCGGCGGCAAGTGCCCGGCGTGTGGCGGCACAATCATGAGGGAAAAAGTTTCGGCAGGCGACAAGAAGGAAGTTGCATGGCGATGCCAGAATGTGGCTGGCTGTCCGGCTCAGAAGACCCGACGTGTCGAATACTTTGCTCATCGAAAAGCACTCGATATAGAGTCGCTCGGCGGGATTGTCGCCGAAAAGCTGGTCGAGCGCGGGCTCGTGAGTGAACCGCTTGACTTGTTCGATTTGAGTGTCGAGCAGCTCGCAAAGCTCAATCTTGGCACCGATGATGAGCCGCGGGTCTTTGGCGAAAAGAACGCTACAAAAGTAATCGAAGCTTTGGAACGCGCGCGGGCGCTGCCTTTGGACAGATGGATTCACGCTTTGGCAATACCCAATGTGGGCGAAGCGACAGCAAGACAACTCGCTCAGGTTCATGGATCGCTGGATGAGCTTGCAGTTTCGAATATCTTGCACGACATCGTGGTTCTCGGGACCAAGAGGACTGAGCGTGATGAGACTTCGCCAAAATCGCGGAGAAATCCGGCGAAGAGCGCCTCGGAACTCAAAGCGAGGCAAAAAAAATATGAGGAGCTTGTCCGGGAGATTTCCGAAATTGAGCGTCGTCTGGCAAAAGTAAGAAAGAATCTCGTCGAGGTTGGTCCGGTGGCCGCAGCATCGGTACTCGATTTCTTTTCGTCTTCGAACGGGAAGAAAATTTTACAGCGACTTCACAAGCTTCGCATTCGGCCTTCAGGAGGTCTTAAAGCGGGCGACGGAAGTCCTCTATCCGGAAAGACTTTCGTTCTCACCGGAACGCTTTCTTCACTTTCCCGCGATGAAGCTTCGGAGCTCATAAGAGAAGCCGGCGGCAGCGTCACGAGCTCAGTAAGCAAGAACACCGACTATGTTGTCGCCGGTGACAGCCCCGGTTCCAAATATGATAAGGCACAACAACTCAAAATAGCTGTTCTGACCGAAGAAGAATTTCTGAAAATCATCAACAAGAATTCATGATAAATATCAAAAGCACAATTGCCGTAATGTACGCCACGAATCGCGCGAAGCGCATTAAAAAAATCATAAACTTCAATGATACCATAAAGTCTTCTCAGACGGCGGTCTTCCTGATGCCGCGGCTCAGCATGGAATTTTATCTCGCGCGTTCAGTGGTGGAATCCTTTCTCCGGTATTTCCGGCGGGTCGTTCTCGTCGTGACGGAAAACATGCGTGAGCTTGCTACCTACCGCAGCGAAGTCATCGTGGTCACGCAGCTTGACGAAAGCTGGCTTAAACTCCCTTCACGCGATCTCGTGTCACGTCTTCGCAGCCAGAAGTTCGATATCGCCTTCGATCTGAGCTTCTCAAACGATATTTTCATGTCGTATCTATGTCGTAAATCCGAGGCAAAAGTATCGGTCGGCTTCGTAAAAGAGAACTGCGAAAATTTCTACGACATGCAGATTAAGATTCCGCCGAATCGCGATATGAGGAGGTCTTACGATATCCTGGCACGCACAATCAAAATGTTCAAGGAAAAATGAAAACAAAAATCTTCGAATCCGAAAATCACAGGGGACACACTCTCCTGCGCTTGAAGTTTGACAAGCTCGATACGCAAGTTTCACCCCAGCTCAAGGCCGAGTTCCTCGTTATTTGCCAATCGCCTTTGAAGAAATTGATCGTCGATATGAGCGCGGTGAAGTCATGCGATTCATCGGGTTTGAGTGCGCTGCTCGTGGCCGAGCGCTTGATGCGGGAGCTCAAGGGAGAAATCCATCTTATCATACCAAACCAGGACGTTCGAAATCTTTTTAAGATCACCCAGTTAGAGAAAGTCTTTTCGATTCACCCTACCGCAGAAACAATCGGTTGATTCGGAGACCTTTAAGGAAGTCGAAAGTGTTCGGATGACACTTGAGCTCCGGGACCCAATTTCTAAACTCTAAAGAATGTCTAAGTTTCGAAAAACAAGATTCATGACAACGGAGTCTATCGATTTGAGTATTGATCAATTTTATTTGCCCGGGACTTCGAATTTAGAGTTTAGGATTTGTCCTTTTCATGGATATTATTGAGAAATCCGATCCATGGGATTTAAGTTCGCAGACTTTGTAATTGTCCTCGTTTACCTTGTTGGAGTTGCCGTATTCGGAATATTGACCGGAGGAAAACAAAGCAGCGTTAAAGATTATTTTGTCGGCGGAAGAAGAATCCCATGGCTTGCAGTTTCGTTCGCCGTTGTCGCCACGGAAACCAGCGCGATTACTTTCATCTCTATCCCCGGCCTGGCGTATCTTACTAATCTCAATTTTCTTCAGATTGCAATCGGCTACGTCTTTGGACGGATCGTGGTTGCGTTTCTATTTCTTCCTTCATATTATCGCGGCGAGCTTGTTACCGCTTACGAATTTCTGAAGACGCGCTTCGGCAACAAGGCACGCAACTATGCCTCCGTCGTTTTTCTCGTGACGAGAACGCTGGCGACGGGTGTTCGCCTTTTCACTACCGCGATACCCCTTGCCATTATTTTCAGAGCGTACAGAATTTTTACCGGATATCCGGATATATTTGTTTATGCAATCGCAATTCTTGTCATCACGATTTTCACCTTCATTTATACTTACACCGGTGGAATCAGAGCGGTGATCTGGACGGACGTCCTTCAAATGTTTATCTACATCGGTGGCGCCTCCCTGGCATTGTGCATCATGCTGTCCCATCTTCCGAATGGATGGAGCTCAGTAGTCGCCGTTGCGGCGGCAAAAATGAAATTCGCGGTCTTCGACTGGGGATTCAGCGGTGGAGTCGCGCACTTTTTTACGATCAAATACACTTTTCTCGCGAGCGTTCTCGGCGGTGCATTTCTCTCGATGGCTTCGCATGGCACTGATCAGCTCATCGTTCAGCGACTGCTGGCGACTGATTCGCTAAAGAACAGCCAGAAAGCAGTTATCACGAGCGGGATCTTCGTCGGGGTCCAGTTCTTCTTCTTCCTTATAATAGGAATTTCCCTTTATGCTTTCTACAACGCGTTCCCGTTCAAAGACGGCGACCAAATATTTCCGAGATTCATAGTTGAGCAGCTTCCGAGCGGGGTGAGCGGAATAATCGTTGCCGGCCTTTTCGCGAGTGCCATGGGCTCTCTCAGCGGTTCCATCAACTCCCTCGCATCCTCGACATTAGTTGATCTTTACAAGCCTTATTTTGGGAAAGGCAATAGCGAAGAAAAAGATCTGAAGCTCTCCAGGTTTTTCAGTCTCGCCTGGACCGTAATACTCGTCGCGACTGCTTTTGTGTTTCTGAAGTCGAATGAATCGGTGATCGAGATAGCGCTTTCCATTGCGTCGGTAACTTACGGCGGACTCCTCGGAACGTTTTTACTCGGCGTCATTTTCAAGAAACCCCGGCAGACCGATGCGATCATCGGATTCACCGCCGGGTTATTAGTGCTGATTTATGTCTTCCTCTTTACGTCGATAGCATGGACATGGTACACTATGATCGGGTCTATGGCGACGATCTCAATGGGGCTATTATCTTCACGGTTTGGAAGAACAAGGACAGTGGGAATTACGTTTGATTGACATGACAATAAAACAGCCGGTCTCGACTAGTAGAAGTAAGAGCGGACAGGATGACAAAAGGAAGAAAGCAATCAAAATTGAATATCCTTCTTACTCTGTTTGTCAATTAATTCAGGTCTGCTTATTTTCGATTTTCTTCCTCTCCTGTGCCTTTTTGAAGCTTCCGCGAGAGCTGACGGAAAAAGCCGGTACATGGCAGATGTACGGAAAGGACGCGGGCCATGGCTCTTCGAGCCATATAATGTCCGATAGCCTGGAAAGGATTTGGGACAATGACGTTGGAGCGGGTTTCGGGGATTTTTCTCCCACGATTGCGGATGGGATTGTCTACATCGGCACGCTGAATGGCGAGATCCATGCGCTCGATGTCTCCACGGGCAAGGAGTTGGCGTCGAAGAATTTTGGCGGAGCAATATTCTCCGGGCCGGCGATTTCGGACAGCATAATGGTCGTGTCTTCGTCCCAATCAAAAGAAAACATCTTTGCGTACGACATCTATTCCGGAAAAATAATTTGGTCGAAAAGAATTGCAGATGTAGAATCATCCCCCGCCGTTTTCAGAAAGCAAATTTATGTGGCAACGCTAAAAGGGGATTTGTACAAGCTCGATCTTCAAACAGGAGAAGAGATTTTTCATGATAGTTTTGACGCTCCCATCAGGACATCTTCTGCGATTGTAGACAGTCTGTGCGTTTTCGGCTGCGACGATGGAAATGTCCGCGCTGTAAACACGGCGTCGGGGAAAGTAGAATGGAAATATGATGCGGGCTCACCGGTCTGGTGTTCCGCATCGATGTCGGGCACCGATGTTCCAGGAAAGGACTCGTCAATATTCGTCGGCACAAACGCAGGAAGATTGCTGGCGCTCAGCAGAGAGGGCAAACTGAGATTCGATTTTAATACCGGTGAGAAGATCCTCTCGATGCCGATCTACGACGAGAGAAGGGTTTACTTTGGCTGCGACGACGGAGATTTCTACGCGCTGGATATTCACAGCGGTGCACTCCTCTGGAAAGTCCATACCGACGCCCCGATAGTGGCTTCTGCCTCTCAGACAGAAAATCAAATATTCTTTGGCTCGTTCGACAAAAATCTTTATGTTGTAAACAAGAGCGATGGCAAAATGGAACAGAGAATAAACCTATCAGGCCGAGTCCGTACCCAGCCTGCAATTTTCGAGAATTACCTGGTCGTCGGCGCCGAAGATTCCGAAATTTTTGGATTTTTGATAAAATGAAGCCGGCAGATCATTTCCAATCGGGGATCATCAAGATCATCGGGGTTTTCCTTCGATGCTTTTCATTGAAGAGAGTTCAGAAGATGGCAGCATCGCTCGGACGTTTTTTCTATCGCCATGCCCCGGTTCGTAGAGATGTTGCACTGACCAATTTGCAGTTGTGTTTTCCGGAAAAGAAGGCCGACGAATTAGAATTGATACTTGAGAAAGCATACGTGAACGTCGCGACGGTGTTTTTCGAGTTTCTCTACTTTCCGAAATTCACAAAAGAAAATCTGCATGAGGTCGTTGAATTTCCCGAAGATGCCCGGCATTTGATCGAGTCCGCTATCGAACGGGGAAGAGGTCTTATATTAATCAGCGGCCACTTTTCTAACTGGGAGCTCGTCGCGCTTGCAATCGGAGCCTTCTCGCCCAAGCAATTTTCAATAATCGTTCACCCCTTTCATAACAAGGCGGTGGATAAATTCGCAAACCGATATCGCGGTCTTCTCGGCAATTCAACTGTGCCGATGGGGAATTCCATCCGTGCCTCGTTATCGACGTTGGGAGAAAACGGTATCGTGGCACTCCTCGCTGATCAGAGCTCCGCGAAGGAAAGCCCTGCAGCGAATTTCTTCGGGATAGATGTTCCCACTTTTCAGGGGCCTTCCATGTTTGCTCTCAGGACGCGCGCGGCGGTGCAATTCGGTGCCCTTGTCAGAAAAGATAATGGCACGTACCGGCTCCATCTTCATGAGATAGATTACAGTGATTTGCAGGACGATTCGGAGGCAAGTGTCGTTGAGCTAACACAGCGCCATGTACGTGCGCTCGAAGAATTTATCAGGAAGTATCCGGAGAATTGGCTGTGGTTTCACAGGCGGTTCAAAAATGTACCGGCTTTTCAAGAAAGGCTCCGTGGAATAAGGGAAGCAAAAACTTGAAATTATCTTTTTCCGCACCTGCTCGTTTCAGCCAAACTATGCGAAGGATGAGCAAAGGCCGCACAGTATCAACGATCATTTCTTTGCGTTTCCTGTTCGCCTTCGAACTTTGCGTGAAACAGGATCCGTGAATTGCATGAAAAAGTTCTTGATAATTCAAACTGCTTTTCTCGGAGATGTTATTCTCACTTTGCCGCTC
>Ga0335078_10012607_pt1 | contig 12526 bp, 7 predicted proteins | sample Lox_Sample_32_FD_206711 | JGI IMG/M metagenome (GOLD analysis project Ga0335078, IMG submission 206711) | Soil microbial communities from Loxahatchee National Wildlife Refuge, Florida, United States - Lox_Sample_3.2 | ecosystem: Environmental > Terrestrial > Soil > Wetlands | place: USA: Florida... | reverse complement strand
CATTCGACGCCTTACCGAAGGACGCGATGACGCTCAGCATGAACCATTACATCGGGATTCTACACGCTCAGGTCACTTCCGCTGAAGAGGGAGCCGGTTTTGCCTTTCAGTATGAAGACCCGTATGGCCGGTATTTCAGCAATCACCGTTCGTCGTGGAGGCTGCTCCTGGCCGATCCACTTCTGGACCGCATCAAGCAATCCACTTCGGCGAATGTTTTTGTAGACGGCCGCGTAGCCGCAGCCCTGAATCCTTCGCAATTGGCCGAAGGTCGTGTACTAATCCAGCTTCCAGCCGGAATCGGGGCCCACAGTTGGAAGCTGGAGCTCAAGTAGTATTCAGCCAAGCGCCACGCTCCGACCTCGCGGGATGGTGCTTACCGGCCGAGCACGGGCCGCAGTTCCATGGTCTTGAAATAGACCTCGGCGCCCTCGGACTGGAACAGAATTCGGCCTTTCGTCAATGACGAGCCAGACCCTTCGTTCACCAGCTTGTGATTCACGTAGTAGCGGATGGTGCCGCCGACGGCCCACAGCTCCAAACAGTTCCATTGGCCATGCGGCTTCTCGACTTCAGCCTGCGGATCGCGGTAACCGGCTACGTCTTTCCAAGGACCTTTACCGAAACGATCGAAGCGGCCCTTCTCCTTGGTTTCACCCTTCACGGTGAGATGTGTGCCGTCCACCAGAATAATGTCGCCTGTGCCGCCCTCGATCATTTGGAACTCGATAGAGTGCGGCCAGACTTTATCCTCACCGTTGACGTGAAACAGAAAGCCGCTGTCGCGCGCTTTATCCTTGCGCGGCTCGTGCGTCTGCTCACCCCAGCGAAACACCACGTGCAAGTAGTAGTTTTCGTACTCCTTCTCGGTAATGAAGTAGCCGAATTCGGCGCCGGATACGTACACCACGCCGTTTTCGACTCGGAACACGTGGTCCGGATCGTTGTTTTTCCCGTGTTGGCGCAGAAACGTGTAGAAACCATCGAGATTCTTGCCGTTGAACAGCTTGATTTTGGGGCCGAGCTTGGGATTTGCCGCGGTCGCCAATGGCGCGCACAGCAGCAAAAGGATCAGAATCATCATAAGGTTTAATGGGTCTCGGATGCGCGCAACTGCGCGGTTTCACGCGATTTCTGTGATTGGAGGAAGGCCAGCAAGTCAATGAATTCCGCCCGCGTGATGCTCTCGTCGAGCCCTTCCGGCATGAGAGAGATGCTTGAAGGTTTGATGGAAACGATTTGCTTTCGCGGAATCCGGATCTCTGCATTCGGGCCCGTTACCAGTGTGAGGGCATCGGGAGTGTCTTGGCCGCGCACGCCGGAATAGGTATCGGTTTTGGTTTCCACGTTGTAAATTTCGAAACCGGGCACGAAGCTGGCACTGGGGAACACGATGGCTTCCAGGATGTCATGGCCGGAGCGGATGGCACCCACTGCGGTAAGATCAGGACCCACGTGTCCTCCCTGATTGCCAATGGTGTGGCAATGATAGCAGGCCACTTTCTCGCCGAAGAAGACGCGGCGGCCGCGGCCTACGTCACCGCCGGCGCTGAGTAGCGGCTCAAGGTACCGCAACCGCTCGATGCGGGCTCTCTGCAGTTCCTGCAGGCGTGCCAGCAGCGGGTGCGCGGCGCTACGCACGTCCGGCGGATACTTATCCAGAATCTCTGCGAGCCGCTTGGCATGCGGCTCTCCGATGGTCACTTGAGATTTCAGCAATGCGTTGACCATGGCCTTGCCGGCTTCTTCGCTGGTAGAGCTCCGAAACGAGTCGAGCAGTCGCGGAAGGATCAGGGTATCGGCGTGTTGTAGATACCCGGTTGCGAGCTTGATAAGTTGGCTGTTGGAAAGCCCCGCGTTGCCCAGCACCTGCGCCGCGGCCAGCCGGGTGGCGGCATCATGGTTCTTTCCCAGCAGTCCGAGAAGGAACTGAAGCGCGGCATCGTTCAGACCAGGCCGCTTTCGAACCAGGATCGCCAAAGCCGTAGTCCGCAACTCAGGCGGGGAGTTCTCGCTCGAAGCGATCTTTTCGAGATGATCATCCAGGCCATCGATCTGGAGCGTGCGCACCAGATTGAGCGCGCGAAGCCGCACCGACGGCGTTCTATGATCCAACAGTTCGCCGATCCGTCCCGTCAACACAGCCGGAAATTCGGTCAGTTGGCAATGATCGATGGTGTCCAGCAGAAACAGGTCACGCCGGGCGCCGGCGTTTGCCTCACCAAGCAGATCAGCGACCGTTCTTTGTACGGCGGGGTCGGAGCAGAACGAAATCAGAGCGTCTCGGACCGGCTCAGATTCTGTTCCGGGAAAACCTGGAGAGCGCACGCGGCTTTGGAGAAAGGCCAGTAGCGATCCCGACCAATCGGGATGGTGCGCTGCTACCCACAAGGCAGCTTTGCGCAGGTCTTTGTCCGTGTCGCTGAGTAGCGGCGTGAGCTGCTGAGCGGTAAGCGGCGTATTGTCCATCTGGTCGAGGGCAATCAGCGCGGTTTTGCGGATTTTCGGATTTGCACTCTTGAGAGCTTCGACGGCGGGGCCTGGATTCTTCAGTTCGATCAGCGCGTACGTCACGGAGTGCTCATTGAAGCGGTCTTCGGCGTGGGCCGCGGCAGCAATCAGAGACGGGACAGCGCGCGCGTCACCGATCTGCCCGAGCGCGGTTGCCGCCTGCCGCCGGGCTGCCGGTTGGTCGTGACTTGCCATCGCCATTAGGCGCTCCATGGCCAGCGCATCTCTCGCCATCCCTACGGCGCGTGCCGCCGCGACGCGCACGCGAAAATTAGCATCATCGAGAGCCGTGCGAACTCCTTCTTCAGCGCGCGATGTACCGATGCGGTAGAGAGCCCAGACCGCCATAGCGCGGGCCTCGTGCGACTCGGCGTGCCCGCGAAACTGGATCAGTGCATCGACGGCCGGTTCGCCGGCGGCTACCAGCAATTCCTGGGCACGGTCGCGCACGAACGGCCGAGCGTCATCCAAATAACGGACTACTTCGGAAGGCGCCTTTTCAGTTAGGCGCAAACTGTCTCCGCGAGCATCGTCAACCTCAGCTGCGCCGATTTTGTGGATGCGATAAATACTGCCTTTGATTTCCGGTTTGGCAACGCGTGAAAGGGGACACCCATGGATGAACCACGCGCCGGTATCGATCACCAGCAGGCTGCCGTCAGCGTCTTCCATAACGTCGGTGGGATGGAAGTCCGGATCGACAGACGTTAGAAAATCGGAATCGACGGTCCGGAAGCTCGCGCCTTCCCGATAGAGAACGTGGCGCTGAATACGATGGGGATTGAACTGCGCACTGAACAGATTGCCCTGATACGCCGAGCCGAAGCCGGCGCTGCGATAACGGAGCAAGCCCGCGGGTGCGATGCGGGCGAACCTCGTCATCACCGGCATGAGATCACCGGTCTGTTTGAACTCCTTGGTTACCGGATATGGTTTCGGATAGACGCCGCCCCAGACCCAATGCATCAGGGCATCGCGCTGGCCATCGCGGGGATCCTGAAAATACGTCATGGTCCCGAAAGTTTCACCAGTAGGCAGGAACACCAGCTCAACCGGATTATCAAATCCACCCCCAGCCACCCATTCGAGACCTGTTCCGTCAGGCCGCACCCTCCAGATCCGCGAGGCCTCGCCTTTGAACTGGCGGCCATCTTTAGTTTGGATGTCGAAACCGTGCCGGCCGTCGGTCAGATAGAGCCAACCGTCGGGACCGAAGAAGGGGCCGTGGAGGCTGGCGGCGTTGGACGAAAGGTGCCAGCCGTGCACGATTACGTCGCGCTTATCGGCGACTCCATCGCCGTCGGTGTCCTCGAGCCGGATGAGATCAGGGGGCGACGCCACGTAAAGCGCGCCGCGATACCAGATCGCGCCCGCTGGGAGCGTCAGCTTATCGGCGAAAACCGTACTGCGGTCATAAATGCCGTCGCCATTGGTATCTTCCAGCATGCGGATGACGTAATCCGGCTTGGCAGCCATCTGGTCGGTGGTTAAAGTATTCCCGGACGATTCGCAGACGAACAAGCGGCCGCGCTCGTCGATTGTGCCCATCATGGGGTAGGACAAGAGGTTGGCCCCGGCGACCTTCTCGACGCGGAAGCCCGGCGGGACGCGGATAGCGGCCACTCCTGTGGGCGCGGGAGCGTTGTCGGAAGCAGCGCCAAGTATCGGGATAATTATGCTCAATGCCGCGACCGGCCGGACGCGAAGGCGGAGCGCGCCACATCTCATTGGTGTTGATGTTAACACCGCCGGACGCCGTGCAGCGAGGCGCTTGGTGCTAAAAGGGGCGGTATCCTGTCTCGCCTCCGGCGCTTCGCGGTTCGTAATTCTGGCCTGCGCCAGGGTAAACGGTGAGCCCCGCGCGCCGGCAATACTTATTTCGGTCGATATCTATAGGCCGACAACCTAAGCTACTATCAACACAGCCGGAGCTGTACGGTCTTGTCGAGTCACGAATTCTTTACGCCACAGAGCAGTCGAATGCAATGGCCATGAGGCGGCGGATCACGGCGCTGATCATTACAGCCCCTCCGCCCAGTCTCGGACACCATCACCCGAAACCCCAAAAAAAGCGGACCGAACTCGTGCTAACAGGAGAGCAGCAGGACCAAACTACGATCGTCCTGTGCAAAAACCTCCTGGTCGCCTGCTGCAACCAGGACGTTTTGGCTCAGCATCTCCTCCTGTAACGTCCGAGTTCCCAGGATACGGCGTTCGCGCAAATTGTCCCGTTCACAACGGCTCAGACGTTCAATCTACCAGAACGGGACTTATGGACCGGATCCCAAATTGGAGATTTGTGCGAATGGCGCCTCACTCGCACGGCGAACCTGCTGCAACAGGCGTCCCGTGAACCCTGCGGCGGCGCTAACCGCCGCGGAGATTCAAACTGACCTTAGCTACCGGTAGGTCAGGGTCCAAAATTGCCAGGAACCTCCCGGGTAGTAGGTGAGCTCGGCAACATAGGTGCTGAACGCCTCCGGGTACACTACCGAGTTGTAACCGTCGGAGCGCACATACGCCACCGGATCTCCGTTATCCCATGAACCTCCGCCCACCGCGGCATCCAGGTTGTACCATCCCCAATTCCAGCCGTCCATACTGGCAAGCTCGTAGATGTAGCTGCTGGTAGAACACCCGGCGTAAACGATGTCGTAATAATTGTCGGAACGTCTGTACTCAAATGGACTCGAGCACGCCAGACTCTCCTGAGGCGCATTGGGAGTCAGGTCCAACGGGTACCAGTCCTGGCTGTCCGCCTGGATGAGCAGATGAATGTGACCATCTGTTCCGGTGAAGGCGACATTCGAGCCCTGCGAATTTACAAATGCGGTCGGTTTCGTTCCTGGCGCGGCCAAAGGGACGTTAGCATTGTAAGTTCTTGCGCTCAGGGTCAAATCTGTCTCCGCCCAGACTATGTCCACGCCATCGACGATGGTCCGTTCGCGCTGGTGGACGTGCTGGTCCAGTCCGATGAATATCGCGGCGTCGTGGTAGTCGACAGTCACATAGCCAATCGGATCTGTCGCGGCTGGAGTGGCCGGCTCATTGTGAAACAAGTCCGTCCACTGCCAGCCACTGCTTGTACGCTCGAGCTGGTAGATATGGGCGTCGCTGCCGCGATAGACGACAGCGCTGGTGTTTTCATACGTAACGTAGCCCCACGGTTTTGCAGACGGAGCTGCCGGCGGCGCCGCAGGGTTCTGGTGCATTGACAAATTGTCGGGGCACCAGTGGCCGGCCCCGAGGGATTGTTCGTGGATGTAATGATCGGTTCCTGCGTATACCACCGCGTTTACCTTGTCGGCGCGGACGTAGCCCATGGGATCTGAATCGGCTGCAACGGGGTAGACCAGGTAGGGCAATTTGCCGCAAGGGCCCATAAACAGATCCCCACGTTGCCAGTTACTTCCGGGCGCCATGGAGTACTCCCAGATATGACTGTCGGCGGTGCCACGAAAAACCACGGCGTTGACTCCGTCGTGGCGCTGGTAAGCACTTACTTGCCCCATGGCCGGCGTATTCCGCATCAGTAGGACCGCCAGAGCAAAGGCAAGAGTCGACAGTTCCTTGCATGTGACAATTCTCTTCATTTTGATCCTCCGTTAATCTATCTGCCGCGTACCACGGCGTTCCAAACTAGTAACGTGTCCTCGACCATCGACGGCGGACCGAATATAGTCGCGCGAGCGTAAGGCCGGTAAGTTGTCTGAGACGGCCACGTGACGGCGCAAGGTGGTGGTCCCCGAGGTCGCTGCTTCTGATGAGCCCGAGCCGGACAATGTGGCCGCGGTTGCCGGGAGGAAGCGCATCTTCATGGTCTGTTTGTCCTCCAACTAGAACAAGCGGAATCCGGGCGCCTTTTTTTCATGGGGCTCCTGACGGGTCGGAGACTGCCCCAGTGCGCTCAGCATGAGCAGAAATCTTGTTGGATGAAAGAAGCCCAACCTTGGGGGTTTGCGTTTTCCTCGGCAGAGGGGCAGTTTAGATCACTCAGTTAGGGTTCATCAGGCCGAACACCCCGGCAAATCTCAACTGTTCTTCAAGCTCTCGTTCAGGCGTGCGACCTGATTCGCCACGTACGCGTTGTCACGGGTCAGTTTGCGCCAGGCATCCCAGGAACGGAGCGCGGTTTGATACCACTGGTGCGCGTCATCTCTCCGCCCGCGGGCATCGGCCAGCCAACCCAAGTGCTCCTGCGTGAGCGCGAGGTCCCGGAGAAAGTAGAGGTCGGAAGGCATGTCGGTGTGGATCTGCTCCAGCGATTCGCGGGCTCGATTCAGGTTGGCGGCGGCCTTGTCCCAGTCCTTTGCGGCCAGAAAGGCCCGACCGAGTTGGTCAAGTGCCATATCATACGCCTCCCGCGCACCCAAGTCGTGCGGTGCGGCGCGCAAGAGCCGCTCAGCCTCGTCGAGAGATTCACCGAGAACGCGAACGGCTTCGCGAACCTTGTCCGCGTCCAGTAGAGCGCCGCCAAGAGCGGAAAGACCATTCTGGCGATGGCTCCGGTACCGGAAATTGCTGGGTGCTTGCGAGACCATCGGATCGATGGTGGCAAGAGCGAACCTGGCCTGTCGCACACGCTCCTCGACCTCGCCCGGGATTGGAATTGCGGCGATCTTTAGAGCGTCGTTAATACGATCGAGCTGCCCGCGAACGTCGTTGGGATCGGCAGACGCCAGTTGAGCGTCCAAGGCGGCAGCCTGGCGGTAATAGTCTATGGCCGCCGCTGGCTTCCCAAGATTAAAGTAGCTGCTATTGCCTGAATAGTTGCCGAGGAAGCTGTAAAGAACTGCCAACTCGCGCCGGTAACGGGCATTATTCGGATCGGATTCGATCAACCGCTTTTGGCGGCGCGCCGATTCCTCCAGGTAACGAATTGCTGCTTCCGGATCGCCCAGCTCGTGGGAGACGCGGCCCAATCGCTGATAGACCTGGGCCACGAGCCAGGTGGAGGACGGACCGGGCGCCGCGGCGTCAATCCTGCTCGCAGGTTCCATCGCCCTCTGGAAAGCCGCTAGCGCTGCCTTGGGTGCATCGTCGATCAGGGCGTCACCCTGCTTCAACAACGCGTTAGCGAGGTCCGCTCGGTCGGCGTTGGTGGCTCCGGACGAACGGCAGAGCTGCTCGGCATAGGCAACGGCCTTGTTGTGCTGAACCATTCCCTCGGCAACGTTTCCTTTTAATAATGCCCATGTGTCGCCCAGTTGTCCATGGACCGCAGTCATCAGTCGAAGGGCGCCTGCGTCATTAGGCCTCCGCTGCAGGATGTCCTCCCCGATCTTCATCGCTTTGTGAAGGCTCTCCAGCGAGGCATTGATTTGGCCAAGATTCGCCACGCGGCTGTCTCCCTGGACGCGCGCCACACGCAGGTAGGCATTGCCCAACTCTTCCTGGAGCGCAACATCGCCGCCAGCCTCTGCGGACAGGCTGTCGAGATATTCGAGGGCGGTCTTGACGACAAATTCTCGCGCCCGAGTCGAGCCCGCCAGGTTCTGGATCTGATCGTGAAACGAGAACAAAAATGTATTGGCCAGCTTTCGAACCTGCTGAAAGCGCCGGTCGGCACGCTGCGCCTGGACGAGGGCCACTGCTGTACCTATGACCATGCTCGCCGCCACCACCGCCGCGGCAGACACCGGAATCGCGTTTCGCTTCAGGAATTTCGAGACACGATAGGCCGTACCATCGTTCCGCGCTCGAACCGGACGGCCCGCGAGGTGGTTCTCCAAATCCTCGCTCAGTTCCACGACCGAGGGATAGCGCCTCTCTGGGTCTTTTTGGGTCGCTTTGGCAATGATGTTGTCGAGGTCGCCGCTGATTTGACGGGCTAAGGCTGGCGCTTTGGTGCTCGCCAGCGGTATAGGTGTTTCACAAATCGAGCGATCGATTGCCAAGGGAGATGACGTATCCGCCACTTGTGCTCGCTGCCCGGCGAGCAGCTCAAAGAGGATGAGTCCCAGCGAATAGACATCGGTTCGCGTCGTGATCGGCCGGGCGCGAACCTGCTCGGGACTAGCGTAGTCCGGCGTCCACGACATGGAGGTCGTCGTCGTTCGCGCCAGTTCTTCCATCGGGCTGAGCAGCTTGGCGATGCCGAAATCCAGCAGCTTCGGAACACCCTCGCCGGTCACCAGGATGTTCCCGGGTTTGAGATCCCGGTGCACAATCAGGCTCTGATGGGCGTAGTGCACGGCCGCACACACTTGGCGAAAGAGCTCGATCGTCTGGCGCAACGTCAGCGCCCTGGAGCGTACATATTCGGTAATCGGGAGGCCTTCCACATACTCCATTGCGAAGTACGGAATGCCATCCTGCGTGCCGCCATCGAGGAACCTGGCGATGTACGGATGTTCGAGCCCCGCCAGTATCTGCCGTTCGTAGCGGAATCGATCGTGTAACGATTCCAGGTCGCGCCACCACGGTGCGATCTTGAGCGCGACCGTCTTGTGGTACTCATCATCATCGCGGACCGCTTCAAAGACGGTGCCAAAGCCACCGCGGCCAATCTCACGGACGATCCGATAAGGTCCGAAGCGCCGGCTGTTCCAGTCGATAGGAGCGGCGGCAGACCTGGTCGCCTGGTCGACGACGCAGTTAATGCGGCTGGCGGCGCCACTGTCATGCTCTAACAAGGCCCGTAACTGTTTGCGCAACCCGGGGTCGGATGCGGTCTCACGATCCACGAATGAGGACTGAAGATCGGGCGGGAGCTCGACGGCTTCGGCAAAAAGCTCTTCCAGACGCCTCCAACGATCATTTTGGTCCACAGTACTCATCTGGACAAGCGAAATCGGAAGGCTGGATCAATCACGGTTGGCCTCGTTTCTTTAGCGCGGGTCGGCAGATGGCGACATCGCTTGGCTCAACCACGCCTCTGCCATACGCTGCTCCCGGCTGACCGTCGCCGCAGAAACGCCCAGTGTCTCGGCTGTCTCGTCCGTATTGAGGCCACCGAAGTGCCGCAGCTCAATGACCTGAGCTTTTCGCGGGCTCAACCGCGCCAGTTTCTCGATCGCCTCATTTAACGCGAGAAACTCCTCTGTGTGGTCTGGCTGCGCCGAAATTAGTTCATCTAACGTCACTTTCGCTGCGCCACCCCCTCGCTTTTCGGCGGCGGCCGAACGCGCATGATCCACCAGCACATTCCGCATCAATCGCGCTGCAAAAGCGAAGAACTGGCGGCGGTTTTCAAAGGACGCGTGTTCCTCTTTGGCCAGCCGCAGCCAAGCTTCGTGAATCAGTGCCGTTGGTTGCAGTGTTGACTCGGCACGCTCGCGCCGAAAGTAGCCCTCCGCGATCTTATGCAGCTCGGCATAGACCGCTCGTGTGGCGGCGTCGAGCGCCCCCCGGTCACCTTGACTCCACTGCCCCAGCAGTTGTGTTACGTCCCCCTGCGCCTCTGACACGGTCCTTATTCTACGTCAAATTGGCCCCTTCCCTTCTGGACGTGGCTCGTCGATACTGCGGTATTCACTCCAGGCGCTGAAGCATGGTAGCAGCGATACGCCGACTGGCTTCCTGCCAGCCAACGGGTGTGTCCGGTTGCCGGCCGCTCGTACAAGCTCAGATTGATCCCTTGACGCCAGCGACCTCACAATTGGCCGGATACGGCGTTCGAGAACGTTACTAGCGAGTACCGGCCTGACAATCAAGGAGCGGGGACATCGCAGGTTCGGAATCGAAGCGCCCACGACTATCGCCGCGCGATCCTTACCATACCCCGTCAGGTGTACCATCGAATGGATGAAAATACCGCCAGAAGTTCGAGCAGCCATGACGGAGATCGCGCGCATCTTCGGCCGGCAGGGCGGCAAAGCGTCCGCGAGGAACCTGACGCCCGAGCAACGCTCAGCGCGCGCGAAGAAAGCGTCCCTGGCAGCGGCGGAGGTACGGACCGCGAAGCGGCTCGCGCGGGAGGGGCTGAAGCGGGACAGGCGGGCGGCAAAGCGGAAACGGGCTGGACGAGCGACGTAGGCTAAGGAACGTCCGATCTTCCTTTTTCGCTCAATCCACGGTTTAGCGACTAGAACGAAGCCGCTGGCTCGGCGGACGCTTCGCGTGGATCAAGGTAGGGGCAGCCGGCTGAACCGAGGAGTACTTTGTGGGTCACAAGGTGGTCCGTGTGACCCGACTACGCAAAGTCATGCTGGAGGAACTCCAGCGACGTAACTTCTCTTCAGAGACTATACGCTCTTACATCAGCGCCGTCGAGCGCTTCGCGCGTTACTTCGGCAAACGGCCAGATCAACTGGGTCCCGACCATATCCGCCAGTATCAGGCCCACCTGTTGCACGAACGTAAGCTGGCAGTGGGAACGGTTGTGGCGCAGACAGCCGGCCTACGGTTCTTCTTCGTGCGCACCTTGAAGCGCCGCTTTCCCCCCGACTCCATCCCCTACCCGAAGTACCCCAAGCGTCGCATTCCACGGGTCCTGAGTCCCGAGGAAGTCGCTCAGTTGATCGATGCTGCAAGCAATCTTCAGGCGCGCGCCATCCTCATGGTGCTCTATTCGACGGGCATGCGACGCAGTGAACTGGTGCGGCTACGTGTGGAGGACATCGACAGCAAGCGCATGATCGTTCACATCCGCCAGGGCAAGGGCGGCAAAGATCGAGACGTGCCGTTGTGCCCGAAGTTGCTGGAAACTCTTCGTGAGTTCTGGCGATGGCGGAAGCCCAGGACCTGGTTATTTCCGCAGGTTGGATCTCGCGGAAAGAGTGGACACATAACGGCCCACACCGTCTGGTACGCGTGCGACGAAGCCGCCCGACATGCGGGACTTAACAAACGCGTTGCCCCTCACATGCTCCGGCACAGCTTCGCCACGCACCTGCTGGAAAATGGCGCCGATCTGCCGACGATCCAGATCCTGATGGGGCATGCCGATCTGGAGGCCACCAGCATCTACCTGCACTTGTCGCGACGGCATCTGGAAAAAACGATCAATCCACTCGAACACTTGTCGGTTTCCGACGTCGGGGAGACCAACCGGTTCTACCACCGTCCGCGACAAGAATGAATCGGCCCGCCGTGGAGGTGGCCGACATCCTCCGCGCACAGGGCGACCGCTTCCTGGACTGACAGAAACTCGGAAATCCAGATAGGCCCTCATACTCGATCACCGAATTATCGTCCGCATGTTGTTTGAAGGTCGGACGAACGGCTTCCGTTATGGCGCTGGCGATCTTGGCCTCGTTCGCAGCGAATGCGGTTTCATCGGCGTAGCGATTCGGATGTCTGGCTGCCGTCCGGTCCAGAAACTGCTTAGCGGTGACAACGCCGGTATTGTCTCGCACGTGGCCAAGCAGCTTGCGGCTCTCCGCCCATGACTCGATTTCCTTTTGGCATACGCGGCTGAGGCGGTCCTGAAGGTCCGCCGCTTCTTCGGGCGACAGCTCAATGTGAGTGCCATCCGAGCCGGTGATCCGGCCACCGATGTTCAGCATTGACCACCAGGGGCCCACAAACGGATAATCAATCTCGAGCCGTAAGGTCGTACCGCCCCACTGGCTGTGTATTGTACGTCGACGACCAATCTGTGGCGTGAGGGAGCGGCGCAAGTCCTCGCCGCGAGAGGTGGCTTCAGCCACACGGGCGCAGATCTCGCGAACGAGGTCCGCGTCGTGCTGCGGGGCCCAAACACAGATTTGGTTTGGCGACCCGCTTCTTGAGACATCTTCCTGATGCGCCAAAGCTTCATCCGATTCATGTTGCACGCCCTCGATTCCATCGGCCGTGTTGACAAGTTGGTGTTCCTTGATTCGTCTGGAATTCCTGACGACCTTAACGATAAGCGTAGAAAGCCAATGTCCCTTCCATTTCGCTAACTCATTTCCCCGAGCGCCGAACGGACTACGACAACTACAACTCTCCGTAGGCGAGGGAGAGCTCGTGGAGGATTGCTTGTAAACCGGGATCGGCCATGGTGGCGGAAAACAAGGTTTGTAGATTCTTCCACTCTTCCACCGAGATGCGGAATGTGATTCCGTCGCTGTGCCGCCGAAACTGACAG
>Ga0335078_10012606_pt1 | contig 12527 bp, 14 predicted proteins | sample Lox_Sample_32_FD_206711 | JGI IMG/M metagenome (GOLD analysis project Ga0335078, IMG submission 206711) | Soil microbial communities from Loxahatchee National Wildlife Refuge, Florida, United States - Lox_Sample_3.2 | ecosystem: Environmental > Terrestrial > Soil > Wetlands | place: USA... | reverse complement strand
TCCCCGGGCCGGCTGTCCCCGGGCCGGCTGTCCCCGGGCCGGCTGTCCCCGGGCCGGCTGTCCCCGGGCCGGCTGTCCCCGGGCCGGCTGTCCCCGGGCCGGTCGGAGCCGGGTCCGGGTCCTGCTCCGGCGATCCGCTGCTCCCGGCCGGCCCGCTGCCCGCCAGCCTGCTCACCCGCGTCAGCGGTCCCGGGGACCGGCCGGACTTGATGCGCGCGGTCCAGCGTGCCATCGCCGCGGCGGACACCGTTCCCGACGGCCCTATCCCCGACGGCCCTATCCCGGGCGGCGCTATCCCGGGCGGCGCTGGCCCAGGTGGCACCGTCCCGGGCAGCGCTATCCCGGGGGGCACGGTCCCGGGCACAGCCGTCCCAGGTGGCATCGTCCCGGAAGGCATGGTTCCGGCTGCGCCCCGGCTGGCCAGCCCGTGAAGCTGCCGCACGTTCACGGCCAGGTCGAAGTCGGCCAGGATGTCCTCGGCCGTTTCGATGTCGACCGCCCCGACGGCGGTCAGCGCCAGTCCCACCGCCGTCACCCTGGCCCGGCCGCCGCCCGGGCCCTGGGCAGATGCCAGCGAGCCGCGCATCATGGCCTCGGCCAGCAGTCGCAGGTAGGTTTCCGCGCCCTCGCGGTTCATGTGCTAAGTGTCCGGCATCGCGCGGACACCGCAGACACGCGCTACCGCCCGAACCCGGGCCGGAACCCCGGTGACCAGCACCTCGATCATGTCCCGCGGGCCGTCCGCACCCGCCGGAATTCGCTCTCGCCTCGTCCCGCTGCCCCTCCCAGGTCTTGGGCTTCCGGACTAGGCCGAGGTTACGACGGGCTGTTGCTGGGCCGACCTGGACTCGGCGCCCGTCCAGCAGCGGACGATGTCCCGCATCGAAAGCAGCCCGGCCACGTCGTGGCCCTCGACCACGACGAGATGCCGGAACCCGCCCCGGATCATCGTCGCGGCGGCTTCCTCCAGGGTCCAGTCGGGCGAGGCGAAGGTAAGGTCTTCGGTGCGGTGCTGCGCGGCCAGTTCGGCGTCCGGGTCCTCGCCCGCGGCTACCGAGTCCAGGATGTCACGTTCGGTCAGGATGCCGATGCCAGCGTGCTCCGGGTCGATCACCACGGCGGCGCCGATACGGCGCGCGGACATCATGCGTGCCGCCTGCCGCAGCGTGTGCGCTGGCCCGATAGTAAGGACTAGGTGGGACATGCCGTCTCGTACCTTCACGAGTAACACCCCCTGGTTCCGGCGCTTGTGCATTTGTGACGTCCCACAAGCATCGGTTAATTCACCCGGGAGGGCAAGCCCCTGATTATTCAGCCGTGCGAGTTATTCATCAGTGAGAATTACGCAACTGGGCCAGCACCTCGTCGTGCAGGTGCCCGTTGGTGCACACCACGCTGCCGCCGTCCGGTGTGACCTCGCCCTCGAGCGTGGTGAACCGCCCGCCGGCCTCGGTGATGATGACCTGGAGCGCGGCCAGGTCCCACAGGTTCACCTCGGGTTCGGCGGAGATGTCGCAAGCGCCCTCCGCCACCAGCATGTGCGACCAGAAATCCCCGAACGCCCGTGTCCGCCACACCGACCTGGTCAGGCCGAGGAAGTTGTCCAGCAGCCCGCGCTCGGACCAGTCGGTCAGGCTGGAGTAGGACAGCGACGCGTCGCCCAGCTTGGTAACCCCGGACACCCGGCACGGCGACGCCTTGGTCAGGCTGCGCCCGGTCCAGGCGCCACCGCCGAGGGCGCCCCACCAGCGGCGGCTCAGGGCGGGGGCGGACACCACCCCGACCACCACGTCCGGGCCGTCCATCAGGCCGATCAGCGTGGCCCAGACCGGGACGCCGCGCACGTAATTCTTCGTCCCGTCGATGGGGTCGATGATCCAGCACCGGGGCCCCGCGCCGGTCCGGCCAGTCTCCTCGCCGAGCACCGCATCGCGCGGACGGGACCGGCGCAGCACGTTACGCAGCGATTCCTCGGCCGCCTGGTCGGCATCGGACACCGGCGTGAGGTCGGGCTTGGTCTCGACCCGCAGGTCAAGCGCACGGAACCGCCGGGTGGTGATGTCGTCGGCGTTGTCGGCTAGGACGTGCGCGAAGCGCAGGTCATCGTCGTAGCGTGCCACCCGCGAAACGGTACCGCCTGGGGTATCTCGCTGGCCAGATCTGCCGCACCCACGTCATACTGATTGCCGATGGATCTCAATGCCGTCGGCCTCCTCGCCGACCCGCCGGATCAGTTGCGGGCGTTCATCCGCGACGGCAAGATCACCGCGGTCCCGGCCAAGCGCGCCCGCCGCCTCTTGCTGCTTGACCAGGTGGCCCAGGCGTTCGAGCCCGGCCGCAAGTACTCGGAAGCCGCGGTCGACGAGGTCCTCAAGACGATCTTCGACGACCACTGCGCCCTGCGCCGGTACCTGGTCGACGAGGCGTTCATGTCCCGGACCACGGCCGGCGTCTACTGGCGCGCCGGCGGCACCGTCAGCTAGCCTCGCGTCGTCACATCACGCCGCTTCGTTTCCCAGGCCAGCCGGGTCGCCTCCGCCACATTCGGCAATCGCCCGCGGATCGGATGCCGATCATCTAGTGTCGACGCCCGTTGGGTGGTGAGCGGAGCTACATGGGCACTTGGGATCGCCGGGCAGCAGCGGCCGGATCGGGGGACGGCCTCGCACGGTCCGGCACGCTCGCCGGGACGGGCGGCTGACGTGCCGGCCGGGACACCCGCGCGCCACCGCGCACCCGGGCACCGCGCCCGGTACGTGCTCTCCGGCCTGCTGGTGCTGGCGCTGCTGGCGGCGGTGGGCCTCTACCTCGCCCGTGATCTTGGCCCGGCTCCCTCGGCCGCGACCGCGAAGGTGACCGCCGGGCAGACACCGGCCACATGCGCCCAGGCGGCCACCGGGTCCTGCGCCGGGCATCCGTTCCCCGCCGTCGCCGCCAGCGTGCCGCCGTCGCGCTCGCCGTCGCCCGCCCCGACGACGAAACGGCATCCCGTCCAGCGGCCGCCCACCGCGCCCGCCTCGTCCGCTCCCGCGTCACCCTCACCCGCCGCGTCCGCGACCAGTCCGGCGGGTGCCTCCCCGGGCAGCCCGGCCGCCCAGGTCCTCGCGCTCGTCAACCAGGCGCGTGTGTCAGCGGGCCTGGCCCCCCTGACGATCACCGCCGGCCTGGATGCCAGCGCGTCGGCGCACAACTCGACGATGGCCGGCGGCTGCGGGCTCTCGCACCAGTGCCCCGGCGAACCCGGCCTCGGCGCCCGCGAGACCGCCGCCGGGGTGACCTGGACCGCCGCCGGGGAGAACATCGGCGAAGGCGGCCCGATCGCGGACAGCACGGCGGCCATCGCCCAGATGGCGGTCGGCCTCACCCGGGACATGCTCAACGAGAAGCCGCCCGACGACGGTCACCGGCGGAACATCCTCAGCAGTTCCTTCACTCACATCGGCATCGCCGTCTACCGGGACCACTCCGGCACCGTCTGGCTCACCCAGGACTTCTCGAACTAGCCGCCACCCACTCACGTCCCCAGCACTTCGAAAATAGTGTGGAAGATCCGGGTTATGCGGAGGGTTTGGTACCCCAGGAGGTACCAAAGCCTCCACGCAGGCCGAATCCTCCACGTTAAGTTAGCAACCGTGCCGCCCAGGGCGGTGTAGATGTGACGGACGGGTTAATTGAGCCCAATGGGACTTTTGCGGCTCCGATGATCAAGAAGGCAAGGAGGCAAGCAGCGCAAGCCAGGCAAGCAGCGCAAGCCAGGCAAGCAGCGCAAGCCAGGCAAGCAGTGTCGCTGCCCACGAGCCCAGGTAGTGCAACCCACGAGCCCCAGGTAGCGCAACTACCGCAGAGCTAATCCGGGCTGGTTCCCTGCAGGCTGCGCAGCAGGCGGCGCAGCGAGTCCAGGCGCGCCTCGGCGTGGTGCTCGCGGGCCCACTCGTCCAGCGCGCAGCCGGCCGAGAGGTGATCGCAGCCGGGCGGACACGAAGCAGTACCTTCGGCCAGGTCCCCGAACGCCTCCACGACGCGCTCCGCGCTCACGTGCCCCAGACCGAACCCCCGCAGGCCCGGCGTGTCGATGAGCCACCCGTCGCCCAGCGGCAGCGCCACCGCCGACGACGAGATGTGCCTGCCCCGCCCGGTCACCGGGTTGACCGTGCCGACGGACCGGGAGGCCTCTGGCACCAGCGTGTTCACCAGCGTGGACTTGCCCACGCCGGACTGCCCGATGAGCACGCTGACCCGGTCGGCCAGCACGTTCCGCACCCGGGCCAGCGTGCGCGGCGGCAGCGGCCGCCTGGTGGTCATCATCGGCAGCCCGAGCGGCCGGTAGAAGGCCCGGACGCGGCGCGGCGAGGCCAGGTCGGCCTTGGTCAGCAAGAGCAGCGGATCGAGCCCGGCGTCGTACGCGGCGACCAGGCAGCGGTCCACGAAGCGGAGCCGGGGCGGCGGCGAGGCCAGCGAGCACACGATCACCATCTGGTCGGCGTTGGCCACGATGATCCGCTCGGCCGGGTCGGTGTCGTCGGCGGATCGCCGCAGCGCGCTGGTCCGCGGCTCCACCCGGACGATCCGGGCCAGCGTCCCCTCGGCGCCCGAGGTGTCGCCCGCCAGCGCGACCCGGTCCCCGACCACCACCGAGCCCCGGCCGAGCTCGCGCGCCTTCATCGCCACGATCAGCCCGCCGTCGGACATGCACCCGTACCGGCCCCGGTCCACGCTGGTCACGAAGCCCTGCACGGCGCTCTCATGAGCCGGGCGCCGCCGGGTGCGCGGCCGGGAGCCGCGGCCGGGCCGGACCCGGACGTCGTCCTCGTCGAGCCGCGCGTAACCGGACGGCGGGCTCATGACGGCGTCAGGACCGAAGTCCCGGCATCGAAGCCCAGACTTCCGTAAACGCCGGGAAGGTCTTGGCCACGGTGTCCGCGCCGGCCACCCGGATGCCGGGTACGGCCAGGCCGAGCACGGCCGCGGCCATCACCATCCGGTGGTCCTCGTAGCTGCCGAACGGCCTGCCCGCAGCCTCGGCCCGCAGCGGCCGGGGCCGGATCTGGAGCCCGTCGGGCCGTTCGGTGATGTCGCCGCCGAGCGCGTTGATCTCTTTGGCCAGCGCGGCCAGCCGGTCCGTCTCATGCGCACGGGTATGCGCCAGGCCGGTGAACACCGAGGGCGACGAGGCCACCGCGGCCACAGCGGTGAGCACCGGCGCGAGCTCGGCCACGTCGCGCAGGTCGGCGGTGATGCCGCGGACCTGGCCGGAGCCCGTCACCACCAGCCCGTCCGGGCCCACCTCGCACCGCGCGCCCATCCGGGTCAGCACGTCCAGGATCTGCCCGGCCGCCTGCAGGCTGTCCCGCGGCCAGCCGCCGATGGTGACCGTGCCCCCGGTGACCAGCGCCGCGGCCAGGAACGGGCCCGCGTTGGACAGGTCGGGTTCCACGGTGACCGACCCCAGGTCGAGCCGCCCCGGCCGCACCCGCCAGGCCTCCGGCCGGCCAGACGAGACAGGAAACTCCTCCACGGACGCCCCGGCCGCGCGGAGCATGCGCACGGTCATCGCGATGTGCGGCGCCGAGGGCACCGGCGGTCCCTCGTGCCGTATCTCGATGCCCTCGTCGAACCGGGGCGCCGTCAGCAGCAGGCCCGAGACCAGCTGCGAGGATCCCGAAGCGTCCAGCGTCACAAACCCGCCGCGCACCGCGCCGCGCCCGTGCACGGTAAACGGGACCGCGGCCCGGCCGCCGTCCTCGATCTGCGCGCCGACCTGCCGCAGCGCGGACAGGATCGGGCCGACCGGGCGCTGCCTGGCCCGTTCGTCTCCGTCGAAGGAAACCACGGCCGAGGTGAGCGCGGCCAGCCCGGGCAGGAACCGCATGACCGTGCCCGCGTTGCCCACGTCCACGCTCACCGCGGAGCCGGGTGCGGGCCGGCCAGGCGTGAGGTGCCAGCCCGTTCGGGAATCAATGATCTCGGACCCCAGCGCCCGGAGCGCGCCGGCCGCGAGCAGGGTGTCCCTGGCCTGGAGCGGGTTCGTGATCACGGACGGGCCGTCGCTGAGCGCGGCCAGGACCAGGGCCCGGTTGGTGATGGACTTGGAGGCCGGCGGCCAGACCCGGGCGCTGACCGGGCCGCCGGCGGCCGGGGAAGGCCAGGTCCGGTCCTGGTTGTTGTCCGGGTGCATACCGTCGAGCCTACTGGGCTGGCCGGTGGGACGGCCCCGATGGGACGTTTGACCCACCCGGTTTCTGGTTATGAACTGCCAATCCAGGCTTAACGGGACGTGTCCAGACAGCATCCAGTTTAGGAAGATTGCATGTGCGGGCGTTTTGTATCGGCGCGCAAGCGCCTTGAGCTCCTCGAGGAGTTCGGCGTCGAGCGTGACCGGGTGGCTGCCTCGCCGGATCCGGAGCCTGAGCCTGACTACAACGTGGCCCCGACCAAGCGGATCTACGCGGTCCTGGACAGGCCCGCCCGCGACGACGAGCCGCAGGCCCGTGAGCTGCGCGTGGTGCGCTGGGGTCTGGTGCCCTCCTGGGCCAAGGAAGCCTCGGTCGGCAGCCGGATGATCAACGCCCGGGCCGAGACCGTGGCGGTCAAGCCGGCCTTCCGGCGCGCCTTCGCCAAGCGCCGGTGCATCATCCCGGCGGACGGCTACTACGAGTGGCAGGCGATTTCCGACGGGGGAAAGAAGCGGAAGCAACCATATTTTATTTACCGAACGGATGGGGGAACCCTCGCCTTCGCCGGCCTCTACGAGCTATGGCGGGACGCCTCCCTGCCCGACGATCACGAACGTGCCTGGCTGTGGACGGCCGCGATCATTACGACCCAGGCAACCGACGATGTCGGTCAGATCCACGATCGCATGCCCATGGTGATCACCCCTGAGCACTGGGCAGACTGGCTCGACCCGGACCATACCGAACCTAGTCAGTTTCAGGCGGCGATGCTGCCCGCGATGGCGGGCGGCCTGACGTCGCATCCCGTATCCATGGCCGTCAATTCTGTGCGGAACAACGGGCCGGATCTCATTAAGCCCCTGGCGGGCGGCGATGGGTCAGCCGAGGTTTCCGCCGGCAACGGCAGGCCGCCCGGCGAGTTGTTCTGAGTCCGCGGCCCGCAGCCGTGGCTCCACGCGAGCCTGGGCTGCCCATCGCACGCGGACGGGAGGCGAGGACATCAGTGGAGACTACCGTCGCCCGCAAGCGCCTAGAGGAGATGCGCGACGACCTGGACCGGACGATCGCCGTCCTGCAGGGCGAGCGCCCCGCGCCCGCGGCAGGGGAGGGGTATCCGCAGGACTCGGCCGACGCGGGATCCATCCTGTCCGAGGCCGACCGCACCGATGCGATCCTCCACTCCGCCCGCGGCCAGCGCGACGAGGTGCTCGCCGCGCTCACCCGTATCGACGACAACAGCTACGGGAAGTGCGTGGACTGCGGCCAGGAGATCCCCGAGGGCAGGCTCGACGCCAGGCCCGACGCCGCCCGCTGCGTCAACTGCCAGGCCAAGTGGGCTAAACGGCACCGTTAAGCGGGCGGCCAGCGCGGCTTGCTGGCCGAGATCACCAGCTGCGCGCCGAGCGACTCGTCGGACCGGGCTGCCAGTTCGGCCCGCACCAGCTTGGGCAGGCCGCCGGGGTCGCGCCGCAGCCAGTGCGTCACCACCGACTCGGAGAACACGGTCCGCGAGCGGATCCAGTTGACCCGCAGCCCGGCCCCGCTGAACAGCTCACGAGCCTGATCCGGGCCGAAGGACCTGGTGATCGTGCCGTCCGGCCAGGGCACGAGCACCACCTCGGCGTGCGGCAGGTCGACCAGGTGGGCCCAGTGGTTCTGCTGGGCGAGCACGGCCATGCCGAGCACCAGGGAGTCGACGCAGGCGAGCACCCGGCCGGCCGGCCGCAGCACCCGGGCGATCTCGGCGATCATCGTCTCGGCGGCCAGGTGGACGGACAGCGCCCGATCGTCGGCGATGACGCCGTCCGCGCAGCCGTCGCTCAGGAAGGTCAGCCGCGATGAGTCCGCGATCACCGGGATGATCCTGTCCCGCAGTCCCGGCCCGGGGAGGCGCCCTCCGCCACCAGGTTCGATGACGCGCAGCACCGTGTGCCCCGCCTTGGCGGCCAGTTCGGCGGCCGGCGCGCGCGGCCCGGAGACGTCGACGAGCAGGTGCCGGCCGGTCGGCAGCCACTCCGCCAGCTGGGCGCGCGTCACCGCCTCGTGGAATTGCCAGTAAACAGGAAGCTGATCAGTGTCCGGCGCGATGATCGCGCTGGCCGCATACTGCACGGGCCCAGAACTCCTGACTCGGCGCCGCTGCCTGGGGGGCGCCGTGGCGGGCGCCCGATATGTAATCCTTCCCGGCCTGGCCAGGCTTATGCAGGCGGGCAGCGCCGTTGCGGAATGACCGGGTGCACCGTCGTGTTGAACGCGGCATGGCAGTCGCTTCGCCACCTGATGGCATGCTGACGGAAGCTCGTGACCCCGGCGCGGTATCCTCCCGCTCATACGGTCTGCGCGGGGATCTTGCCCGGCGCGGTCCGGTCCCGCATTACCTCAAGGAGGTGGGTCCCGTTCCGGAGACTCTCGAAGAGCGCGGTGAGCGCTTCGAGCAGGAGGTGCTGCCCTACCTGGATCAGCTGTACTCCGCGGCGCTTCGGATGACCCGTAACCCGGCGGATGCGGAAGACCTGGTACAGGAGACCTTCGCAAAGGCCTACGCGTCCTTCCACCAGTTCCAGCAGGGCACGAACCTGAAGGCGTGGCTGTTCCGGATCCTGACGAACACCTTCATCAACACCTACCGCAAGCGGCAGCGCGAGCCGCAGCGGTCGGGCGCGGAAGACGTCGAGGACTGGCAGCTGGCGCGGGCAGCGTCGCATACCTCGGGGGGACTGAAGTCGGCCGAGGCGGAGGCGCTGGAACGCCTGCCGGATTCGGACATCAAGGAGGCGCTGCAGGCGCTGCCTGAGGAGTTCAGGATCGCGGTATACCTGGCCGACGTCGAAGGGTTCGCCTACAAGGAGATCGCCGACATCATGGAGACGCCGATCGGGACCGTGATGTCACGCCTGCATCGTGGCCGCCGGCAGCTGCGCGAGCTGCTCCAGGATTACGCGGCGGAACGCGGACTGGCGCGGACTGCTTCCGACGCCTCAGCAAGCGGGGAGGAGGGGCGATGAGCTGCGGTAACCCTCATGAGACCCCGTGTACCGAGGTGCTGGACCGGGTCTACGGCTACCTGGACGGCGAGCTGGGCGACCTGGACTGCGCCAAGATCCGCCAGCACCTGGACGAGTGCGGGCCCTGCCTGCGCGAGTACGGCCTCGAGGAGGCGGTCAAGCGGCTGGTGCAGAAGCACTGCGGCTGCGACATGGCGCCCGCCGAACTGCGCGCCAAGATCCTCGTCCGCATCAGGGAAGTCCGCGCGACCATCGAGTTCGCTGAGTAGCGGCCCCCGCGTCCGATTTGCCAGGACTGTGGCAATTGCGCCGCTTGTGTCGTTCCCTGATTGCTCATCGTGACAACAATGCTCACGATTCGTTCACGATGATATTTAGGCCTGCGCGAACGTCAGCGCTCGCGTTATCCTGTGGTTGAACGATTACAAGACGGCTGCGGCGAACGCAATTTCGCCCAAGGGAGGTCCGCCTCATGCGTACAGGCGGTGATGTCGAAGCGGACCGGCGTGCGCTCCTCGCGGGCGGGGCCGGCGAGCTGCGCGCCCGCGGCGTGGCCTGGGGCTGACGTTACCGGTCCAGGTTCGCGGCGTACAGACTCCTGACTGCGAGGGGGAAGTTTGGGCAAGCTCTCGCGGGTCGCACTGCTCTACATCGGTGCGGTGGTGGTCGCCGCCGTGGTCTTGGTGGCCAGAGGCCCGTTCACGGGACTGAGCTGGCAGTACGTCGTATTCCTCGGGATCTTGGTCATCGTCTCCGAATCAAGGGCCACGCAACTCCGCAAGGGGCAGCTGACGTGGTCCTCGAGCTCGGCCGCCATGCTCGCCTCGGTCGTCCTGGTCGGTCCGGTCGGCGCCGCCATGGTCGGGGCGTGCACCGCGCTGGGCCTGCGCCGCGGCCCGTCAGTCCTGCAGCGCGTCTTCAACACGGCGATGTACGCGCTCAGCGCGTACCTGGCGGGCCGCGCCTTTCTCGCCCTGGGCGGTCAGGTCGGGCTGCCCGACGAGGGGTCCTTCCCCGACATCATCGCGCCGTTCGCCGGCGCGGCCCTGGTCCTCGTCGCGGCCAATCACGGGTTGCTCAGCGGAGTGCTGTGGCTGACCAGAGACCCCGACCAGGGGCCCGCCGGTGCCCTCGGCAGCCAGGGCGTCGGGCTGAGCGGCCGGCTGCTCCTGTCCGACCTCGGCTACGCGGCCTACGGGCTGCTCATCGCGGCGCTGTGGAGCATGCTCGGGCCGTTCGCCCCGCTGCTGGTGCTGATCCCGCTGTTCGTCGCCCGCTGGGCGGTCGCGCAGTTCGCCGAGCAGCAGAAGGCGTACGAGGCCACGGTGGGCGCGCTGTGCCAGGCGGTCGAGACCAAGGACTTCTACACCCGGGGGCACAGCGACCGGGTGTCCCGGGGTTCGGTCATGATCGCGCGCGAGATCGGCATGCGGGCCGAGCGGGTCGAGGCGATCAGGCATGCGGGGATGCTGCACGACGTGGGCAAGCTCGGCGTGCCGACGAAGGTGCTGCAGAAGACGGGCAAGCTGACCGAGGAGGAGTACGCGGCCATCCAGCTGCACCCGATGCGCGGCCTGGACATCGTCCGGGAGATCGGGTTCCTGGACGAGGCGCTGGCCGGGATCATGCACCACCACGAGCGGATCGACGGCCGCGGCTACCCGATGGGGCTGGCCGGGGATGAGATCCCGGAGTTCGCCCGGGTGCTGGCGGTCGCCGACGCCTTCGACTCGATGACCTCGACCCGGTCCTACCGCGACGCGCGCCCGGTCCACGAGGCGATCGAGGAGCTGAGGAAGTGGTCGGGCACGCAGTTCGACCCGGCCTTCGTGGACGCCTTCGTGGCCGCGCTCAGGCGCGAAGGCTGGCAGCAGCCGGAGCCGCCCATGCTGGCCGATGATCTGGCCGACGACGACCTGGCCACCCTCGCGAGCGAGGATCACGACGATCCGGGCTCGCCGCTCCGGGTGATCGACAGCCTGTGACAGACTCCGGCCGGCCAGCAACATGAGCGAACGACAGCACGAGTTCCGCAGGTATCCCCGGCAGGTGCGGGATTCCGGTCAGCTGCTGCTCGTGGTGGCGGCCGGGGTGTGGCTGACGGCCTCGGTGACGCAGACCGCGGCGGAGGGGCTGAAGGACCCGCGCATCGCGATCGCGTTCGGCGCGCTGATCGCGTTCGGCGAGCTGCTCCGGCTCAACCTGCCCGGGGACCGGGAGTCCGCGCCGATCGGGTTCGCGGGGGCGCTCGCCTACGCCCTGCTCATCCGGGTCGGTACGCACGACGTCCACTACAGCGCCGAGCAAGTGGTGACCGTCGCCACCATCGGCATGATCATCGGGGCCCTGCCGCACCTGGCCGTCGGCCGGCCCGCCCGGGTCAGCGGCATGGCCGTGCGGCTGCTCTGCGTGGCGTGCGTCGCCTACATATTCCGCCCGCTGGCCGGCAACAGCGCCGTGGACCAGCACTGGGGCCTGGCCGCCTCCCTGATGACCGCCCTGGCCGTGCTCGCCCTGCTGCTCGAGGCGGTGCTGACCGCCTTGATGCGGGTCGACGAGCAGCGGGCCAGGTTCCGGGTGGCGCTGGTGGACGAGATGCGGGTCCAGCTGCCGCTAGGCGCGGCTGTGGGCGCTTCGGCGCTGCTCATCGCGTTCGCCGCGGAGGTGATGGGGCTGGCCGCGCTGGCCGTGTTCACCGCGCCGCTGCTCGTCACCCAGGTGGCGTTCCGCCGGTACGCCGGGATCCGGACCACCTACCTGCAGACCGTGCGCGCGCTCGCCAAGGTGACCGAGATCGGCGGGTACGTGGAACCCGGTCATTCCGAACGGGTGAGCAGGCTCGCCGTCGCCGTCGGCCGGGAGCTCGGCATCCACGAGCCTGCGCTCCTCGAGCTCGAGTACGCCGCGCTCATGCACGACATCGGCCAGTTGTCGCTGCACGACCCGATTCCCGGCGGCGCCACCGTGCTGGTCTCCCGCCAGGACCAGCAGCGCATCGCCGAGCTCGGCGCAGACGTGATCCAGCAGGCGCAGGTGCTCGGCTCGGTCGCCGAGATCGTGCGCAGGCAGAACGAGCCCTACCGCGCCGTCGACGTGGAGTCCGACGGCGCCGGGCCCCACGCCGGGGGCAACCGGCCGCCTGGGCCGCCGCTGAGCAGCCGCATCATCAAGGCGGCCAACGCCTTCGACGACCTGGTGGGCAGCTCGCTTGACCCGGAGCGGGCGGCGGCGGCGGTGCAGCGGCTCCGGCTGGACACGGCCAGCGAATATGATCCGGCCACGGTCGAGGCGCTCAGCCGGGTGGTCAGCCGCCGGTCCGTCATCCAGTTGTAAGCCCTGCTGTCCCGCT
>Ga0335078_10012605_pt1 | contig 12527 bp, 10 predicted proteins | sample Lox_Sample_32_FD_206711 | JGI IMG/M metagenome (GOLD analysis project Ga0335078, IMG submission 206711) | Soil microbial communities from Loxahatchee National Wildlife Refuge, Florida, United States - Lox_Sample_3.2 | ecosystem: Environmental > Terrestrial > Soil > Wetlands | place: USA... | reverse complement strand
GCCGCTTGCGTGCCCCCGCGATCGACCGCAGCCGGGGATGCGAACGATCCGCCCAACGCCAAGCGCGGGAATTTGGGTGCAGGGACGAGCTCACCCTTGACATTGGTTTCCATAGAGGAACCCACAGCACGTGCGAGATGCGATCGCCGAGTCGAGTCGGCATAGGCTGCGAGCCGCTCCTTGTGCCGCTGGAGGCCGCCAGCCTCCATGAACTCAAGCACGTCGCTGAGTCCCCATTGCCGCGCGTGGAACAGTCCATTTGCGACGCTAGGTTTAGCCACACAACCCCTACCGGACACCAAGGCGTGGGGCTGCACGGGTGGGCGGTCTTCATCGGGGCGTTTGGCGTCAACAACTGTGGCTCGCCGACCACGAGCGCGTGAACCGGTCGACCGTGGCTTCACTGTCGCAAAGGCCACGCTCACGACCGCCTTAGGCGCCCTAGGTCCGCCATCGACCACGCTTCTGTTCGGAATGCCATTGAGTGGACCGGAGTGGCCTCTCTTGTGTCCCGATCTCGAATTGGCGGGAACCAAGACTGCCCCATACGGGGCCTGGTGGAAAAAATACTTACCCCTTGTCGGGGTTAAAGGCGTCACCCAATTTGGTCCCGATCAACCCGGCAAGGAGTAGCCGCGAATGACCTCGATGAATGGTAGCGCGCCACCGACCGAGGCCTATTCAGCGGAAAAGCCGCTGCCGCTGGTCGCAATCGGCGCCTCGGCAGGTGGGCTCCAAGCACTGGAGCGATTCCTCTCTGGGGTGAGTCCAGCGGGCATCGCCTACATCGTTGTCCAGCACCTCTCCCCCGATCACACCAGCATCCTCCCGCAGATCCTCGGGTCGGCGAGCCGGCTACCCGTGGAAGCCGTCGGCGACGGGACCACCCCACAACCAGACAGGGTCTACGTCATCCCGCCAAATGCATCCCTGATCATGCAAGCCGGGCAGCTTCGACTGCAACCGCCCGAGCCCCGAGCCGTCCGGCGTCCCATCGACCTGCTCTTCAGCTCGCTGGCGCAAGAGATTGGCGGCCGCGCGGTGGCCGTGGTCCTGTCCGGCACAGGTAGCGACGGGGCAACCGGAGTTCACGCCGTGAAGCGGGCGGGGGGATTCACCCTCGTCCAGACACCGGCCGAGGCCGAGTACGACGCGATGCCCCGGGCCGCGCTGGCAACCGGCGATGTGGACTACGTCGTACCGGCTGCTGAGATGCCAGCTATCATCGCGCGCGAGGTCCAGCGGCGCGGGGTGGAAGGAGCGGCGCCGACGCGAACTCCGACGGACGAGGACGAGCTCGAAGCCATCGCGCAGGCGGTTCAGAGCCTGATTGGACACGAACTGACCGCCTACAAGCGCTCCACCCTGCGCCGCCGCATCCAGCGGAGGATGGACGCGCTCCACGTCACCGATCTGGGGGGCTATCTGCACCGCGTCGAGAACGATGCGCGGGAGGCGGAGGCTCTCGTCTCCGAGATGCTCATCGGAGTGACGCAGTTCTTCCGAGATCCAGAGGCATTCGAGGCGCTCTCCCGGGAAGTGGTACCCTCGCTCCTCGAACGCGCGTCGCAGCAGTCGATCCGTGTCTGGGTCCCTGGCTGCGCGACCGGCGAGGAGGCGTACTCCCTCGCGATCCTCCTCCGCGAGGAGGCGCGCCGGAAGGGCCAAGCCATCCCGGCTCTCCAGGTGTTCGCGACCGACATCGACGAGTCCGCGCTCGCGACGGCGAGGAGGGGGCGCTACCCCGCTGCGAGCGCCAAGGACGTGCCCCGGGATCTGCTCGATACGTACTTCCAAAAGGTCGATGACGAGTACGAGGTGGTGAAGGAGGTCAGGGATGGGGTCATCTTCTCAGCGCACGACGTCCTAAGCGATCCTCCGTTCAGCCGCCTGGACCTCGTTTCGTGCCGAAATCTCCTCATCTATTTTCACCCGGCCGTTCAGCAGCGCCTCATTCCGCTATTCCATTATGCGCTGCGAGCGAAAGGGTACCTGTTCCTTGGCAGCGCCGAGATGGCAGATGTCGCCACCGGAGACGAGGGGCCCCCCGATCACCGGAATCACCGGGCCCCCTGGCCCCCTCCGGTGATCTCGGAGCGGTTCTCCGCCTGGGCCGACAGCGCATGAGGGGTGCGCAGGGCTGAGCCGCTCGTGAGCGGCGGACCGGGATGGGATGTTCTCCCCGGTGGAGGGCGGTGGACGAGGAGTGGCCGAAGGTTGTCTCCTTTGGTTAGGGGTCGGGGAGGCGGAAGCTCTTGCCGTCGAGGACGAAGTGCTCGCAGCGCTCGGTGAGGCGTTTGGCGATGACCTCCGCGTTGAGGGCATCTGGAAATACCTTGGGCCAATCTCGGAAAGGGCGATTGGTGGTGGCGGCGGTGGAGCGACGATAGTCGTATCGTTCGGAGATGACCTGGAAGACCAACTTGGCCTGGGCTGGGTCCATGGCAAGGACGGCGAGATCGTCGAGGACGAGCAAGTCGGCCTTGACATAGCGGCGCATCGCTTTGTCGATCGAGCCGTGGATTTCCGCACCGGCCAGGTGGTTGAGCATCTTTGGGGTGCTGGTGAAGATCACTCTTCGCGTGGCCTGGCAAGCGCGGTAGGCGAGTGCCCGGGCAAGAAAGGTCTTCCCGGTTCCCGGGTTGCCGATAAAGAGGGGATTGATGCCCTTCTCCAGGAAGGCGAGGTCGTGGAGGGCCAGATAGCGGGCCTTGAGCTTCTTCCGGCAGGGGTCGAATTCGAAGTCGAAAGCGTCGACGGTGTTCACTTCGGGGAAGTGTGCGTCCTTGATGCGGCGTTTGATGGCACCATCCACCCGGCTCTTCTTCTCCTCGTCGCACAGCCGGTGAGCCACCTCGAGCGCGGTGAGGTTCTTCTTGGCCGCCTCGGCAAAGAGATCCCGAGCGGCGCGGATCATGCCCGGAAGCCGGAGCCATCGCAGCTTCTCGAGGAGGAGCTCCAGCTGATCGTCGTCGCAGGTCATGATTTCTCCGGGGGTGGGTCGCCGGGGTCGAGCGTCTTGCGAGGCTGGTCGTACGGGGAGAGGTCCGGCTCCCCCAGGCGGATGCTGTCGAGCTCGTCGTTCCCGAGCCGGAGGGGCGTGTGGGTGGGCGAGAGGCCCTTCTTGTGCCGGAGCACGTACTCCACGTACTCGGCGCCGACGTGACCGGTGCACATGACCTCCTCCAACGCCGACCGGGTGGGAGAGTCGCCGAAGAGCTCGGAGAGAAGGACGAGGCGTTCGATCTCCTTGCGCAGCGAGCGGCCGTTGGCAGCCAGGATCTTGAAGTACTTGGCGGCCGTTTCGCCCAGACTCTGCAGCTCCGGAGGCAGCGCGGCGGCCGCGGCGCGAGGCTTCTGCTCGAGGAGGCCTTGCTCGTGGGAGGGGTCGAGGATCGGTTCACCGACGCTCCAGGAGCGGTTGTGGACGGCGATACGCTTTTGGCCGAGGAAGATCCCGACCTCGCCGTCATTGCCTCGCACGAGCACGGTCTGGCCGACCAGCCGCCAGGGCACGCTGTAGACGTTGCGGTCGAAGCGGACTCGGAAGGTCTTGGTCACGCCGCAGCTCTCGAGGTCGTCGGTATCGAAGTACCGATCCAGGAGCGGCTCGAGCAGGCGCTGCTCCTCGTTCTGGAAGACGAGCGAAGGCACCTTCCCGGTCTCCTCGTGGATCCGGTTGTTGGCGATGTCGTCGCGCCAAGTCCCCGCCTGCACGTTGAGGTCGAAGAGATCGGCGAAATGTCGGCCCGGCCAGAATCGGGTCCGGACCAAGCCGATCGGTCGCTCCGCGTAGGGCTTGCTGGTCGGCCGCCTGGGGGGACAGACCCGAGCCGCGAGCCCTCTGGCACTGGCGTACTGGAGGAACCGAGTCTGGAAGACGACCTCCGTCCCGGCTCGCTCCTTCACCACGGTTTTCATGCCGTCAAAGACGTCGACCAAGGTGCGGCCGCCGAAGAAGCGGAGAGCCCGGTCCATGCACCGCAAGAAGGACCCCATGGCCTGGCTGAGGACAAACTCGAGGTAGAGGTAGCGGGAGAAGGCGAGCGCGGCGATGAAGGCGCTGACGCGGCGGGCACAGCCGGGCAAGGCGAAGCCGAAGTCGGCCCAGTCCACGTGGAGCAGTTGACCTGGCCCGTAGTCCCGGGTGAAGAAGGCCTCCTGCTTCGGACGCGGCCGTATCTGCTTCAGCCGATCCCGGACCACGGTGATGCCGCCCTGGTAGCCCACAGCACGCAGTCGGTCGAGCATGGCTGGGGCCCGGATGTCGGCGCAGTCCTCGAGAGCTTTGCGGATATCTTCCTTGTACGGGTCGAGGATCGACGAACGCGACAGTGGTGGCTTGGCCTGGCGCTCACCCCTCGCCACGCCGAGCAGTTTGCGGACCGTCTTTCGGTGCATCTTCAACTGTCGGGCGATCGCCTTGATGCCCTTGCCTTCGGTGAGGTGCAGACGCAGGACCTCGGCGAGCTGCTTCGACCGCCTGTCGTCGACCGGTCTCATCTCGGTGCTCTCGCGATCACAAGAGCGGGAGCTGCCGCCGGTCCGGGAGAACGAGTCGGCGGATCGAGCCACGCAGAAGCGGAATGACGGGGAGCCGCGCGAGGAGGGCGGCCGCTCGCACCGGGTCGCGGATCGCAGCGGCCCCCAGGAGCGCCGCCACCAGGGCGTCGCCGGCGCTCCAAACCGCCAGGCCGCGGCGAGCGGCCTGCACCGGCGTCAGGTCGGCCCGGGCCAGAGCCTCGGTGGCAACGAGCTCAGCCCCTGCTGCAGCCAGATACTCGACCAGGCCAAAGCGTGCGTCGTCGGTGAGCGCGGCGCGGAGGACTCGACAGGTGCCGCCCCGCGGACCCAACACGGCGGCCACCAGTCGACGCCGCGCCAGCCACAGACCGCAGGTCACAAGACGCTCCCGCTCGACATCAGCCACTCGGGCCGCCTCCTCGCGCTCGCCGCTCCCAGCGTGAAGTAGGTCCAGCGCGGCTGGCACGCCCGCCGCCGCCGTACAGCACCTGCCCGGTGCAACCGCAGCGAGCGCACCGTCCGATGGTGACGCTGGCTGATATGGCTTTGCCAACAGTGCATGCGGCGCCGGCCCGCAGGACGACCAGCCCATCACCCTGCTCGACCCCAGGACCACTGGTGGTGATGCCATCACTCTCTGTGGATCCATCGGACACCTCCTCGCCGAGGAGGAGGTGTGCCGCTTCTCTTGGCGCTGCGAAAGACTGATCCCCCACGCTCGCCCTTCGGCGGGCGCGTCGCTCGAAGGCTCTTCACTCGCGCCTCGGCCGCACAGGCATCGCTGCAGTAGCGGTAGCCACGCCGCTCGCACACGCGGCACAACTCGAACCTCTTCCTGCAGCAGTGGCACCGTCGGCGTCGGAGCTCCACCCCTCGGGGGGAGCAAGGACTCGACAGCGGCCACGAGCTCGCACATCATCTCGACTGAGACAATGCGGCGCTCCACTCCGCTGGGCGATCCGGTGGCAGCCGGGTCGCCCGTCTCGCTCTCCCGACCCTCAAGCCTCCAGCCTCCCGGCTCGCCCCGCCAGTTTTTGTCCTCAACGCCCCACGCGCCATGTCCCCGGGGCCCGGTGACCCTGGTGGAAAGGGGGCCCGGCCTCACCGGTGGGGACAATGGCAGATGAACGATCGGACCTCCTGGAGCCCGTCGACAGGAAGCACCGGATCTATCTCCGGCGGGAGCTCGAGCGCGCGCCGGCGCTTCCCTTGCCCATCGGCGCGGCCATCGCTGCTCGACGGATCCAGCGACCGAGGCTCGTCACCGCGCCCAAGGGCGAACCCCCCTTGCTGCAGACGGCGTTGCTCGCGCTCCTCGAAACCCACGGCTCCGCGCTCGCGCTCGTGGACCAGTTGGGAGAGGCCCGCTATTTCGGAGGGGCCATCTCGCGCTACCTCCCAACGCCCACGGGTGCTCCCACGACCAGCCTCGTCGCGCTGGCGCCGTCGGAGATACGGGGCGAGCTTGCCGCGGCGCTCGAGATAGCCAGCAGTCGCGGCTCGGACATCTGCCGCGTGGTCAACCTGCCCGGCAACCCGGTGCGGCGTGCGGAGCTCATCGTCCGCCCGGTGCCGAACCAGCGGGAGCTCAGCCTCGTCCTCTTCCGTGATCTCCCCGCTCCCTCGGTTGAGGCCCCCGAGACGGAGAAGGCCGATCCCGAGAAGGCACAGCTGGAGCAGGAGCTGAGGCACGCGACGGACCGCTGGCAACGATCATTACAGGAGCAAGGGACCACGAGCGACCAGCTCCGCTCTGCCAATGAAGAGCTCCAGACCATGAACGAGGAGCTCCAGTCCACCAACGAGGAGCTTCACTCCGCGAACGAGGAGCTGCAGGTTTCGCAGGAGGAGCTCCAGTCGGTGAATCAGGAGCTCCACACGGTCAACGCCGAGCTGAACCGGAAGGTCGAGGAGCTGAACGAGCTCAACTCGGACCTCCGCAATCTCTTCCAGAGCACTCGGATTGCGACCCTCTTCCTCGACGGCGACCTCCGCATCGCGCGCTTCACTCCAGCGGCGGCCCAGCTCTTCCCGGTCTCGGAGCGGGATGTGGGGCGTCCCCTTTCCGACCTCATCAGCCCCTTCGGCGGCGACCTCGTGCTCGAGATGGTCCGGCGGGCGACGGAGGAGCGCCGCGTCGAGGAGCGCGTCGCTGCCATCACCGACGGATCCGCACACTATCTCCTTCGTGCGCGCCCCTATCAGCGGCAGAACGGTGCCTTCGACGGCGCGGTGCTCACGTTGGTGGACGTCTCGGATCTCAAGCGGGCCGAGGTCGCGCTGCGGGAGAGCGAGGAGCGATTCCGCTTGCTCGTGGACGGCGTGAAGGACGTCGCCATCTTCATGCTCACGCCAGAGGGGCGGGTCGCGACCTGGAACCCTGCGGCCGAGCGCCTGAGTGGCTGGGCAGCCGAGGAGATTCTCAACCGGCACTTCGGAACCTTCTTCTATGTCTCCGAGGACGTGGAGGCAGGCAGGCCGAACCGGCTGCTGGAGCGAGCAGCCGCGGAGGGTAGCGTCCAGGACGAGGGATGGCGCGTACGCAAGGACGGTACCCAGTTCTGGGCGAGTGTTGTCATCACGGCGCTTCGCGACGAGGCGGGCCGCCTCCGGGGCTTCAGCAAGATCGCCCGCGACACCACGGAGCGAATGCGGATGGAGGAACAGCTAAGAAAGGCCGACCGCCGCAAGAGCGAGTTCCTGAACGTGCTCTCGCACGAGCTGCGCAACCCCCTCGCCCCCATCCGGAACAGCGTCTACATCCTCCGGCGGGCCGAGCCGAGGGAAGAGCAGCTGAAGCGAAACCTCGCCGTGGTCGAGCGGCAGGTCCAGCAGCTCACGCGGCTCACGGACGACCTCCTCGACGTGACCCGCATCTCCAGCGGGAAGATCCGACTTCATCTCGAGCAGGTCGACCTCTCGACGCTGGTGAGGCGCACCGCGGAGGATCACAGGGAGATGTTGGAGAATGCCGGGGTTGCTCTCGAAGTCCACGCTGGCGAAGACCCGATCTTTGTGAATGCGGATGCGGCGCGGCTGAGCCAGATCGTCGGGAACCTCCTCCAAAACGCCGGGAAGTTCACCCCACGTGATGGGCGAGTGACCGTGACCGTGGAACGCCAGCCTGACAGCTCTGCGACCCTCACGGTGCGGGATACGGGGGAGGGCATCACGCCCGAGCTCTTGCCACAGCTCTTCGAACCGTTCGTGCAGTCGGAGAGAACGCTTGACCGAAACCCCGGGGGGCTCGGCCTCGGCCTCGCCCTCGTAAAGGGGCTTGCCGAGATGCACAGAGGCCACGTCCGTGTCCATAGCGACGGCCCCGGGAAGGGTGCGATGTTCGTGGTGCGCTTTCCGCTCGATCGGAGGCGCAGCACGCGCCTCACGGCGGTTTCCACGCCGCAGTCCGAAGTCCGCCGCCGAATCCTCGTCATCGAGGACAACGTCGATGCGGCGCTCACGCTCAAGGAAGCGCTCGAGATGGACGGTCACCTGGTGGAGGTGGCCTACTCGGGAGTGGATGGACTCGAAAGAGCCCACTCCTTCTCTCCCGAGGTCATCCTGTGCGACATCGGGCTGCCAGGCATGGACGGGTACGAGATCGCGCAGCGAATCCGGAGCGATTCCGAGCTTCACCCCATCCGCCTGATCGCGCTGAGTGGCTACGCGCAACCGGAGGACGTGGAAAAGGCGCAGAAGGTCGGCTTTGACCTTCACCTGGCGAAGCCACCGGATCTCGAGCGCCTCCGGCGAACGCTCGCAGAGCTACTTCCAGGGGAAGCGGCGTGAAGAAGCGTTCTTGGTATCACCTGTTGTCAAGACTGGAAGGAGCCCCTTCATGACAGACCTACCCTGCCCACCACACCTCGAGCGAGTCGGTGGACGCCCCGCACCTTCTACAGATGAGCGTCACTGGCGCGCTACAGGAACTCACACAGCAAATGGATGACCGTCCTCTGCGGTGGAGTTGGTGGCGCGGCTCGTGGCCCTCAGCGAAACGCACTTCACGGGCGAAGAGCTCCTCATGAATCACTCCCGCTACCCTCAGGCGCAGGGCCATGCAGAGGCCCGCACCTTGCTCCTGAGCGACATGAAGGAACCTCAACGGGCGTTCTTTTTGTCGGAGGGGAAGGCATCGGCTGAATCGGTCGAGCGTCTTCGCAGAGCGATCAAGATCACATTGAGAGCCTCGATCGCGAGTTTAGCGCCTGGTATTTGCAGGCCAAGCCGTGATCTTGTCCATCGGGATGCGTCGTGGGCTGGCGCCAGGCGCCAGTGCGGCGCCGGTAGGGCTCCAGAATTCGAGGTTCCTACTGCGACCACTTTAGGAGCAGCATGTCAGATGGGTCCTCCTGTTTCTGATTGGCTAGCGCGGCCGATGAAACGATCCACTTCGACGGCCGTCACCCGGATCGCGTTCGATATCCTGATATGAGCCAGCCTCCCCGCAGCGCAGAGCTTTTAGACAGTCGAGGTTGCGACTCTCAGCGCTCTAGCGACCTCCCGCACGCTTAGAAGCGACTGCGGACCGGCAGCCGCTCCCTCGAGTCCCCATACCAAGGGCGTACCGAGCGAACCGCAAAAGGTTGCTGACTGTAGCGAAATGGACGGCTCGGCTGGGGCAGGGTTTCTAGGATTTCCAACGGGCTGCAACGAGCTGCCAGCTCCTCCCAGCTCCACGGAACTGACTGTCACGCCGGAGGCCACGGGTTCAAGTCCCGTACACCCCGCCATCTAGCAGGGCGGAATCACTCGGAGAAATCCGGAGGGCGCCGGCCTCTTTCGTGACAGCCCCCTCTGACCGTAACCAGGGTGTAACCAGTCGCGCGGGAACCCCTGCAAATTCAGGCGAACTCGGGCGAGCCGGAGCGAGCGCGTCGAGCCCAAACCGCAGCCGGTTCACCTCGGCCGACATGAACTCAGGGAGCAGGTGACCGTAGCGCCGCTCGGTGATCTTCGGGTCCGAGTGACCGAGGAGCTTCTGCACCGAGACGAGGTTCACCCCGAGCATGAGCAGCACGCTCGCGTAGGTGTGCCGATTACTCCGCGCGCGGAGTAACCGGCATTGAACGAAGCCGCTGCGCGGGGCTTGCCGCTGGAGCACCGTATTCACCGTAGGTCGTAACGCTCCTCCGTCCGTGCGCACGCGAGGCGTACGTCCCTTCGCCAGAGTACGAGCGGGCGGTCGCCAAGCTGTCCTCTGGTCGCCTCGCCAGCGGCGCCTGGGCGAGGTTGAGCGACTCGAGGTGCTGGACACGCCTCCCGGCGAGCCGCTCGATACCCGTCACCTTGACGGAGCGCTTCTCCGCTGCGCTCCCGTCGTTGAGTGGCTGATCACCCCGACGTTGATCGCCCCGCTGATTGCAACCGCTTCCGGACGCGAAGATGCGCGTCCACCCGGCGTATGATCTTGCCGGAGCGCAAGCCGGGGGACCGGAGGGCGTAGCCGGCGGATGGGTCGTCTTCTCAAGGCGCCGGTTTGATACCGAGCAGGGCTGCTGCGTGGCCATCCAGGATGGCGGCGCGTTCCGCGTCGCCGATGCCCGGCGTGTGCATTACGAGGTCCACCTCGTTCTTCGTCCAGGGGAAAGGGCCATCCGTTCCAATCATCAGCTGGCTTGCTCCGACTTCCGCGGCGAGGTGACGCACGCCTTCTTGCGTGAACACCATCGTGCCGTATTACATCTGCTTGAGATAAGCGGAAGGGGCCTTCCGGATCGGCCCGTACGTGCCACCGGGGCAGGCATCCGGGCGGGTGCGGCACTCCTGGTCGGAGCGTCCGGCGTATGAGGGAAGGAAGCCGCCGCCGTGCGGCCCGCAGAGATCTTGAGGCCGGGGAACTTGTCGAGCGTGCCCTCGAAGATCAGGTGCGAGAGCGCGATCGAAGTCTCCATGGGGAAGCCCAGCACGTTGTCGAGGTAACCGTTTCCCTTGAGTCGGTCCGCGAGCAAGTTCGAGGCGCCCACAATGTCCGCATGGATGAACACCCGGACTCCGAGCTGCTCGGCCTTCGCCCAGAAGGGGTGGAACTTCGGATCGCTGATCTCCTCGCCGTTGACGTTGCCGCCGATGGCCGCGCCGCGCAGACCGCACTTGCGCACACCGTCCTCGAGCTGGTGGATCGCGAGATCGGGGAACTGGAGAGCGACGCTCGCGAAGCCGACAAAGCGGTCCGGGTTCGCGGCGCAGACCTCCGCGAGCTTCTCGTTCTGGATCCGGATCAGCTGCTCGGCGAGATCGCGCTCCGCTCTGTACCAGTAAGGGTTGATGCTGAGCGCCTCCACGTCGATCCCTTGCGCATCCATCGACGCGACCCCGCTCCGCCGCCGTGGCGGGCAACTCCAGATCCTCACGGAAGGTGGGGCCGCCCAGCTTCATGCCCATGAGAGCCATGGCCTTGGGCACGGCGCAGTGCGCGTGCACGTCCACCACCCTGACGCGCTTTCCGCCGACTTCGACTCGCCGGCGCCGCACTTGCCCCTTGGCCGGGCGCGCGGCGAGAAGCCCACAGCCCACGAATGCAACCCCGGCAGCGACTCGGCGGCGAAGCCGAGGAATTCGCGCCGGGTGGTCATCGGACAGCCTCACCGAAGGCGATTCATGGGCCGAACAGTGCTGGAAAGATCAACGTTGCGACGGTTACTCGGCGCCGTGGCTACCGGCCTTCTTCAGCTCGATGCGAATTGCGCGCAACGGAAACGAATCAACGTTCTCCATGAAGTGCCCCTGCGCCACGGGGAGCCAATGAACGCCGGAGGGCCGGGTACCGAGATCGTGCGCGCTGCCATCCTGCAGGTGTTCGATCAAATGAGGAGAGGATTCGACGTAGATGACCGACGGGTAGCGGTGGACGTGCAACCGCTCGCTCGTGCCCGGACGCACCGTGACCTCCAGTACCCGGACCTCATCGTTTTCGAGCAGAACCTTGTGGTTTTCGGGGGCAGCCACAATTGCGTCCAGCTCCGGCCTCCACCACCGGTCTGCACTTCCATCGCTCCTCGCGCCTACCGAACCTGACGACGCGACCAGACCCGTCACCACCGCTAAGACCAGGAGCCTCATTTCTCATTCACTCCCTCGTTGGCGAAGCAGGGCTCGAGCGCTTAGCCGGCCACGCCGCGCACGGCTCTTCTCATTGGGAGTGCCCCTTTAGGCGAGCGGGCTCTACACGAAAGATGAGGCCGAGGAGTCGGGGCGCGTCCTCATCACGTGCCCGCCCTGCAGCGCTTCACGCGTCGAGAACCGCTGCGACGCGTGCAGAGGAGAGTGAGCCGGTCGACCCCCGGCTGTGAACGTTCTCTCGCGGGTGCAGAAGGCTACGGGCGATAGCCGGCTCACCTTGGCGCCGTTCGGTGGCAGAGCGCGCACTCCACAGCTCACGGCGCACCTGAAGGCAGGTGCGGCACCCCTCACGGCCTTGGATGCACGCGATTCCAGAACTCGTCGAAGTGCCGAGTGTCGAAGAAGGCGACCACCTTTACCGCCTTCGCGTTTTTCATCTGCAGATACCATGTGTACGTGTTGTGGTACGGTCGGCCATCGTTCGCAACCGCAGCGCCGTCGAAGAATGCAATCACCATCTCCCCGTCCGCATAGAGCCCGCGCATGGTGGGGGCAAGCGGCTTCGAAAGGCGTGCGTTGAACGGCGTAATCACTGAATCGATGAACTCCCTGCGGCTGCGGTAAGTCTTCGACAGCGGGGACGACCCCACGATGGTCCACTCCGCATCGTCGGTCAGGAGTTCGAACGGCCCGCCGGTGCCGTCGCGCCAGCGGTCGAAGCTCTGCTGCACGAGCGCCTTGTTGCTCGTTGCCCCTTCAGGGGTCTCGGCCATCGCGTCATCTCCAGTGTCAAGGTCAGCCATACTCTTGACGCCAATCGGGATAGGGGGTAGCGAGATCAGCCCCGCTACTCCCCTCCCACACCACCGGACGTGCGGGTCCGCATCCGGCGGTTCAGAAGGTTGAGGTTACGAGAAAAGTCGCGGCACTCCCATCTGGTC
>Ga0335078_10012604_pt1 | contig 12528 bp, 13 predicted proteins | sample Lox_Sample_32_FD_206711 | JGI IMG/M metagenome (GOLD analysis project Ga0335078, IMG submission 206711) | Soil microbial communities from Loxahatchee National Wildlife Refuge, Florida, United States - Lox_Sample_3.2 | ecosystem: Environmental > Terrestrial > Soil > Wetlands | place: USA... | reverse complement strand
GATCTTCGTCGCGAGGAACGCGTTCGCCGCCACCTTCACAAGCTCGGCCGTCTCCAGGTCCATCACGAGCAGCGGGATTCCCGCCGCAAGCGCGGCGGCGTACACCCGGCGCACGAGTTCCTCGGCCCTGCTTGACGTCACGCCGAGCACGATGCGGTCCGGGGTCAGGCTGTCCTGGACGGCGAACCCTTCCCGCAAGAACTCCGGGTTCCAGGCCATCTCGACCGCCGCGCCCGCCGGAGCGGCCGCCTGCACGCGCCCGGCGACCTGCCGCGCGGTCCCGACCGGGACGGTCGACTTGCCCACGATCAGGCAGGGCGAGGCCAGGTGCGGAGCCAGCGCGTCGGCCGCCGCGTGGACGTAGCTGAGATCCGCGTCGCCTGCCGCGCTCTCGGGCGTCCCTACGCACAGGAAATGGACCTCGCCGAACTCGCCGATCTCGGCAAATGAGGTGGTGAACCGCAGCCTGCCCGCTTCGGTGTTCTTCCGCAGCAGCGGTTCGAGGCCAGGCTCGAAGAACGGGACCTCGCCGGCCGCGGCCATGGCGATCTTGGCCTCGTCGACGTCGATCGCCAGCACCTCGTGCCCGAGGTCGGCCATGCAGACGGCGTGCGTAAGGCCAAGGTATCCCGTTCCGATGACGGTAACCCGAGTCAACTGCCCGCTCCTCCCGACGAAGGCTACTCGTCGATTCTTGCCCATGGCTGCCCTACCGGCGCAAACATAAAAGTGGATGTCAGCTAACCGTTGATGAAACAGCCATCGTCGGCTTCCCGGCCACGGCCAGGACCACAACCTACTGGTGGGTAACATATAGGTTGTGACCAGGTGCCAGGGCAACCTAGGAGGTCGGTGAAGCCGATGAACATCGTCGTCTGCGTCAAGCAGGTGCCCGATACCGGGTTCGAACGCAAGCTGAAGCCCGGTGACAGCACGCTGGACCGCGCGTCGGTGGACGGGCTGATCAACGAGGTCGACGAGTACGCGATCGAGGAGGGCCTGCGGATCGCCGAGGCACGGCGCGAGGCGGGCGAGGACGCCGAGGTCACGATCTTGTCGATGGGCCCGGAGAAGGCGGCCGACTCGATCCGCAAGGCGCTGTCGATGGGCGCGGACAAGGCCGTGCACCTGCTGGACGACGGGCTGGCGGGCTCCGACGCGCTGTCCACCTCCTACGCGCTCGCCAAGGTCCTCGCCGAGACCGGTTTCGACCTGGTGATCTGCGGGTCGGAATCGACGGATGCCAGGATGGGCGTGCTGGCCGCGATGCTCGCAGAACGCCTGGGGGTGCCGCAGCTCTCGCTGGCGAGCAAGGTGGACATCGACGGCTCCGCCATCCGCGTCCGCCGGGTCTCCGACGACGGCTACCACGAGGTGGAGGCCACGCTGCCCGCGGTGGTCAGCGTGGTCGAGAAGATCAACGAGCCGCGCTACCCGTCCTTCAAGGGAATCATGGCGGCCAAGAAGAAGCCGGTCCAGACGCTCACCCTCGCCGCGGCCGGAATCGACCCGTCCCAGGTGGGACTCGCGGGCGCGGCCACCGAGGTGGTCGACTTCGCCGAGCGGCCGCCGCGGCAGGCGGGCGTGATCGTCAAGGACGAGGGCGACGGCGGCGTCAAGGTCGCCGATTTCCTCGCCGCGCGGAAGTTCATCTGAGGGAGGCGGCATGACTGAGGTCCTCGTGCTCGCGGAGCACACCGGCGGCGAGGTGAAGAAGGTCACCTGCGAGCTGATCACGCTGGCCCGCAGGTTCGGCGAGCCCGCCGTCGTGTGGACGGGACCCGGCGCGGCCGACGGGCAGCCGCGCTGCGCGGAGTTCGGCGCGGCGCGGGTCTACGTGGCCGCCGACCCCGCCTTCGACGACTACGTCGTCGCGCCGACCGCGGCGCTGCTCGCCCAGCTTGTCACCGAGAAGGCGCCGTCGCTTGTGCTTGTGGCGGGGACGGCCGAGGGCAAGGAGATCGCGGGCAGGCTCGCGGTCAAGACCGACTCCGGGGTGATCACCGACGCGGTCGACCTCACGCCGGCCGACGGCGGCCCGGTCGCCGAGCAGTCCATCTTCGGCGGCTCGACCGTGGTCCACTCCCGGGTCAGGAGGGGCACGCCGATCGTCGCCGTGCGGCCGAACTCGGTGCCCGCGCAGGCCGAGCCGGGCCCGGCCGAGCTCACGCCGGTATCGCTGGCCGGCCAGGCCGACGGCGCCAGGGTCACCGGCCGGGTTGTCGCCGAGCGCGGCGAGCGCCCTGAGCTGACCGAGGCGTCGATCGTCGTGTCCGGCGGGCGCGGTACCGGCGGAGCCGAGGGCTTCGAGATAATCGAGAAGCTCGCCGACGCGATGGGCGCCGCGGTCGGCGCGTCCCGCGCGGTGACCGACGCCGGCTGGTACCCGCACCAGTTCCAGGTCGGCCAGACAGGCAAGACCGTCTCGCCCCAGCTGTACATGGCAATCGGCATTTCCGGCGCGATCCAGCACCGGGCCGGCATGCAGACGTCGAAGACGATCATCGCCATCAACAAGGATCCGGAGGCCCCGATCTTCGAGCTGGCCGACTTCGGCATGGTGGGCGACCTGTTCAAGGTGGTCCCGCAGCTCCTCGACGAGATCGCCAGGCGCGGTCAACTCTAAGGCCGGCAGCTGTAGGTCTGCGCCTTACATCCATATCTGCGTGGCGGCTAGTCTTGTCGCAGTCATGAGTTCACAGAACATTAATCCCGTTTACCTCGATCACGCGGCGACGACCCCCATGCGCCCGGAGGCCATCGATGCGATGACCGAGGAGCTGGCCAGGCTGGGGAACCCGTCGTCGCTGCACGCCGCGGGCCGGCGCGCCCGGCGGGTGGTGGAGGAATCCAGGGAGCAGCTCGCCGAGGTGTTCGGCGCCCGGCCGAGCGAGGTCATCTTCACCAGCGGCGGGACCGAGGCGGACAACCTCGCGCTGAAGGGCCTGTACTGGGCGCGCCGCGACGGCTCAAGGCGGCGCGTGCTGACCACCTCGGTGGAACACCACGCCGTGCTCGACTCGGTCCGGTGGCTCGAGGAGGCCCAGGGCGCGCAGCCGGTCTGGCTGGGCGTAGACCCCGAGGGCACCGTGCGCCCCGCGGCGCTGCGGTCCGCCATCGCCCAGGCCCCCGGGCAGGTGGCACTTGTCAGCGTGATGTGGGCGAATAACGAGATCGGCACGGTCCAGCCGGTCAGCGAGCTCGCGGCCGTGGCGCACTCCCGCGGCATCCCGTTCCACACCGACGCGGTACAGGCCGCCGCCCAGCTGCCCGTCGACTTCGCCGCCAGCGGGGCGGACGCGCTCACCGTCTCCGGCCACAAGCTGGGCGGTCCGGTCGGCGTCGGCGCGCTGATCCTGGCCCGCGGCACTGACCCCGTTCCCGTGCTGCACGGCGGCGGCCAGGAGCGCGACATCCGCTCCGGCACCCTCGACACCCCCGCGATCAGGGCGTTCGCCGTGGCCGCCCAGATCTGCGCCAAGCACCGCGCGGACGAGACGGTCCGGCTCGCCGCGCTCCGCGATGACCTGGTAGCCCAGGTCCTGGCGGTCGTCCCCGACGCCGTGCTCAACGGCCCCCCGCCCGGCCCGGCCCGGCTGCCGGGCAACGCGCACTTCTCCTTCCCCGGCTGCGAGGGCGACGCCCTGCTCATGCTCCTGGACGCCAACGGCATCGCGTGCTCCACCGGCTCCGCCTGCACCGCCGGCGTGGCCGAGCCCAGCCACGTCCTGCTCGCCCTGGGCGCCGACGACTCAAGAGCCCGCGCCTCGCTCCGCTTCTCCCTGGGCCACACCTCGACGGAATCCGACGTAACCGCCCTAGCCTCCGTGATCGGCGAAGTAGTAGACCGAGCCCGCCGAGCCTCCGCCCGCTAACCCCCGCCCCGCACGCGATCGGAGTCCCGCCGGGTCCGTTCTTCTGGGGTGCGTGTGCCACGAGCCCCGATCCGCCCCTGTTCCGGTGGGGTACGTGTCCCCCCGGCCCCGATACGCGGGGTTTGTGCGTCACGAGCCCCGAACCGTTGATGGCCCCCCCTTCCAACGTGTCCGCAGCGCTTCGGTCTGGGTGCGGGCGGCGACGAGAGCAGCGGCAAGCGGAGCGTAGCCTTGAGGGCGATGGGCGGACTCAGGGTGCTCGCGGCCATGTCGGGCGGGGTGGACTCGGCGACGGCCGCGGCTCGTGCGGTAGACGCGGGTCACGAGGTGACCGGCGTCCATCTGGCGCTGTCCGCCAACCCCAAGTCCTACCGGACCGGGGCGCGCGGGTGCTGCACGCTGGAGGACGCGCGGGACGCCCGCCGGGCCGCCGACGTGATCGGCATCCCGTTCTACGTGTGGGACATGGCCGAGCGCTTCCATCGGGACGTCGTCGAGGACTTCGTCGCCGAGTACGCGGCGGGCCGCACCCCGAACCCGTGCCTGCGCTGCAACGAGAAGATCAAGTTCGCGGCGGTCCTTGACCGCGCCCTCGCGCTCGGCTTCGACGCCGTGTGCACCGGCCACTACGCCCGGATCGTCGACGGCGCCCTGCACCGCGCCGCCGACCCGGCCAAGGACCAGTCCTACGTCCTGGCCGTGCTCACCGCCGGCCAGCTCGCGCACTCCATGTTCCCGCTCGGCGACACGCCGAAGGCCCAGGTCCGCGCCGAGGCGGCCAGCCGCGGTCTCGCGGTCGCCGCCAAGCCGGACAGCCACGACGTCTGCTTCATCGCCGACGGCGACACCAAGGCCTTCCTCGCCGGCCACCTGGGCGAGGCTCCCGGCCGGATCGTCGATTCCTCCGGCACCGTGCTGGGCGAGCACGACGGCGCCTACGCCTTCACCGTCGGCCAGCGCCGCGGCCTGCGCGTCGACACCCCCGCCGCCGACGGCCGCCCCCGCTACGTCCTCGACATCGAGCCGGTGACCAAGACGGTCACCGTAGGACCCGCCGAGGAACTCGACGTCACCGAGATCACCGCGTCCCGCCCGGTCTGGACCGGCTGCCCCCCGCCGGCGGCACCGCTCGACTGCAAAGTCCAGCTACGCGCGCACGGCGAGGCGCACGCCTGCACGGCCCGGCTGGAAGAGAGCGTGCTGCGCATCCGCCTGCGTCACCCCGCGCGCGGCGTGGCCAGGGGCCAGGCCGCCGTCCTCTACGACGGCGATGCGGTCCTCGGCAGCGCCACCATCGGCGCCACCTCCGGGAGACTGCCGGCCGCCACGGCGTGCTGAGCTGCCACGGCGTGCTGAGCTGCCACGGCGTGCTGAGCTGCCACGGCGTGCTGAGCTGCCACGGCGTGCTGAGCCGTCACGGGCCGGCTTCGTCCGCTCCGGCGCCGTACTGAGGTTCTGGCACGTCACCGACGTTGACGATGAACTGGTTCCTGTCTATGGGGAAGACAGTTACGGTGAGCCGCATCGGCCTGCCGTCCTGGTCGAACGCGGTACGGAAGATCACATACACCATGCCGTCATGGGGGAGCCCGAAGAAGCTCATCTCGTTCTGGACGGGCGCCCGCGCGGTGATCCAATCGCGGTACCCCACCTGCTGTAGGCCAACGGCCTTCTTCAGGTACAGGACGGTCCCCTCGGTGATTTCCGTCGCCATCATCAGCCGATCGGCGTCCCCTGAGGTGACGAATTTCATCGGGTAGAACGACGTCTGCAGGGACCATGGCGTGCCGTCGATGTAGCGCTCCTGGTGCCTGACCACCACCTGCGTGCCATTGGGCACCCGCAGCCGTGCCGCTACCTCGGCCGGCGCGTCCTGGATTTCAACCCGGACCGGGCCCGTGGATGGAGACCTGTGCTGCTCGCCAACCTGAGAAAGGTAGGTCGCGCCCTCTCCGCCGCCGAAACCTGTGCCCGGATCGGCGGAAAGGATCGTGACGAAAGGATCGACCTTCGCTATCACGAAGGTGCCCTGACCCGGCCTGGTTTCGACCAGGCCCACGCTCGTGAGCCATTTGATCGCGTCGCTGATGGTGTTCCGCGATGCGCTGTAGCGCTGCTGAAGGTTCAGCTGGCTAGGCAGTTGCCGGCCGGCCGGAAGTTCGCCGGACTCGATCTGACGGCGCAGATCCTCGGCGACCTGCCGATACATCGGTTGGGTCACGGCTCCTCCACCCTGTATGTGACCAGCCTAGCCGGGCCCGCTTGATGTGTCTGGATTCCCATGTCCCGTCGATAGACGCTGACGGCTAATCCTCGCCGAAGAGATGACGGTTCAACTCCGACGGGCGAGTCGATTCGGGGCACGAATCGGTGTAGAAGTTCATCACCGCGACAACCCGCACGTCAAGCTCGGACTTTAGGGTGCGCGCGTAGTGCGGATGGGTCTTTCCGTCGAAGAAGATCAACTGCCCGGCATGCGGCCGGATAACCGAGCCGTGGCTCTCCAGCGCCTCGATGCTGACCGCATCGGGATCGTGCCCGACGACGAGTTCACCGCCGCCCGCGGGGTGATCGGTGAAGAAGAGAAGGCCGGTGACCGGATTTGAGTCAACGTGACATTCGAACCGCATCGTGCTGCCCCGCTGCACGTTCAGCACGATGCCGTATCGATCGTCGAAGGCGGCCTTGACGGTTTCCCCTTGGGCCTGGCTGGCTAGCTCTATGAAGTCGCTGCGGTAGAGCTTGTAAAGCCAGGGCAGCCGCTGCTGGACCTTGTCGGCGTGCACCCGCCCGCGGGTAACGTACGTCACCTCGTCCGCCTCGCGGGACAAAACCGGCGTTCGCGGATAATCGTGAAAATCGGCGTCGCCGGCGCTTGCCTGAATCTGGTCGCGCCAGTCCTGGGGAAGAAAGCTGGTAACGTCGAATGCTGTCCAGCGGAAACGCTGCGCCATGGCAAGCCGTCCTAAACGAGGGAAAGGGCAACCCGCCGGGCCCGAGCCGGACGTAATCGATCACGCCGTGCGGACGCCCGCAGATTGCTGCTGGGTATCTTAGGCCGGACGGCGGCCTCGGTGCGGTAACTTCCGCGCGTCCTGCCCCTCTTCTGTTATGAACAATTGGGTAAAGTCGGACCTCGGCGCGTCCACCCTGCGCTCGAACAGTGCCTGGGACGGGTAGTCTCCGAGCCCCTGGGGATCCGCGCAGCGGACGAAGTGCTGGCCTCGGTAATAGTCATGCAGCCGCTTGTTGGTTGTCCGGACATCGATACGGATCAGTTCGGCTTGGTGGTCTCTTTCCGCCACGCCGGCCGCCCAGTCCAGGAGCGCGGCGCCCAGCCCCAGTCGGGCGTAGCGCCTGCTGACGACGACCCGCCGCACGTACAGTACCGGCCGCTCGCTCGTGTCCTGCGGCCAAACCGGATGCTCGTTCTTGTCCAACGGCTCATCCGTGTCGATGGTGATGGTCGCGGCGATTGTCGTGCCGTCTCGCACCAGCCATGTCTTGCCTTTGACCAGGTCGTTCTGGATGCGCTCACGCTGTCTTACCCGATCGGGCCAAGGCTTCTGCCACTGATCGACGCGCTTTTCTCGCAGCCAGGCAGCGGCCTCCCGGACGAGACCGACTACTGTGTCCAAATCGCGCGGCACGGCAAGACATAGGACAAACCGGCCACTTCCCACCGGTACATAGTCACCCGTATCAGGCGCGCACGGTACCGCTCGCGGCACGAGGCCCGAAGGCCCGATCGCTGCCTCATTCCCGAGTACGAGCCACCCAGTCCCCGCTGACCTGGCTGAACATCACGTGGCTTGCGCATCGGTAGACGCCAGGACTTTGGTGCTTCCAGACTCTGATCGGGTGAAATCTTTACCGGACGAAAGTATCAGGCCTATCCCCAGCCGACCTCCTTCTTCCCTGCCATGTCAATGTTCACATTCGCCATCGTTTTCAACGACTACCTCTGTGATCACGACTTGACGGTTCAGGCTCAGGGGCCGTCGGCGCCGCATATACCAGCCAGCGCCGACGGCTTACGGCCTAGAACCAGGGGTCGTAGTGCTCGTACCTGTACTGGTTCGAGGGACGCGCATGCAGCTTCGCCATGGCGCTCGCCCCCTTTCTGATCGTCACTCCCTGGCGGAGTGTCGTTTGGCTGTTCCAACTCAACTGTCAGGCCCGGAGGGTCTTCTCCGCGCCGTAAGGCCACAATGGCCTACCCGGCCGTCATCCACATGTCTGGGTGCGGCCGGAGCCTGTATGAAGCGGTTTCCTGATTGCCGATCTGGAGTCCTGTCGCATTACCAGCGGTACCGACGCGAAATATGCCGGGAACCCCGCACCACGACAGAATTATCGATAGGCAAAACCAGCTTATTTGGTATGTTTTACTGAGATCTAGGAATCACGAAGTGGTGGTACCTTTCCGACGTCGAGCAGAAACTGATTCCGATCCGACGGATAGACGGTAACGGTAAGCCGCATTGGCTGTCCATTACCATCGTAGGCCGTCCTGGTTATCTCGTACATAGGGACGCGGCCGTCCGCGGGCAGCCGGAAAAATTCTGCCTCGTTCGGGTTCGGCGTTCGCACGGTAATCCTGTCGCGATAACCGATCTGGCGTATGCGCAGGGTGGTGCCGAGGTACTGTACGGTTCCCTCCTCGATGTTCCGCGCCCGCCTGAGCCGCTCCGCTCCGCGGTCGGCGAAGTCCATGGGGTAAAACGAGGTCTGCATCGACCAGGGAGTGCCGTCGATAAAGCGCCGCTCGTGACGGCTGATGACCTCGTCGCCCTCGTCGATGCCGAGTGCGGTGGCGATCTCGTTCGAGGCTTCCTGGATCTCGACCTGGAGAGGGCCTGACGTCGGCTTCCTGTTCCGTTCGCTGACCTCTGACAGGTAGACCGCCCCCTCGTCGCCGCCCCATCCGGTCTCTGGATCGCCGGTCAGCGTGGTAAGGAACGGGTCGATCTTCTGGGTGACGAAGGTGCCCTGGCCTGGTTTCGTCTCGACCAGGCCGAGGTTGGTGAGCCACTTGATCGCGTCGCGCACGGTGTTCCGCGAGGCGTTGTAACGCTCTCGCAACTCAAACTCGGTCGGCAACTGCTGACCCGGCTCGAGCACGCCAGACTCGACCTGCGTGCGCAGGTCTTCGGCGATCTGCCGGTACATGGGGTTCCCCATCGGCCCTCCTTCCGTCGAGCGCGTTCCGATCGGGCTGGTCCTACTTGTCCCGACCACCTGGACCGTCTGCCTGAGCAGAATCTTTGGTCCTGGCGGGTTTATACCCGATTTCGGCGTGGTAATACCATACCGAAGGTTCCAGAGGTTGGGATGGCTTGGATGGCAGGAAGCATAGGCGCAATCCTAGCAGTCCTACTGCTTGGATGCACCGGAACCTGCTGGATGGTTCTGCCGAGTCTTACAGTCGGGTTCGACCAGGCCAACCGGACAGTATGTACAGATCGAGGGCAGATGAGGACATCGTGGCCCGCGAGCTACAGGTCGGCGAGGACACCTCGCACGGCCGCGATCGACAAAGCGGGACCCGCGGAAGGAACTCCGCGGGCCGGAAGTACTGGGGGCCCATCATGGCCGGTGTCGTAGTAGCAATCGCAGTCGCCGTCTTCCTCGCAGGGGTGGCGCTCGGCGTGATCGTCGTGGTCGCGATCGCCGTCCGCCGCGAAGACCGTCGGTACACGCTGGCTGTCGACGCGCCCGACCGGCTGTCACGAAGCACTCGCCGGCTGACTGGCGTCGGCCGGCGCGACCTGGACGTGGAATTCCTGCGGCCGCTGGGCGACCTGGTCCGCTAGCTGCGGCGGCAACCCGTGGACCCGGAGTCCTAGCTCGCCGGGGCGGCTAGGGCTCTAAGTCCATGCGGGCGGAAGCCGGTAAACCCGGAGGCCCTCAAACCGCCGAGCCAGCCTGTGCCAGCCATCCCAACCACTGGGCTTGGTCAGCCTGCCGGAACCATCCCCGTCGTCAGAATAAATGGCATGTCAATGGGTTTGGCGCTCCGAGCGCGCGGGTATCGACCCGGGCAAGTACCAAACGTTGGGATGACTAGGACAATCAGTCAGATCCTAGCCATTCAGCTGCTTGGTCATAGAAGAACATGTCATACCAGTCAGACCGGACCAACGGTTCGCCCCGACCCGGCGGGCGGGATGACATGACCAGCTAGTCGGCGGATTATCGACCCACTAGCGAGGCCCGCGGAGTCTCTCCCGGGTCGAAGACGGCGGGACCCGGCGGTGCCCTGCACCGGCGGCGGAGGTGCGGAGGCCGGCATGGACCGCATCATGGTAGCAGTGGCAATCGGAATGGCTCTCGTGTTCGCCAGCGGAGTCATCATCGGAGTCATCGCGATGGTCTCGATGGCCTCGCGCCGAGAGGACCGGCTGGGCACGCTGACCGGGCAGCCGCCCGATGTGATCGCCAGGGGAGCCCGGCGGCTGAACGGCGTCGGACTGCGCGGCATCACTCCGAGGGACGCGGAGGACGTGCGGCGATGAGCGCCGCGGGCGTGCTCGCGCTTGCCCTGTTCGTCGTCTTCGGAGTCGGAATCGCGGTCGGCGTCGTCGTGGTGATCGCCTCCGCCGCCCGCCGCGGTCGCTGAGCGACCGCGAATCGCGTGGTTGTCCGAGGCCAGATCTGGGAACAGGACCGGTAACCCAAGCCCTGGAGGCCGCCATGGCCGGTGTCATAGTCGTGACGGGGATCGTCGTGTTCCTGGCCGGGTTGATCGTCGGGGTAGTCGGCGCGGCGATCATGCTGGCCGACCGCGGACGCTGGGAATACCTCCCGGCGGGGCACGCACACGGCCGCCTGGAGAGGTACGTCCGCCACGTCGCGGACGCGAGCCGGGGGAAAGCGGACCGCGACTTATCCCGTCCGGGGCCACGCCGCCGCGTCGACACGCGTCCCGCGAGCCTGCGATCGTCGCTGGCCTGGCGCCAGCACATCTAAGCTCGACGTGTGCGTGCTGACCACAACTACCCGTGGGCGCCCGGCAGCGCCACCGGCATCGGGTCGATGCCCGGGACGGATCCGGCGGAGGCGATGCGGGTCGTCGCAGGGGAACTGCCCGACTTCCCGTACCTGCCCGAACTGCCCGATCGCGGGCCGGGCGCGGACCTGACCGGGCGCACCGCCGCGCTGCTCGTCGACATGCCCGTCGAGGTGACGCCGCGCGGCTGGCGGCTGGCCGAACGGCCCGGCCGGGACCTGGCCAGGGCAAGGTCCATGCTCTCCGCCGACCTCGACGTGCTCGAGGAGGTGCTGCAGGGCTACCGGGGTACGGTCAAGATCCAGCTGTGCGGCCCGTGGACGCTGGCGGCCACGCTGGAGCTCACGCGCACGATGAACGTGGCCCTGTCCGATCCCGGCGCGGCAGCCGACCTCACCGCCTCGCTGGCCGAGGCGGCCGCCGCGCACGTGGCCGAGGTCGCCAAGCGGGTGCCCGGAGCACGGCTCGTCGTCCAGGTCGACGAGCCCGCGCTGCCGTCGGTGGTGGCGGGTGCGGTGCCGACCGCGAGCGGCCTGTCGCGGCTCGCCTCGGTCGAGGACGACACGGTCCAGGAGAGGCTCGGCCAGGTCCTGGGTGCCGCACCCGGGTACACGGTCGTGCACTGCTGTGCCACCACGGTCCCGTTCGGCATAATCAGGGCGGCCGGGGCGGACGCCGTCTCCTTCGACCTCGGCCAGCTACGGCGCGGGGAAGAGGACGGCGTCGCCGAATCCGCCGAGGCCGGGATGGGGATCCTGGCCGGCGCGGTGCAAACGGCGCCGGTCCCAGCCGGCGGAGATCTTGATTCAGTCAGAACGAACGGTGGTTTTAAGGCACCGCGTCAACTCGACTCCAGCCGCGGGAGCAACCCGGGCGACGGCAGCGACGCGGCCCGGCAGACCGCGGAGCGGGTCATCCGGCTCTGGCAGCGGCTGGGGCTGCCGCTCGCGACCTGCCCGAACCAGGTGGTGATCACGCCCTCCTGCGGGCTGGCCGGGCTGAGTCCGGCTGGGGCGCGCGCCGCGTTGACCCGATGCCGCGAGGCCGGGAGCATGCTGCCTGAGCTGATAGAGGAAATCCGGGGCGAGCAGAGATGAGCGAGCGCGACGAGGGTCGGCAAGACGTGAGCGTAACCGGGGCGGACGCGGCGCCGGAGGCCGCGCCGGCCGGCGCGCGGAAGCGGCATGCGGACCTGAGCCTGGAGATCACCGAGGCCGACCACCGGTACTACGTGCTTGACTCCCCGACGATCTCCGACATCGAGTACGACACCAAGATGCGCGAGCTGCACGCGCTCGAGGAGCACTACCCGGACCTGCGCACGCCCGACTCGCCGACCCAGACCGTGCACGGAACGGTCTCCACGCTGTTCACCGAGGTCGAGCACCTGGAGCGGCTGCTCAGCCTGGACAACGTGTTCACCGACGAGGATCTGGGCGGCTGGGCCGACCGGGCCGCGCGGCTCGGCGGGGCGGGCCCGTACCTGTGCGAGCTGAAGATCGACGGGCTGGCTATCGACCTGGTGTATCGCGACGGCGCGCTGGTCAGGGCGGCCACCAGGGGTGACGGCCGCACCGGCGAGGACGTCACGCCGAACATCCGGACGATCTCCTCCATCCCGGCGCGGCTTTCCGGGCCCGG
>Ga0335078_10012603_pt1 | contig 12530 bp, 13 predicted proteins | sample Lox_Sample_32_FD_206711 | JGI IMG/M metagenome (GOLD analysis project Ga0335078, IMG submission 206711) | Soil microbial communities from Loxahatchee National Wildlife Refuge, Florida, United States - Lox_Sample_3.2 | ecosystem: Environmental > Terrestrial > Soil > Wetlands | place: USA... | reverse complement strand
CGAGCGCAGGCCGGGCTCTACTTCCACGGTTCTGAGTTTTGCGAGCAGGTCCAGGCGCAAGGTAGGATCGACCGTAGCCGGATCGATGTCTTTCGGTTTCATCGAAGGCCGGAATTCCCGCGTCCCGCCGGCTCCCTGTTGTACCACGCGATAAGAGGAAGGCGCGGACGTACGGGATACGGTAACGGCGGTTGTGCGGCGCGCCGGAGTGGTGGAAGAACCCGAATCACCGCCCGAACTCCTGTTGTAGAAATAAACCCCTACCAACACTACCCCCAGTCCTACCAGGATCGCGGCCTTTTTCGGATCCGCGCCCACTTTGGAGGGCATCATGTTCATTGCGCCGCTCCATCCTCCTTGAGGAAGGTATCCAGCTTCAGTGTGACATTCAGACGCCCGCCGGTTTGTTGCGGCGTGGCGTTGAGGCTTTCAATCAGCAGCCGGTCCGACTTGTCGATCAGGTTGATGAAGTGGATCAGGTCCGGGTACTGCCCCTCGAAATTGGCCGAGATCTGCAGCATGTCGAGCGTGTCGCTGCCGTCCACCGCATCCAGCGAGATGGAACTCTCGCGCGGGGTGATTTTGGCTTGGCCGGCCAGATCGTTCAGCTCGCCCATGATGGTGGAGTAGGCGGTGCGGCGCGGCAGAAAATAGCTGAGCATGAACTTGTCGCCTTCGCCGCGTCCGGTGGCGATTTTGCCGGCCATGAGTTTGGTGCGGTCGAGCGTAGCCTGCTGCTGGCGGATCTGCAAGTGCATGTCGAGCGCCTGCTGGGAAAGCTCCTGCGCCGAGCCGCCGATGGGACGCAGGACAAAATAGAGCGCCACCAGATTGGCCGCGGCGAGAACACCCAGGCCCACACGGATCAACTTGCGCGGATTGGAGGGCGCGAGGCTAAAGCTTCTGGGCATAGTTCACCGTGACGTGATAGCGGTAAAAGCGATCGGTCTGGGAAGGCGGCGCCGACGATTGCACACTGGTGTTGCCGAACTGCGGCGAATCTTCCAGGCGCTTGAACAGCTCGAGGACAGGCGGCACCGTTTCGGCGCCCACCACCATGTCGAGCAGAACCTGGTTGTTCGAGTCGATCTCGGGCAGGCGCACCGAAACCAGCTTGACGTTGTAGGGCATCACCTTTCCGAGATCTTCAAAGATCTTGGTCCAACTGATCGATTTGCGTTCGATCAGCGCGTTCAAGAAAATGCTGCGATCGAGCACTTCGGAATTTTCCGGGCGCCGCAAGGTGGCGTTCAGCCCGGCCTGCTGCGCGGTGATGCGCTGGAGCTGCGCGTTTTCCCGTGCGATGGCGACGCGGATGTCGGCCGCCTGATGCCGCTCTGAAAGGATGGTAAAGACCTGGTAGATCAGCAGCAGCACGAGCACGATGGCGAGCGCGGCCGAGCCGACCAGCATGGGCCGGTCCCGCCGGAAGGGATCGCTCGCCAGATTGATGGGAACTTTCATTGCCATAGGTTTTGCGCCATCTTAAGCCACCGACTCCAGGTATCCCAGTAGACCGGCCGTGCCGTTGCCGGGGTTGCCGAAGCGCGAGCGGAGCGGCTGCACGCTGACGCCCCATTCTTTCTGCCAACGCGCCGCCACGTCATTCACGTTGGGGCCGAATCCCGCCAGCCAGATCTGGCCGGGGCGGCCTTTCAATTCGTCCTCGATATAGGCGATGGTGGGATGCAGCACCGACTCGATATCTTCCAATTCGACGCCCTCCAGCTCGACGCAGCGCGCCAGGTGTACGGCGTCACCCTGGAGCACGAGCACGGAGAGAACGCGCCCGCTCAACTGGACCAACAACGTGATGCCGGTGGGAGCGAGCAGATTCAATGCCGCCAGCGACGAGGTAGTGACCAGACCGGGATGAAATCCGGCCGCTCGAAAAGGCGCCTCATACTGCTGCACGACGTCGAAGGAGATGACGGCCGCGAGGACGTTGATGGCTGCGCCGGCCTCGCCAGAGACCGAGGGCCGGGGCTGCGGGGCGTAGCTAACCACGGCCGTTTCCACTTCAAACGGGACGCTTTTCTTCAGACGGAAGCGGACCAGGGCTTGCTGCTCGTCGGGATTGGTGGGGAAAGTGTCGAAATCGAGCACCGCCACGCGCGCGCAATAGTCTGGGAGGATCACGGCAGCGCGGCGTTTGCGTCCGTTGCCCGGAGCGATGGAGTGGATGTGATCGAGCAGCACCTGCGGCTGCTGGATATTGTCGTGCACCGGCGAGACCAGCAGCACGCCCGGCTCGAAGGGCTGGAACCGCGCGAGCGCGGGTTGCGAAACGGGCGCAAACGCGATGCCGTCTTCAGAAAGCTCGAAGGCGTGGGTGGGCGGCGGGTCGTTGAGGAGCGTCGGCAGAAGATCGGACAGGGACATGGCTCAACCTTCGATAAAGGTGACTTTGTTGATTTCCTTCAATGTCGTGACGCCCTCGCGGACCTTTTGGATGGCCGATTCGCGCAGGAACGTCATGCCTTCCTCGCGCGCCACGCGCTTGATTTCAGACGCCGGGCGCTTGTCGAGAATCATTTCGCGGATGTGCTCGCTTAAATCCAGCAGCTCGTGAATCGCGGTGCGGCCGCGGAATCCGGTGCCGCCGCATTCGAAGCAGCCGGGGCCTTCGTAGAACGTGACGTCGCGCCACAATTCGGGATTGAAGGCGCTTTCGACCAGATACGAGTCGGGATATCGCACGGGCGCTTTGCAGTAGTTGCAAACGACGCGCACCAGACGCTGCGCCAGGATGCAGTTCAGCGCCGAGACGAAGTTGTAGGCCTCCACGCCCATGTTCAGAAAGCGGCCCAGAACGTCGAGAACGTTGTTGGCATGGACGGTGGTGAACACCAGGTGGCCGGTGAGGGCGGCGTTGATGGCGATCTGCGCGGTCTCCTGGTCGCGAATTTCGCCCACCATGATCTTGTCGGGATCGTGGCGCAGGATGGAGCGCAGGCCGCGCGCGAAGCTCAGCCCTTTTTTCTCGTTGACGGGAATCTGCGTAATGCCCTTGATCTGGTATTCGACGGGATCTTCGATGGTAATGATCTTGTCTTCGTCGTTCTTGATCTCACTCACCGCGGCGTAGAGCGTGGTGGTTTTGCCCGAGCCGGTGGGCCCGGTGACCAGCACCATGCCGTAGGGCTCTTTAATATAGCGGCGGAACTTGACCAGATCGGAATCCGAGAAGCCGACCACGTCGAGCGAGAGCTTGGCGAACTTCTCGCTCATCGATTCTTTGTCCAGCACGCGCAGCACGGCGTCTTCGCCGTAAATGGTGGGCATGATGGAAACGCGGAAGTCGATGAGACGCGTTTTGTATCGAACTCGAAAACGGCCGTCTTGAGGTACGCGACGCTCGGCGATATCCAGCTCGCTCATCACTTTGATGCGCGAAATGATAGTGGAGTGCCAGTCCTTGGAGATGGGCGGCATGGCGTAGTGCAGCACGCCATCGATGCGGTACTTGATGGCCACTTCCTGATCGCGCGTCTCGATGTGGATATCGCTGGCGCGGCGCTCGAGCGCATTGAAGATGGTGGTGTCGACCAGCTTGATCACCGGCGCGATATCGCTGTCGGCGGTGAGCTTGTCGATGGACAGCGTTTCGTCCTGGTTTTCTTCCTCGCCGATCACATCGAGGGTGAAGCCTTCGGTGACCTCTTCGAGCACGCGCTGCGATTGCTCGGTTTTCTTGAGCAGATCGGAGATCTGGGACAGCGTGGCGACCTTGACGTGCAGTTTCTTTTGCAGCAGGATCGCGAGCTCGTCGATCAGGTTCAAATTGCGCGGGTCGGCGAGGGCGATATCCAGGTGCCCGTTTTGCGAATGGATGGGCACGAAGTTATAGCGGAACATCAGGTCCACGGGGACCGAGTGAAACAAGTCGTGATCGATGCGGACTTCGCGCAGATCGACGAAATCGCAGCGATAGCGCGCGGCCAGGGTCTTGGCCTGCGCGATCTCGTCGGAGGGCTGGGTGAAGCGGATGGGGTCTTTAGCGGCCATGGAAGCCTCCGGCTCTGGAATCCAGAATCCAGAAGTCAGAATGGAAGCCGGAATTCAGAAGCCAGAATCCAGAATTCAGAATGCATTGCCCGGCCGGGTCGATCCTCCGATTCTGTATTCTGAATTCTGTATTCTGAATTCTCATTTGAGTGTGTCCGCCAAAGAGAAGATCGGCAGATAAAGCGCCACCAACACGAAGGTCACGAAACAGCCCATGAAAATCATGATGGCCGGCTCGATCAGCGAGAGCGTCGCAGTCATTCGGGTGTTGACGTCGTCTTCGTAGAATTCAGCTACGCTGGCGAGCATCTGGGGCAGCGCGCCCGTGGATTCGCCCACTTCGATCATGTCGATCGAAAGGCCGGGGAAAATGCCCGTCTTTTGCAGCGCGCCCGAAAGCGCCTGTCCTTCTTTCACCCGCTGGCCTGCTTCTGTCAGATTGTTCTTCAATAGCCGCGTGCCGAGCGAGCTGGAAGCTGTTTCGAGCGCCTGGAGCAGCGGGATGCCGCCAACCAGAAGCGTGCTGAGCACGCGCGCGAATTGCGCCACCTGATATTTGATCCAGATCTCGCCGACCAGCGGTGTGCGCAGCCGCCAGCGGTCCACTCGCTCTTCGCCTTTCGCGGTCTTGGACCAGAAGCGGAACGCGAAAGCGGCCAATATGACGGCAATGAACCCAACCAAGATGTAGCTCCGGGCGGTTGTGCCGATGTCGATGAGAAGCTGGGTCGCGAAAGGCAACTGCGCCGACATGCTGCTGTACAGTTCGGCGAATTTCGGAACGACGAACGTGATCAGAAAAACCATCAGGCAGATCACCAGCACGATCAGCAGGCAGGGATAGATCAGCGACATCAGCAGTTTTTTGCGCACCGCCAGTGCCAGCTTCTGATAGGTGATGAAGCGGTCCAGCACTTCTCCCAGCGATCCGCTCTTTTCGCCGGCAAGTACCGATGTCACATAGATCGGAGGAAAGACGCCCTGGCGCGCGAAGGCTTCTGAAAGCAGAGAGCCGTTCTTCACCTCTTCGCGGACCGCTTTGATGTGCGGCGCGAGCTTGGCGTCGGTAAGGCGGTCAGAAAGCAGGTCGAGCGCCTTCAAGATCGGCAGGCCGGCGCGAATCAGCGTGACAAACTGCTGGTTGAAGATCAGGAATTTCTCCAGATTGATCTTCTTCTTGCCGCCGCCTCCGATGGAGACTCCTGCGATCTCGCGGCGCGGTTTGACGGAATAGATAAGGAAGCCTTGCGCCGAGTAACGATCGCGCAGCTCCCGTTCGGAGCCGGCTTCGGCCACCTGCTGGTGCATTTCGCCGCGCGGGTCGGCGTACTTCAGGACGAATTCCGCCATCAATCGCTTCCTTCGGAGTCGACGAGTGTCGCGCCGGCGGGCATCTGGAACCGGAACAAGGCGTCGTTGACGGGCGGATTCAGCTTCTCGCCGTCCAGTTGGAACGTGAGGACCGAGAGGTCCTGGCCGTTGACGACGAGGCGCTGGATTTCAAAGCCCGGCGTAACGAGCATCTGCACGCGGTCATAGGGTAACTTGTCGCTCTTGGCTTTGGCCGTGATCACGGAATTGGCGCCGTCCGGCTTGATTTCGAAATCGCGAAATTCCTTGGCGAAATCCAGCTTGCCCAACAGGAACGCCAGCGGCGCGCGCATGTCGTCGCTCGCTTTGAGCCTGGCTTTCTCCACGCGATGGGCATCCGGCGTGTAAAGGTAAACGTCCTTGCCGTCGGACACGAAGAGCTTCCCGGAGGGTTCGGTATAATCCCAGCGCATGCGCCCGGGCTTGCGCAGCGTCAGCTCGCCGGATTCGCTTTTGCGCGCGCGGCCCTGCACCGAATAGGATTCTACGAAATGCACTTCCAACGTCTTGGCGCGATTGTAATGATCCTCGACACCTTTGAGCAGCGTGTTCAGGTCGGCGGCCTGAAGCGAAAACGCCAGCAGAGAAACGGCGAGCGGGGACACGCCGAGCGCAAGTCGGGTCACACTACCATTGACGCGCAAAACAGCCCGGTCGTGCAGGATCAGTTAAGTTGTTCATTCCGCAGGAAATAGTTCAGAGATGTGGAGGCTCGATGCCGGCGCGGCGAGCGGGGAGGCGCTCTCGTCCTGGCTGTAGGAGACGACCGAGGCGTATTGGCCGCCTTGAGGCTCCCGATGGACGATCAACTGGCGGCCGAGCACGTCCAGAACCCAGTACTCGACGATGCCGGCGCGGCCGTAAAGAGCGGCTTTGGTCATGAGATCGTAGGGGAGGGAAGAGTCGGCCTCGGGTTCATTGGTCGGATTGTCTTGCGGTGCCACGTCGATGGGAGCCTCACTTCGGACAAGTCGAGCTCCGAAAACCTGGATGAGCCAACCTAATAGCAAAGCGGCTGCATCCACGTGCGGTGGATTCTTGCTCATCTTTTTGTCGATCAGTTCCCCTTCGACCAGTTCGAGATGTTGTTGCTCGAAAATGCCCAGGGCCTCGAGCCGTTCGCATTCAGCCCGGGTCCAACGCTTGCGGTGAGGGCAGGCAGCCGCGGGAACGGGCGGCCGTTCGGTAAGGATCGTAGGCATGACTTCTAAACTCAATTCTATATTGGTTGGGTGCCCAAACGCCCCGCGACGGAAGATGCGCTGGCCGCGATCCACGCCATCCGGCAGGCGCCGGAACAGCACGATCTATGGGGGGATTTAGTGCCGTTTCTGGCCCACAAAAGCAATCACGTGGTGGCGGCCGCGGCGGCCACCGCCGAGCGTTTTGAGATTGGCGCGCTGGCGCCCAATCTGGTGGAGGCATTCGAGCGGCTGATGCGTGGTCCGGCCAAGCTCGACCCGGGATGCAAGGCCATGATTGCGATCGTGCAGGCGTTGGTCGCGCTGGAAGATCCTGCCGCCAAGGTGTATTTCGCCGGCGTTCGTCACGTGCAGAAGGAAGCCAGCTACGGGCCGCCGGTGGACGCCGCAGCGCCGCTCCGGGGCATGTGCGCGCGAGGTCTGGCACGCATGGGGCACGCCGATGCGCTGCTGGAATGCGTAACGCTGTTGGCTGATCCGGAAATCCCGGCGCGCACGGGCGCGATTCGGGCCATCGCCGATTCGGGCCGGCCGGATGGAGTCCTGCTGCTGCGGCTTAAGGCGCTGCTCGGCGACAAGGAGATCGAAGTGACGGGCGAGTGCTTCTCTGGATTGCTGGCGCTCGACCCGGCGGCGTCGGTGGACTTCGTGGCCAAATTCCTGAATGGCAGGGATGAGGAGGTCACAGAGCAGGCTGCGCTCGCTTTGGGCGAATCGCATCTGGCCGCGGCGTTTCCCTATCTGCGCGAGGCCTGGGAGCGTGGCGGATCGAGTGAACAGCGCCAGGCGTTGCTGACGGCCATCGGGCTGCTGCGCAATGACGACGCAGTGGAGTTCCTGCTCGGGCTGCTGCGCGAGGAGACCGCGATCACGGCCAAGGCCGCGTTAGGCGCGCTGCGCCTGTATGCCAGCGATGAGGCGATTGGCAAGCGGATCGACGGGATTCTGGCGCTCCGGGCTGATGTAGTTCAATAAATCCCTTGACGTGCGGCGGTCCCCCTGCTAGTTTTATAGCATGTCTGCTAGAAAACTAGCACAGCTCTCACGCCGCGAGCGCCAGATCATGGACGTGCTTTACCGGCGCGAGCGGGCCACCGTCGCCGAGGTTCTCGCGGATCTCCCGGACGAACTGAGCTACTCCACCGTGCGCGCGCAGCTTCGGGTGCTCGAACAGAAGCGCCACGTAAGGCACCAGGAGGAAGGTCTCCGCTACCAATACCTTCCCGTGGTGCCGCGGGGGGAGGCGCGCCGCTCGGCGTTGCGCCACGTTGTGGACACTTTTTTTTCCGGCTCCGGCGAGCGGGCGGCGGCGGCGCTCATCGGCGGCGAAGCGGTGCGCTTGTCGAAAGAAGAACTGGACCGGTTAGCTCAGCGGATTGAGCAAGCGCGCCAAGAAAGGAACCAATGAGCTTCCTGGTTCTGCTGACGTTCAAGATCACGTTGCTTTTCAGCGTGGCCTGGTTTGCGGCCGCGTTGCTGCGGCGACGTTCCGCTGCACTACGGCATCAAGCGTGGGCGGCGGCGATCCTTATCTCCCTGGGGTTGCCTGTGGTGCAGGATGTCACGCCCTCGTGGCATCTGCCCGCTGCTGTTTCCCGCGCGCCCTTGCAACATCCAGTGCTCACCGCCGCGTCGCCTGCGGCGGTACGGGTTACTGCGTTGCCGGGCTCGGCCTGGAGACGCCGCGGTCTCGTCTGGATCTGGTGGATCTGGGGCGCCGGCGCAATCGCCATGCTGCTGCGGTTGCTGCTGGCTTTGGCGCAGCTCTACCGGGCCGGCTCGCGCGCGCGGCCGGTCTTGGCCGATCCCGAGTTCCGGAAGGCTGCCGAGATGGCTGCGTCGCTCGCGGCCCCGCCCGCTCTGCGTTTGCTCGGATCGCACAGCCGGCTGGCGATGCCGCTGACCTGGGGCATGTTTCGACCGAAAATCCTGCTCCCCGCGAACGCGATGGAATGGTCCGGAGACCGGCTGCGCCTGGTTCTTACGCATGAACTGGCGCATGTAGCAAGGCACGATTGGATTTTGCGCCTGTGCGGAGAGCTAGCGTGTGCCTTGTACTGGTTCCATCCCTTCGCCTGGCTGGCCAGCCGCTCGCTGCGCCAAGAGAGCGAACGCGCCTGCGACGACCTGGTGCTTAGCTCGGGCATCCATCCGCCCGATTACGCGGACGAGCTTGTAGCTCTGGCCCGCACGCTCGACAAACCTGCTCGCGCCTGGTCCGCCGCGCTGGCCATGGCGAGACCATCGAATTTCGAAAGGAGATTGCTTGCTATGTTGAATCCATCGATAGACCGCCGCCCCGCTTCGGCGCGCACGCGCATGATGACCGGCGCCATTTCGTTGTGTTTGCTGCTCTCGCTCGCCTCGATGCGCGCGCCGGGACAGGGACTCGCGGGAACTTACTCGGGTGCCGTATTCGACCCCAGTGGTGCAGTGGTGCCACGCGCCGGCGTGTCGCTCATAAACGATACGGCCACTCCTCCAGTCAAGGAAACTGTGGTAACGGATGCGGCCGGCAAATTCCAGTTCACGAACCTGTCTGCGGGGCAATACACATTGACTGTGACGGCCCCGGGCTTTCAGACCACATCGATTTCGGTCGCGCTCCCGCCCGGCCTGGACGCAACGCGAAATGTCACGCTGGACCTGCGGGGCCCGGAGTTGATCACTCGCGTCACCGCGCCCGGAGCGCCGCGCGCGCAGCAAGCTCTCCCTCCCACGCCCATCCGAGTGGGTGGGAACGTGCAGACCCTGCGATTGATTCAGAAGGTGGAGCCGGAGTATCCGGCCACCGCGCAGGCGGCAGGCATCGACGGAACGGTGAAGCTGGAGGCCGTGGTCGGCAAGGACGGGTCTGTGATTAACATCCGTGTGCTGAGCCCCGCGGTGAATGTTGATTTAGTGAGGGCTGCGGTCAGCGCCGTGCGCCAATGGCGCTTCGCACCGACCCTGCTGAATGGCGAGCCCGTGGAGACGTCGACCGAGATGTCCGTAGAGTTTAGCTTGCAGCAGTAGGTGTCGGCGGGATCAATCCAGCAGATGTCCCATCTTCTGCTTTTTGGTCCGCAGATAGCCTTCTGTCGACTCGTGCGGCGCGACGATGCAGGGAATGCGCTCGGCGACGCGGATCCCTGAGTTTTCGAGCGCCGCGATTTTTTCCGGATTATTCGACAACAGGCGCACGCTGTGGACCTTGAAATAGCGCAAAATATCGGCGGGCATGCGGTAATCCCGCAGATCGGCCTCGAACCCCAGCCGCTCGTTCGCCTCCACGGTGTCGGCGCCGCCGTCCTGCAATTCATAGGCGCGGAGTTTGTTCAACAGCCCGATGCCGCGGCCCTCCTGGTGTTCGTAAATCAGCAGCCCGCGGCCCTCCTCGGCGATCAGGTTGAGGGACAGCTCCAGTTGCGAGCGGCAGTCGCAGCGCAGGCTGTGAAAAACGTCGCCGGTGAGGCATTGCGAATGGATCCGCACCAGCGGCGGATCGCCGGCACTGACGTCGCCCAGCCGCAAGACCACACACTCTTCAATGTCTGCGCCGTAAGATCCTTCAAAGCCGTAAATGCGGAAATGCCCGAATCGGCTGGGAAAATTGGCTTCCGCCACCTTGCTGAGCATGGGTTCGGGGAGGTTTTCATTCATTATAATGGTCGGCAGGCCGTCACGTAACGACACCCATGGAACCTCAACAACTCTGGCTGACGCTGCTGCTGAGGGTAGCGGTAGCGGCGTCACTCGCCAGCATCCTGTCGCGCTTTGGGGCTTTCCAAAGGATGTTGATGCGCGAGGATCGCACTTTGGTGCAGCGCGTCAAGCTGGCGCTGATGTTCTGGGCGATGTACGGCGCGAGCGTTCTCTTTCGCGTTTGGAATCAGGCCAAGTACGACGCGGTGGACCTGGGGCTGGAGGGCAGCCTGCTCAGCGGGCTGGTGGGCGGCTACGTCACGGGGCTGCTTTCGGGCATCCTGATATCGCTTCCTGCCGTTTTCCGCGGCGAGCTGTTGACCATGCTGTTGTTTGCAGGCGTCGGGGTCCTGGGCGGGTTGCTGCGCGATCTGGCGCCCGAAAAAGAAGATGTTTGGCGGTTTTCGCCGATTTTCAGCCTCAATCCTCACCGTCTGCGGCAGCGGCCTTATCAGCTTCGGCTGATTTTCCAACTCGGCTGTCTGTTCAGCATTATTCTTAGCGGACTTTTGCGCATGGAGATCCATTCGCTGACCTTCCGCCGGCCGGTCTTTCTCGCGCCCATCTGGAACGAAAAGCAATGGCTCCTTGTGGCGGCCTATGCCAGCTCCGTATTCGCGGTGATGATTCCCATCAAGATCTGGAACAACACGCGCAACGAAAAGAAGCTGGAGGTGCAGCAGCTAAGGTTGAACGAAGCGCGCCTGGCCGCACTCACCAGCCAGATCAATCCCCATTTCCTGTTCAATACGCTCAACTCGGTTTCGTCGCTCATTCGCACCAATCCCGAGCAGGCGCGCAGCGTGGTTTATCGCCTCTCGAGCATCTTGCGCCGCCTGCTGCGCAAGACCGACAATTTAACGCCGCTGCGCGAGGAGCTGGCCTTCATCGACAATTACATGATGATCGAGATGGTTCGTTTCGGCGACAAGCTGCGGTTTATCAAGGACATCGATCCTGAGACGCTGGACCGGCTGGTGCCTAGCATGCTATTGCAGCCGCTGATCGAGAACAGCATCCGGCACGGGCTGGCAACGAAGGTGGACGGCGGCATGATTCGCGTGAGCAGCTCGCTGGCCGACGGGCGGCTGCACCTGGTGGTGGAAGACGATGGCGTGGGAATTCCGGAGGCCCGGCTGGCCACGCTCTTCGAGCAGGGCATCGGAGTGAGTAACGTAAACGAACGCATGAAGGTGCTCTACGGCCCCGATTACCGCATGTGGATCGACAGCAAGCCCGGGGAAGGCACGCGCACCGGCATCGAGATCCCGGACATGCCTGCGGCGAGCGAGATTGCCAAGGAGCTGACGGCGGCAAGCTGATGGTTTCCGAAACCTCGGTTACGAAGAGGGCGTCCCGTAAGGTGATGCCTTGCGCCCACACGGTCCTGATTGCCGCGAGTCTTTCATCCGCCCTGCTTGCACCGCTTGCGCTGCATGCGGCGCCCAATGTCACCGAGCCAAGCGCGAATCCCGTCATCGACCGCGGCTATCGCCAGATGTACGATCTCAACTTCGACGAAGCGCACAAGACTTTCGCGCAATGGGAGCGCGATCATCCCGACGATCCGATCGGTCCGGTGTCCAACGCTGCCGCTTATCTGTTTGCCGAATTCGACCGGCTGAACATTCTGCACTCGGAATTCTTCACCGACAACAGCTTGTTCCACCGCCGCCCTAAGGTGACGCCCGACCCCGCGGTGCGCCAGGCCTTCGATCTGGAGCTGGAAAAATCGGCGAAAGCGGCGGGTGAAATTCTGCAGCGCGCGCCGGAGCAGGCCGATGCGTTGTTCGCAAAGATTCTGACGCTCGGGCTGCGCGCCGATTACGTAGCCCTGATCGAGCGGCGCGACTTCGACGCACTGAAAGTGATCAAAGACAGCCGCGCCACGGCCGAGAAGCTGCTGATGCTCCAGCCGAACTACTACGACGCTTATCTCGCGGTGGGAGTGGAGAATTATCTTTTCAGCTTGAAATCCGCCCCCGTGCGCTGGTTCTTGCAAGCGGGCGGCGCGCAAACGGATCGTGAAAAAGGTGTCGAGGATTTGCGCCTTACTGCGGAGAAAGGCCGCTATCTGTCCCCCTACGCGCGGCTTCTGCTGGCGGTGGCGGCGCTGCGCAACAAAGACATCTCCCGCGCTCGCGACCTGCTGGGCGGCCTGGCGCGTGAGTTCCCGCATAACCGGCTGTACGCGCAGGAGCTGGCCCGGCTAAACTAACCGGCTAAACTAGCGCAAGGCGCCGCAACACCGGCAGAGTAGAATAA
>Ga0335078_10012602_pt1 | contig 12531 bp, 7 predicted proteins | sample Lox_Sample_32_FD_206711 | JGI IMG/M metagenome (GOLD analysis project Ga0335078, IMG submission 206711) | Soil microbial communities from Loxahatchee National Wildlife Refuge, Florida, United States - Lox_Sample_3.2 | ecosystem: Environmental > Terrestrial > Soil > Wetlands | place: USA: Florida... | reverse complement strand
CGGCAGTCGAGACAAAAGCGGCGGCGGCGCCGCCCCCTCCGCCCGCTCCCGCGAAGCCGGTTGTTACGACCGATCCAGTCAAGGAGAGGATCCTTGCCCTGGTCGCTGAGAAGACCGGCTACCCATCCGACATGCTGGATCTCGATCTGGATCTGGAGGCGGATCTGGGAGTCGATACGGTCAAGCAGGCGGACCTGTTCGCTACCATCCGCGAAGCTTACGGCATCGCACGCGACGACAAGATAAAGCTGCGCGACTTCCCCACATTGGCCCATGTGATCCGGTTCGTGCATGATCGGCGGCCGGATCTGGTGGTGGTTGCGGCGCCGCCCGAGGTGACCCCCCAGCCTCCAGCCCCTAGTCCACAGCCCGCGGCGGCACCGACGGCTGGCGATCCTGTTAAGGAACGGCTGTTGGCGCTGGTCGCCGAGAAGACCGGCTACCCGCCGGACATGCTGGAAATCGATCTGGATCTCGAAGCGGATTTGGGAGTCGATACCGTCAAGCAGGCGGACCTGTTTGCATCCGTTCGCGAGATCTACAACATTCCCCAAGACGAGAATCGCAAGCTGCGCGACTTCCCCACGCTGGCGCACGTGATCAGGTTCGTGCACGAGAAGCGCCCCGATCTGGTGGAGCAGGTGGGGCAGGCGGTTTCGCCTGCCCCACCGCCACCCACTACGGGCGACCCAGTCAAAGAACGGCTGTTAGCGCTGGTCGCCGAGAAGACGGGCTACCCTCCCGACATGCTGGACATCGATCTGGATCTCGAAGCGGACCTGGGAGTCGATACCGTCAAGCAGGCCGATCTATTCGCATCCGTGCGCGAAATCTACAGCATCCCGCGCGACGAGAATCGCAAGCTGCGCGACTTCCCCACGCTCGCACACGTGATCCGGTTCGTGCACGAGAAACGGCCGGATCTGGCTGGCCAACCCCCAGCACCCAGCACCCAGCCCCCCGCGCCAGCGGCCGCCGATCCTGTCAAAGAGCGCTTGCTAGCGTTGGTCGCCGAAAAGACCGGCTACCCATCCGACATGCTCGATCCCGATCTGGATCTCGAGGCGGACCTGGGAGTCGATACCGTGAAGCAAGCGGACCTATTTGCATCCGTCCGCGAGATCTACAACATCCCCCGCGACGAAAATCGCAAGCTGCGCGACTTCCCGACGCTTGCGCACGTCATCCGGTTCGTGCACGAGAAACGCCCCGACCTGGACCACCGGCCCCTAGCCCCTAGCCCCCAGCCCCAGGCCGCGCCAGCGGCTAGCCCCCAGCCCCTAGCTGCGATCCCGCGCCGCGTGCCAGTACCCACCTTGCGCCCGCCACTCGCCATCTGTAAGCCGACGGCCGTTACTCTAGGACCCGGCCGCCGCATTGCGATCATGCCGGACAAAGGCGGTGTGGCCGAGGCGCTGGCCGAGCGGCTGCGCGCATCCGGAGCGGACGTCGTTCTGCTCGACGGCGCACCCGTGGCCGGTCCGGTACACGGAGTCTACTGGCTGCCCGCGCTCGACCACGAGGGAAGCCTGCGAGACATGGACTTGGCCGCCTGGCGCGAGGCCTTGCGAGTACGGGTCAAATCGCTCTACACCACCATGCGCGGTTTCTACGAGCAGATCGCTACGCCGGACACCTTCCTGGTTTCGGCGACGCGGCTCGGCGGGCAGCACGGTTACGACGAAGCGGGCGCGGTAGCCCCGATGGGCGGTGCGGTGTCCGGTTTTACTAAGACCTACAAACGGGAGCGGCCCGACGCCTTCGTCAAGACAGTCGATTTCGAAGCGGAACGCAAAGCCTCGGAAATAGCCGAAATCCTGCTGGCGGAGACCCTGCGCGATCCCGGTGCAATCGAGGTCGGCTACAAGGAAGGGCTGCGTTGGAGCGTCAGCCTCGAAGAGCGGCCCGCCGCGGACGGACAGCCAGGCCTTGAGCTGAGCAAAGACGCAGTCTTCGTTGTCACCGGCGCGGCGGGCAGCATTGTGTCCGCGATCACCGCCGACCTGGCGGCCGCATCCGGCGGCACTTTCTATCTGCTCGATCTGGTTCCGGAGCCTGAGCCGAACAACCCGGACCTGCGGCGCTTGGCGACAGACAAGGAAGCTCTGATGCGCGATCTGCACGCGCGCATCAAAGCTCGTGGCGAGCGCGCCACGCCGGCGCTGGTGGAAAAGGAACTCGCCGGGCTGGAGCGCGCGCAAGCGGCCCTCAGCGCCATCGACGCGGTGCGCACAGCCGGCGGCACGGCCCACTACTACAGCGTCAACCTGACGGATGCCGAAGCCGTAGCCCAGATCATCGGCGAGGTGCGCGAGCGCAGCGGCCATATCGACGTGCTGCTGCACGCCGCCGGCATGGAGCGCAGCCGCTTCCTGCCCGACAAGGACCCGCGCGAGTTCGATCTGGTGTTCGACGTCAAGGCCGATGGCTGGTTCAACCTGCTGCACGCCGTCGGCGACATGCCGCTCAGAGCGACGGTGGCGTTCAGCTCGATCGCCGGCCGTTTCGGCAACGCCGGACAAGCGGACTATAGCTCCGCCAACGACCTGCTGTGCAAAATCGCTTCCAGCTTCCGCAGCACGCGGCCCGCCACGCGCGGCATCGCTATCGACTGGACGGCGTGGGGCGGCATCGGCATGGCCACCCGCGGTTCCATCCCCGAGATGATGGCGCGCGCCGGCATCGATATGCTGCCGCCTGAAGCTGGCGTTCCATGGATCCGCCGCGAATTGACGGCCGGCGGCACGCGCGGCGAAGTGGTGGTCGCGCGGGGCCTCGGCATCCTGATGAACGAATGGGATGCGACCGGAGGCCTCGACCAAACTGCCGCCATCACCGCGCAGGGACCCATGCTAGGCAAGATCGCCGGCATGAGCTCGCAGGGCGTTCTGACCGTCGAGACGACCTTGGACCCGGCCACCCAGCCGTTCCTGCACGATCACCAGATCGAAGGCAGGCCCGTGCTGCCTGGCGTCATGGGCATTGAGGCCTTTGCGGAGACTGCCTTGTGCATGTTACCTGGCTGGCACGTGGAGGCCATCGAAGAAGTGAACTTCCTGACGCCGTTCAAGTTCTATCGCAGCGAGCCGCGCACCGTCACTATCGAGGCGGCGTTCCGGCCCGCTGGTGAATCCATGGTGGCGGAGTGCCGGCTGAATGGCAGCCGGTCGCTTCCGAATCAGAACGAGCCGCAGGTGACCACGCACTTCACGGCGCGAGTACGGCTGACGAAGGAACTGCCCGAAGCGGCCGCGGCGCCGGCGCTCGGCGAACCGGCCGGTGCCGTCGTCGAGTCAGCCGACATCTACCGTGTCTTCTTCCATGGGCCGGCCTACCAGGTTCTGGAACGCGCCTGGCTGAACGACGGGAGTACGGTAGGCCAGTTCGCCAATGGCCTCCCAGATCATCACCAGCCACCGGAGCGGCCCCTGGTGATGGCGCCCCGGTTAATCGAGCTGTGTTTCCAGGCGGCGGCGCTGGGAGAGGTGGCCGGACAAGGCCGCATCGGACTACCGTTGCACGTTGAACGCGTCAGTATGTGGCGCGCGCCGGAACTGGCGGTTGGGCCGCTGCACGCGGTCGTCACACCCGATCCGCACGGCGACAGCTTCCATGCGGAGGTCGCGGACGCGGCCGGGAACCGCTACGTGCAACTGCTCGGTTACAAGATGGTGGCGCACCCCGACGCGGTGGATGTGGAGCCGTTGCGAGCCGTGCACGCCGCTACGGTGTAGCTTGATAGAAGTCTCCTGGCTGGAACAGACTGCTGCGGACCTGCCGGCCAAAAACGATTGGCTGAGCGTCGCCGAAGCTATGCTGTTTACCAGCATGCGCTTCGCCAAGCGCCGCGACGATTGGCGCCTGGGGCGCTGGACGGCGAAACGCGCGGTGTCCATCTACCTGAACCTGCCGGCCGATCGCCAGTCGCTCACGCACATTGAAATCCGGCCGGCCCCAGGCGGCGCTCCGGACGTCTTCCTCGGGAATGCGCCGGCGCCCGTCGCCATCTCGATCAGCCACCGCGAAGGCCGGGCGGCTTGCGCCATTGCGCAGCCCGAAGTGGCGCTGGGCTGCGATCTCGAAATCGTCGAGCCGCGCGGCGACGCCTTCTCCGGCGATTACTTAACCCCTGCAGAGCAGGAGCTGCTGGCGCGGGTGTCCGCGGCGGGCCGCTGGCGCGTGCTCGCCCTGCTTTGGAGTGCGAAGGAGAGCGTACTCAAGGCGCTGCGCGTGGGGCTACGGCTCGATACGCGGCTGGTGACAGTCCATCCTATCGACGCGCTGCTGCCAACCGTCGAAAGCTCATGGCGCCCGTTGCATGCGCACTATGAAAGCCAAGACTTCCACGGCTGGTGGCAACAGACGGGCGAACTCGTGCGGACCATGGTTGCCGCTCCCGCACCGGCTTTGCCCGTGGCCTTGACGCGCACGGCCGGCGGGCGTTAAATAGAGTCGGGAACAGTTCGCGAAAGGAGCAGGCCATGAACGAGACGACGCATGTGCCTCTCGACGTGAGCAGCGAAGAGCTGGAGGTTCTGGCTGAACTGCTGGAGTCGGAACGCGCCAAACTGATGATTGAGATCCGCCATACGGACCATCGAAGTTATCGCGCCCAGTTGCGGGAGCGGCTGGCGATAGTAGAACGATTGGAAGAGCGCGCCAAGGAAGGCTAGGGGCAGGGCCTTACACCCCTACTCGTGGTGTCCCGGCGCGGTCCTCTTCATGAGCACCATCACCGGCGCGACCGCCAGGAAAATAATGCCCAGCAGCCGGAAGTTGTCGATGAAGGCTTGCATAGCGGCTTCGCGCTGGACCATGCCGTAGATGAGGCCCAGCGCCTGGTGAACCGCCTGGCTGGCGCTGGAACCGCGAGCGATCAGCATCTGCGTGGCGCCGTGCAGCATCTCGTTGTAGCGCAGGTCGAACGCCGTCACATGGCTCACCAGAACATGCTGGTGAACCTGGGACCGGCGGGCCAACTCGGTAGTGACGAACGCGATGCCGGAGCTTCCGCCGATATTGCGCGCCAGGTTGATCAGGCCCGTGGCGCTATTGGCCTTCTCTTTTGCGATGTAAGAAAACGCCAGCGTGTTTAACGGCACGAACAGAAACGCGATACCGACGCTTTGCACAATGCGGGCGCGGATGGCCGTTCCCAGGTCCACTTGCAGATTGAATCCCGCCATCTGAAACAGTCCCACGGCGGACATGGCCAGGCCGAACATGAGCAGCCAGCGCGGCTCCACTTTGTGAGAAAGCAGTTTTCCGACCAGGGGCATGAGCAGCAGGACCGCGACGCCGCCCGGAGACAGCGCCAGGCCGCTCAGCAGCGCCGTGTAGCCCATCAAGGTCTGCAGGAAGATGGGCAGCAGCACCGTGCTGCCGTAGAGAATGAAGCCCACCAGAAACATGGTGCAAGTGGCCAGGCCGAAGTTGCGATTTTTCAGCAGTCGAAAATCGACGACCGGGTCTTTGGAATGGAGCTCCCAGAAGACCACGCCCACCAGGCACACACACGCGACGATCGCGGAAACCACGATCAAATTCGAGCCGAACCAGTCTCTGCGCTGGCCGTCGTCCAGCAAGACTTCCAGGAAGCCCAGGCCGGTGGCGATCAGCCCCAGGCCGATGTAGTCGATGCGCAGGCCGGTGCGCATGCTCTTGCGCTCCAGGTAGGGCGGATCGAAGACCAGTAGAGCGGTAAGGGCCAGGGAGAGCAAGCCGACAGGGATATTGATGAGGAAGATCCAGCGCCAACTGTAATCGTCGGTAATCCAGCCGCCCAGGGTGGGGCCGATAATCGGCGCGAGCACAACGCCCATGCCGTAAACGGCCATCGCCATGCCTTGCTTTTTCCTGGGGAAATTTTCGACCAGTATGGCTTGCGAGATGGGCTGCATAGCGCCGCCGCCGACTCCCTGGAGAATGCGAAACAGGATCAGCATCGGGAGGTTGGGCGCCAGTCCGCAAAGCAGGGAACTCACCGTGAACAGCACCACACAAGCCATGTAAAAGCGCTTGCGGCCGAACAAGGTGGAGAACCAGCCGGCCAGCGGCAGCACGATGGCGTTGGAAACCAGGTACGAGGTGAGCACCCAGGTGCTCTCGTCGATGGTGGCGGAGAGGTTGCCGGCGATGTGCGGCAGCGCCACGTTGGCAACGCTGGTATCCAGTACTTCCATGAAGGTCGCCAGCATGACCGTGAGGGCGACCGCCCACGGGTTGATTTCGGGGCGCGATGGTTGGAGCCGTGCACTGGGGCTGCGGTTTTCCGGCACGGCGACAGCTATGGTGCCGGTGCGTGAAGGGTCGTCCACCATGTCGTGCGACCGTCTAGAAGACCATTATAGTGCGATTGCAGGTATTCAGGCCCTAAACATATTCAGGGTGATGTTTCACAACGGCCCCATCGTGGGGCGAAGTTCCAAATCAGGCAACACTCGCGTGTGTAAGGCGGCGTGAGGCAGCGCCCCGAGGGCGGGAGGCCGGAGTCGCGTGGCCGCCGCGGCCCGCAAGCGACGCGCGTACCCAGAGCCTAACCAATCCGGTTCTGTAACGTTTTAACATTTGACCAGTACTACACATAATGATGCACAACCTCGCGCACGATCTCCGCTTCACCCTGCGAACGTTCAAGAAGTCCCCAGTCTTAGTGGCCGTCGCGCTTCTTTCCCTCGCCCTCGGCATCGGCGCGAATACAGCCATTTTCACCCTGGTCGACCAGATTCTCCTGCGCCTCCTGCCCGTCAAGGACCCCCAGCAACTCGTTCTGCTGTGGGGACGCGGCCCGCACTACGGCAGCAACACCGGCCGCTACAAAATCTCCTACCCCATGTACGAAGACTTCCGCGGCCACAACCAGGTCTTCAGCGGCATGTTTTGCCGGTGGGAAACACCCTTGAGCATCAGCGCCGGCGGCCGAACAGAGCGGGTGGATGGCGAACTCGTCTCCGGCACCTATTTTCAGGTGCTCGGCGTCGGACCGGCCCTGGGCCGCGTCTTCACGCCCGATGACGATAAGGTACCGGGTGGCCACCCCATCGCCGTGATCGGCTACCGCTACTGGCAGACCCGCTTCGGCGGCAGCCGCGACGTCATCGGTAAGAAACTCCTGGTGAACGGTTACCCTCTCACCATCGTGGGCGTCAGCCGGGCCGGCTTCGACGGCACCGATCCCGGCTCGTCGCCGCAGATTCGCGTCCCCATCGTGATGGAAGCGCAAATTAGCCCGCAATTCGCGGAGTTCTACAGCATGAAGAACCGCCGCGGCCGCTGGGTAAACGCATTCGGCAGAATGAAGCCGGGCGTGACAATCCAGCAAGCCAAGGGTGCCCTGCAACTGTTCTTTCACCAGATACTGGAAATGGAGGTGCTCGAGAAGGATTTCGCCTCCGCCGCCCCGGAGACCAGGAAGAGCTTCCTCACCATGTGGATCGATCTGCTTCCCGCCTCCAAGGGCGACTCCGAGTTGCGTCGCCAGTTTGCCAGTCCGCTTCTGGTCCTGAGCGCGCTGGTCGGCCTGGTCCTGCTGATTGCCTGCGCCAACGTCGCGAATCTCCAGTTGGCCCGCGCCACGGCGCGGCGGAAGGAAGTCGCCATCCGCCTCGCCCTGGGCGCCACCCGGGCGCGCATCGTCTCCCAACTGCTGGTGGAGAGCCTCACGCTGGCGCTCGCCGGCGGCGCAGGCGGTTTGGTGCTGGCGATCTGGATGGATCGCGCGCTGCTGAATTTCCTGCCCGGAGGCGACTCGCCGCTGACCATCTCTACCGCGCCGGACTTGCGGATTCTGATGTTTACGCTGGGTGTCTCGCTGCTCACCGGCCTTTTGTTTGGTCTCGCCCCGGCCCTGCAATCCACGCGCCCCGAGCTTGCCGGAACCCTCAAAGACCAGGTCGGCTCCATCGCCGGCAGGACCTCGGCGGGTTTACGCAAGACCCTGGTGGCCGCCCAGGTATCGTTGTCCCTGCTGCTCCTGATCGGGGCAGGCTTGTTCATCCGCAGCCTGAGCAACCTCAAGGATCTCGATCCGGGGTTCCGCACAGCCAATCTGGTCGGCTTCGCCGTAGATCCGCCAATGAACGGCTACCAGCCGGACCGCAGCCTGGATTTCTACCGCCGCTTGCGCGACAGCCTGGATGCGCTCCCCGGAGTGGAATCGTCCGCCTTGGCCATCATGCCGGTCCTCGCCGGCGATGAGTGGGATAACACCATGGCCGTGGAAGGTTTCCAGCCCAAGCCCACTGAGTTGCCCGACCCGCACATGCAGTTCGTCTCGCCCGATTACTTCAAGACCATGAACATCCCCATCCTTCTGGGCCGCGACTTCCGCATGACCGACGGCCGCGGGGCCCCCAAAGTCTGCATCGTCAATGAGAAATTCGCGCGGCGGTTCTTCAAGAACGGTCTGGCCATCGGCAAGCACATCGGCATGGGCGGCGATCCCGGAACCAACCTGGATACCGAGATCGTCGGCATCGCGCGCGACACCAAGTATGAGAGCATGCGCGAGGAAATACCCTTGGAGGTTTACTGTCCCTACCATCAGCAGCGGTTCGTGATCGGCATGTACGCCTACGTGCGGACCGCTCGCCGCCCCGAGCAAGCCTTCTCCGGCATCCGCCAGGTAGTGAACAGCCTCGATCCAAACCTCCCCATATTCCAGATGAAGACCATCGAAACGCAGATGGAAGACTCGCTCGTGACCGAACGCCTGGTCGCGACATTGTCCTCCGGATTCGGAATGCTGGCGACTCTTCTGGCCGCCATCGGCCTTTACGGAGTGATGGCCTACATCGTGGCGCAGCGCACCCGGGAATTCGGCGTGCGTATAGCGTTGGGCGCTGCCACCCGCGACGTCATGATGCTGGTGATGCGCGACGTGTTCATGCTTACCGGAATCGGAATCGCCATCGGCCTGCCCGCCGCCTGGGGCTTGACGCGCATGGTGAGGTCGCAGCTTTACGGAATCCAGCCCAACGACGCCCTCACCATCGCCACGGCCACCCTGGGCATTGCCGCCGTCGCCCTTCTGGCTGGTTATGTCCCCTCACTGCGCGCCACGCGTGTTGACCCTATGCGCGCTCTTCGTTGGGAGTGACCCACGCCACCGGTTGCCCCGCAGTCTGATCTGACTGCTTTGGATACCGGCTGTACAAGCGTTGCTATAATCGGCACAGGCATGTTCGACTACGGAACGAAGCCGGATGACGGCGAACGTCAGCGGGTACGAGCCGTACTCGTCCGCGGCTTTGCTGTACTTTTGGTACTGGGTGGCGCATTCTCGCTTGCCTCTGGCGTCACGGCGATCGGTATTGTAGACCTCATCTGGGGCATGTCGCTGGGCGTCGCCGAACTGGGCAGAAGCCTCCGCAGAAGAGAAATCCAGCGCTAGACTAATCCGCCACGGGGGCGATCCGCCGCATCACATCTTTCACCTTGCGGGCATAGCCGGCGGTTCCATTGTAAGTTTTCAGAATTCCGTCGATATCCTTGTTTTTGTAGAGCGCCGAATGCGCCAGTGAGGATGCCACGGCGCGGATGCCGGCGGCCGCGGATGAAAACGCCGCACGGCCCGAATTCCACCCGAAGAGATTGTTGTTTCTGGCTGCTTTGCCGCCAGTGGTTTCCACAAATGAGAGGCTGGGCAGCAGGCGCCAGTCCAGCGCGTACATGTCTGCGGCTTCCAGGAATATCGGAGAGAGTCTGGCGGCGGGACACTTGCTCTGCGCAAAGAAAGCGCGCAGGGAGGCGAGTCGGGAATCTGGGGAGGGATCTTTGGCGGGTTCGTTGCGATGTTCGGCGGCGGCTGGCTTTGCGAACTCCGCGGGAGTTCCGGCTACCGGCAGGGAAACTACACCGGCAAAAGCGGCCAAACCGTTCGAAAGCAGTTTTCGCATATCGAAATTACCTCGTTTCTGAAATTTGGTTTTTCTAAAGAGCCGGCCCAATTAGCGGCCGAGGAAATACAGGGTTAAGGGCGCGGGGCCCGGATCAGCGGCGTGTGTTTGCTTCAAGCATAAGCTGTCATTGTAGCACTCTGGCGATGCGTGGTGCTGAGGAAGTGAGCGATTAAGCACAAGTGATTTAGAATCAGTATGCTAGACGACTCGACTCGGTGGACCGCGGCGCCGTCAACTGTGCCAAGATCGTTATTGGAGGCAATATGTCGAAGATGCGCGCAGTGCAGGTTTCCGGCCCCGGCGGAGCCTTTGAGATCGTGGAACGGGAGATCCCCGATCCCGGTCCCGGGTCGGTCCGCATCAAGGTGCAGGCCTGCGGAATCTGCCATAGCGATTCGTTGACGAAGGAAGGACACTTTCCAGGCGTGTCGTACCCGCGGGTCCCCGGACACGAGGTCGTGGGGACTGTAGATGGGGTCGGCGAGGGCGTGGCCGGATGGGCGCCGGGCCAACGCGCCGGCCTGGGCTGGAACGGAGGATACTGCGGGCATTGCGATAACTGCCGCCGGGGGCACTTCTTCGCCTGCCAGACGGCCACACACATCACCGGCATTACCAGCGACGGCGGCTATGCCGATTACACTATCGCGCGAGCCGAGGCTTTGGCGCGGATGCCCGAGGAGTTGTCCGCGGTGGAGGCGGCGCCCCTGATGTGCGCCGGCGTCACAACCTTCAACTGTCTGCGCAACAGCGGCGCGCGGGCTGGCGACGTGGTGGCCGTGCTCGGGTTGGGCGGACTCGGCCACCTGGGAGTCCAGTATGCTTACAAGATGGGCTTTCGGACCGTGGCCATCGCGCGTGGGCAGGATAAAGAACCGCTGGCCAAGTCCCTGGGCGCTTGGCGGTACATCGACAGCCGGACGCAGGACCCTTCGGCGGAGCTTCAGAAACTGGGCGGCGCCAAGGTCGTGCTGGCCACCGTCACAGCCGGGGACGCCATGGCCGCGGTCATGGGCGGACTGGGAGTGCACGGAACGCTGATGGCGATTGGCGCCGCGATGTCGATGGAACTATCTCCCGCGCAGCTCATCGGCGGAAGCCACGCCATCAAGGGATGGTATTCGGGCACATCCATCGATTCCCAGGACACCCTGTCATTCAGCGTGATGGCGGGCGTGCGGTCGATGAACGAGGTGTTCCCGCTGGAGCAAGTCAACGAGGGTTACGAGCGCATGCTGAGCGGCAAGGCACGGTTTCGGGTAGTCCTCACCACGGGAAATTAGGTAGAACCTGATAGCCTTTGGGTATGAACTCGGACGCTGGATGCAGCGCCGTCATCAGCTCTTTAATGCTGCTGTTCCTGGCGGCGGCATGCTATGGCGCCGGCACAGACCCACCGCTGGCGGCGGACTTCTCACTTGTCTCCACCGCTGGATTCTGCCAAGACGGCGCGTGGCCGGCCGCGCCCGGAAAGCCAGATCACCTCAAGACCTTCGGTTCCTTTTGCGCAGCCGGAGACAGCACTACGGGAACAGCTAAAACCAGCTCTTTTCCGGCGCCCAGTAGCCTCACTCTCTACCTGGCGGGATATCCGGATGGAAAGGACCTGAGCCTGTTCGTCGAAAACACCGCCAGCGTTGAGAAGTTTGGCATCATCCCATTGCCGGTGCCCGGGGACGGTTGGCGGCGGTACACATTCGCGCTGCCGTCGCGATGGCATGGGCAAGCGATCGATCTGACCGCCGGAGATCGCTCTACAGCCGTGCGAGGCTGGTTGGCTTTCAGCGAGCCGATAATGGGGTCTTCCGAGGGCTGGGGGACTCGCGATGCATTGTCTCTGCTGATCACGGCGATCTTGCATTTCGCGCTGCTCGCCCTCCCGGCCATGGCTGCCTGCGCCTGGGCGGCATCCAAGGACACTAGAAATCCTGTCACGCTGGCCGGGATTGCGCTCCTGGCCATGGCTGCGGTGGGGTACCTGGGATTCTGGATCAATCTCCTATCGTCCGAGCTCGGCCCGCACTACGCAGTCGATATGCCGATCGGAGCCGCCATCCTATTCGGCATTCGGTATCGAAGGCTGGATGGCCAAGGACGGCAAGCACTCCGCAGTCTCATTCTGCCGGCATCCCTCACCTGCGCCGCGGCCCTGCTCGTACTATCCACAGGCTTTCTTTATGAAGGCGTGTCGAGTCCACTGGACACGCCGGCGCGGCGCTTTTCCCATCGATTGCCTTCCGACAACCAGATTCCTTTTGTTTTTGCGGAGCACCTTCGAGAGGGCCGCATTCCCAAGCCGATGGTGGCGGATTGGTTGTCGAGCGATCGCCCACCGCTGCAGACCGGACTGGTACTTTCCCAATATGCGTTCATGGGGAGCAAGGCGTTGGGGTACACGGTGCTATCCGCGATCCTGCAGAGCCTGTGGGTGTTGGGAGCCTGGAGCCTCCTGCAGAGTTTCCAGGTCGACAGGCGCGCGGCCGCCGTGGCTTTGGGGGTCACGCTGTTCTCGGGATTCGTCTTCGTGAACACGTTCTTTGTATGGCCCAAACTGCTGGCGGCGGCGTTCCTGTTGGCTTTGACCGCTCATCTGCACGAAATCGAGCGGGGCCGGGTGAAGGCCGGGACAGGC